>ERZ1066121.1597-NODE-1597-length-15977-cov-8.442344_pt1 | contig 15977 bp, 14 predicted proteins | sample MGYA00382768_ERZ1066121 | MGnify/ENA primary metagenome ERZ1066121 (study PRJEB33369, sample SAMEA5778351) | biofilm metagenome | biome: Industrial cooling water; feature: Water cooling tower basin; material: Biofilm | place: United Arab Emirates | collected... | reverse complement strand
CCCGCGAGAGAATGCGGCGCGCCTTGCGCAGGTGTTGGCGGCGCGTGACGCGTCCCTTCAGGACACGACGGAGACGACACAGGGCGATGAGAACGCCGCCCCTCACGAGTCTGCGGCCGCGTTCAGCATCTCGGCGGAGCAGGACGCGATCGATGTGTTTCCACTCTCAACGAGCGGCGACACGGACGAGTACGCGCTCGAGTTCGTCGAGGAACTCCCGCCTCCGCCACTGCGCGCCGAGACGGCCTCGGTGCCCTCACGAATCGCGGGCTTTGAAGGGCACCAGAGCGATGACGCGCCGCCGGTGACTCCGCCAACGCCGGCGCGACCGGCCGGTCTCGGCTTTGAGATTCAGTACGGCGTCCCGCCGGAGCTCCTGCTCGACGGCGGATCGGACTGATCGGAGCGCGCGCGGCGCCCGACGACGCACGTGTGACCGGTCGGTGCGTAGCGCCTCGCGCGCACGACCGACCGTGCGATCGATACGCTCAGTTCTTGTGACGGAACGTGATGCGGCCGCGCGTGAGATCGTACGGCGAGACCTCGACGGTCACCCGGTCACCGGCCAGCACACGAATGCGATTGCGACGCATGTTGCCGGCGAGTGTGGTGAGCACTTCATGCCCGCTCTGCACGGTGACGCGAAACGTCGCGTTCGGCAGCAGTTCGGTAACGGTCCCTTCCAGTTCGATCGCGTCCTGCTTGCTCATGTGGTCCCTGGCGTATCCGGTGCCCTTGCCCCGACGTGGGGATGACCGGGGTGCACCTCGCCCGGCCAACCCTGTAATCTACCGACGACGCGGGGAGGACGGCCACCCCGCCGGCTCCTCCCTGCCCTCGTCGCCACTCCGTGTCATCGCCCTCACTCCCTGCGCCGCGCCGCGCGCTTGTCCTCGGTGCCGGCTGGCTCGGCGGGGCACTCGCCCAGTCGCTCGCCGCCGAGGGCGTTGTCGTCACCACCGTGCGCCGCTCGGCGCATACGGCCCCGCCGGCTGGTCAGGCGCTCGCGCTCGACCTGTGCACCCTGAGCGACCCGACCGTGCCGCTTCCGGATGCGCTGCGTTCGCACGATGTGGTGATCGCGCTCGTCGCCCCCGATCGGCGCCGTGGTGATGATCATGGCACGACGTATCCGACCTCGGCGCGCGCGGCCGCACGCATCGCGCGCGAGATCGGCGCACGCGCCCTGTGCTGGATCTCGAGCACCGGCGTGTACGGGTATACCAATGGCGAGTTTGTCGACGAGGACACACCGCTGGCCGCGACCGATCCGTCGCAACAGGCGCTGATCGCCGCCGAGCAGCTCGTGCGCGACGCCGACGGCGATGGGCTCGTTGCTGGTGTGCTGCGGGTCGCGGGGCTGTACGGACCCGATCGCGATCCGCTGCCGCGCTATCGCGAGGTGACGACGCTCGCGGCGCGGTGGGAGCACTGGACCAACCTCGCATGGCGTGACGACGTGATCGCTGCCATCCGCGTGTGGCTCGCGCACGCACTCGGCCCCAATGCCGCCGCGGCCCCACGTGTGCTGAACGTCGCCGACGGTACGCCGCTGCAGGTGCGCACGTGCGCGGCCATCGTCGCGGAAGCCGAAGGGCGCACGCTCGATCTCGCGTCGATTGCTTCGACCGCGTCGACCAGCGTCGCTGCAGTCGCCTCGCCGATGCGCTCCAATCAGCGCATTCTCGTGCATCGCCTGCGCGCACTCGGATGGCGTCCACAGACGCCATCGCTGCGCGCCGGCCTCCTGCGCCTTGGCTACGCCCGTGTCACCGTCGACACGCCGCCGTACGGACCGCAGACCACGCAGATCCGCACGTTCCTCCAGCGCCTCGCGGCGCTCGACGAAGACGCACATGCTCGCGTGCTCGCGACCTGGAGCGCGCATCGCGAACGGGCGTCGTTCCGACGCGCCGAGCGGACGTTGGGCGAAGTCATGGCGCGCGCTGATCGCGAATCGGCGCGTGATGCGGCGGCCGGGCCGTTGCTGCAGATGATGCGACGCCCTGCCGACGAACCGGCGGTCGCCGGCGCGAGCGATGATCCGCTGGCGACGCTTGATCCAATGGCCGAGCCGGCGCTCGCGACGCTGCTTGCGCTGCTCGTGCGTGATCTGCTGACGCCGGATACGTTCGCCGAACTCGTCGCGCCACTCGCCGCGCTGGTCGACGCGACGGAGACGGCGACGGGCTGACGGCGCCTCAGCTCACGGCGTCGGGACGCGGTTCCGCATCGAGGTCAAAGCGCGGGATCACGGCGCGAAACGCCGACCCGTCTTCGCGCACGAAGCGATAGTGGCCTTCCATCCAGCCGTGTGGCGCCTTGAGCACACAGAAGCTGCGATACTCGTGTACCTGCCCGGGGAGCAGGTGCGGTTGCTCGCCCACCACGCCCTCGCCCTCCACGATGCTGTCGCCGGCCACCGGATCGTGAATGCGCCAGTGCCGTGTCCGCAACTGCGCGGCAATCGTGCTCACATTCTCGATGCGAATGTGGTAGGCGAAGACGAACTGACCCAGCACGGGACTCGATTGCTCGGCCAGGAACGATGGGCGCACGGTAATGCGCATTCCTTCGCTCTCGCGATAGAAGAACGGGCGCCGCTTGCTCATGGAGTCCGCACCTCTCCGATGCGATTGACGGTGGAGACGATCACGTCCTTCGGCTCATCAGCGAATGGTGGGGTCCACGTGCGCACGTCACCCGGCACGACATGCACCTGCCATCCGTCGTCGGTGCGCATGCGGACGACCCAGAGCCACGGCCGCGTGCCATCGGCGGTTGCCAGATCGAGCGTTCTGGCACCACGCCGATCACGACCGAGTGTCACACGCGGCATCGGCGGCGGCGGCGAGGACATCCAGGGCGAGGCCGGCACGAGGGCTGGCTCGCGATACGGGCCATCGGAGAGTGTGTCGTTCATGCCCGCCTGATTGGTGCTGAAGGACCGCATCGAGAAATGGACGTTGCCACTCGACCCCGGATTCGATCGCGTCACACGAATCTGCTCCAGCAGCTCGCCGACGGCGAACGCGCCGCTCCCGCGAGCGCCCGCGCGTGACGTGAAGTTGCCCGGCCACAGATGACGACGCTGGCGGTTCTGCGCCGCCCACCACTCGAGCAGCACGGGATACGCCTGCCCGTCCTTGTACGTGGGCCAGTACAGCTGCGGCGAGAAGTAATCGCCCCAGCCCTCATGCATCCACTTCCGCGCGTCCGCGTACAGCTTGTCGTACGCATCGAAGCCGCGCACGGCCGACGGGGAACCGGGTCGCCAGATGCCGAATGGGCTGATGCCGAACTTCACCCACGGCTTCGCGGCGCGAATGCCTTCGGCGAGCTCGCGCACCAGCGTATTCACGTTTTCGCGCCGCCAATCATCGCGCGCGAGTCGCCCGCCGCGGCGCCGATACGCGGCGTAGGAGCTGTCGTCGGGGAACGGCAGATCACCGCGTCCTCGCGTCTGCGCGATGGGATACGGATAGAAGTAATCGTCGATGTGCACGCCGTCGACGTCATAACGATTCACGACGTCGAGCACGACGTCGAGCGTGCGCTTGCGCACTTCGGGTTCGCCCGGATCCATCCACAGGAACTTCCCGTACGACTTGACCAGGTCGGGGCGTGTTCGCGCGATGTGCGTGCGATGATCGGGAGACTTCGCCGTCTCGTTGCGTGCGCGATACGGGTTGAACCAGGCATGCAGCTCGAGCCCGCGCGCGTGCGCTTCACGCACCGCGAACTCGAGCGGGTCCCAGAGCGGTGACGGAGCGCGTCCCTGCTCGCCCGTGAGGTACTCCGACCACGGCTCGATCGCCGACCGATAGAGCGCATCGGCCGACGGTCGCACCTGAAAGACCACGGCGTTGAGGTGCAGTTCACGCGCGCGCTCCAGCAGTGCAAGCAGCTCCTGCTGCTGTTCACGCACGGAGAGCGTGGGCTTGGAGGGCCAGTCGATGTTCGCCACCGTCGCCACCCAGACGCCGCGGAACTCGCGCGGAATCTCGGGCGCCGCGGCCGCCACCGGAGCGGGCTGCGCCACGAGCGGCGACGCGTTCGCGCCACTCGCCACGACGAGCAGACCCGCGAGCAGCGCCGCAGCACGACGTCGCACGCGCCGCACGATCCCACGCGCCGTCCGATGCACGCCCTGCCGACCGCTCGTCACGAGCCGACCGCGCTGGTGTATATCGACGCGGTCTCGCCGGCTCGCAACGCCGCGAGCACCTGCCCGGCGCGTCGCGCGGCCTCCGCCGTGCGCTCGGGCGACTGGATGAACGAAACGCGGAAATACCCTTCACCCCCGGCGCCGAAGCCGACGCCCGGCATCACGATCACGCCGGTCTCCTCGCGGAGCGTATCGGCAAACGTGGCGCTCGCAACACCTGCTGGCAGGGGAATCCAGAGATACATCGTGGACCGCGGCGCAGTCACCGCGAAGCCGGCTGCCGCGAACGCAGCCACCGCGGCGTCACGCCGCGCGCGGAAGGTGGCGATGTTGCCGGGCACGAACGACGCGCGCGTCTGCAACGCCGCCGCGCCGGCGGCCTGAATGGGGAGAAACGTGCCCGTGTCGACGAAGCTCTTCACCTTCGCCAGCGCTCCGGCGAGCTCCGGACGGGCGACGGCCCACCCGCAGCGCCAGCCCGTCATGTTGAACGTCTTCGAGAGCGAGTGGAACTCGATGGCAATCTCCCGCGCGCCCTCGATCTCGAAGATGCTCGGCGGGACGTAGCCATCGAAGCCGTACTCGGCGTACGCGTTGTCGAAGACGAGGAGGATGTCCCGTTCGCGACAGACCTGCACGACGCGCGCGAGGTACTCGCGTGGCGCGATGGCGCCGGTGGGATTGTTCGGATAGTTGAGATACACGACGCGCGCGCGCGCCAGCACATCGGGCGGCAGTGCCTCGAGCTCCACGAGGAAGTCATGCTGCGCCTCGAGTCGCACCACGTGCGGCGTCGCGTCGGCCAGCAGCGTTCCGCCGATGTACGCCGCGTAGGCGGGATCGGGGACGATGGCGACATCGCCCGGCTGCAGGAATGCCGACGCGATGTGGGCCAGCCCTTCCTTGCTGCCGAGCAACGGCACGACCTCGCTGAGCGGATCGCACGTCACACCGAAGCGCTCGTGCATGTACGCACTGATCGCCTCGCGGAACGGCACGTGCCCGAGGCCGAAGCCGTAGCGATGCATGGCTGGCTCGCCCAGCGCGCGCTGCATGGCGTCGAGCGCGGCGGCCGGCGGTGCGAGGTCGGCGTCGCCGGCCCCGAGATCGATCACGTCGACGCCGGCAGCAAGCAATGCCCGCTTGCGCGCCGGGATATGCGCGAGCGGATAGGGCGGCAGCGCGCCAAGGCGCGCGGAGAAACGCGGCATGCGATCGAGGGGCGTCAGGAGGTAGGCGGGTTGAACGCGGCGTGCTGCGCGTCCAGCCAGCTGCGATGGTACGTCTCGTCCTCGAACGGCATGGCCGCCTTGGCGATCTTGAGCGGACGGAACGAGTCCATCATGACGGCCAGCTCGTTGGTGTACGTTGCGCCAATCGAGGCCTCGGCCCGCCCCGGATGCGGACCGTGCGGCAGACCGTCCGGATGATGCGTGATGGAGCCGTACTCGATCCCCTTGCGACTCATGAACTCGCTCGACGCGTAGAACAGCACCTCGTCGCTGTCGACGTTGCTGTGGTTGTACGGCGCCGGCACCGCCTGCGGATCGAAGTCGTACGGCCGCGGACAGAACGAGCAGATCACGAAGCCATCGCCCTGGAACGTCTGGTGTACCGGTGGCGGCTGATGAATGCGGCCCACGATCGGCTCGAAATCGTGGATGCTGAACGCCCACGGGTAGAAGTAGCCATCCCAGCCGATCACATCAAACGGGTGATGGTCGAGCACGAGTTCGTTGAGCGCATCGTACTGCTTGACGAGGATGGGGAACTCGCCCCGCTCGTCGCGCGGCTCGGTGAACTGCGGGCGACGAATGTCGCGCTCCGAGTACGGCGCCCCTTCGAGAAGCTGCCCCACATTGTTCCGATAGCGCGTGGGAAAGCGCACGTGCCCGCGGCTCTCCATCACGAGCAGCTTCGTGGGCCCCTTTGTGAGGTCGTGACGCCAGCGGTGCGTGATGTTGCGGTGAATCACGACGTAGTCGCCGCTGCGGTACGGCAGGTCGCCGAACACCGACTCAAGCACCCCCTCGCCCTCGCACACGTACACGACTTCGTCGGCCTGCGAGTTGCGGTAGAAGTGCGCGTCCACCACATCGGGCTCCACCCACAGCATGCCGATGTCGCTGTTGAAGAGCAGCGGAATGCGTGAGAGTGTCGCCGAGCCACCCTTGCCCGCGCGCGCGGTGCGGAAGTGCCGGTGCCGCAGCGACGTCTCCTCGTCGGCTTCCCACACGATGTCCCGCACCTTGCGGGCGCGCAGCACCGTGGTAGGCGGGTGCACGTGATACAGCAGCGACGACGTACCCACGAAGCCTTCATGGCCCATGAGTTCCTCGGCGTACAGGCCGCCGTCGGGACGTCGAAACACGATGTGTCGCTTGCGCGGAATCGCGCCGAGCGTGTGGTAGATGGGCATGCGACGTGGTCGGCCTTACAGGTTGCCGCGCAGTTCCTGCTCGCGCTCGATGGATTCGAAGAGTGCCTTGAAGTTCCCCTTGCCGAACCCCTTCGCGCCCTTGCGCTGGATGATCTCGAAGAAGAGCGTCGGGCGATCCTGGACAGGCTTGGTGAAGATCTGGAGCAGATAGCCTTCGTCGTCGCGGTCCACGAGGATGCCGAGCGCGGCGAGTTCCTCGACGGGCTCGTCGATGCGACCGACACGCGCCTGCAGCTCGTCGTAATACGTGGTGGGCGTGCGCAGGAACTCGACGCCCCGCGCGCGCAGGGCGCGCACCGTGGCGATGATGTCGTGCGTGGCCACCGCGATGTGCTGTACACCGGGACCGCCGTAGAAGTCGAGATACTCCTCGATCTGCGACTTCTTCTTGCCGCTCGCCGGTTCGTTGATCGGGAACTTGATGCGGCCGTTGCCGTTCGACATGACCTTCGACATCAGCGCCGAGTATTCGGTGGAGATGTCCTTGTCGTCGAACGTGAGCAGGTTGTGGAAGCCGAGCACACGCTCGTAGAAGCTCACCCACTCGTTCATCTTGCCGAGCTCGACGTTGCCGACGCAGTGGTCGACGTATTCGAGACCGACTGGCTCCGGCTGGAACTCAGAGGTGGCCGCCACAAAGCCCGGCAGGAAGAGGCCGCGATAGTTCCGGCGCTCGACGATGGTGTGAATCGTGTCGCCGTAGGTGGCGATCGCCGCCATCACCACCTCGCCATGTTCGTCGCGCACCACCGTGGGCTCCTGCACCGACGCCGCACCACGCTCCACGGCCCGCGTCCACGCGTCGCGCGCGTCGTCTACCCAGAAGGCGAGATCACGAACGCCGTCGCCGTGCCGACGCACGTGCTCGGCAATGAACCCGTCGGGACCGAGTGGCGATGTGAGCACCAGTCGGATCTTCCCTTGCTGCAGCAGATAGCTGGCCCGGTCGCGCACGCCCGTCTCCGGCCCGCGGTAGCCGATCAGCCGGAAGCCGAACGTCGCGCGATAGAAGATCGCCGACTGCTTGGCGTTTCCGACGTAGAACTCGATGTAGTCCGTCCCGTTGATCGGGAACGTATCCGCCACACCGGTGGCGGATTCTGGTGCGGATGTGGTAGCCATGTGGCGGTGCTCCGACGGTGCAGGAACGACCACCGACCCGTTGCGCGAGCGCCCGCGCAGCCCCGGATCGGCAGCCGGATACGACCCGATTCGGAAGTTACTCGGTGGTCCGGACCCGGGCCACGGAGCGCCCGTCAGCCGCCGCTCAGTTCCGGGCGGTCCCGGTACTCGTCGAGCGCCTCGGCATTGGCGAGCGCTTCGACGTTCCGCACCGGGCGGCCGTGGATGACCTCGCGCACGGCCAACTCGCTGATCTTCCCGCTCCGCGTGCGGGGAATGTCGCGCACCGCGAGGATCACGCGTGGCACATGGTGCGGACTCGCCGCCTCGCGAATCCGCTCCCGCACCTGACGGACGAGCGCCTCCGTCAGCGTCACCCCCTCGGCAAGCCGTACGAAAAGCACGATGCGCGCTTCGGTCGCCCCCGTCCCCACCGGCGCGTGCTCGGTCACCAGGCTTTCCACGATCTCCGGCAGCGTCTCCACCTGACGGTAGATTTCGGCCGTTCCGATGCGCACACCGCCCGGATTGAGCGTGGCGTCGCTGCGGCCGTGAATGATCAGCCCGTCATGCGCGGTGATCTCGGCCCAGTCCCCGTGCCGCCAGACCCCTGGAAAGTGATCGAAGTAGGCGGCCCGATACTTCGCGCCGTCCGGGTCGTTCCAGAACGCCACCGGCATGCTCGGGAACGGGCGCGTACAGACGAGTTCGCCGGCGCCGCTCGTCAACGGCGCCCCCGCGTCGTCCCACACCTCGACGGCCATGCCCAGTCCGCGCATCTGCAGTTCACCTCGCCACACGGGCGCCGTGGGATCACCGAGGGCGAAACACGACACGATGTCGGTGCCGCCACTGATGCTGGCCAGCTGCACCTCGGACGCGATGTCGCGATAGACGAAGTCGTACGAATGTTCGGCGAGCGGACTGCCCGTGGAGAGGATCGCCCGTAGCGAGGGCAACGCCACACGTTCACGGGGCTTCACCCCGGCCTTCTCGAGCGCGGCCAGATACTTGGCGCTCGTGCCGAACACCGTGATCCCTTCGGACTCCGCCATGTGCCACAAGATGGCCGGTGCGTGGGCCGGCATGGGCGCCCCGTCGTAGAGCACGACGGTCGCACCGAGCACGAGCCCTGACACGAGCCAGTTCCACATCATCCAGCCGCAGGTCGTGAAGTAGAACAGCACATCATCACGTGTGACGTCGGTATGCAGCGCCAGCTCCTTCACGTGTTGGAGCAGCGTTCCCCCGGCCCCGTGCACGATGCACTTGGGCAACCCGGTCGTGCCCGACGAATACAGGATGTACAGCGGGTGGTCGAACGGCAGACGCGTGAACGACAACGTTGTGTCTGGCGCCTCGGCGAGCACATCCGCCCAGTCGCGCGCGTGCGCCACGTCACCGAGATCAACGGCCGCATCACCACGTGTCACCACCCACGTCGCGCGCAGCGACGGCAGCTGCGGCACCACCTCGCGCACGCGTGGCATCACATCGATGCGCTTGCCGACGTACGTGTACGCGTCGGCGACGATGAGCACGGCATCCTCGAACTGCCCAAAACGATCCAGCACGCCGGCGGTGCCGAAGTCCGGGGAGCACGACGACCAGATCGCGCCGACCGATGCCGCCGCCAGCATGCCGATCACCGCCTCCGGCAGGTTCGGCAGCCAGCCCGCCACGCGATCGCCCGGCCGCACCCCGAGCGCCCGCAGCCCGTGCGCACAGCGCGCGACGTCGCGCGCGAGTTCGGCGTAGCTGAGCGTGCGTTCACGCCCCTGCTCCGACCACGAAACCAGCGCGGGATGCGCATCACGTCGACGCAGGAACTGCTCGGCAGCGTTGAGACGCGCGCCAGGAAACCAGCGTGGTTCCTGCGGCACCATGCGCTCGAGCCCCTCGACAACACACGCGTACGCCCGCCCATCGGGCATCACGTCGCACGCAAAGTCGGCGTACCGCCACATCGCCTCCCAGAACGTGTCCGGGTGCGCCACGCTCCAGCGCTGCAGCGCGTGACTGTCCGTGACGTCACCCGGTACCACGCCTGCGTGCTGCAGCGCGCGCCGGAACTGCGTGAGTTGCGCGCGCTCGACCGACTCGGCGCGCGGTACCCACAACGGCGCGACGCTCACGCGGTCGCCTCGCGCGCGATCGACACGGCCAGACAGGTGGGGCCGTGCGTCTCGCAATACCACCCGTGCCGATCGTGAAAGATCAGATGCGGTGCCTCGCTCGCGCGCATGCGCACCCGAACGAGCGCGAGCACCCCCGTGCGTGGTCCGACATTGGTTCGCGGATCGAGCGTCTCGACCACCGGCGTCTCGGGAAACAGGTCGATCTGCACCGCCGGGGTCACCGGTGGCGTCGAGGAGCCGGCCCGCGAACGTCGAGGAGGTGGTGGTGACATCCGGGAATGCTCGCCAATCGGTGGCGTGCGCACCAGAGGCCGTTACGCGCCGTCCTGCAGCAGCGCCGTGACGGCGGCACGGTCCACCTTGCCCGAGCCAAGACGCGGAAGGGCCGCCACCGACCGAAGCCGCTGCGGCACCTTGTAGCCCGCCAGCCAGTCACGCAGCGCGCGCTGCACGGTGGGCGCGTCGAACGAAACGCCAGGCGCTGGGACGACGCAGGCGGCGCCGACTTCGCCCCAGCGTGCATGGGGTACGCCGACGACACACGCCTCGCGTACGAGGCCCGTCGCCAACAGTGCCGCTTCCACCTCGCCGGGAAAGACATTCTCGCCGCCCGAAATGAACATCTCCTTGCGACGGCCACGCACGCGATAGCCGACGCGCGGATCGGCGCTCAGCATGTCGCCGGTGCGGAGCCATCCGTCAGCGGTCATGACCGCGGCCGTCGCGGCGGCGTTCTGCCAGTAGCCGCCGAAGAGCTGCGGTCCACGCAGCTGCAGTTCACCGGGCGTATCCGGCGCGCTCACCACCGTCCCGTCATCATCAACGAGTCGAGCCTGCAGCGACGGCAGCGGATCACCGACCACGCCGGGATGCTCACGCGCGCGAGCGGACGTGGTGACGAAGCAGTTGGGTCCGCATTCGGTGAGGCCGAAGCCTTCCCGGAAGTCGTAGCCGGCCGCGACCACCGCATCGTGCACAGCTCGTGGACAGGCAGCCCCACCCGTGAGCATCCACGCAAGGTGCGGCAGGGGGCGTCCCCAGCGCGGCGACGCGAGCAGATCCTGCCACTGGGTCGGAACGCCAAAGGTGTGGCTGATCCGACACGCTTCGAGGGTGTGCAGCACCAGCTCGGCGTCGAACGCCGGCAGGAGCACCAGCTGTGCGCCGATGCTGAGCAGGGGGAGCGCGAAGACGCCCCAGCCGGCGGTGTGAAAGAACGGCGACATCACGAGCGCCACGTGTTCGCTGTGCAATCGCCACGCACTCACCGTACTCGCGGCGTTCCAGTGCAGCTGTGCGTGCGGCACGATCACACCCTTCGGCTCACCAGTCGTGCCCGATGTGTACAACAGCATCGCAGGCGGGGGCGACGTTGCCGCATCCGAGACAGCGAACACACCGCGCGGCGACGACGGATGCGCTCGCGGCGGTATGGCCGTCGGCAATACGCGCACCCGAGGCGACGGCGCGCCGCGGAGCCCCGTCAGTGCCTGCTCGGCGAGTCCCTGCTCGTCTCCTCCGGTGAGCAGGAGGGTGGGCGCGGCGTCGCCAAGCACCCGCGCGAGCTCCGGCGGCGCCAACCGCCAGTTGAGTGGCACCAGTGTCGCGCCAAGGCGCGTGCACGCTGCGAGCAGAACAAGATGCTCCACGCGATTGCGCGCGAGCACGGCCACACGATCGTGCGCGCGTACGCCGTCATCGTGCAGCGCGTGCGCCCACGCCTGCGCCGCCGCATGGAGCGCGCCGTACGTCCACAGCGCACCGTCCGGCGCCACCTGCAGCGCGATGCGCGACGGATCGTGATGTCCCCACCACGACAGCGGATCGAACACCCCTGGATCGCCGGCCGCGGCCGCAACCAGCGGTGACGTCACGCGGCGTCGGGCCCGCTGTCCGCAGCGGCGGGCAACATCACCATCGCTTCACCGTCGAGCACAAGCTCGTCGGCCTGATTGCGGCAGCGCGTGGCCAGTCGCACGCGTCGCGTGCGCGGCTTGATCTCGAGCACTTCGACTTCGGCCGTGATGACATCGCCCAGCCGGACCGGGCGCTTGAAGCTGAGCGACTGCGAGAGGTACACCGCGCCCGGTCCGGGGACGCCGTCGGCCATCGCCGCGGACAACAGGCCGGCCGACAACATGCCGTGGGCGATGCGCTCACCGTACGGACCACGCGCCGCCGCATCGGCGTCCACGTGCACCGGATTGTGATCGCCCGTAATGGCGGCGTACTGCAGCACCTCGACTTCGGTGATGCGCTTCTGCCATGTCGCGCGCAGCCCGACAGTGATCTGATCGAAGTCCATGGTCAATCCTCGAGAATGGCCCGTACATCGGGTGCGAGCGTGGTGGCGGCGGTGGAGCGTGTCCACCACGACACCACGAAGAACACCAGTAGCGAGACGACGAGTGCACACGCCGTGGCGGTCACGCCCGACGGAAACTGAAAGGCGCGAGTGAAGGCGAGGGTTTCCAGCACCAGCGTGCACAGCAGACCGCTCGCGATGGACGCGATGGCGCCGGACCGTGTGGCACCGACCCAGTTGAGGCCGATCGCGAGCGACGGCACGAGCGTGGACGCAAACAGCCCCCAGCCGAAGATCCCGAGGAACGAGACCAGCAGCCCCGAGCGCTCGGCGATGACCGTGGCGAGCAGGGCCAGCACAAGCGTCCACACGCGTCCGCTGCGCAGTTCGTTGCGCACCGGGCGTCCGAAGGCGCGTGGCAGATCACGCGTGCAGGCGGCCGCACCGATGTTCAGGAAGGCGTTCACCGTGCTCATGATCGCCGCCGCGGTGCCCGCGAACACCAGCGCGGCCAGCACGGGTGGCGTGAAGCGAAGCAGAAAGAGTGGGGTCACGGCGTCGGGCGTGGCCGGTGCCTCCGCCACACCGGACGCCACGAGCGCGCGCATGGCGAGTCCAACGCCTACGAAGAGGAGCAGCGAGAGGATCATCGCGAACGACAGAATGACCGGAAACCAGCGCAACTTCGTATCGTCGCGCAGCATGAAGAACTTGTGCACGACGTGCGGCTGCCCGAGCGTGCCCAGTCCGAATACGAAGTAGAACGACAGCGCGGCGAGCGGTGTGCTGCGTCCGGTCGCGCCAAGCATCTCGGGCGCGTGCGTGAGCAGCAGTGGCACGAGTCCACCCGCCGCAGCGGTCACATCGAGGGCATACCAGAACACCAGTGCGCTCGCGACCGCCATGAGCACACCTTGCACGACATCATTCCACACGCCGGCGAGAATGCCGCCCGTCACGGTGTATCCCACCACGAGCACGGCACCGCCCCAGATGGCAGTCGTTCGGCCCACGCCAAACACCGCGTCGAGCACGAGACCGAGCGCGAGAAAGTTCGTGGCCGCATAGCCGAGCACCGCCACGAGGATCGCGACTGCCGCGAGCCCCTGCGCCGCACGCGATTGATAGCGCGCCGCGATCGCATCGGGGATGGTGATCATCTCCCGGATGTCGGCCAGTCGCCGCAGCCGGCGCGCCAGCACCCACGCGGTCATCGTGTTGGTGAGCGCGACGGGCAACACGATGAACACGGCGCCGAGACCGAGCGTGTACACGAGACCCGGGCCGCCGATGAACGCGAAGCCGGACAACGTCGCGGCCATCGCGGCCAGTCCGGTGGTCACGAGCCCGAGTGATTTGCCCGCGACGAAAAAATCCGATGCCGAACGTGTCACGCGCGACGCGAGCAGGCCCACGACGATCACGATCAGCGCGTAGGCGATCATCACCCGTCCCACGATGGGCGACGCGGCCTCCGGTAGCGCCGCGGTCTGCAGCAACCACGGGCTCACGACGCGCCGTCCGGTGACGCGTCGCCGGGTGCCTCACGCTCGACCGCCTCGTAGACCCACGCATACAGCACGGGCAGCAGCACGGCGGGGACGGCGCCGAGGCCGTAGAGCACGAGCGCCGCCGCCCACGGCAGTCCCAGCAGTCGTGCGCCCGCGGCGTCCGACGGACCTCTCGACACCGCGAGTGCGAAGCCAAGCGCCAGCCAGAGCGCGAGACCAACGAACGCCCAGGGCAGCACGCGTCGCGGGCGCGCACGCATCGTGGGTCCGTCGAATGCTCCAAGGCCGAGCACGCCCACGAGCAGCACGGGCGTGGCGATGGCCATCAGCGTCTGGCCACTTCGCGCGATGAGCGGCGGCGCGAACGCAGAGACGTAGGCCAAGGCCACGCCGACGGTACCCAGCACCACCGCCCACCGCGCCACGTCCCGAGGGGCCGTGGCCATCCGCTGCGCCTTACTGCCCGAGCACGAGCGCAAACACGAGCGGCGCGACGATCGACGCGTCCGACTCGATCACGTACTTCGGCGTGTCCACGCCGAGCTTGCCCCACGTGATCTTTTCGTTGGGCACCGCGCCCGAGTACGACCCGTAACTCGTGGTGCTGTCGCTGATCTGACAGAAGTAGCCCCAGAGCGGCACGTTCGTGCGCTGCAGATCCTGGTGCAGCATGGGCACGACGCAGATGGGGAAATCACCAGCAATACCGCCACCGATCTGGAAGAAGCCGATCGTCGTGTCCTTCGTGGTCTCGGTGTACCACTCGGCCAGCCAGGTCATGTACTCGATGCCGCTGCGCACGGTGTGCACGTTGCGAATGTTCCCATCGATCACATGCGACGCGAAGATGTTGCCCGTCGTCGAATCTTCCCACCCAGGCACGATGATGGGCAGGTTCTTCTCGGCGGCGGCGAGCATCCACGAGTTCTTCGGGTCGATCTGGTAGTACTGCTCCAGCTTGCCGCTGCGCAGGATGCGATACATGAATTCGTGCGGGAAGTACCGCTCGCCGGCCTGATCGGCCGCGGTCCACTCCTCCAGCACGGCCTTCTCGATGCGGCGGATCGCTTCGGCCTCGGGGATGCACGTATCGGTCACGCGATTGAAGTGCTGATCGAGCAGCTTCTGCTCATCTTCCGGCGTGAGATCGCGATAGTTCGGCACGCGCGCGTAGTGATCGTGCGCGACGAGGTTGTAGATGTCCTCCTCGAGATTCGCGCCCGTGCACGTGATCGCGTGCACCTTGTCCTGGCGGATCATCTCCGCGAGCGAGAGGCCAATCTCGGCGGTGCTCATGGCACCCGCGAGGGTGACCATCATCTTGCCACCGTTGTCGAGATGCCGCACGTACCCGTCGGCAGCGTCGATGAGGGCTGCGGCGTTGAAGTGCCGGTAGTGATGGCGCAGGAAGGCCGAGACGGGCGCAGACGAAGACTGGGACATGTTCACGAGGGTCGACGGGCGCAGGCGCCCCGGAAACCGCGCCCGACCAGGCGGGCGCGAACTGACGGTTGTGAGCCGAGAGAATCTAGCGGCTCAGCCACCACCACGCGGCCAGCAGGAGTACGCCCACGGCCAGTGCGCGGCGCGTCGACACCGCGCGTGGTGCGACCTCCGCCGGCCGCCGGTCTCGGTCGTCACCGCGCCGTGACGCGGCCGTGGCAAGCTGTCCGGACAACAGCACGCCAGCCGGCGGCCCATCCACGCGGGGACGGCGCGGCACCGGGAGTTCCACGGGCACCAGCAGCAGGCCGAGGCGCAACGGCGACCCGAGCAACTCGTCGTCGCGTCCGCGCGCGGCGTCCCGAACAACAGCGGCGGCATCGTCGACGCGCGCCGCCGCCCCGACAACAGGACGCCGCGCGTCGCGCTCCGCTGGCGGTTCCTCGGCGGTTCCCTCCGCACCATCGAGGAGCGCGCCGAGGACGCGCGCGACGAGCGGTCCCTCGGTCGCCGACACGCGCGGCAGCAGGCTGCGCGCGTCGCCGAGCGCGCCCTGACCCAACTGGGTGAGCAGCTGCCGCGACGCGAGCTCGACGACACGCGCGCCCGTGGCCTCCGAAGTGACCTCGAGCGAGGGATCGGACGGCCGCTGGTCGCCGCGCGCCATGAGGAGCTGCAGCACGCCGGTCAAGACTCCACGCGCCGCGTGCACACGCGCCGGTTGCGACGCGTCCCACAGGGCACCACCCGTGGCCAGCGCCTGCAGCGTCCCGAGTACATCGGCCGTGACCTCGCTCGGAACGTCCGCACCGCTTGCACCACGCAGTCGCGCGCCGAGGCGATGCAGTGC
>ERZ1066121.1595-NODE-1595-length-15999-cov-7.354742_pt1 | contig 15999 bp, 18 predicted proteins | sample MGYA00382768_ERZ1066121 | MGnify/ENA primary metagenome ERZ1066121 (study PRJEB33369, sample SAMEA5778351) | biofilm metagenome | biome: Industrial cooling water; feature: Water cooling tower basin; material: Biofilm | place: United Arab Emirates | collected... | reverse complement strand
GGCCAGAGCCTCGACGAACAGCCGCTCCAGTTCGGCCTTCGCCTTCACCTGCATCCGTGCGGGAATTTCCTCGGAGCGCAGTTCCAGAAGGAAGTCGGTCACAGCACCCATCCAGGATATTCCGCCGTCCACTTCGCGCTCTGGCTGTCGATCCATGCCTTGCAGCTGCCCTTGGCCAGATCGCGGACGCGGGCCATATAATTGGCGCGTTCCTGCACGCTGATCACGCCGCGTGCCTGGAGCAGGTTGAACAGGTGGCTCGCTTCGATCGCCTGGTCATAGGCGGCCAGCGGCACGCCCGCGGCGATGGCGCGCTGGCATTCGGCCTCCGCCGCCTTGAACCCCGCAAACAGGCCATCGGTGTCGGCAATCTCGAAATTCCATTTCGAAAATTGGCGCTCGTTTTCCAGGAACACGTCGGCATAGCTCACGCCCGCATTGTTGAACGCAAGGTCATACACATTGTCGACGCCCTGAATATACATGGCGAGCCGTTCAAGGCCATAGGTCAGCTCGCCCGCGACGGGTTTGCAGTCAAATCCGCCCATTTGCTGGAAATAGGTGAACTGCGTCACCTCCATCCCGTCGCACCACACTTCCCAGCCCAGCCCCCACGCGCCAAGCGTCGGGCTTTCCCAATCGTCCTCGACGAAGCGGATGTCATGTGCCAGCGGGTCGATGCCGATCGCCGTAAGGCTGCCCAGATATTGCTCCTGAAGGTCGGCGGGCGACGGTTTCATGATCACCTGATACTGGTAATAGTGTTGGAGCCGGTTGGGGTTTTCGCCATAGCGGCCGTCGGTCGGGCGGCGGCTTGGCTGGACATAGGCGACGTTCCACGGCTCCGGCCCCAGGCTGCGCAGCGTGGTGGCGGGGTGAAAAGTCCCCGCGCCGACGCGCATGTCATAGGGCTGCAAAATGGCGCAGCCACGCGCGCTCCAATAATTGTGGAGCGTCAGGATCATGTCCTGAAAACTCAAACAGGCTTGTGCGGCCACGCTGTGAAAGCCCCTTATTCGCAGGTGCAACAATGGCCGAAGCCTTGGCGGAGTGCACGGGCAAGGTCAAGGCGGCGGACGCGGTCGCGCGCGCTCAATCGCCTGCAAAAGCGATCAGCGTTTCGCAGGCGATGCCGCTGGCGGCCAGCCGCGCGCTGCCACCAAGATCAGGCAGATCGATCACGAACAACGCGCCGGTGACGATCGCACCCGCCGTGCGCATCAATTCCGCCGTCGCCACGATCGTGCCGCCGGTAGCGAGCAAATCGTCGACAAGCACCACCCTGTCTCCGGGCGCAATCGCCCCTTCGTGCAGTTCGAGGCGGTCACGGCCATATTCCAGATCATAATCGACGCCCACGACAACGCCAGGCAGCTTGCCGGCCTTGCGCACCGGAACGATGCCAAGCCCCAGCATAGCGGCAATCGCTGCACCGAACAGGAATCCGCGCGCCTCAACCGCGACAATGGCGTCAGGGGAATGGGCGGCGGCGCGGTCGGCCAGGCGGCGCACCGTCTCGGCAAAGCCGTGCGGATGGGCGATCAGCGTCGTGATATCGCGGAACTGAATCCCCGGCTTCGGAAAGTCGGGGATGGTGCGCACCAACGCGGCAAGATCAAGCTCAGGGCGAGCGGGGGGCCAGCTATGCACTATAGTCCCCCGCTCCTCTCGCGCCTTCAGGCCTTTTTGTCGGCCCAGATCGCCTTGTACGACAGATAAGCAAGCGTGGTGAACATCAACAGGAACGCGATGACCGCCCATCCCGCCCATACCCGGGTGACCTGATTGGGCTCGGCCGTCCACACGAGGAACGCGGTAACGTCCTTCGCCATCTGGTCAACCGTCGCCTTGGTGCCGTCGTCATAGGCGACCTGATCGTCGATCGCCAGCGGCTGTGCCATCGCGATGTTAAGGTTCGGGAAATAAGGGTTGAAATGCAGCACGCCCGACGGCTGAAGATCCTTGGGAAGTGGCAGGCCGTCCTTGTTCTTGTACGTTGCCGGATCAACATAACCGGTCAGCAGAGAATAGACATAATTCTTGCCTTGACCTGACCTTCGTCATAGCCAAGCTCGGCAAAGTTACGAAACGCGACCTGATTAAGGCTATGGCAAGCGGAACAGACTTCCTTGTAAACCTTGAGCCCGCGTTGCAGCTGCGCCGTGTCCCAATGCGGGGTCATGCCATCGCTGGCGAGTTCGACATGACGCGGCTTCTTGACGAAGCTGTACATCACATTCGGCTCGTTGGTGAGCGGCGTGGTAAAGATAGCGAGCAGCAGCGCGACGATAAAGCCAACGCCAGCAAGCATTGCGACCGGACGAACCATGTTGTTCAGCTCCCAAAAATTCTGGCGTCAGGCCGTCGCCGGGGTGGCAAGTGCCGACGATGTCGGACCGGTGCCGCCCTTGCCCGCCAGCACCGCTTCAGTGATCGAATTGGGCATCGGCAAGGGACGTTCGATCCGCGACACGATCGGCAAAATAACCAGGAAATGCGCGAAATAATAGATCGCACCAAGCTGACTGAGCAGCACCCAGGGCTGTTCCGCCGGCATCATCCCGCAAACACCGAGCAAGAAGACGTCGGCGACCAGAACCCAGAAGAAAATGCGATAGAGCGGGCGATAGTTGGTCGAACGCACCGGCGATCTGTCAAGCCACGGCAGGAAGAACAGCAGGGCAATCGAACCGAACATTGCAATGACGCCCCACAGTTTCGCATCGATCCAGAGGAAGTTGAAGGTGAAGGCCTTCAAAATCGCATAGAAGGGCAGGAAATACCATTCGGGCACGATGTGCGCTGGCGTCGACAGCGGGTTGGCCGGAATATAATTGTCCGGATGCCCCAGCAGATTCGGGCTGAAAAAGATCAGGCTTGAGAAAACCAGCAGGAACACGCCCAGACCAACGGCATCCTTCGCAGTGTAATAGGGGTGGAAGGGAACCGTATCGGATTCGGTCTTGACCGAAATCCCGGTCGGGTTGTTCGACCCCGGAATATGCAGTGCCCAGATGTGCAGGATAATCACGCCCGCAATTACGAACGGCCGCAGATAGTGCACGGGTAAGAAGCGGTTGAGCGCGGCATTATCGGGCACAAACCCGCCCAGCAACCACTGACGCAGCGGTTCGCCGACCAGCGGAATTGCCGAGAAAAAGCCGGTGATGACCTGCGCGCCCCAGAAGCTCATCTGGCCCCACGGCAGGACATAGCCCATGAAAGCGGTCGCCATCATCAGCAGGAAAATGACGACGCCCAGCAGCCACACCATTTCACGCGGCGCCTTGTACGACCCGTAATAAAGGCCGCGGAAAATATGGAGATACACGACGATGAAGAACATGCTCGCGCCGTTCATATGCGCATAGCGGATGAACCAGCCATAATTCACGTCGCGCATGATGTGCTCAACGGAACCAAAGGCCGAATTGACGTGTGGCGTATAGTGCATGGCGAGCACGATGCCGGTAATGATCTGCACCGCCAGCGCGGCCCCGGCCAGCACGCCGAAGTTCCAGAAATAGTTGAGGTTGCGCGGCACCGGATAGCCCGCACCGACCGCATTGTACACGAGGCGCGGAAACGGAAGCCGCTCGTCCAGCCACTGCATGAGCGGATTGCTTGGTTGATACTGCTGTGCCCAGGGAAAGCTCATCTTTGCGCTCCTCAGCCGATCATCACGACAGTGTCGGACGTGAATTCATAAGGCGGTACGACCAGGTTGGTCGGCGCCGGACCTTTGCGGATACGACCTGCCGTATCATAGTGCGAACCATGGCAGGGGCAGAAATAGCCGCCGAAATCGCCCTTGGCCTCGCCCTCTGCGGCGCCTAGCGGGACACAGCCGAGGTGGGTGCAAACGCCGAGTGTGATCAGCCAATTTTCCTTGCCTGGCTTGGTCCGCTCGGCCAGTGTCTGGACGTCGCGCAGATCGGCGGCGGACACCTTGTCAGCGGCGGCAATCTCTTCTGGTGTGAGATTGCGTACGAACACCGGCTGTTTGCGCCATGTCGTCTTGATCGCCTGTCCCGGCTGGATCGCACTGATATCGACCTCGGAGGACGACAGCGCCAGCACGTCGGCAGAAGGCGCCATTTGCGAAACCAGCGGAATGACGACGGAGGCCGCGCCGACCCCGGCAAAGCTGACCGTCGCAATGTGGATGAAGTCGCGGCGACGCGGTCCTTCCCCGACTCCGGCGTGTGTTTCAGATGTGCTGGCCATGTGCTTGCCCTTGCGACTTGACGCTGAAAATGACGAAACCGTAGCGGCAGCAGGTCGCAAGTCTGTCCGGACAAATGGCCCGGCAAGGGCGAAGAAGCCGCTCCGTTCGGCGGCCTGATAGCGACCAGTTGCAAAATTGCCAACAGGCAATTTTACTTGCGAAAAGGTCGCATTTTCTTGCCCTCAGGGGTAAGGGGCTCGGGCATGCGCATTGCCCTTTATCAACCGGACATCGCCGGCAACGTCGGCACCATCCTGCGAACGGCCGCATGCTTCGGCATTGCAGTCGATATCATCGAACCGTGCGGGTTCGCATTTTCCGAGCGGGCGCTGCGGCGCGCCGGGATGGACTATGCCGCCGTCGCGGCGGTCACTCGCCATGGTGGCTGGGACGCCTATTGCGCAGCGCGGAAAGGACAGGGGCGACTGGTGCTGATGACGACGGCGGGCGCGACCCCGCTGCCGCGCTTTGCCTTTCGTCCTGACGACCATCTCCTGATGGGCAGCGAATCTGCAGGAGTGCCGTCCCATGTGCATGATGCTGCAGACGCGCGCGTCGTCATTCCGCTGCGTTCTGGATTTCGGTCCTTGAATGTCGCGGTGGCGGCTGGCATCGCAATTGCCGAAGCGCTTCGGCAGACGGAAGGATTTGCGCCATGTTGACCCTTGATCCCCAGCAACAGGCGGCACGAAGCTGGTTTGAGGCGCTGCGCGACCGCATCTGTGCCGAATTCGAAGCCATCGAACGCGCGGCGGGCAGCAACGCCGCCTTCAGTTACACCGGCTGGGACCGGGAAGCCCCGGAAGTCGAGCCCGGCGCGGGTGGCGGCGGCGTGCGCGGCGTGATGAAAGGCCAGGTGTTCGAAAAGGTCGGTGTCAATGTCTCGACCGTCGGCGGCGCTTTTGCACCCGAATTTGCCACGACCATTCACGGTGCCGACGGCGACCCCAGTTTTTTCGCGACCGGCATCAGCCTGGTGGCGCACATGGCCAATCCGCATGTTCCAGCGGTGCATATGAACACCCGCTTTCTGGTGACGACGAAGCGCTGGTTCGGCGGCGGCGCAGACCTTAATCCCCCCCTGCCGCGCGAGGACGATACGGCGGCGTTTCACGCGCGGCTGCGCGCGGCCTGCGCCCCCTATGGTCCCGACGTCTATGAACGCTACGCCAAATGGGCGGAGGAGTATTTCTTCATCCCGCACCGCGGCGTCCATCGCGGGGTCGGCGGCATATTCTATGACCATCTGGAATGCAGCGACGAGCCAAGCTTCGAGCGCAATTTCCAGCTGACCCGTGATGTGGGCGAGGCATTTCTGGACATCTACCCCCGCATCGTGCGGGCGCGGATGAACGACGCCTATACCGACGCAGACCTGGAAAAACTTTATGAATGGCGTGGCCGTTACGCCGAATTCAATCTGGTCTATGATCGCGGGACCTTGTTTGGCCTCAAAACCGGCGGCAACATCGACGCCATTTTGATGAGCCTGCCGCCGCTTGCCAAATGGGCCTGACCGGGCAGGCGGGACGGCGTAACCGTCCTGCCCGCCCAAACCGGTCATCAGGCAAAGACGTCGCCCGCCTGATCGCCGCCAAGCGCGCGGTAAATTCCCGCCGGAATGCCGACATAGAGGTAGGCGACTGGAATACTGATCAACGCGCTGAGGATCGTGGCTACAATGATGCTCGCGGCGCCAGGCTGCCCGCCTGCCAACAGCGACAGGCCGAATACCATGCCCAGGATCATCGCCAGAATGATAAACACGATGGTCAGCAACACGAAATAACCCATCAATTTCCACTGCGACGCTGCGGTCATGCGCCATGATTCGGCCAGCGCCGTCAGCGGGTTGAACGACCGGCTGGCGGCCATCACCGGCCCCATGACGCACAGCCTTGCCGACAGCCACAGGCCGAATACCAGAAATACCGGCACGGCAAGTCCCATCATCCCAAGCGTCTGAAGCGCCGCTCCATCGGTTGGAGCGCCGCCGCCCATAAGGATCGGCAGCATCGCGCTGCCGAACAACACTCCGAAAACAACGCCGACGATCAAAATGAAGCCGATCGTCACCAGCATGACGGGCAGCGCCGCGATAAACCCATATTGCAGCGCCGACCCTACCGTTTCGCGGCCAGGATCAAATCCGATGCGCCATGACGCGTAGTAACTCGCCAGCTGGATGATGAAGCCGACGATGGCAAGCACACCTGCCAAAAGTCCGAACGCCGCCATCGAGTTTGCACCCGAAGCCAGCGTCGCCGGGTCCATCGCCGCGGTCCCGCCAAACATGAGTTGAAGCAGGGTAGGAACAGCAATGCCCACAGCGATCAGCACGATCGCGTGGCTCGCCATCTGATTACTGAAAAAACTGGTGGTATAGGCCCACGCTTGGCTGATGCTGATACGGTTCATGTCGTCACCTCCCTCATATTGGCCTTGTTCCGGGCAGTGCCCCCCGGGTCATCATGAAAAAATCTCGCCTGCGTCGGGAACGCGCAGCTGGCGATAGGCCGCCGCCGTCACGGCGGACGTCAGCATCGCACTGCACAGTGCCACAAGCCCATTGCTGATCCCGACGGCCAGCCCTGGCGCCGGGGCCGCATCGGCCGCCATGCTGCCATCGACAAGAGCGAGGGCAATGGCGACTGCCAGGCTGATGATCCCGACCATCAGCATCAACAGGAGCAGCGGTATCGCGCTGCCATCGCTCAGCTGCCAGCCGGCACGCCATGCGTCGAGCGGACTGGCAAAAGGCTGGTCGGCGAGCGTTGGCAATATAAGCGCGGTGCGCGCCACCAGATAAAGGCCGGGCACGATCAAAAGCACGAAGCCCATAATGCTCATCCCGCTGACCAGCAAATGGGTCAGCACCGCAGCCGGAACGAGCGCGGCACCATAGGCAACCGCATCACCGACCAGCGCGCCCTGCGGCTGGAACCATATGCGAATGACCATGATCGATCCGACGAATGAAAAGGCGTTGAGGACGATCACCGGCACGATGATGCTGCCCACGAACATGTCGAACAACGCCTGTCCCTCCGGCATTGCGGCACTGCTGCCCATGGTCGACGCCGGGATGAACCCGAAATAGATGAACGACGGCAAAAAGCAGAAGAGTGCCGCAATCGACACCGTCAACGGCCAGTCGCGACGCAGCAATACCAGCGCGTCCCGCAATGCCCGGTCGATGACAAGTTTCTGCACGATGCTGCGATCCTCCGTAATCCCCAGCGCGATGCTTGGCGGGCGCGCTTGCGATTGTCCAGTGGATTGGTCCACAACCTGGCAAAGGCAGGTAACATGGCGCGGCAAGCCCCTTGCGCATCGCCTGCGCAAGGGGCAGGACGCGGCGATGTCCCTGCCCTTCCCCGAATGGACGGTCAGCCCGGCGCTGTCCGACTATGCCGCCGCGCTGACCGATATGGAGGCGCGGGCGGCGGCGATTTATGACGGGACGGCGGCAGAGCGCATCTGGCTGCTCGAACATCCGCCGCTCTATACCGCCGGGACGAGTGCCGATCCGGCAGAGCTGCTTGATCCGCGATTTCCCGTGCATGTCGCTGGGCGCGGCGGCCGCTATACCTATCATGGACCGGGTCAGCGCGTGGGCTATGTGCAGTTGAACCTGGCCCGGCGCGGGCGTGATGTCCGGGCATTTGTCCATGCGCTCGAAGGCTGGGTGATTGCGGCTTTGGCGGACCTCGGCGTCGCGGTACGGCGCGCCGATGGGCGCATTGGGATCTGGACCGACGACCCGCACGGCCGCGAGGCCAAAATCGGCGCGATCGGTGTGCGGGTCAAACGCTGGGTCACGCTGCATGGCTTTGCCATCAATGCCGCGCCAGACCTGACGCACTTTACCGGCATCGTGCCGTGCGGGATCAGCGATTATCCCGTGACCAGCCTCGCCGCGCTGGGCCAGCCAAGCGATTTTGCCGCGCTGGACGACGCACTGGCACGGCATCTTCCCGCCTTTCTCGACAATGTCGGCGCGGCGCGGTAGGACTGGCTCATGCGAAAGACCGCCACGGCCATCACGGCTTTTTTCATGCTCGCCGCCTGCGGCGGCACCAGCGATACCGCCAGCAAGACCAAGCTCGATGCGGTCGAGGTTGAACCCGGCAGCGTCAGCGATGCCATGATCCTGCTCGACGACAGCGACATCGACGGGACATCGGTCGACGCGGGCAGCGGTGCGCTGACCGCCGAGGGCGCTGCGGTTGCCAAGCAAGAGGCGGACAAAGCTGGCGAAAGCGGACCCGTGAGCGAAGACGTCGCAGACGATGATTCGCCCTTGCCTGAGGATGGTGCCGCTTCGGCGGAATAATCCGACTTACCGAGGCCAAGGGCTGTTAAGATTGAACCGCTTACCCTAACTTCGTCATTCTCGCGCGGGCGGGAATCCATCACTTGCTGTCAAAATTTATAGTGCAGGAGATAGATTCCTGCCTGCACGGGAATGACGAAATCAGAGCAAGCGGAAGCTTTTATCCGGGGCCTCAACGCCCCCAGCGCGGAATAACCTCAGATTAAATTGCAATCGTCACCCCAGCGAAAGCTGGGGCCTTTTGCAGGCGGCGCACCACCGCCTGAGATGCCAGCTTGCGCTGGCATGACGGCCATCGCCCGCATGGTCCACCTCGCCCTATGGCAAACCCAGCAATTTATGAGTTTGCAGCGAAAGCCGCCAGCGCGGATCCTTTTGCACCAGCGCGATACAGGCAGCCACATTGTCGGCACGCGCGGGATCGTCGAGCGGTTGAAGCAAGTGATGGGTGAAATCCAGGGCCGCCAGCGTGTCGACATCGCTGCCCGGCTGCGGCCACACCAGCTTCAGTTCGTCGCCGCTGGCCTGGACCAATGTGCTGCCAGCCTTCGGACTGATGCAAATCCAGTCGATGCTGCGCGGCACCGGGATCGTTCCGTTGCTTTCGATCGCAATCATAAACCCGGCGGTATGCAGCGCGTCGATCAGCGGGTCATCGACTTGAAGCATGGGTTCGCCCCCGGTGAGCACGACATAGCGATGGTTCGTCCCATCACCCCAGCAGGCCACAATCGCCCCGACCAGCGCCGCTGCGTCGACAAATTTGCCTCCGCCGATACCGTCGGTTCCCACAAAATCCGTGTCGCAAAAGCGGCAGATGGCACGCGCGCGGTCGGCTTCCCGCCCGGTCCACAGGTTACAGCCCGAAAAGCGGCAAAAGACTGCGCGCCGTCCGGCCTGCGCGCCCTCGCCCTGCAGCGTCAGGAAGATTTCCTTGACGCTATAGGTCATGGCGCGGCAGCGTAGCGGGTGGGATCGGCCAGCCCGGCGTCGGCAAAACCGTTGCGGCGCAGGCGGCAGCTGTCGCACAGCCCGCAATGCAGGCCGCCCGGTGCCGGGTCGTAACAGGACCAGCTGGTTCCCGCGTCAAGGCCGAGCCGCGCGGTTTCCGCCGCAATCTCTGCCTTGCCCAGATATTGGAGCGGCGCGTGGATGGTGAAGCCCTCTCCGTCGTCGCCGGCCTTGGTCGCCAGCGCGGCGAGACGCGCAAAACCCTCGATAAACTCGGGGCGACAATCGGGATAACCCGAATAGTCCAGCGCATTGACCCCGATGACGATGTCACGCGCACCGCGTGCCTCGGCCAGGCCCAGGGTCAGCGACAGAAAGATCAGGTTGCGCGCCGGGACATAGGTAACCGGGATGTCGCTGCCCACGCCGTCCTTTGGCACGGCAATATCGTCGGTCAGCGCCGAACCGCCAAAGCGGCGCAGATCAAGCGGAAGGACGATATGCTCCGCCGCGCCCAAATCCGCCGCAATCCGCCGCGCCGCGTCCAGCTCAACACGATGCCGCTGGTTATAGTCGATCGTGAGGGCGATAACCCGCGCACCAGCCGCCCGCGCCAATGCGGTGCAAACGAGCGAGTCGAGCCCGCCCGACAGCAGGACGACGACCGGTTTTCCAGCAAGATTTTCCATCGCCAGCGCCGTTACGCCGCACTTGCCCTCGCTGCAAGCCGCGCGCGGGAAAAGAAACGGGCTGCGAAGCGGTGCTGCGCAGCCCAGGTGAGCCAGTGGCTCTTAGGGAAGAATGCATGTCGAAGCCGATATGCCCGACCCATATAGGCAAAGATGGTTAACGGGAGGTTAGCAAGGCGGCCGAATTGATCAGCAGCCGCCCGTCCGCCGCGCTTCATAACCATAGGAAAATGGTGCGCCTGCGGCGATCCCCTGCGTGTCGATCTGGACCAAGCGGTTGGTTTCGCGCCGAACAGTCGTTCGGCCATGCCCGGCACCGGGGCAGGTATAATGCACCGTCACCTCCGCCGCGCTGTCGGCGATCACATATTGCGAACAGGTGCCCTGTGCGTGCCGGATTTGAATGAATACGCGCGCGTCACCCAGGCAAAAGCTGCGCACCGCCGGGCCACCGCCGCGATTGCGCAGCTCCCATCCGCCCTTTTCCAGTGTGTCGAGCATGGCCAGCGCCGGACTTTCGGCCGGAACGGCAACGGCGGAAAAGCCTGCTGCCAGCAGGGCCAGTGGCAATTTGCGCCAAAATTTACCGATGATCATGTCCAACCGCCCCATGCCGACCAAGCGGCGCGCTGCCTATAGGCACGGCTACATTGCTACAGAATTAAGCCATGCCTGCTGCCGGGAAGACGACAGCATATTAATGCGGCGTTTCGATGGCATCGAGCGCGATGGGGAAGATGCGCGAGCAAAAGGCGCAATCGACCGGGATCGTACCATCGTCATCGGCCATGTCGCGGCGTTCGTCGGCCGGAAACTGGCCAAGTACCCGCGCGAAATGGGCGGCGGAGCAGCGGCACCCCTTTGACAACGGCGCGGCTGCCTCTACCCGTACCTCATCCTCGTGGAACAGGTTCCAGACGATGCGTTCGAGCGACAGCGCCGGGTCGGTCAGCTCGGCGTCGTTCAGCGTCGCCGCGATGGTCCGCGCATGTTCCCATTCGGGGTGATCATGACGAACGTGCAGCCGGTCACGCCCAACCTCCCCCTCCGGCAGATGTTGCAGCAACAGGCCGCCCGCCATGCACCCCAGCCCCGCGTCGTGGTGCGCGGCGAGGCGGATCAGGCTGGGGATTTGTTCGGATTGCTCGAAATAATGCTCTGCCGCCGCGCCGATGCCTTCGCCCTCCAGCGGGACGATGCCCTGATAGCGCTCGCCGCTCGCCGCCTGATCGAAAGTGATGGCGAGGAAGCCACCCCCAAACAGCGCAAACAGGCTGGGGTGCGGCCCCACCTCGGCCAGCCGCTCGGCATCGAATTTAAGGTATCCACGCAGCGCGCCATCTTTCCAGTCACAGACAAGCAGATCGATCGGGCCGCCGCCCGTCTGCGCCTGGATCGTCAACTGGCTGCCCGGGTCCTTTTGGGTCGAACCGAGCAGCGCGGTCAGGACGAGCGATTCGGCGAGCAGCCTTTCCGCGACCGGCGGATAGCGATGCGCCGCAAGTATATCCTGTAACACCGGGCCAAGCCGCACCAGCCGTCCCCGCACGTGATGCGCGGCGACCGTGAACACCAGCGGCTGGTCGATGGTGACGGCCATATCCATTACCCCAGCTTCCCCAGCGCCCACAACAGGATCGATTTTTGCGCATGGACGCGGTTCTCCGCCTCCTGCCACACGCGCGACTGCGGCCCGTCGATGACAGCGGCGGTCACCTCTTCCCCCCGGTGAGCGGGCAGGCAGTGGAGGAACAGCGCACCGGGCTTTGCATGCGCCATCAACCGGTCATCGACCTGATAGGGCGCCATCGCGGCCAGCTTGTTGTGGGCATGCGCCTGCCCCATCGATACCCAGGTGTCGGTGACGAGCACGTCCGCGCCTGCGGCGGCTTCGGCAGCATCGCGATGAACCGTCACGCGCGCACCCTTTGCCCCGGCTGCGGCAACGAAAGCGGGGTCGGGGTCATAGCCCTGCGGCACCCCGGCGCGAATGTTGAAGCCAAAAATCCCCGCCGCCTCGATGAGCGAGGACAGCACATTGTTGCCATCGCCCAGCCACGCCAGTTCCAGCCCCGGCAGTGCCTTGCCGTTTTCCACCAGCGTCAGCAGGTCGGCGACGATCTGGCACGGGTGGGACAGGTCGGTCAGGCCGTTGATGACGGGAACAGCGGCGTGCGCCGCCATCTCCTCGACCTTGGCATGGTCGTCGGTGCGGATCATGATCGCATCGCAATAGCCCGACAGGACGCGCGCCGTGTCCGCCACCGTTTCGCCCCGCCCCAGCTGCATCTGGTCCCCGGTCATTACCAGCGCAGTACCGCCCAGCTGGCGGATCGCCATGTCGAACGACACCCGGGTCCGCGTGCTGTTCTTTTCAAAGATCATGGCAAGGACATGGCCCGCCAGCGGCACGTCTGCGTCGGCCTGCCCCTTTGCCCAGGCGCTTCCATCCGGATTTCGGCGCTTCGCCTTGCGGTCGATAGCATCCGCCAGCATCGCGGCAATGGCATCCCCGCTGGCGTTAGAAAGGTTCAGGAAATGGGGCATAAAACCAAAACCTTTACTTCGTCATTCCCGCGCAGGCGGGAATCCAGCTGACACCGTTTCCTCACGCACCATCGTGCGATGGATCCCCGCCTGCGCGGGGATGACGAGGATTGACCAAACGCAACCTGCTTACGCTGGCGCAACCACCACTTACGCCGCTTGCGGCTGCTGATAGCTTGCCGCGCCCGCCGACAGCTTCTCGATGAACGTCGCGACATGCCCCTCGTCGATGTTGAGCGGGGGCAGCACGCGCAGCGTGTTGTCGCCCGCCGCCACGGTCAGCAAGCCATGCTGATCGCGCAGATGAGCGACGAAATTGCGCGTCTCATGCGTCATCTGGATGCCCAGCATCAGTCCCTTGCCACGCACACCCACGAACAGGTCAGGATAGTTGCCGATAAACTGTTCGATCGCACTGCGCAGTTTTTCGCTTATGGCGCGCACGCCACTCAGAAATTCATCATTGGCGACCACATCCCACACAGCATTGCCCGCCGCCATGGCAAGCGGATTGCCGCCATAGGTCGATCCGTGGGTGCCAATCACCATCCCGCGCGCCGCATGTTCGGTCGCCAGACAGGCCCCCAGCGGGAAACCGCCGCCAATGCCCTTGGCAGAGGCCATGATATCGGGGGTGATGCCGTATAGCTCATGTGCATAAAGCGCGCCCGTGCGCGCGACGCCGCACTGCACCTCGTCCAGGATCAGCAATATGCCGTGCTGATCGGCCAGTTTGCGCAGGCCCTGCATGAAAGCATCGGACGCCGGGCGCACGCCGCCCTCGCCCTGAATCGGTTCGACCAGAAAGCCCGCTGTGCGGTCGGTGATCGCGGCTTCCGCGCCCGCCAGATCGTCGAAATCGACATACACAAAACCGTTCAGCAGCGGGGCAAAACCCTTGTGCATCTTGTCCTGATTGCTCGCCGAAATCGTCGCCATCGTGCGGCCATGGAAAGCATTTTTGAACGTGATGATCTCGAACCGGTCGCTGCCCGTCGACTGGTGAAAGGCGCGCGCCGTCTTGATCGCGCACTCCACCGCTTCCGCGCCCGAATTGGTGAAGAACACCGTATCGGCAAAGGTCGTATCGACCAGCCGCTGCGCCAGCGCCTCCCCCTGCGGGCTGCCATACAGGTTCGACACATGCATCAGCGTCGCGGCCTGGTCCTGGATCGCCTTGGTCAAGTGCGGATGGCCATGGCCAAGAAGATTGACCGCAATACCGCTCGCGAAATCGAGGGCGCGGCGGCCATCCTCCGAAATCAGCCACGCGCCCTCCCCGCGCACCGGACGGAACCCGCACCGGGGATAAACGGGCATCAACGGCGTAATCGGCATGGCAAGGACCCCCTCAGGTCTAGCTAGTGCAAAACAAAGAAGGCGACCCTTGTTCGGGCCGCCATGATGTACCCCCCGGCCTATACGGGTGGGTATGCCAGAGCGTCAACCGCCTGCAGCCACCGGGAACCACCCGGCAACCTCGCGGATTGAGCGCCGATGGATATATTCAAACTGGATCGGGCCGCAGGGCTGGCCCGCCTGAAGTCGTTCGTTCCGCTGGCGGGCCGCGATTATGCGGAAAACCGTAACTATGATCACGGCCCGGACAGGCATCACAGCGTATCGCGCCTCTCCCCCTATCTGCGGCATCGGCTGATTGCCGAAAGCGAAGTGGCCCGCGCTATCCTGTCTCACCACAGCCAGCAGGCTTGCGAAAAATTCATCGACGAGCTTTGCTGGCGCACATATTGGAAGGGCTGGCTGGAAATGCGCCCTGCGGTATGGACGCGCTACTGCAGCGATGTCGCCGCGCTACAAGCCGACAAGGGGGCGGACTATGCCACCGCCATTGTTGGCAACAGCGGCATCGACTGTTTCGATGCATGGGTGCGTGAGCTGGTCGATACCGGCTATTTGCATAATCATGCCCGCATGTGGTTCGCCAGTATCTGGATTTTCACGCTCCGTCTGCCGTGGCAGCTTGGCGCGGATTTCTTCCTGCACTATCTCATCGACGGTGATCCTGCATCGAACACCTTGTCCTGGCGGTGGGTTGCGGGGCTGCACACTCCGGGCAAGACTTATCTCGCTCGGCCCGACAATATCGCGCGTTACACGGGCGGGCGGTTCGCGCCGCGCGGACTGGCGACCGTAGCGCCGCCGGTGGACGGCTGGAGCAATCCCGACCCAGTGCCGCTGGCCGTCGATGCATCGGAACCGGTCGGTCGGGTCGGCCTCCTCGTCCATGGCGACGACCTGTGCCCAGAGGTTGACTGGATCGACCACCAGCGCTTCACCGCAATTGCCGTTCTGAACGTCGCCGCACCGGGTGCGCCGCTGGTTACCGCCGCCCGCGGCCATGCGCTAGCCGACACTGCGCAGCGGCTTGGCGGCGCTCCTGTGCTGGCGGGTCACGAAGCCATTGCACATTGGGCTGCTGCGGCCTCGCTCGACGCCATTGTGACCCCCTATGTTCCGGTTGGGGGAACGCGCGATGCCATCGGCACCGCCGAAACGAGCGTACCCATAACGATGATCCGCCGCGCGTGGGACAATGTTGCATGGCCCTGCGCCCGTGCGGGATTCTTTGGCCTCAAAAAGAAAATTCCGGCCATACTCGCCACGCTGTGACGGCTGCGTTCTACCCCACCGCCGTCTCCAGCAGCCGGATTGTTCCGGCGTCCGCGTCAATTTCCGCCATCACGCCTTGGGGCAGGCTGAACTGATCGGCGATGTGGCCGAACCACGCGCCGTGATAGGCCGGGATGCCCAGCCGGCCCAGATGGTGGGTCAGAATATCGGTCAGCGTGAAGCCGCCATAAACCCCGCTCGATGATCCGGTGCAGCTGGTGCATTGCCCGAACACCACGCCCGCAAGACCGCCGAGCACGCCCGCCTGGCCCAGCTGCGTCAGCATGCGGTCGATGCGATATTCGGCCTCTTCAACATCCTCCAGAAACAGGATTGCGCCGCTGAAATCGGGCAGCCACGGCGTCCCCGCCAGCGCGGTCAGCACGGTGAGGTTGCCGCCCAGCAGCCGCCCGCGCGCCTTGCCCTTCGTAATCGGCTGCGTCCGCCAGCGGCGCTGCACGAGCCTGTCCTCCTCCCCCGCCGGGTTGGTCAGGGTTGGCGTTTCGCCGTCAAACGCGATGGCGCGGAAATGGTCGAGCGATGCCTTGCCCCATGCGCTCCCGCCGTTGGGACCGTGGATGGTGGGAAAGCCCGCGCGCGCCGCAATGGCCATGTGG
>ERZ1066121.1594-NODE-1594-length-16004-cov-45.242147_pt1 | contig 16004 bp, 13 predicted proteins | sample MGYA00382768_ERZ1066121 | MGnify/ENA primary metagenome ERZ1066121 (study PRJEB33369, sample SAMEA5778351) | biofilm metagenome | biome: Industrial cooling water; feature: Water cooling tower basin; material: Biofilm | place: United Arab Emirates | collected... | reverse complement strand
TCCAGGACTTCATCCAGACCGACGCCTCGATCAACCCGGGCAACTCGGGCGGCGCCCTCGTCAACCTGCGCGGCGAGCTGGTGGGCATCAACACGGCGAGCTTCAATCCGCGCGGCAGCGCGGCCGGCAACATCGGCCTGGGCTTCGCCATCCCGGCCAACCTCGCTCGCGAGGTCATGCGCCAGCTGCTCGTCTACGGCGAAGTGAAGCGCGGCTCGCTGGGCCTCGAGCTCGCCGACCTGACGCCGCGCTTCGCGCAGGAGCTGGGGCTCGATGCCCGGGTGCGCGGCGCCATCGTGACGCGCGTGTACCGGAACTCGCCCGGCGAGGCGGCGGGCCTGCGCCCGGGCGACGTGATCACCGGCATCAACGGCCAGCGCGTCGACGGCGCGCAGCCGCTGCGCAACGCCGAGGGCCTGCTGCCGATCAACCAGCCGGCCACGCTCGACGTGCGCCGCGGCGGCCAGTCGCTTCGCCTGCAGGCAACGCTGCGGGAACCGCCGAAGCAGCTGCCCGGTTCCGACATCGATCCGCGCCTCGCCGGCGCGACGCTCGGTGAAATGGCGGATCGCTTCCGCGACGCCGGGCTGGTCGGGGTGGCCGTGGCCGACGTCGATCCGCGCTCACGCGCGGCGCAGAACGGCCTGCGTGCCGGCGACCGCATCTTCGGCGTCAACGGCCGTCGCGTCGACAATCTCGCGGCGCTGCGCAGCGCGCTGGCGCAGCCGCCGCCGAGGCTGGTGGTGCGCGTGCAGCGCGGCGCCCAGCAGGGCGACCTCGAGCTGCGCTGATGCACGCCATCCGCGCGATCAGCCTCGACCTCGACGACACGCTGTGGCCGATCTGGCCGGTGATCGAGCGCGCCGAAGCGGCGCTGCACGCCTACCTCGACGCGCACTGCCCGCGCACGGCGGCCGCTTGGCCGCCGGCGCGGATGCGCGCGCTGCGCGAGCAGGTGGCAAGAGAGAACCCTCACCTGGCGCACGACTTCACGGCGCAGCGCCTGATCTGCCTCGAGCGGGCGCTCGCCGACGGCGGCGACGATCCCGCGCACGCCCAGCCCGCATTCGAAGCGCTGTACCACGAGCGCAACCGGGTGGCGTTCTACGACGACGCGCTGCCCGCACTCGACGCGCTCGGCGCGCGCTACCCGCTGGCGGCGCTGACCAACGGCAATGCCGACCTCGTCCGCATCGGCATCGCCGGGCGCTTCGTCGTGCGCGTCGCGGCCCGCGAGATGGGGATGGCGAAGCCCGAGCGCGGCATCTTCGAGCACACCGCCCGGCAGCTCGGCGTGGACCCGGCCGCGGTGCTGCACGTGGGCGACGATCCGTGGCTCGACGTGGATGGCGCGGCGCGCGCCGGCATGCGCACGTGCTGGGTCAATCGCGACGGGGTCGCATGGCCCGAGGCGCTGGCCGCGCCCGATCTGGAAGTGGCCACGCTCGCCGGGCTGGTCGCCGCGCTGGCCAGCGACGATGCCTTGGCAGAACCACGACGGGGATCGCCCGGCGGCGCGGCTAGACTTCGCTGACGCCGGCGGATGCCGGCACCTCGTCGGAAACCGCCCCATGCCGCTCCCTGCCAGCTTCGCCCCGGTCGACGCGCCGGCCGTGCCGCTCCATCTCGTCGACGCCGCCCGCTTTCCCGCGTGGCAGGACGCGCAGACGCCGCGCGTGCGCGCCTGGGTGGCTGCGCACGGGTTCAAGGGGGATCCGCTGACGTTCCTGGTGCTGCCCGGCGAGGACGGCGCGCCCGAGGCCGCCGTGGCCGGCATCGGCGATCCGCAGGACCCCTTGGCCATCGGCCACCTGCCGCTGCTGCTGCCGGCCCTCGCCTTCCGCCTCGCCGCCGACAGCCCGGTGGCGATGCCCGCCGACCGCGCGCTGCTGGGCTGGGGCCTCGGGGCGTACCGGTTCGCGCGCTACCTGAAATCGGTGAAGCCCACCGCGACGCTCGCCATCGACGCGGCCGCGCAGGCCGAGGCGCTGGCCGTGCTGCAGGCCTCGCTGCGCGCGCGCGACCTGATCAACACGCCGACGGAGCACATGGGCCCCGATGAGCTCGAAGCCGAGGTGCAGGCCTTGGCGGATGCGCATGGCGCCGGCTTCCGCTGCGTGCGCGGGCCCGAGCTGCTCGCGCAGAACTTCCCGGCCATCCACGCCGTGGGCCGCGCCAGCCATCGCGCGCCGCGGCTGATCGAGCTGACGCACGGCGACGCCGCGCTGCCGCACCTCGTCATCGTCGGCAAGGGCGTGTGCTTCGACACCGGCGGCCTCGACGTCAAGCCCGCCGACGGCATGCGCAACATGAAGAAGGACATGGGCGGCGCCGCGCACGCGATCGCGCTGGCGCGCCTCGTGCTCGAACGCGCGCTTCCCGTGCGGCTGACGCTGCTCGTGCCGGCGGTCGAGAACGCGCTCGGCCCCGACGCCTACCGCCCCGGTGAAGTGATCGCCACGCGCGCGGGGTTGAGCGTCGAGATCGACAACACCGACGCCGAAGGCCGCGTGATCCTCTGCGACGCGCTCACCTACGCCAGCGAGCAGAAGCCCGCGCTGCTGATGGACTTCGCCACGCTCACCGGCGCGGCGCGCATCGCGCTCGGGCCCGACCTGCCGGCGCTGTTCTGCAACCGCGACGACGTGGCGTCGGCCTACCTCGAGGCCGGCGCGGCGCAGCGCGACCCGCTGTGGCGCATGCCGCTGTGGCGCCCGTACCTGAGCTATCTGAAGTCGGGCATCGCCGACCTGGCGAACTCGGGCGCGTCGCGGATGGCCGGATGCGTGACGGCCGCCCTCTACCTCGAGCGCTTCGTGCCGGAGACGCAGCCCTGGACGCACGTCGACGTGTATTCGTGGAACGACGCCGACCGCCCGGGCAAGCCGGCCGGCGGCGAGGCCCAGGGCCTGCGCGCGGCGTGGGCCTTCCTGAAGCGCCGATTCGCCGATTAAGCTCGGGGCGTCTCCTCCCGACGCGAGCGCCGCCATGCCCGTGCAGCAGATGCTCGACCAGGCCCACCGGCTCCCGTCGATCCCGAAGCTGGTGCAGGAGCTGCTGCAGGCGCTCGACGATCCCCATGCCGACGCCGGCCGCATCGCCGCCAAGCTGCAGCTCGACCAGGCGCTGACGGCCAAGGTGCTGCGGCTTGCCAATTCGTCGTTCTACGGCGGCACGCGCAAGGTCAGCTCGGTCAACGACGCCGTGGTGCTGCTCGGCGTCGACGCGCTGCGCACCATGGTCGCCGCCGGCGGCGTGGTCGCCGCCTTCGACGCCCCCGACGGGTTCGACCTGCGCGCGTTCTGGCGCCGCAGCTTCATGGTGGCCGGCCTGTGCCGATGGCTGGTGCGACGCGGTCGCCTGCGCGGCCTCAGCGCGGAAACCGCCTTCACCGCCGGGCTGCTGCACGACGTCGGGCGCCTGCTGATGCACACCATCGAGCCGGAGCGGATGCGCGAGGCCGACGCCGCCGTGGCGGCAGGCGCGTCGCGCGGCGACGCCGAGCAGATGATCCTCGGCTACACGTCGGTGGAGATCGGCGGCGCGCTGGCGCAGCACTGGCACTTCCCCGACGTGCTGTGCGCGGCGGTGGTCGACCAGCCCGCCCCGATGGCCGCCCGCGTGCCGAACGAGTACGCCGGCGTGGTGCACGTGGCCCGCGCCTGCCACCTGCTGCTGATCGGCCAGCAGCCGCTGGAGCGGCTCTTCGGCGGCGCGGCGGCCCCGGTGGCGTCGTGGCTCGAGCTCGACGCCGAGACCCTGGCGCCGCACTGGGACGAAGCCGCCGGCCTCGGCCAGGACATCGACGCGCTGCTGGCGTGATCCGGCGCAGCGCCTGACTTTCGTCAGTGACGCCGCACTCACCGCCGTAGCACAGTGTCGTCATCCCGGGCTTTGCAGACTGCCCGCGCCCTGAAACGAGGTGAGCATGAGCCGTCCCGAAGAGCAGCTGCGCGATCTGCGCATCGATCGCCGCCCCGGCGCCGCGCGACCCCGGTCGCGGCGCAAGTGGTTCGTGCTGGGCGGCGTGGCGACGATCATCGTCGCCCTCGTCGTGGTGATGTCGGGACGGCCCGTTCCGGTCGAAACGGCGGTCGCGCGCAGCGCTGCCGAGGCCGGTCCGCCCACCCTGCTCGACGCGTCGGGATTCGTGACCGCACGGCGGATCGCCACCGTTTCGGCGGAAGTGACCGGGCGGGTCGCCGAAGTGCTGATCGAGGAAGGCATGACGGTCGAGGAAGGCCAGGTGCTGGCGCGACTCGACGCGACGGAGGCGCAGGCGCAGCTCGACCTCGCCAGCGCGCAGGTCGCGTCCAGCGAGTCGCAGCTCGCCGAGGCGCGCACCCAGCTCTCTCTTGCCGAGGTGACGCTGAAGCGCCAGCAGGAGCTCATCGGCCGGCAGCTGGTCTCGCAGTCGGCGCTTGACCAGGCCAAGGCCGACCGCGACGCCCGCGCGGCGCGCCTCGCGGCGCTGCAAAAGGCGGCGCAGGTGGCGCGCGAGCAGCGCGCGCTGGCCGCGATCGGCGTGGAGAACACCGAGATCAAGGCGCCGTTCTCGGGCGTCATCGTGGCGAAGGCCGCCCAGCCGGGCGAAATGATCTCGCCGATCTCCGCCGGCGGCGGCTTCACCCGCACCGGCATCGGCACGCTGGTCGACATGGACTCGCTGGAAGTCAACGTCGACGTCAATGAAGCCTTCATCGGCCGCGTCCAGCCGAAGATGCCGGTCGAGGCGGTGCTCAACGCCTACCCGGACTGGCGCATCCCGGGCAGCGTCATCGCCATCGTGCCCACGGCCGACCGCACCAAGGCCACCGTCAAGGTCCGGATCGCGCTGGACAGCCGCGACCCGCGCATCGTCCCCGACATGGGCGTGCGCGTGAGCTTCCTCGCCCCGGTCGACCCGGCCGCGCCCGCCCCGAGCGGCGCGTTCGTGCCGGAAGCGGCGATCGTGCAGCCGGCGCCGCCCGCCGAAGGCGAGGATGCCGTGCCCCCCGCGGTGTTCGTCGTCGAGGACGGCGCGGCGCGGCGCGTCGAGGTCGCGCTGGGCGCGTCGGCGAACGCGGAGCGGCTGGTCACCGCGGGGCTTGCGGGCGGCGAGACCGTGATCGTGGCGCCGCCGCCCGGCCTTGCCGACGGCGATCGCGTGGCGGTGGCCGCCCCCGGCGGCCGGTGAGCGGGAAGGCAGCCACCATGGGCCACGCCCCTCCCTCGCTGTTCCCGCTGGTCGAGATCCGCGGCCTGACCAAGGCCTACGTGCGCGGCAAGCAGCGCGTCGAGGTGCTGCACGGCATCGACCTCGACATCCCCGAGGGCGATTTCGTCGCGCTGATGGGGCCCTCGGGCTCGGGCAAGACCACGCTGCTGAACCTGATCGGCGGCATCGACTCACCGAGCTCGGGCCTGCTGAAAGTGGGCGGCCAGCGCATCGACGACTACAGCGCCGACGAGCTCGCCGCGTGGCGCGCCGAGACGGTCGGGTTCATCTTCCAGAGCTACAACCTGATGCCGGTGCTGAGCGCGCAGAAGAACGTCGAGCTGCCCCTGCTGCTGACCGAGATGAGCTCGGGCGAGCGCACCCGCCGCGCCCGCATCGCGCTCGAGCTCGTCGGCATCGGCGACCGCGCCGGCCACAAGCCGAGCGAGCTGTCCGGCGGCCAGCAGCAGCGCGTGGCCATCGCCCGCGCGCTGGTCAGCGACCCGACCCTGCTGATCTGCGACGAGCCCACCGGCGACCTGGACCGCAAGACCGCCGACGAAGTGCTGCGCCTGCTGCAGCGCCTCAATTCGGAGTTCGGCAAGACCATCATCATGGTCACGCACGACCCCAAGGCCGCCGAATACGCCAAGCGCACCGTGCACCTCGACAAGGGCACGCTGGTGCGGGAGGCCGCGCACTGAGCGCGGACCCGCCATGCTGAAGTACGTCGGCCTCGTGCTTTCGGGCCTCACGCGCAAGAAGCTGCGCACCACGCTCACCTTCCTGTCGCTGCTGGCGGCCTTCACCCTGCTCGGCCTGCTGCAGGCGGTGAACTCGCTGTTCTCCGGCGCCGCCGACTTCCTCGGCGCCAACCGCCTCATCACGCAGGCCAGCACCAGCTTCACCCAGCCGCTGCCGATGCGCCTGCTGCCGCAGATCGAGGCGGTGCCCGGCGTCGAGGCGGTGAGCCACTCGCAGTTCTTCGGCGGGCAATACGGCGATGGCCGCAGCTTCTTCCCGCAGTTCGCGGTGAACCCGCAGCGCCTGCGCCAGACCTACCCCGAATGGGTGATGGAAGAGGACGCGTGGCGCACGTTCACCTCGACGCAGGACGGGGCGATCGCCGGGCGGCTGCTGGCCGAGCAGAACGGGTGGCAAGTCGGCGACATCATCCCGCTCAACAGCTTCATCTGGACGCGGGCCGACGGTTCGCGGCTGTGGGAATGGCGGCTGGTCGGCATCTTCGACGGCAAGGACGCCGAGTGGCAGAAGCGCGCCAACCTGATGTACCTGAACTACGGACAGTTCGACGAGGGCCGCAGCCCGGGCGCGCGCGGCCTGGCCGGCGTCTTCGTGGTGCAGGTCGAAAATCCGCAGGACAGCGAGCGCATCGCCAGCGCCATCGACGCGAGGTTCGCCAATTCGTCCGAAGAGACCAAGACCCAGAGCGAGCAGGAGTTCCAGCTCGGCTTCATCCGCCAGCTCGGCGACATCGGCCTGATCGTGAACCTGATCACCGGCGCGGTGTTCTTCTCGATCCTGTTCCTCACCGGCGTGGCGATGTCGCAGGCGGTGCGCGAGCGCATCCCCGAGCTCGCCGTGCTGAAGTGCCTCGGCTTCACCGACCGGCAGGTGATGTGGCTGGTGCTCGCCGAGAGCTTCGCCCTGTGCCTGCTCGGGGCGCTGGCCGGGATGGGCGTGGCCACGCTGGTCATGCAGTTCCTGCCGCCGGAGTTCCCCATCACCGCCGACGCGTTCGTCTGGATCGTCGCCGGCGCCAGCGTGCTCGTGCTCACCCTGCTCGTGGGGCTGCCGCCCGCGCTCACCGCGCAGCGCCTGAAGATCGTCGACGCCCTGGCTGGACGCGCCGGCGATTCGCCGCTCGAGCTCGCGCTGCGCAAGGCCATCGAGTGGCCGGCCTTCGCATGGCGCTGGGTGATGGGGCGGCCGCCGCGCGACGCGGAGGCCCAAGGATGAGCACGTGGACCCAGGTGCGCGAGGTGACGCTGATGAACCTGCGCTCCATCCCGGAGCGGCTTGGGCCGTCACTGGTGATCGTGGTCGGCATCGCCGGCGTGGTGGGCGTTCTGGTCGCCCTGCTGTCGATGTCGTCCGGCCTGAACCAGACGCTCGGCAGCGGCGGACGCACCGACCAGGCCGTGATCACGCGCGGGGGCAGCAACGGCGAGCTGTCGAGCTTCCTCGCGGTGGGATCGGTCACGCTGATCAAGCAGGATCCGGCAATCGCCCGCGATGCCGACGGCATGCCGCTGGCCAGCGGCGAATTGATCGTCATCACCGAGGTGCCGCGCCCGGGCCAGCGCACCGGCGCCAACGTGACGCTGCGCGGCGTGGAGCCGGTGGGCCTCGCGTTGCGCGACGGCTTCCGCATCACCCGCGGCAGGATGTTCCGTCCCGGCGTGCAGGAGCTCGTGGTGGGCGCGGGAGCCGCCGGCCAGTTCACCGGACTCGAGGTCGGGCGGGAACTGCGATTCCGCGGCTCGACGTGGACGGTCGTGGGGCACTTCGAGAGCGGCGGCAAGTACGACAGCGAGCTGTTCAGCGACCTCGGCACGGTCCAGAGCGCGTGGCGTCGCGCCGGCGTCTCGTCGGTGCTGGCGCAGCTGCGCTCGGCGGCCGAGCTGCCCGCGATGGCCGAGCGCCTGCGCGAAGACCCGCAGCTCGACGTCGAGGCGCAGTCGCAGCTCGACTTCTACAAGGGACAAAGCGGGCAGCTGACCGCGACCATCGGCGTGCTGGCCGGCATCGTTGCGCTGATCATGGCCTTCGGCGCCACCTTCGGCGCGCTGAACACGATGTACTCCGCGGTTTCCGCGCGCACCCGCGAGATCGGCACGCTGCGCGCACTCGGCTTCGGCGCCTCGCCGGTGGTGGCCTCGGTCATGGCCGAGGCGCTGCTGCTCAGCGCATCCGGCGGCCTGCTGGGCGCCGCATTGGCCTACCTATTGTTCAACGGCTACGCCGTCAGCACCCTCGGCGGCGGCTTCACCCAGGTGGCCTTCGAGTTCGCGGTGACCCCGCAGCTGGTGGGCGTGGGTCTGGGCCTCGCCCTGGCGATCGGGTTCATCGGCGGCTTGGCGCCGGCGATCCGCGCGGCGCGCATTCCGGTGACCTCGGCGCTGCGGGAGTAGGCGCGCGTCTTTGCATGCGCCCGCGCTGACTGCGGTGGGTTCGGTGACGTCGCAGCGCGGTCGATTTCTTGCGATGGCAGTGATGTCACGTTGACGCGTCCACAAGGGCGCTCGATGTTGGTAACTGACCCGTAGCGGCCGTTCATCTGAGGCGTGGATTCCAAGCTGCCGCGCTACTCAAGACCAGGCGCGCCGGACTGATCAGAGACCAGTTTCTTTCCGCCAAACCGCCACCTACCCTTCCGAAAGTGCCGGTCGACTGATCCCCCCACTCAAATCGTTTTTCAATGCTGACGATAGACATTCTCGTGCGGGTTGCCGCTGCGACCCTTTGGCTGCTGTTGGCGATGCGGCTGCTGTCGACGGCGCCTCGCAAGCGCCTGGTGCGCTGGTTCGTGCCGCTGGCGCTGAGCGTGATCGGATTCCTGGCGGGGAACACCGTCCACACCGGAGCGACGTTTTCAGGCTTCGCCGCTGACCTCGCCGGGGTCCTCAGCGGCAGCGTTGCGCTGTTCCTGTGGTGGTTCTGCCTCGCGTACTTCGACGACACGTACCGCGCTGGCTACGTGGAGGTCGTGGTCGCACTGCTGTGGCTGCCGCTGATGCTCCTCGACCGCGGCTGGTTCGGCGACGGGTTCGCAGGGGTCGGGCTGTCGTGGGCGCTGGTGGCGCTGGGCTTGGGCATCTGCGTTCACGTCGTGGTGCGATTGTTGCGCGATCGCGAAGGCGATCTGGTCGAGGCCCGGCGTCGGGGGCGACTCTGGGTCGTCGCTGCCCTGCTCGGCCTGCTGCTGGTGGATCTGCTGGTGGACCTCGCGCTGGGGTTCGAATGGAAGCCCTGGGAATTCACCCTGGCGCAAAACGCGACCCTGCTGATGTTGGGCGGGCACTTGACGTTCCGCTGGTTGGCCGTGGATCTCGATCGCTTGGCCGACGCGACGCCGCGGCAGGCCTTATCGCCGGCGGCTCTGGAGCGCGCTAGTTCGCCGGCCGCAGGCCCCGAGGGCACTCGCGGCGACGAGGTCTTGCTGCAGCGGCTGACGACGCTGATGGAGGTCGAGCGGGTCCATCGCGATCCCGCATTGACCTTCGCCGGTTTTGCCGCGCGGATGGGTGCGCCGGAACCCGACGTGCGTCGACTGATCAACCAGCATCTGGGCTGGCGGCATTTCCGCCCGTTCCTCAACCACTACCGCCTCAAGGACGCGAAGGCCGCGCTGGCCGATCCAGAGCAGGCCCAGCGCAAGATCCTCGCCGTTGCGTTCGACGCGGGCTTCGCCTCGCTGCCGTCGTTCAACCGCAGCTTTCGCGAGGCGGAAGGGCTGTCGCCGGGTGAGTACCGGGCACGCGCTTTGGCTGCGGGACATCCGTCGGAACCGCCAAAACCTTGATCTGCCGGGTTTTGAGCGTCGATCACTGAGGTTTTGAGAGGTCGGCGCCGCGGGGCGGACGCTATCGTTCTGGTCATGACGACGCCCACGTTTTTCCCCTCGATGCACGACCACCAGGAACCGACGGCGCGCCCCTGGATCGCGCTGCCGGTCATCGCGCTGTTCCTGTGGCTCGACCATTTCCATCTCGATCTGTTCCGTCACGTGGCCGAGGACTGGTCCGGCACGTCGCGCGTGCTGGCACTCGCGGGCCTCGGGTATCTGCCGCACTGGCTCGTGGTGCTGGGCACGGCGGTCCTCTTGGCCGGTCCGCGCCGGGCGCTGTGGGCCTTGGGCCTTCACCGGTCACCGCTGAGGGCGTTCACCGTGGCCCTCCTGGTGACCCTCCCGATGCCCATCTTCATGGCGTTGCATGCCCCGCTCGCGCTGACCGCGGACACCGCACACGCGCTGATGCGAGGCGCCGTCCTCCCGGGTTTCGGCGAGGAGCTGCTGTATCGCGGCTTCTTGTTCGGCCTGCTGTTCCGATTCGCCGGCTGGGGGTTCCTGCCGGCGGCGCTGGCCGCGGCTCTGCTGTTCGGCGGTGCGCACCTGTACCAAGGGAGCGATCTGGGCGAGGCAGCGGGCGTCTTCGCACTGACCGGGTTCGCGTCGCTGTGGTTCGCGTGGCTCTACGTGGAGTGGGACCACAACCTCTGGGTGCCCGTGGCGTTCCACGTGCTGATGAACGCGTGGTGGATCGTGCTCCCTGTGTCCGACGATGCGCTCGGACCGGGCTGGTCCATCGCCCTGCGCTTGGCCGTGCTGGTGTTGTCCGTCGTCCTCACGCTGGCGCTGGCGCGGCGTCGTGGTGGACGCCGGCTGCGCGGCCGCGCGTGGTGGTCCTCGCGGGGCACGCGTTCCCGATAGCGCGGATTTCCAGCGCCCATCGCGTGCAAGGTCACCGGGCATCGAACTGCAACGGTGTTCAAGACCCGCAGCGCTCGGGCCGCCTAAGTTGAGCGCAGATCGCAGCACGGGAATGGGGTGGAGCCACATGAAGCCGAACAGCGCCATGCGCTCCCCAGCCATTCGCGCGCTGGATCACTGGATCCGCCACAGATTCGCTGCGCTGAACACGCATCTGGAGGAGCTCTACTTCGCCCAGATGGATCGACAGGACGTGCGGGCGGTCGGCGCTGACGCGAGAAACGCCCTTCTGATCGAGGGCCAAGAGCTCATGGCAAAAGTGTTATCCGAGAATGCGCTTCCCGAGGATTTCTCTGACGGCATGGACCTGCTGGGATCCGTTGGCCACTACATGGCCGCTTGTCGACGGCACGGGCTGACCGACCCGGATCAAGAGGCGGAATCACCGTTGGTCGAAGCTTCCACGCTCGCGATTCGCCTGAGCCTCAGTCTTGGCGTCTCTCCTCGACTGACGACCGCTCACATGCAGTTTTCGAACCTCGCAACCGCGGGCGCGCCGAAACGATTCACGACATTGCCCGATGAAGCGCTCTTCTCGGACCTCAACACTCAGGCGCAGCTTTCTTACATGTCCGCGGCGGATCAGATTCGCAGGATCGAGGCGCTGGGACTCTCGCACCCCGCCTCGCTCCAGCTCCTTGCCTCCGCGGAAGCCGCGCTCCTCGCCGTTGCCGAGGTCAACCAAAAGCTCGGATCCGAGCTAAACGTCGAGCGCTTCTACTTCTGCGTCCGCCCGTACTTCATGACCTATCGAGTGGGGCCCGTCAGCTACCGGGGCGCGAACGCAGGGGACTTCGCAAGTGTCAACGAGCTGGACCTGAGGCTGGGTGTCTGCCGACGTGACGACCTGCATTACCTGAATACGATCGCCGAAAAGATGCCGTACCTCTTGCCCGAGGACAGACGACTCCTGGAGCGCGCCATCAGGAGGAAAAGCCTGTTGGACGAGTTGCTGGAAGACCTGCGTGACCCCCCTTCCAACCGCTGGCTACGCGACGTTTCGGTCGCTTTTCTGCGTGTCTTGAAGATATTCGGCGCAGTTTCCGCCCAGCATTACAATCTCTTGGTCAAACGGTTCATCGAGGAGGCAACCGAAAGCATCCCCGAGAAGTACAAGGCGCGCATCACCGCCAGCGGGCCTGCACTCCGAGCACTGTTGCACGACCTGGAGCGCTTACGTGACCTCCGCATGGCGAGGGAAAGAAGTGATATTCCCTCTCGCTACGGGGACGTACTCCGCTTGAAGCAGTTTGCTGGCATCGTTTGAGCATCCTTCACTCGACCGATCTCTGAGCGGCCATTCAGAACTTCGCAAAAGGAACAGGCGTCGAGTACGAGCAAGGCATTCGACACCGTGCGATCTCCGGGGATGGTTCTTGCCCCTGCTACAGCCTGGCCTCGCATGTATACGCCGAGGCTAAACGCCTATACGGACGCGATGCGCTACGCGACCTTTGACTTCAGGAGTCCATCCCATGCTCGACCACATGACCTTCCGGGTCTCCGACATCGCCCGCGCCAAGGCGTTCTACAGCGCCGCACTCGCTCCACTCGGCTATGCCATCTGCTTCGAGGGCAACTACGGCTCGAACATCCTCGGATTTGCCTACCCCGATACATCTGAGCCAGATGGCAAGAAGGCGGATGTATGGTTTGTTGACGGGCCATCGCCATACGGCGGCCCGCCGGCGACGACAGGCTGCCATCTTGCCTGGAAGGCCGCCAGTCGCGCACAAGTCGATGCCTTCTACGCTGCAGCGATTGCAGCGGGCGGTAAGGACAACGGCCCGCCGGGGCTGCGACCCGAGTACCACCAAAGCTACTACGGGGCGTTCGTCATCGACCTCGAGGGCAACAACATCGAGGCGGTGTGCCACCGGCCGGAGTAACCACCGATGCGCCACACAGCGGCGCAACATGTCGATCAACTCTCTTGACTCGAAAAGAAGTCGAGTCAGAAGCGTTGAGGGAAAGCACAAAAAACGGCCAAGTCTGATCGCTGAGCGACCATGCAGAACTTCACCGAAGCAACAGACGTCGCGTGGGATCGAGGCATCCGACGCCATGCGTTTTCAACAAACCACTCTTTCCCACGCCACAGTCATGATGAGTTCGGCCTTGGACTCATGACGGCCGGGGCCCATCGGTCCGCCAGTGGCCACGGTCCAGTGGTGGCGTCCGAGGGTGACTTGATCACCGTCAGTCCTGGTGAGGTGCATGACGGTGCTTCCGTCGATAGACGAGTGCGCGCGTGGACCATGTTGTACATCGCACCATCGACTGTTGCCTCGTTCTGCATCGATGAGGATCACTGGGGGCGTGAAGACAATGAGCTTGAGTTTTCGGCCGCCGTAGTCAGTGACGACCGGGCTCGATCCCGTTTCGTTGACGTGGACCGCCTGCTTCGTTCTTCCTTGCCGCGAAATGATCTTCAATTCGAAGAAGCGGTGAGCCGGCTTGTTGTCCCCATGGTCCGCCTTCGCTCGCGGGGCGATCAGCCTACGCATCTTGGCGTTCGTCGCGTTATCGAGCGGCTCAGCGATGACGTCGCATCAACCCCAACGCTATCGGAGCTTGCGACGATTGCCGGCGTTAGCCGATTCCAGCTCATCCGGGCGGTTGAGAAGAAGACAGGGCTTACGCCGTTTGCGCTGCTCAAGCAGAACCGATTGAACGAAGCGCGTCGCCTGATCACCGCCGGATGGTCGATCGCCGAGGTCGCGGGTGCGACAGGGTTCAGTGACCAAAGCCACCTGACCCGCTGCTTCAAGGCGACGTATGGGGTCACGCCCGGTGCGCTTCGCCCCGCAAGTCCCCGAACTCTTTCCGGAGAATTGCAGCAGCGGAAATCATGTCCGGGTGGCCGTGGAAACCGAGCGGCGTTGCTTCAGCGTGCGTGACAAGAAAGCAACGCACTGCATCTAAGTGACGATCACGCCTGTAGAAGAAAGAGACTGTGTTTGGAGTTGAAGCACCGCGCCACACTGTGAAGCCGCCCAAGAGAGGGGCGCCTCGAATCCCGCACGCGTCTTTATCACTTCACTCACTCCGCCAGCCCCTCAACTCTGGCGAGTGCTCGTCCGATCGGTCTGAGGTCAAGTTTCTTTATGCCGCGATTCCTGATTCTCCTTCTTTTTCTTCCAACGATCGACATGGTGTCGGCAGCCAACATGCAGCAGCAGAGAGCCGACCGATCGCCCGCTCGCATCGAAGTTCCGAAGGTCGAAACGGAGGGTGTTTGGCAACCGACACCGGGGGGAGTTCAGGTGCCGCTCTGGCCAGCGGATTTTCCGCTCGCGAAACCCGATACGGGCGACCATCCAGAAGCAACGGGCAACGGCTCACCGCTGGTCGGCGGTCGAATGTGGCATTGGGCGAGCTACGTCACCCGACCGACCATGACCATTTATCGCCCAAAAGGAAGAAACACCGGGGCGGCGCTGCTGGTCCTGCCAGGTGGCGGCTTCTATGCCGTCGCGACAGACCTGGAAGGCACCGAGATCTGCGACTGGGTTGTCGAGCAGGGGATGACCTGCATCATTCTGAAGTACCGAACCCCGCAGGTGTGGGCGAAGAAGGATGGCGAAGGCCAGCGACCCGAGGTCCTGCTGGGCTTGGAGGACGCTCAGCGCGCCATGGGCCTTTTGCGGGAGCGCGCCTCGGATTACGGGATCGACCCCCACAAGATCGGCGTGATCGGTTTCTCCGCCGGCGCATATCTGGCGATCAACATCAGCAATACGGACGTACGAACGTACGCGCCAACGGATGATGCCGATCAGCGATCCCCGCGACCGGACTTCGCGATCGTCGCGTACACGGGTCGCGTGTGGGACCCGAGCAAGGGGAGGAACCGCCTTGAACTTGCGCCTTGGGTGGGGATCAGCGCGAACGCACCGCCGACGCTCATCATCCACGCCATGGATGATTCCGTGAACAACGTCAGGCACCCAATGGCCTATGCGCTCGCGCTCAATGACGCCGGCGTTCCGGTCGACATCCGCTTCTATGCAAAGGGCGGCCATGCTTTCGGGATGCGGCCGACAGAGGATCCAGTCACCACCGAGTGGCCCGAGCAGGTGCGGCGGTGGCTGCAGGGCTTGGGTGTGTTGTGACGCGGCGAAATGAAATCTGGGTCTTGCCGCGACAGACCGTATCCCGTCGCGACTTGGATGGCCGCGAGGCCAGGCCCGCGCCTCACCGTCTGCCCGCCAGACCGGCCGGAGCGCAAGGTCCCGTGCACAGGTCGCTTTACCGTTTTTGATCGAGGTGATGAATGAAGGTGTCTCTGCTGCTTTCGACGGTGATTGCGCTCAGCATGGGCGGTGCCGGCGCGTCCAGCGCCAACGGTTACGAGCCGGCATTCCGGCCCGCCGCGCTGGATGATGAACCCGCAGGTCCACCTAACGAGGTGATGGTCCTTGGGACGCCGCATCTCGCGGCGCTGCCGGACAGCTTTCGCGTAGAAATGGTCGATCCGCTCGTCGCGCGGCTTGTCGCCTGGCGTCCGACGGACGTCGCTGTCGAGCACAACTCTGGACTGCTCTGCGACAGGATGCGGCGGATGCCTGAGCGGTACAAGGATGCGATCGAAAGCTATTGCTACGACAATTCCATTCCGGCATCCGTCACCGGGCTTGATGTTCCTAAAGCGAATGCGAAGGCCGAAGCGATGCTGAACGACTGGCCTCAGGACCCGCCCCCCGAATTGCGGCGTGAACTGGCGGCCACCTTTCTCGCTGCGGGAGAGCCCGGGTCAGCTGTCGTGCAATGGCTGCGGCTTCCTGCGGATGAAAGGAAGGCAGACGCTGTTCTGACGAAGGAGCTGGTAGACATCCTGCAGCGGCGCGTTGCAAGTGCCAACGAGACCTATTCGGTCGCAGCTCGCGTCGCGGCGGCATCGGGACTGGAGCGGTTGTGGAGCGTCGATGACCAGTCGACTTACATCGGCGAATTTGAGGACAGCGACGCCTTTGGCGCCGCGGTGGCCGCGGCGTGGGACAATCCCTCGAACAAAGCGCGGGCCGCGGAATCGAAGCGTCTCGAAGACCACCTCGGGCAACCGGACGGATTGCTTTCCATGTACCGGGCCTACAACGCACCCGACTACATACTGCTCACGTATCAGGCGGATTTCGGCGCGGCTCTGACGGAGCCGTCAGAGCAAGGGTACGGAAGGCGTTACGTCTCTTACTGGGAAACGCGCAATCTGCGCATGGTGGCGAACATCCGGGAAGTGCTCGGACGTCGCCCAGGATCGAGAATGCTGGCGATCGTGGGGGCTTCGCATAA
>ERZ1066121.1591-NODE-1591-length-16030-cov-27.307856_pt1 | contig 16030 bp, 16 predicted proteins | sample MGYA00382768_ERZ1066121 | MGnify/ENA primary metagenome ERZ1066121 (study PRJEB33369, sample SAMEA5778351) | biofilm metagenome | biome: Industrial cooling water; feature: Water cooling tower basin; material: Biofilm | place: United Arab Emirates | collected... | reverse complement strand
ACCACGGAGGCACGGAGGACGGCCGGAGGACGGAGGGCGCGCGGGGCCACCTTCGCTGCGGAGCCGAGAACAAGATCTTGGGGTTCGACTCCGCGCCGGCGGTGGCCCCGCATGCCCTCCGTCCTCCGGCCGTCCTCCGTGCCTCCGTGGTGACGCGGTTCAGCGGCGGTGGCAGATGGAGCGAAAGCGACGCGCGCGAACCACGCACGCCCGCGTCATCGCGCCGGGAGGAGCGCTGCCGCCGCCTCGTCGATCGCCGCCGTCGCGCGACGCACGCGGGTCACGAGGTCGTCGAGCTCCGCGCGCACGCGCGCCGCGTCGCCGGCGCGGACCGCCTCGCCGACGGAGGGAAGCGCCATCGTCGCGTAGCCGTTGTCGATGTCGGCGACGTAGGTGAGCGACCGGTACCACGGGCGCCCCACGAGCCCGTCGGGGCGCGTGAGCCGGCGCTCGACGCTGCGGAGCGCGGCGTTCGTGCGCGCGAGCGTCGCGCGCGACGGCGTGCCGGCGGCGAGCACGCTGTCGCGCACCGCGCGGAAGCGCGCCGCGCGCTCGCCCATCTCGCGCCACGCGGCGAGGAGCGCGCCCGCGTCGCCGCCGAGCCGCGCCACCTGCGGCGCGAGGCGCTCGGTCGCCTGGCCGAGCGTGCGCGCGAACTCCTCGAAGTCGAACGGGACCACGTCGGCCTCGGCGACGCGGAGCAGCCACGCCGCCGCGAGCCGCGCGGCGGCCGCGTGCGACGCGTAGTTCGTGTCGCCGAACGTCTCCTGCCACGCGGGCGTGTCGTAGGCGCTGTGGTAGTTGCCCCCCGGCCCGCCGAAGCCCCAGTCGGCGTGCGGGATGCCGAGGTGGTTGTAGAAGCCCGCGAAGTCGGAGCCGCCCCCGGGGTCGCCCATCGGCGGCTCGGCCCCCGCGGCGACGCCGCTCCGCGCGCGCCACCGCTCGTAGACGGTGCCGCGGCCGAGCGGGTCGGGGACGTGCCGCGCGACGTCGCGCGTCAGCGCGCGCAGCGAGGGCGAGCCGCCGGCGCCGAAGTCGAAGCCGCTCGCGCTCACGTCGAGGTTGAGGTAGGCGACGCCGCCGCCCATGAGCCGCAGCGAGTCGTCCTCGACGTGCTCGCTCGAGCCGACGAGCCCCCACTCCTCGGCGTCCCACGTCGCGAAGACGAGCGTCCGCGCCGGGCGCCGGCCGGCGAGCGCGCCCGTCACGGCGCGCGCCGCCTCGAGGATGCTCGTGACGCCGCTCACGTTGTCGATGCTCCCCGCGTTCCAGGCGTCGCGGTGGCCGCCGATGACGATCACCTCGTCGGGGAAGGTGGCCCCGCGGAGCGTCGCGAGCGTGTTGTGGATCGTCTTGTACGGCAGCGTGTCGAGCGTCACCTGCACGCGTGCGCGCACGGGCCCGGGGCCGGCATGATAGCGGAACGGGAGCGCTCCCTGCCACGGCTGCGGGACCTGCGCGCCGCGCACGCCGGCGAGGAGCTCCTGCGCCGTGGCGTAGCCGACGGGGACGACGGGGATGCGCGGCACCGTCATCGCCGCGACGTCGAGGCGGCGCGCCCCCGGCGTGCTCGGCCACCCCGGCGTGCTCGGGTCGCCCGCGCCGTTGTAGACCGAGCCGCGCTGCACGCCGCGCGGCGGGCGCATCGGCCCCTCGGGGTAGACGTCGCCGCGCACGTAGCCGTCGTCGGCCGGGTCGCTGTAGATGAGGAGCGCGACCGCGCCGCGCTTCTCGGCCTCGCGCGCCTTGATCCCGCGGAACGAGCGCCCGTAGCGCGCGACGACCACCCTGCCGCGCACCGAGACGCCGATGCTGTCGAGCTGCGCGTAGTCCTCGATCAGCCCGTAGTTCACGTACACGATCTCGCCCGTCACGTCGCCGGCGGCCGAGTAGCCGTTGACGGTCGGGTACTGCGGCGTCGCCGAGAGCGAGTCACCCGGCACCGGCGGCTCGCCGAGCGCGAGCTCGGTCGTGTCGCGCCCCAGGCGCCAGACGCGCACGCCGGTCGCGTGCGGCAGGTAGACCGAGTACGAGCGCGTCTCGACCGCGAGCCCGAGCCGGCGCAGCTCGGCGTTGACGACGTCGCGCGTCCGCTCCTGTCCCGGCGTGCCGGCGACGTGCACCTCGCGCGCGAGCGTGCGTGCGATCCGCCGCGCCGTGTCCGGCTGCGGGATCCCGATCGCGCGCGCCTCGACCGCACGGTGCGCCGTGTCCCGCCGCGCAGCGAACCCCGCCAGCGGCACCTGGCCTTCGGCGTGCGCCGCCACCGCGGCGAGCAGCGCGAGCGTCCTCGTCGATGTCGTCATGCGGGCTACGTTGGCATGCCGGGCGCATCCGCGCGAGGGGCGGTGCCGGGGAGCGCGGCGACACGCAGGGATTCACCACAGGGGGCACAGGGGACACAGGGACGGCACGAAGTGGAAACGGTCTCCGTTTCGTGCCGTCCCTGTGTCCCCTGTGCCCCCTGTGGTGAATCCCTGCGTGTCGCCGCGCTCCCCGGGCTCACGTCTCGTCGAGCAGCTGGTCGTGCATGCGTGCGCAGAGCTCGCGCAGCGCCGCCTCGCGGTCGGCGACGTCGGCAGGGAGCGCGGCGGTCAGCGTCGCGAACTGCGTGCGCATCTCGTCGGCGAGCATCGCGTCGGTGACGGTGCGCACGCCGAGGCGGTCGATCGCCGCCTGCGCGAGCGCGCGGAGCGCGTCGCGCGTGGCGGGGGCGAGGGCGGCGAGTTCGGCGGGGGTCGAGGGGGCGACGGTCGGCGCGCGCGCCGCCCCCTTCGTCCGCAGCCGCGGCGCCTCGACGACGGCGCGGAACGGGAGGAGCGTCACCACCACCGACCCCGGCGTGTGCTCGGTCACCGCGTCCACCACGTTCAGCCGCTTGAGCGCCGTCAGGTGCCTGCGCACCGCCTCGCGCACGCGCCCGACGCCGTCGAGCGAGCCGAGGCCGCGCCCGGTGACGACGAGCACCTCGCGCGTGCCCTCGGCCTGCTTCTGCCGCAGCCACGCGTCGGCGCGGCGCACCGCCTCCTCGGCCGTCGGCAGCGCGTCGCGCAGGTTGAGCGTGCGGTCGGCGCCGAAGCGCAGCGCGTCGAAGGCGCGCGCGACGGGGGCGACGCCGCCCGCCGGCGTGCGCCGGTCAGCGGCGGGGCGTCGCGAAGGCATCGGTGAGCACCACGCCGTCGAGACGCTCGGCGGGGACGAGGCCCAGCCGGCGCGCGAGCGTCGGCGCGATGTCGACGGTGCGCACGGCGCGCGTGACGCGGCGCCCGCGCGCGAAGCCCGGCCCCATGAAGGCGATCGGCACGCGCGCGTCGGCGTCGTTGGGCGAGCCGTGCGTCGCGATGCGCACCCCCTGCCAGTAGACGCCGGGCGCGGGCGTCACGACGAGCGGGACGCCGAGGTCGGGCGGGAGCGCGTGGAGCCAGCGCCGCGCGATCGCGTCGGCGACGGTGTCGGCGCGCGCGAGGTCGCGCACGAAGTCGACGCGCGCGACCCCCGGCACGCCGCGGATCGCGCCGGCGATGTCGCGCAGGACGCTGTCCATCGGGAGCCCCGCCTTCGCGAACGCCGCGCTGTCGGCGAAGACCATCCCGTACTCGAAGTCGAGCGCGAGGCCGCCGTCGACGCCGCGCGCACGGAGCGCGTTCTGCGCGCGCGTCAGCACCGGCTCGACGTCGATGCGCAGCGCCGCCCCGGCGCGGTCGCGGAAGGTGACCTCGGGGAAGGGCTGCACGCCGTGGTCGGCCGAGAGGGCGACGATCGTCGCCTGCCGCGGCACGAGGCGCGCGAGCGAGTCGAGGAAGGCGCCGAGGTAGCGGTCGAGGCGCAGGAGGTGGTCGTGGATCTCGCGCGAGCCGGGGCCGTAGCGGTGGCCGACGGCGTCGGTGGTGCTGAGCGAGACGGCGAGCAGGTCGGTGCGCCCCGGCGTGCGGCCGAGCGCCATCGCCTCGGCGCCGGCGAGCGCGGCCTGCAGCGTGAGCTCGTCCATGCGCGGGTCGCCCGCGAACGCCGCGGTGGCGCGCGCGGTGTCGGCCGGGAGGCGGTGCGGGAAGGTGAAGTCGCTCCCCGTGCTCTCGAGCGGCACGCTGTCGGGCTCCGCGTAGCGCGCCGCGGGGCGCAGCAGCTCCCACGCCGTCCCCGCCGCCGCGTGCGGGAGGCGACGCGCGTTGAAGCGCTGCAGCCACGTGGGGAGCGTGTCGGCGTACCAGCGCGAGGTGGTGAAGCGCCCGTCGTTGACGTACCAGAAGACGCCGGCGTCCTTCGTGCGCCCCACGGGGAGGATCGCGCCGCGGTCCTTGCGGCTGATCGAGAGGATGCGCGTCGCGGGATCGGCGGCGCGCATCCAGTCGGCGAGCGCGGTCCCCTTGAAGCGGTACGGCGACGCGCCCGTCCCGCCGCCGCCGACGAGCGGCGAATCGCGATCGGGGACGCCCACGTTGTTGCGCACGATGTTCGTCGAGCGCGGGAAGCGCCCCGAGAGGACCGTCGCGTGGCCGGGCGCGGTCTCGGTGGTGGCGTGGTCGTGGAACGCGTTCACGTAGAGCGTCCCGTCGGTCATCAGCCGCCGGAGCCCGCCCGTGAACTCCGCGCCGTAGCGCGTGAAGTAGTCGGGGATCAGCTGGTCGACGGTGACGAAGACGACCAGGCGGGGCGTCGGCGCGCCGCGCTGCGCTCCCACCACCGTCGCCGTCGCAGCGCCGGCGAGCGCCAACGCGAGGGTCCGCATCGTGTGTCGCATGCGACGCAATCTAGCGCCTCCCGCCGTGCGGAGGCCGCGCCGCGTCAGCGCGGGGCCACCGCCTCGAGCCGTGACACGAGCGAGACGGGATCGACGTCGACGACCAGCGTCGCGCGCTGCTCCGCGCGCACGAACCCCTCGGCCACCGCGCGGTCGAGGAAGGCGAGCAGGGGATCGAAGTAGCCGCCGACGTTGAGCACCCCGATCGGCTTCGCGTGCAGCGCGAGGTGGTGCCACGTCCAGACCTCGAACAGCTCCTCGAGCGTCCCGAGGCCGCCGGGGAGCATCGCGAAGCCGTCGGCGAGCGCGGCCATCGTCGCCTTGCGCTCGTGCATCGTCGCGACGACGTGGAGCGCGGTGAGCCCGGTGTGCCCGACCTCGCGCGCGAGGAGCGCCTCCGGGATCACGCCGATCGCGTGGCCGCCGGCGGCGAGCGTCGCGTCGGCGACGACGCCCATCAGCCCCACGCGGCCGCCGCCGAAGACGAGCGCGCGCCCCGTGGCGCCGAGGTGCGCGCCGAGCGCGCGGGCGGCGTCGGCGTGCGCGGGGTCGCGGCCGGCGTGCGCGCCGCAGAAGACGCAGAGCCGCGCGAGCCGCGGCGGTGCGGCGACGGCGGGCGCCGCGGGGAGGGTCGGCGCGGACATCTTCAGACGCGGAAGTGGTCGGCGCGCCAGTCGCGGATCCGCTGCTTGATCTCCTTCTGCGTCGCGGGGCGCGTCTCGAGCGTCCAGCGCACCAGCTCGGGGAGCTCGGCGTCGCTCGCGAAGCGCAGCGCGATGAGCCACGAGGGGCGGAGCTCGGGGATGCGCGTCGCGAGGTCGGGCGGGAGCACCCGCGCGAGGCGGAGCCGCTCCTCGAGCCGGATCGTCCGGTCCTGCGCGCGGAGCGGGAAGAGCCGCGTGTACGCGTAGACGCCGAGGAGCGCGAGCGCGCCGACGAGCGCGTGCACGCTCGCCGCGTCGCGCAGCGTCGCCGCGCGCCACGCACTCCAGAGCAGGTAGGCGAGGACGAGCGGCCCCGTGACGTAGTGGTAGCCCGGGACCATCCGGGCGTGGTTCGAGAAGTCCTGTCGCGGCTCGGTCATGGGCGTCGCGTGTGGCGTGAGGTGGCGCCGGCGAATCTAGCGCCGCCGGGCGCGCACGAGCCCCTGCGCGCCGGCGCCGCGACGCGTCGGCGCGGCGGCCCGTCAGCGCAGGAGCGCGCGCAGCACGACGCCGTCGAGGCGCTCCGACGGCACGAGGCCGAGCACGTGCGCGAGCGTCGGCGCGATGTCGACGACGCGCACCGGCGCCTCGTGGCGCCCGGGGCGGAAGGGCGCCCCCCAGAACAGCACCGGTACCCACGCGTCGAGCTCCCACGGCGAGCCGTGCGTCGCGGTGCGCGTCCCCTCCCAGTAGGCGAAGCGGTCGAGCGTCACCACGAGGCGCACCGGGCCGCCCGGCGCGAACATGTGGAGCCAGCGGCGCGCGATCATGTCGGTCGTGGTGTCGGCGCGCGCGAGGTCGGCGAGGAGGTCGGCGCGCGCCACGCCGGGGACGGCGCGCATCGCGGCGGCGACGGCGCGCACGACGCTGTCGACCGGCGTGCGCGCGCGCACGAAGCTGGTCGTGTCGCCGACGACGAGCGTCCCGTCGGGGAAGTCGACCTGCAGCGTGTCGATCGCCGCCCGCGCCATCGCCGCGAGCTGCGCGCGCCACGCGGGGCGCAGGTCGACGAAGCGCGCGCCGGGGTTGGGCGTCACCGTCGAGGGGTGCCCGGCGACCGGGAGCGGCGTGACGCCGTGGTCGGCGGTGAGCGCGATCACGACGCGCGACGAGTCGCGGAGCGTGAAGAGCGAGTCGAGGAAGTCGCCGAGCGCGCGGTCGAGGCGCAGCACCTGGTCGTGCAGCTCGCGGCTGTCCGGACCCCAGCGGTGGCCGATCGCGTCGGTCGTGCCGAGCGAGATCGCGAGGAGGTCGGTGCGGCGCGGGTCGGCGCCGAGCTCCAGCGCCCGCACGCCGGCGAGCGCGAAGTCGAGCGTGAGCCGGTCCATCGGCGGGAAGCCGGGGAGCGACGCCGTCGCGAGCGCGGTGTCCTCGGGGATCGTGTACGGGAATGTGAAGCTCCGCCCCATCGACTCGCTCGGCACGCTGTCGGGCGCGGCGTAGGCGCTGTCGGGGAGGAGCGGCGTCCACGTCCACCCCGCGTACCGCGCCGCGCGCCCCTCGGCGTTGAAGTCGCGCACCCACCGCGGGAGCGACGTGGCGTACCAGCGGCTCGTGGTGAAGGCGCCGGTGGTCGGCGAGTACCAGTAGACGTCGCCCTTCGCGCGCCCGATCGGCAGGATCGCGCCCCGATCCTTGCGCGCGACCGAGAGCACGCGCGTGCGCCGGTCGGCGGCGCGCATCCAGTCGACGAGCGTCGTCCCGCGGAAGCGCACGGGCGACGCGCCACCCTCGGGAGCGTCGACGAGCGGCGCGTCCGGGTCGCCGACCCCTTCGGCGTTCGCCGCGATGCCGGTGTGCACGGGAAAGCGCCCCGAGAGCGTCGCCGCGTGGCCGGGGGCGGTCTCGGTGTTGGCGTGATCGTGCATGCCGTTGACCGCCCACGCCCCGCCGCGGAGGAGGCGTGCGAGGCCGCCGGTGAACTGCGGACCGAAGCGCGTCGGGTAGTCGCCGCGGAACTGGTCGATCGTGAGCAGGACGACGAGCGTGGGCGTCGGTGCGGGCGTCGGCGTCGGTGCGCCGGCGCGCTGTGCGGCCACGCGCGGCGCGGAGGCGACCGCGGCGATCGCCGCGACGGCGAGCGCGCGACGCGCGCGGGCGGGAGCGGGCATGGGGCGATTCTACCCCGGTGCGCGGCGGGGGTGAGGTGGGGCGGCGGCGGAACCGCGCGGTGGCGAGCCGTGCGGCGGGGTGGCGCCGTGCGACCGGGGACAGTCCCCGCCGCACCCCTCCCCCCCGCAGGGATCCGTCCGGGGACTGTCCCCGCCCCGGCCCCCGCAAGGATCCGCCCCCCGCCCGGCGGGGACTGTCCCCAGCCGCACGGCGCCGCCCCGTCGCACCCCTCCCCCCGCAGGGATCCGTCCGGGGACTGTCCCCGCCCCGGCCCCCCGCGAGGATCCCACCCCCCGCCCGGCGGGGCCTGTCCCCAACCGGCACGATCTCCCCCCGCCACCACCCCGCGCGCCCCTTTGCCCTTCCCCGCGCGCGCGCCGACATTCGCTCGGCACTCCCCACAGCCCCGCCCGATGCCCGGCTCCCCCGGCTCCCCGCGCCCGCTGCAGGCGCTCCTCGTCCGCGTCGTCGCCTGGTACGCCCTCCTCGTCGGCGCCTGGTGGCTCTTCGGCGCCTACGCCGACACGTCGTGGGGCGTGCTCATGGGCGACACGGTCATCCCGGCGATCACCGGCACGGGGGTGCCGGACACCACGCCGCCCCCCGTCCCCGGCTCCGCGCTCGGCACCACCGTCGCGATGATCGCCGCGCTCCTCACCGCGCTCCCGGTCGCGTGGGTCTACACCCACACGCGCGGCAAGAAGGGCTACCAGCAGTCGGTCGTGCAGACGCTGCTCATCCTCCCCGTCATCGTCGCGGGGATCGTCGTGCTCGTGAAGCACTCGCTCGCGCTCGCCTTCGCGCTCGGCGGGATCGTCGCCGCGGTGCGCTTCCGCACCCCGCTCGACGACAGCAAGGACGCCGCGACCGTCCTCGTCGTGACCGCGATCGGCCTCGCCTGCGCCGTCGAGCCGCCGGCGGCCTTCGCGATCTCGCTCTGCTACAACGTCCTCATGCTCGCGCTCTGGTCGACCGACTTCGGCCGCGCCCCCGCGCTCGAGGGGAAGGCGGCCGAGGACCGGCTGCAGAAGGCGCTCGCCGGTGCCAACCGCACCGGCACCTTCATCGCGCGCCTCGACGACCAGCTCCTCGGCGAGCTCGCCCCCGAGCAGCTTGAGGCGCTCGCCGACCGCGCCTGGCGCCGCCGCAAGCGCAACGCCCCCGAGGCCTCCGAGGACGAGCGCCCCGAGTTCACCCACATGCTCCGCATCCGCAGCCGCGACGCCGACGCCGCGCGCGGCGCCTGCGAGGCGGGCTTCGAGACGCTCTTCGTCCGCTGGAAGTACATGGGACGCGTCAAGGAGGGCGACGGCGTCCGCACCCTCGAGTACGGCGTCGCGCTCGCCGACGACGTCACCCCCGGCGTCATCAGCGACAAGCTGCGCTCGCTCCCCAACGCCGCGGTGCTCGGCGTCGAGCTGCGGCGCTGATCCGCCCGCGCCACGCGCGCAACGCACACCACACGCACCGCACGCACGACACGCCCGCCCCGCACCACCCCGCACGCCGGACCGTCGCATGCGCCGCCTCGCCCTCGCCGCCCTCCTCCTCGCCGCCGCGCCCCGCGACGCCGCCGCGCAGCGGCTCTTCCGCAGCGCCGAGCCGCTCGACGTCACCATCGCCGCCGACCTGCGCGCCTTCGCGCGCGAGCGCGACTCGACGCGGCTGCGCGCCTTCCCCGCCACCTTCACCGCCGCCGACAGCGCCGGCGCGCCGCGCGTCATCCCCGTCTCGATCCGCGCGCGCGGCCACTACCGCCGCCAGGCGCGCAACTGCGACTTCCCCCCCGTCCGCCTCGACGTCGCGCGCAAGGACGCCCAGGGGACCGTCCTGCAGGGGAACCGCCGCTTCAAGCTCGTCACCACCTGCCGCCCCGACTCGCGCGAGTACGAGCAGTACATCCTCGCCGAGTACGGCGCCTACCGCGCCTGGCAGCTCGTGCACCCGCTGCACTACCGCACGCGGCTCCTCCGCCTCACCTGGCGCGACACGACCGGCGCGCGGAAGCCCTTCACGACGTGGGGCTTCCTCCTCGAGGACGACGAGGAGGTCGCGAAGGAGCACGGCCTCGGCGTCGAGGCGGCGGAAGGGGCGCTCTTCGCCGACCTCGACACGCTCACCATGGCGCGCACGTCGCTCTTCCAGTGGGCGATCGGCAACACCGACTGGTCGGTCTCGGGGCGGCACAACATCACGCTCTTCCGCGACTCGACGATGCGCACCTTCGCGATCCCGTACGACTTCGACTTCTCGGGCGCCGTCGGTGCGCGCTACGCCACCCCCGACCCGCGGCTCCGCATCCGCACCGTGGCCGAGCGGCTGCACCGCGGCCCGTGCCTCACGCTCGCGCGCTGGACGCCGATCGTCGCCGACTTCCGCGCGCGGGCGCGCGCGATCGACTCGGCCTACGCCGCGGTCCCCGGCCTCGACGCCGGCTACCGCCAGCGCATCGCGCGCTACTGGGGCGAGGCCTTCGCGCAGCTCGCCGACGAGCGCGGCATCCGGCGGCACCTCGTCGACGAGTGCCAGCCGCAGGGGAACTGACGCGCCCCGGGCGCCGGGACGCGCCGGCGCCGCTCAGTCGTCGTCGCGCGTCCCGGCGCGCACCCGCGCCCGCGCCTCGGCGACGCGCTCGTCGAACAGCCGCTCGAGCGCCGCGTTCGTGCCGCGCAGCCCCGCCACGACCGCCTCGGCCCAGTCGAAGTAGGCGAGCCGGCGCGCGTCGTCCCACTTCTCGGGCGGGTCGATGCCGATGTCGGTGACGTTGCAGATCTTGTCGGCGAGCTTGATCGCCTTCGCGCGCGGCGTCATGTGCGGCGCGTGCTCGACCTGCAGCCGCTTGCGCTCCGCCTTGGGGAGCGACTTGTCGTCGGTCAGCTCGAGGACGAGCTGCGTGACGTCGTAGCCGAAGCGCACCTCGAGCTCGTGCGGCTTGACCTCCACGTCCTCGACGGTGTCGTGCAGCAGCGCCGCCATGAGCGTCGCCTCGTCGTCGATCCCGCCGACGCGCGCGACGAGCTCGGCGACCGCGATCGGGTGGTTGATGTACGGGAGCGCGGTGCGCCCCTTGCGGCGCTGGTCGCAGTGGCGCTGGGCCGCGAAGTGGAGCGCGGCGAGGAGTCGCGTGCTGTCGCTGATGGGGCCTCCCCCGTGAGCGTGGGCGCACCCCGCAGGCCGGCGTGCGCGGGGGCACCCCGAACTTCGTGGGGGGGACCGACACCCGCCAGCGGCGACGCGACCGACGCCGCGCCGCCGCGCGCGACGCTCAGCGCAGCGCCTCGCGCCGCACCCACCAGGCCGAGAGGAGCGGGAGCGCCACGAGCTGCGCGATCGCCGCCGGCACCCCCGCCGCGAGCCCCGCCACCGCCATGCGCGCGTCGCCGTGCTCCGCCGCCATCACCGCCACGAAGGCGACGCGCCCGAGCACGAGCGCTGCGGCGATCGCCGCCACGCGACGCCACGCGCCGCCGGCGCGCCCCGCCCCCGCGACCGCGCCGTACGTCGCGCACTCGGCGATCATCGCGGGGAGCACGGCGAGCACCGGCGCCCCCGAGGCCGCGAACGCCGCCACCGGCGCCGCCGCACCGACGAGCGCCCCGCCGCGCGCCCCGTAGCAGAGCCCCGCGAGGAGCACCGGCCAGTGCATCGGGAGCCAGGTCGTCGTCGCGACCCCGGTCGCGTGCGCGAGCGCCGGCAGCACGAAGGCCGCCAGCACCACCAGCGCCGCCTGCACGCCGACGCTGCGCGGCGCGTCGGCGGCGAGGGGGGACGTCACGATGCGGTCGCTCGGCATGGGGCCTCCTCGGTCGTCGGGCGGGACGTCGGAACATACGCGCGACCCGCGCCCAGCGTGGACGCGCCGCCCCCGCCGCTCACGAAGCGGGGCGCCGATCGTCGGCCTGCACGCGCCGCGCCATCGCGAGGAGCTTGCGCCAGAGCTCGCGCGCGTCCTCCTCGTCGAGCGCGGCCTCGCGCGCCAGCTCGGCGACGCGCCGCAGCACCGCCGCCTCGCGCGCGAGGTCGAGCACCGGCTGCTCGCTCGCCCGCTTCACCTCGCCGACCGCGGCCGCGATCCGCTGCCGTTCGGCCACGAGCGTCACCAGCTGCGCGTCGATCGCCTCGATCCGCGCCCGAAGCGCATCGAGCGTCGGCGGCGACGCGGGCGACAGCGACACCGGTGACGGCGATGCCGGCGCCGGTGACGCCGGGGCGGAGGCGGACGACCGCGCCCCCGGCCCGCCGCACCACTCGAGCGACGCGGCCGCGACCGGCTCGTGCGGGACGGGCGCGCTCATGCGGCCTCCGCCACCGGCGCCGCGGCCGGCATCGTGCGCCCCGCCGCGTGCGCGAAGGGGCGCGCCATCGCCATCAGCGCGTCGAACGCCGCGAACGGGAGCGACTGCTCGCCGTCGGAGAGCGCGCAGCTCGGCTCGGGGTGCACCTCGACGATCAGCCCGTCGGCGCCGGCGGCGATCGCCGCCATCGCCAGCGGCGCGACGAGCGCCGCCTTCCCGGCCGCGTGCGAGGGATCGACGAGCACCGGGAGGTGCGTCTCGCGCTTGAGCACCGGGATCGCCGCGACGTCGAGCGTGTTGCGCGTGCTCGTCTCGTAGGTGCGGATCCCGCGCTCGCAGAGGATCACGTCGCGGTTCCCCTGCGCCATCACGTACTCCGCCGCCTGCAGCAGCTCGGTGACGGTGGCCGAGAGCCCGCGCTTGAGCAGCACCGGGCGCTGCGCGCGCCCGACCTCGGAGAGGAGCGCGAAGTTCTGCATGTTGCGCGCGCCGACCTGCAGCACGTCGGCGTGCGCGGCGACGAGCTCGACCTGCCGCGTGTCCATCACCTCGGTGACGACCGGCATCCCGGTCGCGCGCCGCACCTCGACGAGGAGCTCGAGCGCCTCGACGCCGAGCCCCTGGAAGGCCCACGGCGACGAGCGCGGCTTGAACGCGCCGCCGCGCAGCACGCGCGCCCCCGCGCGGCGCACCGCGCGCGCCGTCTCGTGGAGCATCGCGCGCCCCTCGACGCTGCACGGCCCCGCCATCACGACGAGATCGCGCCCGCCGATCACCGTCCCCGCCGCGTCGCCGAGCGCGACGGTCGTCGCCCCGGCCGCGTACTCGCGCGCCGCGAGGCGGTAGGGCTTGAGCACCGGCACCACCTCGGCCACGCCGGGGAGCTGGCCGATGGCGACGTCGCGGAGCCGGGCGTCGTCGCCGAGGCAGCCGACGACGGTGCGCTCCTCGCCGCGGACGACGTGGGCGCGCAGCCCCGCCGCCTCGACGCGCTCGACGAGGTGGTCGAGCTGGGCGGGAGTGATGCCGGGCGTGGTGATGATCAGCATGACGCGGTGCTCCGGTGCGGGGGGCCGCCCGGACCGCCGGGCCCCGAAACGACGCGAGGCCCGCGCGGTGCGGGCCTCGTGGGTGCGGGGGGCGGCGATCGTCAGCCGCGCGCGCGACGCACTCCTCGGCCCGAAGCGCCGAAGTAGTACGTGGTAAAGTAGAAAGTCGCGCGGGCGGTGGCCGAGTGCATGGTCGTCAGGCTACGGCGGTGTCCGGCAGCCGTCAAGATGACGGTCGCCGCATGGCGCGCGGGCGCCCGGCATGTACTCTGGGGGAGCACGGTCCCGCCCACCCTCGCCGACCGCCGACCATGGCCTTCGCCGCCCGCATCCGTCGAACCGTCGCGTGCCGCTTCGCGCACGCCGCACTGGCGCTCCCGGTCGCCGCGAGCGCGCTTGTGGCCCAGCGCATCGAGTTCACGCCCTTCGCCGCGTGGCGCCTCTTCGGGCAGTCGGGCGGCGTCTCGGTCGAGGCCTCCGACGCCTGGGGCGGCATCGTGCAGGCGCAGCAGTCGCGTCGGCTCCCGATCGGGCTCGAGTTCCTCTACAGCCGCCAGTCGTCGCTGCTGCGCGTGCCGCCGCGCCTAGGCGGCATCATCCCGCGCCGCATCGGCGTCTCGATCGAGCAGTTCGCCATCTCCGGCGTCCGCGCCTTCGCGAAGGAGGACGCGGCGACGCGCCCGTACACCAGTCTCGGCCTCGGCTGGACGACCTACTCGAGCGGCGGCTTCGGCACCGAGTCGCGCGTCCTCCTCGCCGTCGGCGCGGGGGTGCACCGGCGCATCACGCCGCACGTGGGGGCGCACCTCGGCACGCGCGGCTACTTCACGATCACCGACACCGGGAGCGGCTTCGGCTGCGGGATCGGCATCGGGACCGGCTCCGGCTGCAGCATCGGCTTCGGCGGCTCCGGGATCTTCCAGCTCGACCTCTTCGCCGGCGTCAGCGTGGGCTTCTCGCCGGCGCGACCCGCGCGCTGACTCGAAAAGGGAGCATCGCCGGTCACCGCGGAGGCGCAGGGGGCACGCTCATGTCCTTCGCGCCTCTGCGGTGAGCTGCGATGCACGCCGCTCAGCCGTCGCGCCCCTGGCGTGCCGCGACGCGGTCGGCGGCGAGCGCGGGCGGGTCGCCGGCGCCGCCGGGGAGCATCGCCTGCACGAACTTCACGATCGCGACGACGATCCCGCCGGCGATCACGCCGACGAGCCCCTCGAGGACGATGCCGACGAGCGTCCCGGGGATGCCGCCGATCGATTCCTTGAGCGCGTCGATCGCGTGGCCGACCGGCGCGACGCCGTGCGCGATGATCCCGCCGCCGACCATGAACATCGCCGCGGTGCCGGCGATCGAGAGGAACTTCATGATGAGCGGTGCCGCGCGCAGGATGCCGGCGCCGAGCGCCTGCTTCCCCGTGCGCTCCGCACCGGCGCCCCGCGCGTCGCCGAGCCAGCGGAGCCCCAGGTCGTCGAGCTTGACGAGGCCCGCGACGGCGCCGTAGACGAGCACCGTCATCCCCAGGCCGATGAGCGAGAGCGCGATCACCTGCTCGGCGATCGGCTCGCTCGCCATGGTGCCGAGGGCGATGACGATGATCTCGGCCGACAGGATGAAGTCGGTGCGGACGGCGCCCGAGATCTTGGCCTTCTCGTGCGCGACGACGTCGGTCGCCGGGTCGGTGAGGACGCGCACGTGCTCCGCGCGCGCCGCCTCGCCCCCCGCCTTGTGGAGGAGCTTCTCGACTCCCTCGTAGCAGAGGAAGAGCCCGCCGATCATGAGGAGCGGCGTGATTCCCCACGGCGCGAAGGCGCTGATCGCGAGCGCGACCGGGACGAGGATCGCCTTGTTGAGGAGCGCCCCCTTGGCGACCGCCCAGATCACCGGCAGCTCGCGATCGGGGCGCATCCCCGTGACCTGGTTCGCGTTGAGCGCCAGGTCGTCGCCGATGACGCCGGCCGTCTTCTTGACCGCGACGCGGCTCAGGACGGCGACGTCGTCGAGGAGCGAGGCGAGGTCGTCGAGGAGGGCGAGGAGACTGGTGGCCATGCGGGCGGGGAGGTGGGGGCTACCCGGCGAATGGCAGGGTGCGTGCCCGGGGTTCCGGTGCGGCCGGGGCCGTTCCCGGCGGTGTGCGATCGCGGGCGCGACGTGTCGCGGGCCGCACCGCGCCGCCTCACCAGCGCACGAGCGCGACGTCGGTGCGGGCGAAGTCGTCGCCGGTGCAGAGGAGCGGACGTCGCGCGAGCGTGGCCGTGGCGTAGGCGAGGCAGTCACCGAAGTTCAGCGCCGCCGCATGGCGCCCCTTGCCGAAGCGGCGCCACGCGGACAGCGCGACTTCGTAGTGCTCCTCGGCGAGCGGGAGCACTGCGATCCCGTATGCCTGCATCACCCGGGCGATGCGCCCGCGCGCATCCTCCTGCAGACGCGCCGAGAGGACGATGCCCGCCTCGATGAGCGTCGCCGCCGAGATCGCGATCGCCGGCGCATCGGCGAGTGCGCCGAGCAGCCGTTCCGCGTCGGATTCGCCGAGGATGATCGCGACGAGCGCGCTCGCGTCGAGGATCATGCGCCGTCCGGACCGTAGCCGAGCAAAGCGTCCTCCTCGTCACGACCGAGGCGCCGCCCGCGCGCACTCTCGGGGATGGACGGCCAGATCTCCTCGGCGAGGACGCGGCGGAGCCGCTCGATCGGGCGTTCGGCGACGAGACCACGCGTGGCGGCGAGGCGGTCGCGGCGCTCCTCGAGCGCACGCCGGATCGCCTCCGTCTTGCTCTCGCCCGTCAGCGCGGTGACCTCGTCGACGAGCGCCTCGACGCGGTCGTTCTTGATGTTGAGCGCCATGAACCCTCCACCATTGAAGAAATCCGGTGGAGATGAAGAATCAAGTGCGAAGCGGCGATTCCGTCGGCGTCGTGTACCCTATCACCCGATCGCCCGCCCCAGCATCGCGACCCCCCGCGCGAGGTCGTCGCGCGAGATGACGAGCGGCGGGAGGATGCGGAGCGTGTGCTCGCCGGCGCTGAGGAGCAGCAGCCCCTCGCCGCGCGCGCGCTCGATGATCGCGGCGGCGGGCTCGGTCGTGTCGACGCCCCACATCAGCCCCGCGCCGCGCACCGCGCGGATCGCCCACGGCCG
>ERZ1066121.1585-NODE-1585-length-16077-cov-6.768131_pt1 | contig 16077 bp, 16 predicted proteins | sample MGYA00382768_ERZ1066121 | MGnify/ENA primary metagenome ERZ1066121 (study PRJEB33369, sample SAMEA5778351) | biofilm metagenome | biome: Industrial cooling water; feature: Water cooling tower basin; material: Biofilm | place: United Arab Emirates | collected... | reverse complement strand
CGCCTATCTCGTTCAGGAGTATCTGCACGACAACTGGACGCCCTTGTGGTTCAGCCAGGCGGCCGACGAGTTGCGCGGGGCCAAGCTCGACTTCGTGGCGTCGGCGACTTTGCCCGAGAATCTGCTGCCCGCCATGCTGCCCGCTGCGGTTCGCGCGACTGTGACGGAGGTGGCCGATCCGCTCGCCCAGGCCGACATCGTCGATTGCGCGATCAACCAGAGCTTCCGCCGCGACTTGTTCGGGCGCGGACGCCGCCGGCGCTTCCCCGCCCAACCGGGGGCCGCCGAGCTTGAAGTCCGTGCGCTCGCCCGCCCAATCGGCGACAGCGTCGCCATCAAGACCAGCTTCGGCGAGTTCACGATCAAGGCGCAGCTCGTTGCGCCCGTGTTCGACGCGCTCGAGGGCGGGCCGCAGCGAATCGGCACGCTCGTCCAGGGGGCCGATCAGTCGAATATCCTACAGGCGTTGATCCTGCTCGCTCATGCCGGCCACCTCGCGATCCTGCCCGGGATGCCACGCGACGCCGCTCCCGCGCAGCGCTTCAACCGCGCCGCCGCTGATGCGGCACTGACGGGAGCTCCGTACAGCTATCTCGCAGCGCCCGCGATTGGGTCAGCGATCGCGCTCCGCGACGTCGACATGCTGCTCGTGGCGCTGCTGGCCGAGAACCCCGACGAGGCAAGCCTGCCCGATCGCCTGCTCGGCGCGCTCGACCGGCTCGGGCGCAAGCTGTTGCGCGACGGCGAGCCGGTTGCCGCCGACGGTGCGCCGGCCCTCGCGAAGGATTTGGTTAACGATGTCTTCGTAAACCGCCTCCCGCTTTGGAAAAAGCTCGGCGCGGTCGCCTGACCACTGGTGCGCGGGGCCGATCTTCCGTAGCGGGACGGTTGAGCTATGCGCGTTTTCTGTGCCGGTCTGGGACGCTTCGCGGCGGTGGTGCTTGTGCCCGCTGCCCCGGCCCCGTGCGCCCAGGCCTATGGCCCGGCCGCAGAGGCGACGGGGCAGGGCGCGCCGCCCGTCGGCACCCCATCGACGCCCGCCATCCCCGATGAACTCGCGGCTGCGGCCGCGCGGGCCGTCTCGGGCAATCCGGCGATGCGCGCGGCGCGGCTCGCCAACCGCGCCGCGGCGCTGGACGTGCGCTCGGCACGATGGTTGCGTGCGCCGAGCGTGTCGGTCAACGCGTTCGGGTTCGAGGGCGGCACCGCCGTGGTGCGCGGCGACAACCTTACGGCCAACCTCGTCGTGGATCAGCCGATCTGGCAGGGTGGGCGGATCACCGGCGCGATCGAGCGCGCGCGGGCGGCCGAACGGCAGAGCGAAGCGCTGACCGACGAGACCGGGCAGGACGTGGCCTTGCGGGTCAGCGACCTCTACTACGAGCTGGTGCGCGCCACCCGCCGCATTCGCGCGCTCGACCGCGGGCTGGGCGAGCATACCGCGCTGATCGGCTCGATCGAGCGGCGCGTGCTGCAGGACGTCAGCCCCCGCGTCGACCTCGAACTGGCCCGATCGCGCGTTGACCAGCTGCGCGATCAGCAGACCAACGCTCAGGCTCAAGGTGCGGCTGCGCTCGAGCAGCTGCGCGTGCTGCTTGACGATCCGCAATACGGCCCGGCAGCGGCACCGGGCTACGACCCGGCGGTCCATCACCCATCCGACGTCGGTGCACTCGACGCTGCGACCCGTTGCTCGCCGACGCGCCGACGGCTGCAGGCCGATGCGCTCGTCGCCCGTGCCGATGCGCGGCTTGCGCGCGCGCAGCTGCTCCCGCGCCTGTCTGCCCAATTCTCCAGCAACGAAGTTACGGGCGAGCGCGTGGGCGTGGCCTTCAGCGCGGCCACCAATGGCGGCCTGGCGCAGCTCGATGCCGAGCGGAGTGCGCAGCTGCGGCGCGAAGCCGCCGAGGTGCGGATCGGCGCGGCCGATATCGACATCCGTTCCGCGCTCGCAGGCGACTTTGCCGAGAACCGCGCCGCGCGCGACCGGGTCGCAAGCAGCCGCGCCGCCGCCACGTCCGCCCGCGCCGTGACGGACAGCTATCAGCGTCAGTTCGTCGTCGGCCGCCGCAGCTGGCTCGACGTGCTCAACGCCGCGCTCGAGGTCGCACAGGCGGAGGTGGCTGCGGGAGATGCCGAAGTGGCCGCCATGGCGTCGGCCGCGCGCATCGAGCTCCGCACTTGTCGCTGGCAGCCGCAACCGCCCGTGAGCCGCCCATGACCGCGCCCTTGCCCGTCCTCATCGAGCGACTTGCGCGCGAACGAGGGGCCGACCTGCCGCCCGACTGGTTACCCGATAACGGTGACTGGGGTGCGGAGGACGGCCTCGAGGTCATCGCCGACGCTGCGGGCTGGCCGGCTCCTGAGCGGCTCCGTCAAGAGCCGCGCGCCGGGCGTTTTCCGCTCATCGTTTGGGGCGACGCGTTCGGCTGGGCCGTCGCCGAGCAGCGCGAGAGCGCGGACCGGTTGCGTATCTGGGACGGCGCTCCGCGCGACGTGGAGCTTGGCCCCGACCTCGTCTTCTACGATCCTGCGCTGCCGGAAAGCGCCGTACGCCGCGCGCACGGCAACGCTTTTCAGGTCTTCTGGCGCGCGCTTCTCCAGCGCAAGGACGTACTGATCGCGGCCACCATCGCGACGATCGTCGCCAACGTAATCACGCTCGCGACCTCGCTCTATTCGATGCAGATCTACGACCGCGTGATCCCGCGCGCGGGCTATTCGACGCTGTGGGTGCTGACCGTGGGCGTGCTGGTGGCGTTGTTGCTGGACTTTGCCCTGCGCACCACCCGCGCGCTGATGATCGAGCGCGAGTCGGCGCGGATCGACCATGACGTGTCCGAATATTTCTTTGCCCGCGCCCAGGCGGTCCGGCTCGATGCGCGCACGGGCGGCGTGGGTACCATGGCGGCGCAGCTGCGCGGGCTCGAGCAGGTGCGCGCCTTGCTTTCGTCGGGTTCGCTCTTCCTGCTGGCCGACCTGCCGTTCGCCATCTTCTTCCTTGTCATCATCTTCATGCTGGGCGGCGCGGTCGGCTGGGTGCCGCTGATCGGATTGCCCGTCGCACTGAGCATCGCCTGGGGGCTGGCGCGGCTGATCCGGCGCGATACCGATCGTGCGCAGGTGAGCGGCAACCGCAAGAACGGCCTGCTTGTCGAGAGCATCGACGCGGCCGAGACGATCAAGGCCAATCGCGGCACCTGGCAGCTGCTCGGGCGCTGGAACCGCCTGATCGAGGAGGTTCACGCGGCCGAGGACCCGGTCAAGCGCTGGACTTCGACCGCGGGCTCGATCTTCTCGACGTTGCAGCAGATTGTCTATGTCGCGCTGATCGCGGTCGGTGCGATCGAGGTGGCGCAGGGCCGGATGACTACCGGTGCCCTGATCGCCTGCGCGATCATCGCGGGCCGCGTGAACGGGCCGCTTGTGACACAGCTGCCGAGCTTCATCGTGCAATGGGGCTATGCGCGCGCGTCGCTGCGCATGCTCGACCAGATCATCGCGCTGCCGACCGACGAGGATCCCGAGGTCCAGGCGCTGCGCCCCGGCGCGCTCGGCGGCTCGCTGCGGCTGGAGGGGGCACGCTTCGCCTATCCAGGCGCGCGCGACGGGCTTGACCTGCCGCGTCTGGAGATCGGGCAGGGCGAACGGGTCGCGATCGTCGGCGGCATCGGATCGGGCAAGACGACGATGCTCCGATTGATGGCCGGGCTCTACCGGCCGCAGGCCGGGCGCGTGACGCTGGGCGGGCTCGACCTTCACCAGATCGCGCCCGACCTGTTGCGCGGCCATGTCGGCTATCTGGCGCAAGACTATCGGCTGGTGAACGGGACGCTGCGCGAGAACCTGCTGCTCGGCCTGTCGAATCCCGGCGACGACGCGGTCATGGCGGCAGCCAAATCGAGTGGGCTGCTGCCGCTGATCACCGCGCATCCGCGCGGGCTCGACCTGCCGATTCAGGAAGGCGGGCGCGGCCTGTCGGGCGGCCAGCGCACGCTGGTCGGCCTCACCCGGCTGCTGATCGCCCGCCCGCCGCTGCTGCTGCTCGATGAGCCCACGGCCAATCTCGACGATCAGGTCGAGGGGCTCGCGCTTGCCGCCATCGCCGGGCAGATGACGCCCGACCGGACGCTGGTGGTGGTCACCCACAAGCTCCGGCTGCTGAGCCTCGTCAAGCGCGTGATCGTGATGGTGAACGGCCGCGTCGCGCTCGACGGGCCGACCGCCGACGTTCTGAAGGCGCTGAAAGGCAGTCCGGCGCGGGCGGAGGAAGCCGCCTGATGCGCGGACGCACCTCGCTCTGGGTCATCGCGCTGACCACCCTGGCGGTGGTCGCCTTCGTGCTCTGGGCCGTCTGGGCCGAGCTCGACCAGATCACCCGCGCCCGCGGCGGCGTGATCCCGACCGGCCGGGTCCAGACGGTGCAGGCTGCGGCGGACGGCACCGTGGCGGCCATCCTCGTGAAGGAAGGCGACCGGGTCGCGCGCGGGCAGCTGCTGGTCAAGCTCGACGAGGTGAGCGCGGGCGCGGCGGTCGAGGAAGGGCGTGCTCGTGTGGCGGCGCTGCGCGCAACTATGACGCGGATCGAGGCCGAGCTGTTCAACAAGCCGCTCGCCTTCCCGCCGGAGGTGGTCGGTTTTCCCGAGCTTGCCGCCAACCAGCGCATGTTGTTCGCCCGCCGCCGGCAGGCGCTGGCCGCCGACATCGCCGCACTCCAGTCGCAGCTGTCGCTGGTCCGGCAGGAGCTGGAGCTGAACCGGCCGCTTGTTCAATCGGGCGACATCGCGCGCGCGGAAATCCTGCGGCTGCAGCGCGGCGTGTCCGACCTGTCCGGCCAGATCGCCACGCGTCGCAGCCGTTATCTCGAAGAGCTGCAGGCCGAATATGCCCGCACGCAGGAGGCGCTGGTCACGGCCGAGCAGGCGCTCACCCAGCGCGCCGACCAGCTCGGCAATGCCGAGCTGCGCGCCCCGGCGGCGGGCGTGGTCTCGAACCTCCGCTTGTCGACGGTCGGCGCGGTGCTGCGCCCGGGCGACGAGGTGATGCAGATTATTCCCGCAGGCGCAAAGCTGATCGTCGAGGCCCAGCTTTCGCCGGCGGAGATCGCGTTCGTGCGACCCGGTCAGGCCGCCTCGGTCAAGTTCGACGCCTATGACTCGGCGCGCTACGGCAGCGCCGACGGGCGGGTGATCTTTGTTTCCCCGGACACGACGACGACAACCTCGCCAACGGGCGTGCCCGAAAGCTTCTACCGCGTGCAGCTGGCCGTCGACACCGCCCCGATGCGGCCCGGATCACCCGCCGAGCGCATCACGATACAGCCCGGCATGACGGCGATGGCCGAGATCAAGACGGGCACGCAGAGCGTGTTCGCGTATTTGACCAAGCCGATCCTGCGCACGACAGGCGAAGCCATGCGCGAACGATAGGGCAAAGCCGCTCCGTTCATCAAACTTTCATTTATGCTATGCAAGGGCTTTCCTGCGCTGTCCCGGGAGGGGCTCTCGCGTGCTGCATGTGCGAACGAAGTTCGGTTTCGTCCGAAACTGGCACGGTTGTGGGTTGAACGCGCGTGGTTTTGGTGCCAAGGACGCGGCTGCGGACCTTGAAGTTAGAAAAGGGAGTGTCCTGATGAGTTTCCGTAACGCCGCGACCGCTATTGTCGCCGCTCTGACCGTGGTTGCGACGCCGTCGATGGCCGTCGCCCAGACTGCTTCGGCTTCGAAGCTTTCCGTCGCTTCGGCGCGCGCGGGTGCGCCGGTCGAGGGCGAGAAGCTCGTCGGCGGCAGCCTGATCATCGCGCTCCTCGCCGCTGCTGCGGTCGTGGCCGGCGTCATTGTCGCGGCCGACAGCGATGACGAGCCGCAGAGCAACTAAGCTCTGACAAGTTCGAGGAAAAGGGGCGGCCCTGGCCGCCCCTTTTTTTTGCCTCGGGCGCGGCCGATATCGCGCCGCAAGGAGAGACAGGCGTGGACACAGCGACGATTGCTGGCGGGTGCTTCTGGTGCACGGAGGCCGTGTTCGACGATGTGATCGGGGTGCACTCGGTCGAGAGCGGCTATATTGGCGGGCGAGTGGACAAGCCGACGTACGAACAAGTCTGCAGCGGCACGACAGGCCATGCCGAGGCCGTGCGAATCGAATTCGACCCGTCCGTCATCTCCTATGGCGAGCTGCTCGACATCTTCTTCCACACGCATGATCCGACCCAGCTCAATCGGCAGGGCGGGGATGTGGGCACCCAATATCGGTCTGCCATCTTCCCGCATTCGCCCGAGCAGGACGCGGAGGCGCGCGCGGCGATCCTTCGCGCACAGGAAGACTGGTCCGACCCGATTGTGACCACGATCGAAGCGGACGCGCCCTGGTACACGGCCGAGGACTATCACCAGGAGTATTTCGCGCGGATGGGTGACCGGAACCCCTATTGCGCCGCCGTGATCGCCCCCAAGCTGCGCAAGTTCCGCAAGAGCTATGCCGAGCGGCTGAAGAACCAGCCCGCCTGATTTCGACCGAGGAGTTGTTCTGACATGAAGCCGCTTCGCAAGGCCGTATTTCCTGTCGCGGGCCTGGGGACGCGCAACCTCCCGGCCACCAAGACGATCGCCAAGGAAATGCTTCCGGTCGTGGATCGCCCGCTCATTCAGTATGCGGTCGATGAGGCGCTCGCCGCGGGCATCGAGCAGCTGATTTTCGTGACCGGCCGCGGCAAGGGCGCGATGGAGGATTACTTCGACATCTCCTATGAACTCGAGCGCACAATGCAGGATCGCGGCAAGTCACTCGATCCGCTCGCGCCGACCCGGCTCCGGCCCGGGCAGCTCGCCTATGTACGCCAGCAGGAGCCGCTGGGGTTGGGCCATGCGGTCTGGTGCGCCCGGCACCTAGTCGGAGACGAGCCGTTTGCCGTCCTGCTCACGGACGAGCTGCTGTGGAACCCGGAGCAGCCCTCGATCAGCCAGCTTGCGGAGACTTACACGCAGAAAGGCGGCAACGTCATCTCGGTCCTCGAGGTACTGGAGGATCATTGCCATCGCTACGGCATTGTCGATCCCGGCACGTCCGAAGGCGACGTGACCGAAGTCCGTGGCTTCGTCGAAAAGCCGGCACCCGGCACGGCGCCGTCGCGGCTGGCCGCGATCGGCCGTTACGTGCTGCAGCCGGAGGTCATGGCCATCCTCGACAAAGGCGAGCGCGGGGCGGGCGATGAGATCCAGCTTACCGACGCGCTTGCCAAGCTGATCGGATCGCAGCCTTTCCACGCGCGCACTTATCGCGGGGCGCGCTATGACTGTGGGGACAAGGCGGGGTTCGTTCAGGCCAACTTGGCGCTCGCACTGGAGCGGGCCGACATCGGCGCGGAGGTGCGGTCCTTCGCGCGCGACCTGCTCGGCTGAGTCGTACTATCGCAGAGAATGCCGGCGATCCGCTCGGCAGCGCGACCGTCGCCATAGGGGCTGTGCCGGCGCGCCATGCGAGCGTGCAGGAGCTCGTCGTCGAGCACGCGTGTTGCAGTCGCGACGATCCGGCCCACATCCGTGCCCACAAGGATCGATGAGCCTGCGATCACACTTTCGGGGCGTTCCGTCCGGTTTCTCAGCACAAGGACTGGCGTGCCAAGCACGGGCGCTTCCTCCTGCACTCCGCCGCTGTCCGTAAGGGCGAGATAGGCGCGGCCGAGCAGCGCAGTGAACGGCAGGAAGTCAAGCGGCCCGAGAAGCATCAGGCCTGGGGCGGGCCGGAGCCGCGCCAGAAACGGCGCGCGCGCGGCGTTGTTCGGATGGAGAATGACCGCGACCATCACGTCGGGTCGCGCGGCGAGCTGCGCGACCGCCTCCGCGACCTCGCCCATCCGGGCGAGGTTCTCGCGACGATGACAGGTGACGAGGACGAGCTTGCGGCCTTGGGCCTGCCTGAGGACGCTGTTCACATCTGCGGCCAACTCGGGGTGGGCGCGCAAGGATGCGCGGGCCGCCTCGAGCGCGTCGACGACCGTATTGCCCGTGACGTGGATGCTTGCTGGATCAACGCCCTCGCGGATCAGCGCGTCGGCCGCGGTCTGGGTCGGCGCAAAATGTGCGGCGGCTATCGTTGCGATCATGCGACGATTGCCCTCCTCCGGATGCGGGCCCGCCAGATCGCCGGTGCGCAGGCCGGCCTCGACATGCGCGACGGAGATCCGGGCGAAGTAGGCCGCCTGCGCTGCGGCGAGCGCGGTCGCCGTATCGCCCTGCACGACAACATGGTGTGGCCGAGCCGATTCATACACGCGTCCGAGGGCCGCAATGATCGCCCCGGTCAGCGCGGCGACAGACTGGCCGGGTCGCATCAAGTCCAGATCTATGTCCGGGAAAACGGTGCCCGGCCCGAGCACCCGATCGAGCAGCTCGCGGTGCTGGGCCGTGACGCACACCTGCACCGGGGCACCGCGGGCCTTCAATGCGTCGATCACGGGCAGCAGCTTGATCGCTTCCGGCCGCGTCCCGAACACGACCATGATCCCGCTCATTGTGCACTCCCCCGGAAGGGTGGAGCAGGCCACATCCGTCACCGGCAGGCAAGAAGAAAGGTGGTGAACTCAACCGACTAACGCCTCTGATCAGCATCTCAGATTGTTGAGCTGCCGAGACCGACTTCATCCATTTCGGATCAATCGTCCGTTGCGAGCGCCTCCTCCTTATGGTGCTTTCGCATCACAAGGGGAGACAGACATATGGCTTTCGATACCGCCATCCTGCGCCATCCGGTCACTGGGCAGATTAAGGAAGCGCCAATCGGCTTCTCGTGGACGATGTTCTTCATCTCGTGGGTTCCGCCAATCTTTCGCGGAGACTGGAAGTGGTTTGGCATCGTGCTCGGCCTAACAATCTTCCTTGGCTTGATCAGCTTTGGAATTCTGGCTTGGTTGCCTGGGATCGTCGGCGCGTTCGTCTGGAACAAATCTCATTTGAATGGCCTCATCGAGCGGGGGTACCACCTGCAAGGGCTGCGCAGTGGCATGTCGCTGGAGCGAGTGGACAGTTTCGCCGGCTTTGAACTGCCGCGTTATGCTTGAGGAAGCGCCCAGGCTGCCGGCCAATGCCGACCGCAGGCCACTTGCCAAAGGCTGGCTGGCGTTGATCGGCCTGATTGGTGCCGCGCTCTTCTTCGTATCGTTCTGTGGCCTTTATTCGATCCAGCCGCTCGGTGCCTTGCCCGAAGGCGGTACCGCGCTCGTCTGGCGCGCGGAGGGCGAGCCCATTTTCAATTCGCCCGATGCATTGTGCCTCGAACGACTGGGCGGCGTGTCGCTGCTGTGCCGAGGGCTCGCCATGAGCGAGGCACCTACCGACCGGATCATCCTGCGTTTGCCGTATCAGGCCTGGGCCTACAGCCTCTCGACTGGCGGCCAAAAGTTCGATCGGTAGGCCGCACCGACCGGCACAGCGGCTCTGGAGCGCTCATTTCTATCGCATCTGCAACGCGCGCTTCCATTTCGCGCCTCTATTCGTCTGCCGCTCGGACGACAGGCAGCAGCAGGTGGACCCACAGCGTCGCGGTGAGATACGCGCTCGCGCAGACGGCGAACATGGGCCAGTAGCCCAGGCCCGCATCGATGCTCCAGCCGGCGAACTCGATCATGCCGGCCCCGCTCAGATTGCCCGCCACCGCACCTGCGCCGATCACGGTCGCAACGCGGGTCGAGGGCACCACATCCGCGGCGAGGCCGAAGATGTTGGTCGAGAAGCCCTGATGCGCGAACAGGGCGATCCCGATCACGAGGCTTGCCGCCCAGGGGCTGGGCGCGAGAATGGCGAGCGGCATGGGCAGGATCATGAGCGCGTAGAAAAGCATGGACGATTTCCGTGCGCGGTTGATCGACCAGCCGCGCTCGATCAAACGCGGAAACAGCAAGCCAGATGAGAGCGCGCCCACAGCCGCGAGGCTGTAGATGATGGCGACGGGCAGCCCGAGCGTGCCTTGCGTCATGCCGAACTGGCGGTTGAAGAAGTCAGGGATCCAGAACAGCAGGAAGAACCAGCTCAGGTCCGAGAAAAACTTCGCTCCGACGATGGCCCAGGTGCGACGGTCGCGCGCGAGCTCGCCAAGCGGCACGCGTGCGGCTTCAGCCGCCGCCTGCCCCTCGCGCTCCACGGGCACGAGCCGCCTGGTGCCGAGCACCCAAGCGAGGAGCCAGACGAAGCCCAGCGCGCCCGTCACGATGAAAGCCGCTTTCCACCCGAAGGCGAACGCGAACGGCGGGATGAGCAGGGGCGTCAGGATCGCGCCGATGTTGGGCGCGGTATTGCCGAGGCCCAGCGCGAATGATCGCTCCTTGAGGGGCAGATAAACGGCCGCCGACTTGACTGCCGCCGGGGTGCCCACCGTTTCCGCCGCCGCAAGCGCCACGCGCGCGGTCACAAACTGAGTCACCGTCGCGGCGAATGCGTGAGCGATGCCTGCGAGGCTCCACAGGCCCACGCCCCATCCGAGCGCGCGCCGGACACCGAACCTGTCCACGATCCAGCCGACGAACAGAAACGACAGCGCGGCCGTGATCTGGAAGGCGGTGCCCAGCAGCGCATAATCTCGGTTGGACCAGCCGAACTCCGCCTCCAGCGTGGGCTTGAGCAGCGCCAACACCTGCCGATCAACATAGTTGAGCGCGATCGCGACGAAGAGGAGGCCGATGAGAAGGCGACGCGCGGCGGGCGAGGATTCGACTCGCTCGGCTGGAGATTTTGAAATATCGTGCAAGTGAGGCGCCCTCCGTTCGGCCGCGCGGTCAGACACTGGCAGATGCGGTCGTGCCCCGTTCGACCAGCTCATAATCCATCACGACCCGCTCTTCGCGCGCTTCGAACAGCAGGTCCGCCGCGCGCTCGGCCATCGCGCGGATCGGCTGGCGGATTGTGGTGAGCGGCGGCCAGACAAGGCGCGCCAGGTCCGTGTCGTCGAACTCCGCGATGGCCAGCCGGTCCGGCACCTTGAGCCCGTGCGCATGGGCGACGCTAAGCACGCCCGCCGCCATGTCGTCGCTGCTCGCGAAGATCGCGCTCGGCGGGTTGAGCACGCTCAGCCATCGCTCCGCCGCGGCCGCGCCCGACGGAAAGTCAAACAGACCGCTTGCAATCAGCGATTTGTCTTGCGCAACACCACTTTCCTGCAGGGCGTGCCTATAACCGGCGAGACGCTGGTGGCTTACGGCATAGTCGGGATGCCCGACCACGAAGCCGATACGGCGATGGCCGAGCGCGATCAGCCGCCGCGTCATGGCCCGTGCCGCCGCCTCGTTGTCGATCGCGACCGAGGCGCCCCGGTCTACTTCGCGCCCGGGCGAGAGGCGCACGAACGGGGTGCCCGCGCGCTCGAGCTGGTCCAGGACCGGCAGGTGGTCGGCGATGGGCGGCGTGAGGATCGCGCCGTCAAGGCTCAGCTGGCGAAAGAAGGAGAGGACGTCATGGCCGAGATCGTCCGCTTCGGTCTCATAGGCATGCACGATCAAGCGTACGCCTCGCTCTGCGCACCGGCCGCGCAGGCCGGCGATCAGGCTGTGCAGGTAGTAGGGACCGGGGTTGCTGCAGACGAGGGCGATCTGGAATGATCGGCCGCCCGCGAGAGCGCGTGCCGCCTGGCTGGGTTCAAAGCCCAAGGTCGCCATCGCCGCTTGTACCTTCGCGCGGGTGGCGGGCCGCACATAACGCTCGTCGTTGATGACGCGCGAGACCGTCTTGATCGACACGCCGGCCGCCCGGCTCACGTCCTTTATGTTGGCCCGCATCCGGAACGGTGTGGGCCACGTGCCACACGCCTGTCCAGTGCCGTCGAGAGAACGGCATCGCCGGCCCGAGCCCCGACCGGACTTGGGCCGGCTGCCTTGCCTTAGCGGCTGAGGACGATCAGCTCTGTGCGGCGGTTCTCGAAGCGACCACCGGCGGTCGCGTTCGTGTCGGTCGGGTTCGACTCGCCCCCGCTCGCCGTCTCGATGCGATCGGCTGCGACGCCCTTGGCGGTGAGGGCCTCGGCAACGGCCTTGGCACGCTGCGCGCCCAGCTCGGCATTCGGCTGCGCCGCACCCTGCGCGTCGGTGTAGCCGACGATGCGGACGCGGACGTTCGGATTGGACGTCAGCACGCCCGCGAGCTGGTCGAGATCGGCGCGGTCGGCATCACGGATCGCGGCGCTGCCCGTATCGAAGTTCAGCTTCTCGAAGGTGAAAGTGCGCGGCACGACGCCGTTTGCGTCGGCGAGGTAGCTTTGCACGTCCGAGGCGATCGTGCCTGCGGCGGGCACCGCCGCGGGCGCGGCCGACACGTCGGCGGCGGTTGTCTCGGTTGCGACCGGCGTCGCGTCCGGCTCGCGGTCACACTGGCTCAGCAGCAGCGCGAGCAGGATGATCGCGGCGAGCGCACCGAGAATCCAGGGAAGGATCGACTTCTTGTCGCCAGTCGTGTGCGCGTGCGTGGTGGTTGCGGCACCCAGCGGCAGCTCGGCCGCAGAGACGTTCAGGTGCACGGTGTTGCCCTCGACGCGCGCGATGCGATCGGCGGCGACGTGATGGTGCTGGCCGTCGGCCGTGCTGTTCTTGGCAAGCTTGATGCCATCGACGGAGGCGTTGTCGATGGTGCCGAGCGTGCGGCCATCGGCCGTCACGACTTTCATGCCGTGCTTCAATTCATGAACGTCGACCACATGATCTCTCCCTGATGTTGGTCAGGGCGCACAACGGTGGAGGCGCTGGGAAGGTCCGGTTTGGCTACCGCACGATCGAATTCAGAGCGTTAACCATGTTCGGGCGCGGCGAAATGGTGAAGAAATCGTTAAGACGGACATGATGAAACGCCGTCTCGTCCTCACCAACGAAGCCGCCCGGCACCCGCTTCGGCAACGTCTGCCCAAGCTGCCCGTCCAGCCGATCGCGTCGGCCCCGGACGATGGCGAGGAGCTCAAGCTTTTCGCGCTGAGCTTCACCGCCTTCTTCATCGCGATCTACGGGGTGTTCGGCTGACCCGACGGCCCATCGCACGCGCGGTGCAGCTTGTGCGCAAGCCAAGCCGAGACGAGGCACATCGCCGCGCTCATCAGCACCTGGTCGACCGCAGAGACGCCGACCGCGCTCAAGCCCAGCGCCAGCAATGAGCCGATCGTCATCGCGCCTGCATTGACGATGTTGTTGGCCGCCACCGTGCGGGCGGTCTCTCCCTTGGAGACGGTGGTCGTGAGGAAGGCATAAAGCGGCACGACGAACACGCCGCCCGCGATGGCGACCCCCAGCAACGTGCCCAGCATGGCAGGCGCGCCACCATGGCCCAGGAAGGCCCAGATGTCGTCGAGGCGGCCGTCTGCATTCGGTACCCAGCTCCGCGCGACGGCATAGAAGCCGAGCACGAAGGCGCCCATCACAATCACCGCCGGGGGCGAGAAGCGCGCCGAAACCTCGCCCCTCAAGAGCCGGTTGATCAGCATCGATCCGATTGCCACTCCAACGGAGAAGACCGCAAGGAACAGGCTCGCGACGGGCTTGTCGGCCCCGAGCACATTCTTCACGAGCGGCGGAAACTGGATGAACAGCACCGCCCCGATCGTCCAGAAGAAGCTTATCGCGACGATGGCAAGGAAAAGCCGCGGCACGTGCATGGTCGCGTTCACCAAGCGGAACGAGGCGCGGACCGGGTTGTGATCGATCCTGTCTAGCGCAGCGACGGGCGGCGCGGGGGGCACTTGCCGGCCGGTCCACCAGCCCACCAGCGCCACCGCAAGCACCGTCGCCGCTGCCGCTTGAACCGAGATCACGCCGGCCAGGATCGTGCCCGCGAGAATCGCGACATAGGTGCCCGCCTCGACCAGGCCCGTGCCGCCCAGCACTTCGTCCGGCTCCAGATGTTGCGGCAGGATCGCGTATTTGATCGGCCCGAAAAAGGTTGAATGCACCCCCATGGCAAGAAGGGCGACGAGCATCAGCGGGATGGACGGCAGCAGCAGGCCCGCCGCGCCCACGCCCATGATGACGATTTCGGCGACCTTGACGACTCGCACGATGCGCGCCTTGTCGGTGAAGTCGGCGAGCTGGCCAGAGGTGGCCGACAGCAGGAAGAAGGGAATGATGAAGAGCGCGGTCGCGAGCGCAGAAAACCAGGTTTCCTGGGCGGGATCGTTCAGGACGTTGTAGACCGCGAACAGAACCATCGCGTTCTTGAACAGATTGTCGTTGAAGGCGCCCAGGAATTGGGTCGCGAAGATCGGCAGAAAGCGGCGCTGGCTGAGCAGCCGCAGCGAGGTCTGCATGATGAGGCGTGCGCCCGGCCCGTTGACGAAGCCGCGCCCTTAGCCGACCGGTTCCTGCAATAAAATGACAAAGGCGTCCGGCCGAAGCGAACCGGACGCCCTTGCCTCGAGATTTGCCGTTAGGCGAACGTCACCGCGGTCCGTGCGCGGCGACGCAGCGCGGTGCCGGCCAGGCCGAAGCCGCCGATCATCAACGCCCAGCTCGCGGGCTCGGGAATTGCGGCAAGCGTGATCGCACCCAGGCGGTTCGGGCCATAACTTGCACCGCCCGCGACCGAGTAGCTGAGAGATTGCGAAAGGCGCAGCGTGATCGTGCCCTCGAAGAACTGTGGATCGTAATAGGCCAGGCCGGGAATCGGGCCGGTGAACAGGCTCGTGTCCAGCGAGAACTCGATGCCACCATCCGCAACGTTCGCGACCTCAAACACCGACGAGTCCAGGTCCTTGTTGAAGCCCGGCTGGCCGTTCTTGCCCGGGATGAAGGCGGTCACCCGCTGGGTGCTGATCTCGAAGCCGAGGTCCGATCCATTAGCTTTGGTCGGATCCAGGTCAAAATAAAGATTGGCAAAGTTGCCGACGGGCGTGCCGCCGGTCAGGTCGAAGAAGCCATAGACTTTGCCAGCGCTGCTATTGAGGTAGATGTCATAGCCAGCGCGCGCGCTGTTGGTCGCCGACTGGAAGTTCCCCTCCGGTGCGGCCGGATCGGTGGCGACGGTCGCCGAGGCAGCGCCGTAAGCGGCATCGCGAACGCCGTCCACGGTGATGGCGGCAGCGGCAGGAGACGCGGCAACGGCCAGCGCGGCCGCGCCGATCAGCAGATTCTTCATGTGGTAACCCCCTTCAACACTGCGACTCACCCCGAGCCGCACACCCGCGTTTACCGTGAAGCTACGGCCGCTCCTATGTCTGTTTTGCAATAGTCTGGTCCATTCCGGAGCGAACCCGCCCGGCTTTGCGCGCGTGCGGGGAGCGGCTACATCGGCCCGGCCCCATGCTGACCGTGCCCAACCTGCTAACCCTGTCGCGCATCTTTGCGGTGCCCATCCTCGTGGTGCTGCTCTGGTATCCGGGATGGCGCGCGGGCTATGGCGCGGCATTCATCCTCTACTGCGTGGTCGGCATCACCGACTATTTCGACGGCTACCTCGCCCGCGCGCAGGGCACGGTATCCAAGCTCGGCGTCTTCCTCGATCCCATCGCCGACAAGATCATGGTCGCTGCGGTGATCGTGATGCTGATCTCGACCGAAGGCGGGCCTGCCGGGCACCCGATCATTCACGGCTGGGACGTGATCCCCGCGCTCATCATTCTGCTCCGTGAAATCGCCGTCTCGGGCTTGCGCGAGTTCCTGGCGCAGCTCTCGATCTCGGTGCCGGTCAGCCGCCTCGCCAAGTGGAAAACGACGTTCCAGATGGTCGCGCTCGGCGCGCTGGTGCTCGCGGGCGCGGTGCCGGACCACGGCTTCGTGCACTGGACCGGCGTCGTATCGCTCTGGGCGGCGGCGATTCTGACGCTGGTGACCGGTTGGGATTACCTCCGCGTCGGCCTGAAGCATATGGACTGATGCGCGTGCTCTACTTCGCCTGGGTCCGCGAGCGCGTCGGCGCGGAGACGGAGGAGATCGCACTGCCGCAGAGCGTGCGGACGGTCGCCGACCTGGCCGACTGGCTCGCCCGGCGGAGCCCCGGCCACCGTGCCGCCTTCGAGGATCGCAACCGGCTACGCGCGGCGGTGGACCAGGCGTTCGCACCGTTCGACGCGTCGGTCGCGGATGCGCAGACTGCCGCGGTATCGGGGCGCGCCGCCGTGCCG
>ERZ1066121.1584-NODE-1584-length-16094-cov-6.242222_pt1 | contig 16094 bp, 14 predicted proteins | sample MGYA00382768_ERZ1066121 | MGnify/ENA primary metagenome ERZ1066121 (study PRJEB33369, sample SAMEA5778351) | biofilm metagenome | biome: Industrial cooling water; feature: Water cooling tower basin; material: Biofilm | place: United Arab Emirates | collected... | reverse complement strand
CGGAAGCCCTGATCGAAGTTGGCGAGGATTGCGATCGGCTCGGCGGGACGGATCTCCACGCCGACGCGCCCTACCACCGCCGAAAGATTTTTGGATACGGCGCGAGATCCGGATTCGGGATCCCCAGGCGCCCGAATGCCCACTCCCGAGACCCGACCGCCACCTCGCCAGGTCATCCACGGCAAGGGCTGCACCTCGAGCTCCGAATAGGCACCGACGAGAAGATAACTCGAGTCACTCAAATATTGACCACGCGAGAGCGCGAAGGAGCGACGGATGTCGGTAAAAGCTTGCTCGGCCTTCGACTCCACTCCGTCACGGTAGGCATCCGCCCCGTAGCGAAGCTTCCAGTGACGCGCTTCGCCCCAACGAAAGTCGCGAGTGGCTGCGCGCAGCGACAATCCGTAGGTTCCTACCCGGTCTCGCCAGTCGAAAGCAACGCCGGAGCGCGGGCGATCCCGGACGCGGTGTTCGCCGTAATGCTGGTAGGAGAGCGTCAGCTCCAGATCACGGATTTGCTTACCCGCATTGCCGCGCAATGAAGCGTACGAAAGGACGCGACGCTCCGAAGCGATGGACAGGCATTCGTCGGCGGGCGCCTCCGAGGGAGGGCATTGATCCGTGCGCGGTGCATCCGACTGCAGGTAGCCGTACACCGCACCGACGACTTGCAGTTCCGGGCTCAGGCGATGCAGCAGCCGTGTGTCGAAGGTCGCCTCCTCGAAACCGGTGCCCAACTGCGTCTTTCCATCGGCTTCGAAGCGGGGGACCATCGGCATGGGGAAACCGGGGTTGGTTACGACGCCACCGGAACGCAAACGAGAGACATCGCGATACCCGCCGCCGACCAAGATCGAGGTGCGGCTGCCCAAGTTGGCACCCATTTCCATGCGACCGCCAAGTTCCCTATCGGCAGAACCGAAACGGCCGAATACGCGCGGATGCAGCTTGAGTTTGCCAGGCTCGCCCGCCTCGAGCGGGATCATGCGGGGAGAGGCCAGAATCGCGCCGCCGATCGCATCGGAGCCATAAAGGGTCGACGAACTGCCACGAATGACTTCCAAATGATCGATCGTCAGGGAGTCGACCGTAAAGAAATACTGGTTCGGCCCCTGGCGGTAGAGACCGTTGTTCATGCGTACGCCGTCGAAGATGTGTACGACCTGCTGACCGGTCAGGCCGCGGACATAGGGGCTGGCTTGCCCGTGTGAGGTCTGCTGTAGGGAGACCCCTGGGACGTAACGTAAGGCTTCCGGCGCCGAACGTGCCACTCTCTCGTCCATCTGCTCCTTGGTAACGATCGTACGCGAACGCTGCGCATTGGCATCGCGCGGCGCCGCACGGCGTACGCGCGCACGCGCACCGTAGGTGGGCGGGGATGGAGTCTGAGTTTCGGTGGCCTTGTTCGAGGCTTTTGCGCTCTGCGCGGCGCCTACTGGAGGGAAACTCAGGAAGAGAAGAGCGGCCCACGCAATCGCTTCGTAGACGCGCACAGGTCTCGCGACGACTAAGCACCCTCGTCTCGAGCATCTAGAGTCGAATGGAAGCCCAACGTCCACGTTGCCACAAGAATGCGAACACCAAACTCTGAATTTGGCGGTAGACAATGTGGACCAGCCACACCGCCGTCAACCCCAAACGTAAACGCGGACCCACCAAAAAAACCGCGGGTAAAAAGAGGAACCACTGCAGAGAGATCGACACCCACATCGTCCGGCGCGCATCACCCGCCCCCTGAAGCGCATGCATCAACACAAAGCCTACGGTCTCCGTCGCGAGCATCAGCGCGATGAGCCGCAAGGGCGTCACCGCGATCTCTAAGACCTCCGCCTCGTGCAGGAAGCCGGAAAGAAAGAGCCGCGGCGCGATCACCGCCGGGAGCGAGAGAGCGCCGACCACCAGCATAGCCAAGCGGCTCACGTCCCATCCCCAGGCCTTTGCAGCTGCCACAGAGCCCTGACCCAATGCCTGGCCGACGAAGGAAGCCGCCGCGAGGCCGAAGCCCAAACCGGGCAAGATCCCGACCAGCACCAGCGTTAGGAGAACCTGCGTCGCCGCAAGCTCGGCCGTACCGATCCTTCCCACCAGGGAGACGAAGGTCGTCATGCCACCCGCGAAGAAGGTCTGCTGCACACCAGCAGGGACCGAGAGCCGGAGAATCGAAGAGAAGAGCGCGCGGCCGGGCCACTGAGTGCAGAAGCCCCGTTCGCGCGCGTAGCGCCAGCCGAGAATCAGGTAGTAGCCGGTACCGATGTAGGTGGCGATGGCCGTCGCCAGACCGCCGCCGGTCGCGCCCATGGCAGGGAACCCCCAGTTCCCGTAAATCAGCAACCAATTCAAAAAGATATTGGCCGCGTGCATCACCAGTAGCGTGCGCAAATGGAAGCCCGGCAAGGCGACAGCATTCCAATAACCTCGAAAGACGAAGTTCACCCCCATCGGCGCCATGGCCGCAAGTCGCGACTGCAAATAGGGCACGCCCATCGCGACGACCTGGGCGTCGTGATTGAGCCAGGGGAAGAAGTAGGGCGCTGCGAGGATCAAGGCCAAAGACCAGGGCAGCGCAAAGGCGACCGCCAAGGTCATGCCTGCCGTCAGGGGCTCGGCCGCTTCATGCTCCCGCCCTTCCCCTACCCGACGCGCACTCAAGGCCTGCACGCCCGAGGAAAGCCCCAAGACGAAGGCCGAAGTGAGGAAGTTGACGAAGCTGCCGAGACCGACCGCGGCTAGAGCTTCGGCCCCGATCTGCCCTATCATTAGCGTATCGACCAGATTCAGTACATTCTGCGACGCCATCCCGCCGATGATGGGGAGCGCCAACTTCATGATGGCCCGGCGTTTTTCCCGTTGAATCATCGGTCCTTAGCGAAGGTCTATCAGGCAAAGTAGGTGGTCTATGTCGAACATTGCGCGCTCAGTCGGGATCGTCGGAAGTTTTCGGCTGCTTTTTTCCTTGGGTCTCGCCTTCGGCGCATGGAGTTTTGAGGGAGAGGCGCACGCGCAGCAAATGGACGCGCGCACCGGCGCCCTCTCGACCACCGCCAAGGTGCATATGGAGATCGAAAGCGCCGCCGGCAGCAGCGACGAGCAAATGAACCAGCTCAGCACCGCCATCGCGCGCCGCATGGATCCCATCCGCCTCTGCTGGGGCAAGATCGCCACCGCCGACCCTCGCACCGAAGGCACCATGCGTTTGCGCGTGCATGTGCCGGCCAAGGGCAGCGGCCAGCTGCAGATCACGGAAAACAAAACTGGCTCAGCCAAGCTGGCGCAATGTGTCACCAAAAACCTCAAGCAGGCCACGTACGCCGATATGAAGCGCCCTGCGACGGCTTTCTTGACGCTGGATTTCCAGACCAACAACAAGCTCAATCCCAACAAGCGCAGCGACCGTCCGAGCCCGCACCAGGTACAGCGCGACGCGCAGGGGCGCTACTTCATCCAGAGCATGACCGACGCGGAGCGCATCCAGATCACCGTCCGCGGCGAAGGCAATGCGAGCGCCGACTCGGTAGAAGCGGTGCATCGCTCCGTACATGAAGCCATCCCTGCCCTCCTCGATTGCCGCCGTCGTTCCAGCCGCCACGGCGAAGCGGCGGGTGGCGAGATCTCTCTGCGCGTTCACGTCAACAACAAGCGCAGCGGTCATGCGGAACTCCTCTCGAGCAGCGTCGAAAATCCCGAGGCAGGCAAATGTGCGGTCAAGCACCTGAGCAAAATGCCCTTCCCTCGCGACGCCGCAGGCCAAGCACAGGTCACCTTGCGCTTCTCCGAAAACATGAGTGACGAAGTGGGCTCGGCGCGTAAGAAAGGCTCTCGCAAACCCTAAAGTTTCGCTCGTCTTCCCGCGCCGGGGGACATCGCGCTCGAGGGTGGGCATGGGATTGACCCCCGTGCCCACGTCTTCCAAGGTGTAGCTGTGCCGCTCCGAAATGTTGGCAACTCTCCCCTTGCCGTATTCTCACTGATTCTCCTCTCGTGCGCCGTATGGACCTGCGGCTACCAAAGCAGCGTGGGGCCGGCGCGCCCGACGACGGGACCTACGCGTGCTGCCGCCGAGGATCTCAGCGACGAGGAGGGCGCTGGCTTCGCGGGCGCGGAAGCAGCGGCCGCCTATGACGAGGGTGGCGCGCGGCCCTCGACACCTCGGATTCGTCAGGCTCAAGGACCGGAGAGCCCCTTGGGCGTCGAGATCGCCATCGACGACAAAGATGGGAGCTCGCTACGCAATTTCCATCGCGCACTACGCCGCACGGCGAGCGGCGAGGGCCAAACGCGCATCGTCTTCTTCGGCGCCTCCCACGTCGCCGCCGATATGTTCACCGGCTACGTCAGGCGCGAGCTCCAAACCCGCTTCGGCGATGCGGGACGGGGTTTCATGTTGCCCGTCCCGCCCTGGAAACACTATCGTCGCGGTGGCGTGCGCATCGAGGCTGACAGGCGCCCCTGGACCGCCTCGCAAGTCCGCGTCGACACCAAAGGCGAGGTCATGTTCGGCATCGCGGGCGCCACCGTCGAGACCCGTCGCGCCGGCGCGAGCGGAGCGATCGAAAACCTCGCGACCGAGGAGTTCACGACCCATACGGGGCTCTTCGACATTTACTTCCTTAAACAACCCGAGGGCGGCGACTTCAACGTCTTGCTCGATGGCCACCCTATGGGACGCGTCTCGACGCGCAGCAAAACCTTTGAGACGGGCTACGCCACCTATCATGTCGCCGATGCACCCCATCGCCTGGAGATCCAGGTGGTCGGCAACGGCATGGTCCGCCTCTTCGGCGTCGCCCTCGAGCGCGAGAAGCCGGGCGTTCTCGTCGACACCTTGGGCATCAACGGCTCACGCGCGCGTTATCAGCTCCTGTGGAACGAGGAGATGTACCGAGAGCAGCTCCGGCGCCGCAATCCAGACTTGCTGGTCATCGCCTACGGCACCAATGAGACCGGCGACGACGACTCCATCGAGGTCTACGAAAGCCAGCTGCACCAGGTGATCCGCCGTGCCAAAGCCGCCGTGCCGCAGGCCTCATGCCTGCTCATCGGGCCAACCGACCGACCGATCCGCGAGGGCAAGCGAGGCTTTCGTCCCCGGCCGCGCCAAAGCGCCGTGGTCGAAGTGCAGCGGCGTGTCGCGATCGCGAACGGCTGCGGCTTCTTCGACCTAGTCGCCTTTCAAGGCGGCCCGATGTCGATGCTCAAATGGGTACATTTCGATCCGCCCTACGCCCAACGCGATTACGTCCACCTCACCCGACGCGGTTACGAGCGTCTCGGACAGGTCTTGCTGGGAGCGCTCCTCGAAGGTTTCGAAGAGCGGAGCCCCGGGATGGAAGAAACGCCGCCTCCCTCCTGATCAGCCACGAAGTCGCAGCCCTGCTTCCTCCGGCTCTCCCAAGAGGAATGCGATGGCGCGAGAGGGGGATGCTCAGGAGGGAGGCTTGGCGAGATGGTCGGCGAAGCTCTGTAGAATCGCCTTGTAGAAAAGCGACGCGATCACTTCGTAACCTGCGGGTGTGGCGTGGCGGAAATCCCCCATCGCCAGCCGGGAAGCGTACCAGCGACGCATCGCCCCCTCGCCGCCCATTGCTTCGAAGGTGTTGAAAAAAGCACAGCCTTCGGCGAGCGCCGCCCGGCGCTGGGCCGCGACGATGCGCGGCACCGAGGGCATGGTACTGATCTTGCCAGACTCGTCGCGACGCGCTTGATCGAGGGGCGCGAAGAGCAAGCAGCCCATCTCTTTGCTCCGCCTCATCTTGCGAATGACCTTGCGATAGTCCTCTTCGTAGGCCTCAACGCCGCGCAGAGGATCGCCCGCTTCATTGCCGCCGAAACCGAGCACGAGCAGGTGCACGCCTCGGTGCTCGAGCTGCCGCGCGATATGCGCGCCATCGTAGTTGAGCAAGCGGACCGCACGCGCACCGACCAAGCCGATGGAGTCGTAGACGACGCCCGCTCCCGCCTTCTCGAGCACCGCGCCGTAGAGATGGCTCGCGCCTCCACCCGCATGCCGGATCTCGATGCGATGCGGCCCTTCGGAAAGGTCGATCTTGGCGTATCCCTCTTTGCCTTTTTCGCCTCGTGTCTGCACGATCGTCGCCTCGCCACCATCGACGCGGATGGCGATATCGCCGCCCTGAGGGTCTTCCTGAAAGAAGAGCTCGAAAGAGGTGATCCGCTTGCCGACGGGTGCGTCACTCTCGGTCGCAAAGCTCGCCCATGCACCGGAACGCGACACATAGTGGACGCCGCCATAACCATAACGTCCATCCGGACTCAGGCCGTACATGATCGGCTTCACCGACCAGTTGGTGCTGGCTTGATGCACGATGTCGCGATGCCGATAAGGCATGAAGCCTTTGGCGATGAGCACGAAGCCATGTCCTCCCTCACCAAAGCGCGCCTGCAGACGGCGCCGCATCGTGAAGGTCATCAAATCGGTGGCGATGCTCGAATCGCCATAGTGCGCCACCCGCGTCAGCTCCGCTTTGCCACCGGCCGTGCGCGCGAGCTGAAGGAAAAAGGGTCGCATGCCCTCCCCGCTCGGATCCTCGATGCGATGCTCGATGCCCTCATACTCCCGCGCATCGACGCGAACCTGCGAGTCTCCTTCTCCGGCGCTCTTTTCGGAGGGCTCGTCTTCGCGCGGGGTCTGTTCCGCCTCCTGCACTTCCTTGAGGCTCTCCCGAACCGCGCTCCCCAGCGCTTCCTGCTCCTTCTCGTTCGGGGCGCTGCGATAGCCTTCGCCCACGCCCGCAAGGCCGCCGTTCTCCTTCTGGCCCTGCCAACTTTTCCAGAGGCTAGCCAGCGGTAGTGCGTCGCCCGCCTTAAAGGGCCGGTCACGCGCAAGGAAAGGCAGCAGATAAGTCGAGGCGATGGAAAACACGACGATCGAAGTCACCAAAATCAGGTGCCGGAGCTCTCGCCAGGTCACATCGTCTCGTTCTTGCCTTTCGCCTCCCCTCGCCTGCATCTCGACACCTAAAACTGGAAGTAGATATAAGGGACGACCTGCGAAGTTGCGATACGGCTCAACCCCCAAGCCGCCAACGCAAGCGCCGCTCCCTGCAAGGCCCAAGGCGCGCGCACGAAGCTCTGCTCCGTGCGTTGGAACACGACCTTCGGAAGAAAATGCGCCGCGAAGCTCGCGACCAGGACCAACCACACACCGGGAGCGATCTGCGCCATGGAAGTCGTCCCCGAGAAGAGCTGACGTGTCACCGCCTTGGCGTTCGTGAGGTCGGCAGCGCGAAAAAGGATGCGCGAGAAAACCACGAATTGGAGGCAAGCGGCGACCTTGAAGGCGCGAAGCCAAACGCTCCCCTCACGCGGTGGAAAGCGGCGGTAGACGGCACGATGCAGCACCATCGCCGTGGCTTGCAGGATCCCGTAGAGCACGAAGGTCCACGAGGCGCCGTGCCAGAGCCCGATGAGAAAAAGCGTGATCCAAAGGTTCCAGTACGCGCGCAATGGTCCTGCACGCGATCCCCCCAGAGGGAAGTAGAGATAATCGCGTAGCCAGGTCGACAGCGTCATATGCCAACGACGCCAAAAGTCGGCAGGGCTCTGCGCCAGGTAGGGACGGTCGAAGTTCTCGGGGAGCTCGATGCCCATCAACATCGCTGAACCGCGCGCGACATCGGTATAGCCCGAGAAGTCGCAGTAGATCTGCATGGTGAAGCCGTAAAGACCGGCCACCACCTCCGTCGCCGTATACCCTTCAGGGTTGTCGAAGATACGGTCGACCAGATTGACGGAGAGATAGTCGGCGACGAGGATCTTCTTAGCCAAACCCGTCGCGATGAGAAAGAGCCCGTGGGCGACCTCGTCGCGACGCAGGCGGGGCACGTTCTCCAGCTGCGGCAAAAACTCCGAGGCGCGCACGATCGGACCGGCGACGAGTTGCGGGAAGTAGGTCACGAAAAAGAGAAAACGTCCAAAGCTACGCGCCGGCGCGAGTTGTCCTCGATAGACATCGATGGTGTAGCTCAAGGTCTGAAAGGTATAGAACGAGATACCCACCGGCAGGAGGACGTTGAATCGCAAGGGCTTCCAGTGCAGGCCGAAGAGGGAGGCGATATCCGCGCTCGCTTGAGCGAAAAAGTTGAAGTATTTGAAGGCAAAAAGCAGCCCCAAGTTTCCGCAGAGGCTCAGACCGAGCCAAAACTTGCGGAGCCTCGGATCCTGCGTCGCTCCGAGACGTGCACCCGCGACGTAGTCGAGCAGCGTCGAGGTGAGGATAAGGACGATGTAGACCGGGTTCCACGCCATGTAAAAGAGGCAGGAAGCCACGACCACAAGCGCGATGCGCGACCGGTCTGCGTAGCGCAGCAGCCAATATCCCGTCAGGACGATGGCCAAAAAGAGAAAATAATCCAGGCTATGGAAAAGCATGGCGTGCAGATCGGGCGCCAAGAGAAGCGCGGGCCAGGCGGCCTACCACAGGAGCCCAGGAAGACCAAACCCCTTCGCAATCCTCGGCCAAGCTCGCGCCGAACATGATAGGCTGCAGAGGTGGACGTCGACGAATTTCGCGAGCAACTCCTGCAGCAAATGGAGCAAAAAACTCATTGGGCTTGGCCTGCCTTCAACGCGGGCAAGGTGCCCAAAGCGCTGCTCCATATCCATCTCGAGCAAGAATACGCCGTCTATGTGCGCGACTTTCCCCTGCTCATCGCCCGCGCCTACGTCCAATGCCCCATCGCGGCGGTTCGACGTGAGCTCGCGGAGAACATCTACGAAGAGGAGACCGGCGGTTTGGCCGCAGGGCGCCCTCATCCCGAGCTCTTTCTCGAGTACCCGCGCGGCCTCGGCATGGATTTGAGCCGATTCGAAAAGGTTGAGCTATTGCCTGCCGCAGCGGCCTATCGCGCCTTCATCGACGAGACGACGACGACGCGCGGATGGGAGGTCGCGGCAGCCATCACCACCCTCTTCATCGAGGGCAACGCCGACGAACGCTCCGTCTTCCGACCCGCGGCAGAGCGCGCCGCCCCTCCTCCTCTCGAAGAGCACCCTTTGGTCAAGCACTATGGGCTCTCCCTCGAACACCTCGCGCTGACCAAGGCCCATCGTATGGTCGAAGGCGATCACCGCCTCGCGGCCTGGCGCGTGCTCCTCGACCACGTCGCCACCGATAAGCGGGGTGCCGTCGTCGAAGCTCTAGGCGAAGCCGGCCGCGCTTGGCGCACCTACCGCGATGCCGTAGCCTTCGAGTGTGGCTTGAAGCCTTAGGCCCTTCGAGACTTCACCCGAACGTCACAATGCCTCGAAGCGGTAGCTCTGGCACTTCATGAAGCGGGCTGGTATAGGAGCCGCGTTTCTGAGGTCGAGATGCGGATTCCTTTAGCGCGCCTAATCGTTCGCAGCCCCCTGTCGGGTATCGCCACGCTGATGGAGCGCGTGGTGCAGTGCAGCGAAGAGGTCCCAGCGCTCATCGAATGCCTCACTCAGGGTCAACAGCCCGCCATCGAGGCCAAAGCGCGCGAGATCAGCGTGCTTGAGGGGCGGGCGGATGACGCCAAAAACGCCGTCCGGGAGTCCTTGCCTCATCGCCTCTTCCTGCCCGTCGACCGCCGTGACGTTCTCAAGCTGATCAGCCAAATCGACGCCATCGCCGATTGCGCCGAGGACGTCGGCGTATTGCTGACCATCCGAGTGATGGAAGTGCCGGTCGAGATGCGGGAACTCCTCCATGTCTTCGTGCAGCGTGTGATGGAGACCGTGCGGACGGCCGCAGCCCTGGTGGGCACCCTCGCTCCCTTACTCGAGAGCGGATTCAGCAAAAAAGTGATTCAGCAGGCCAAGTCGCTCATCGACGAATTGCACCGCAAAGAGCATGAGGCCGACAAGGTTCAAGACCAAATCGCCAAGGTCCTGTTTCGACAAGAAGGCCGCCTTTCGCCAGTAGCCATCTTCATGTGGACCAAAGTGCTCAACAAAGTCGGCGACATGGCGAACCACGCGGAAAACGTCGGCGATCAGTTCCGCCTCCTCACGGCGCGCTGAGCTACGCCCCGCCGCACCGTCTTTCAAGGATATATCGATGGATGCTTCGACCGTCTTATTGGTTACGTCTACCGTCGCGGGCCTCTACATGGCCTGGAACATCGGCGCCAACGATGTCGGCAACGCGATGGGAACTTCCGTCGGCTCGGGCGCACTCACGCTCCGTACCGCCCTCATCGTCGCAGGTATCTTCGAATTCAGCGGTGCGCTTCTCGTGGGTGGCTCCGTCACCAAAACCATCAGCAATGGCATCATTAATACCCAGGCCTTCGAAGACAACACAATGTTGGTCGTGGCGGGCATGACCGGCTGTTTGCTGGCCGCCGCGATTTGGCTACACGTCGCCACCTTCTTCGGTTGGCCCGTCTCGACCACGCACAGCATCGTGGGTGCAGTCGTCGGTTTCGGCTGGGTCTGTGGCGGCTTCGAAGCCGTGCACTGGAGCACCATCAGCAATATCGCCGCTTCCTGGATCGTCTCCCCGCTTCTGGGCGGCGCCTTGGGCTACGGCTGCTTCATGTTGATCAAAAATCGTATCCTCGACGCCGACTCGCCTTCGGCGGCGATGAAGCGCTGGGGCCCAGTTATGGTGGTGCCCATCTTCACCATCCTGGCGCTCAGCCTCATCTACAAAGGCCTGAAGCCTCTCAAGCTCGACTTCTCGCCGCAAGTGGCCGTCCCCATCGCCCTCGCCGTAGGTGTGGCAGCGGGCCTGATTTCCATTCCCTTCCTCAACGGCCTGGCGCGACGCGCAGACCGAGCCGAGAGCGCGATTGAGCAATCCCAAAGCGCGCGTGAGGTGAAGAACGTAGAACGTGTCTTCCTGGTTCTACAGATCTTCACCGCCTGTTTCGTGGCCTTCGCGCATGGCAGCAACGATGTCGCCAATGCGGTGGGCCCCTTGGCCGCAGTGTATTCGGCCATGCGTGACGGCCTGCAGGGCGAAGTCGAGGTCCCGATGAACATCCTGCTCATCGGAGCCGGTGGCATCGTCATCGGTCTCGGCACCTACGGCTACAAGGTCATGGAGACCATCGGCCGCGAGATCACCGAGCTCACTCCCTCGCGCGGCTTCTCCGCCGAGTTCTCCGCGGCGGCGACCATTGTGTTCGCGAGCAAACTCGGGCTGCCGATCAGTACGACACATACCCTAGTGGGCTCGGTCATCGGCGTCGGATTCGCGCGCAGCTTCGCGGCGATCAATCTGCCGGTCGTCCGCGGCATCTTCGCCAGCTGGCTGATCACGGTGCCCTTCACCGCGCTGCTCTCGGCGGGTATGGTTTTGATCCTGAAGGTTCTGCTCTAGGCTCAAGTTTCGCAGCTTCGCGGAGCCATGGCGCTGGGATGTCTTTCGTTGGCGTCCAGCACTTCCGTCTATGCTCTCCGGGCGTTGCAGATGCCCAGGGCCAGTCTGACGGAGCGCTTAACGCAGCGCGTGCCTAACGCAGCGCGAATCAGGAACCTTAAAACTAAGAAGCCTTAAAAACTAAAGGGCCTTCCCCAGGTTACGGAAGGCCCTCCCTTGCTCTCAAACCCTGATGGGCTTGATGCTGCTGGCTTTAGCCAGCCATGCCGTCGGCGCTGGCATCGCCAGTGCTGCCGTCGGTCGTGGTGCTGCCGTCAGTCGTGGTGCTGCCGTCCATCGTGGTGCTGCCGTCGAGCGTGCCACCGTCGGTGGTGGTCTCTTCGTCATCACCACAGCCGACCATGGGCAGCGCAAGGGCCAGACCAAGCAGTAGAGCAAGTCGATTCAGTCCGATCTTCATATCAAGTTCTCCTCTCCCCTAGACAGTTGGCGCGCCACGGTCGGCGAGCCGGCTCAATCATTGACACGATTGTCAGAAATAGCAAGTGGGTGAAATATTCACTACTTTCTTTTTAACGTCTCGCGACAGGGGCCACCGCGCGACGAAAACTCTACTTATCCTTCCTGTACTCCGGTGTCCACCCTTCTGCATCACGGAAGAGCCTGACGCAGCGGATGTTCGCCTTCTCGCTCAAGGCGAAGCGGTGAAAGCGACCTTTGGGTACCACGATGAGGTCACCGGCTTCAACACTGACGCGCATCCAACGGTCGTCTTCAGAGCGAATGTCAAATACGCCCTCTCCGACGAGCACGAAGCGCACCTCATCGTCCGAATGGCGGTGTTCGCCTGAAAAGTTATGCAGGATGCCGTCGAGGTTGGGCGTTTCGGGATGCAGCTCGACCGCGTCTTCCGAAACATAACCACGCTCGGCTTTGAGCGCTTCGAGTGCGGGACGATAGGCTTCTTCTTCGAGAGGCAGACGCTCGTACCACACACCATGAGCGAGTAGCTCATCGCGCTCTATCGAAGTGCCTGTGCTCAACCAGATCGATTCCATCGCTTGCCCTGACGAATACTCTCTTATAGTGCGGGGTTGTATCTATCGCTACTTCGGCGAGGCCGAAGACTCCTTCGACATCGCGTCGAAGGCCGCCATCCCTTGGGACTCGACCAGAGGCATGCCTAAATTGTGCATGCGCACCGCCGCGTCGAAGAGGTAGTCGTAGCATTCAGCGTGCCGTTTGGCTTCGAGCCAATCTTGACCCCAGATATATACACCGTGACGCCGCACTAATACGGCATATGCCGAGGGATATGCCTTGATGGCGAGGCGCAGGCGGTCGACGAGTTCTTCCTCGTAGGCGGTGTTTTCGATGACAGGTATGATCATCGTGTCATAGAAGCCCACCCCTCGAATGCCCTTCATCATCTCGAGCTGGCTAACGCGAAACTCCCGGCCGCATATTAAAGTAGCCATCACCGCGTGAATGCTATGGCTGTGGATCACGGCTCCAGCATCGCGGAGTTCATAGACACTCTGGAAAAGAGGAGCACACGCGCTGAGCTTGAGCGAGCTATCGGCAGGTGCGGCGACGCAGCTCCCGTCCAAGCGGCATTCGAAGATGTCACTTGGGTCCATGAGCTCTTTGGCGACCCCGCTGGGCGCATAAAACACGCGCTCACCCTGCCGGATGCTGACGCCTCCGCCGGTGCCGGAAGCCCAGCCCTGCGCATAGAAACGCCGGCATAGCTCGACGATGGTTTGACGCGGATCTTCGTGACCTATCATGCCGACCCCAAGCCAAGATCGAAGGAGACAATCGCGACAGTCTAGGGCTTCTCGCGGCGGACCGCAAGACCCTCAGGCCGTCCCCCTTGGGGCGTGTAAAGACAGCAGGTTTCTGGGCACACATCGTGCGAACTGCCGAGGACGCCCAAGGAGCGGCGCATGCTGCCCTCGACCCTCTCCAGAATCAGCTCGCGAATCATGCCGATAAAGGCGGGATGCAGGCCGGCAGTCTGCGCGCGGACGAAGCTCATGCCCAGCTTGTCGCAGAGCTGCTGCGCTTCGTTGTCCAAATCCCAGATCACTTCCATGTGTTCGGCGAGAAAGCCGATCGGAACGACGACCACGCTTTGCGTGCCGATGCGGTGCAAGGCCTCGATGTGCTCGAGGATGTCGGGTTCGAGCCAGGGCTGGCTGGGCGGACCGCTGCGGCTCTGATAGACCAGCTGCCAGCGCTCCCAGGGAATGCGCTCGGCTACCAACCGGCAGGCTTCTTCGAGTTGCGCGACGTATTGGCAGTTGTCCGCCATCGCAACCGGGATGCTATGCGCAGTGAAGGCGATGCGAGTCGAGGCGCGCAACTCGCTGGGGACGCGGTCGAGCGCTTGCTGCGTGCGCTCCGCCATCACCTCGATGAAGGTAGGGTGGTTGTAGAAGACCCGCAGCTTGTCGATGACCGGCGCATCGGCGCCGACCTCGAGGCGCGCTGCTTCGATCTCTTCGCGGTACTGTCGGCAGCCCGAGTAGGAAGAGTAGGCGCTCGTGACGAAGGCAATCGCCCTTTGCACACCGTCTTCGGCCATCTTTGCGATGGTCTCACCCAGAAAGGGATGCCAATGCCGATTGCCCCAGTAGACCGGGAGCGCCGGCCCTTCGGCTCGCAGCAGCTCCTCGAGGGCCTGACGCAGTTGGCGGTTGTGCTCATTGAGCGGGCTGCGCCCTCCGAAGTGATGGTAGTGCTCGGCCACTTCGAGCAGGCGCTCACGAGGCACCGGCCGGCCGCGCACGACGTGCTCCAGAAAGGGCATGACATCGTCCTCTTTTTCGGGACCACCGAAAGAGACGAGAAGAATGGCGTCGTAATGAGGGGAAGAAGACATAGGAAATGAATACGATTCGACGAGACAGGGTCTCAGGCTGTGCTAACTTAGCGCCCTTCGGCTGACGAAGGAAAGTTCATACCTCACTCGCAGGCTTTAGGAGGGGTTCAATTGAAAACCTTAGGGCGACATCTGCTGGCAGAGTACCATGGTTGTCGGGGTGACGTGCTCAATGACGTCCGCGGGATCGAAGATCTCATGAACCGAGCCGCGAAAGCTGCGGGCGCCTCCGTCGTAGCTTCTGTGTTTCATCCTTTCACTCCGCAAGGGGTGAGCGGTGTCGTCGTCATCGAGGAATCGCATCTCTCCATCCATACCTGGCCTGAGGTCGGGTATGCGGCGGTCGATTTCTATACTTGCGGGGATTGTCAGCCCGAGCTGGCGCACGAATTTTTGCGGACCCACCTCGGCGCATCGGGTTGGGAACTGCTTACGGTCGACCGCGGTCTCGAGGGCAGAGCCTCGTCGCTGCGCGTCGGCAAACATCGGCGCAGCGAGCAAGAAAGCGTCAAAGCGGCAACCTTCAGGGCCGCGCCAGTGGTCGTCTCGAGCCCCTGATATGGCCGGCTGGTACGAAGAAGAATTCAACCAGAAGTTCCGCGTGGCTTTCCGCGTGGAGCGCACGCTTTTTAGCGGACAGAGCGAATATCAGCGCGTCGAGATCCTGCAGTCTCCCCAGTGGGGGCGCGTCTTGGTCCTCGACGGGATGCTGATGACCAGCGAGGTGGACGAGTTTTTCTATCACGAGATGCTCGTCCACCCCGCCATGATTTCCTTGCCTCAAGCTGCACAAAACGTCCTTGTCATCGGCGGCGGCGATGGCGGCACGATCCGTGAAGTTTTGAAGCACTCGAGCGTGCAGAAGGTCACCCTGGTCGAGATCGACGGGATGGTGATCGATGCATGCAAAGAACATCTGCCCGCGCTCGGTAGCAGCGCGTGGAAGGATCCGCGTCTGGACTTGCAGGTCGGCGACGGCGTAGCCTTCGTCGCTAACGCGAAGGCGGAGCATTACGACCTCGTCCTCCTCGACGGAACCGACCCTGTCGGTCCCGGAGAAGGGCTTTTCGGCCGAGAGTTTTTCGCCAACTGCAAACGCATCCTCAAAGCCCATGGGGCGTTCGCCATGCAGAGCGAATCCCCTCTGCTTTTCGAAAAGGTGTTTTTCGAGACGCAGTCGGTGCTCTCCGAAATCTTCGAGCGCGTCCAACCTTATTTGGGCCCGGTTCCCCTTTACGGCTCGGGAACATGGAGCTGGACCTGGTGCGCAAAGCAGGGCGATCCTTTGGCGATCGTCGACGAGAGAGCGGCGGCGATCGAGAAAGGCGCGCGTTACTACAACCGCGGCATTCATCGCGGCGCCTTCTCCATCCCCAACTTCATCGCAGAACGCCTGAAGCGCTAATCTAGCGCCGCCTCCCGCCTTTGCTCTACAATGCGGCGGTGCAAGGTCTGCGCGCTTCGCTCCGTGTCCTCTTCGTTCTCGTCGGCTTTTGGTCGGGGCTGATCGCCTTAGGGTGGATCGCCGGGGCCATCCCGCCAGAGCAAGGAGAGATCGGCACGCCAAAGCGGGCCCCTGCGCCGAAGCCCGAAGCCCTAAAGGCCGCGGTCGCGCCGCCGGCGCGAGAGGCGCCGTCTCCGCCGCCCAAGTCGGCCGAGACACCCGCAAAGTCGGTGGACACGAAACCTGCTCCCGTCTTGCGTTACCTGGCCTGTGACGCCAGCGTCGACTACCCGACGCTCTCCCTGCGCCAACTTCTGGGCGATGCGCACGCAGAGGTGAACGTCGGCTGCGGCAGCAGCGTTCATGTCTGGGTGATGGAGCGAGGGAGCGAAGGTGTCCCCTTGCACATGCGCCGCGCGCTCTCCTTTCACGCCAACGCGCCGGCAGGGCATCAG
>ERZ1066121.1583-NODE-1583-length-16095-cov-7.478055_pt1 | contig 16095 bp, 13 predicted proteins | sample MGYA00382768_ERZ1066121 | MGnify/ENA primary metagenome ERZ1066121 (study PRJEB33369, sample SAMEA5778351) | biofilm metagenome | biome: Industrial cooling water; feature: Water cooling tower basin; material: Biofilm | place: United Arab Emirates | collected... | reverse complement strand
CCGCCAGTCCGAGCGCGACGCCGCCGCCCAGGCTGTGGCCGACGACCCAGATCGGGCGTCCGGCAGCCCGGGTCCGGGCCAGGGCGAGGAACGCGTCCGCGTCTGCCGCCAATCCCTCCTCGGAGGGGCGTCCGGGGTTGCCGCTATAGCCCCGATATTCCGCCGCGATCAGGCCATAGCCCTCGGCGACAAGCGGGGCGAACCAGCGCGTCATGTCCGCGGCGCTCGATCCGTTGCCGTGAAGAAGGAGCAGGAGCGGCCGACCGGGACGCCCGGCAACGGTAATCCCTTTGAGGGCAAGCCCGTCCGCCGTGCGGATCTCTTCGAGTGTGGCACCCGGGAACAGGCCCGCGACGCTGAGCGGCGCACGCGGAGCCGGGTAGATCCTTCCGTCGAGCACGCCGGCCTTCGCCGACGCGGCAGTCAGGAACAGTACAACGGACATAAAGCGACGCATGACCGCTCTGTAGCTGCGCTCTGAGCCGCGCGACAGTCGCGCCTTCTGCCGACGCCCGATCGCGCCTACATTGGCGGCATGTCCGCTCGCGCCACCGTTCCCAACCAGCGTGCGATCATTGATCGGCGGGCGCTTGGCGAGCGGCTGACGGCGCTGGAGGGGGCCGGGCCGGCGCTCAGGCGGGGCCTCGTCCAGGTCCTGAAGGACGCGCTCGAAGTCGGGCGGGCAGAGCTGGCGGGGCGGCTGCGGCGTTCGCCGTCGCGCGGGCTGCAGGCGGCGGCAGGCTATGCCTTCCTGACCGACCAGATCCTCAGGCTCACCTTCGATTTCACCCGCGCGCGGCTCTATCCGAATAGCAATCCGACGGCGGGAGAGCGGATCGCGCTGCTGGGGGTCGGAGGCTATGGGCGCGGCGAGATGGCGCCCTTTTCGGACGTCGATATCGCGTTCCTGACCCCCTGGAAGCAGACCGGTTGGGTGGAGCAGGTCATCGAGTCCATGCTCTACACGCTGTGGGACCTGGGGCTGAAGGTCGGCCACTCCAGCCGCTCGCTCGACGACATGGTGCGGCTCGCCAAGACGGACCTGACGATCCGGACCGCGCTGCTCGAGTCGCGGTTCATCTGGGGCGATGAAACGTTGAACGACGAGGCCGCGGCGCGCTTCCGCCGTGAGGTGGTGGCCGGGACCGATCGGGCGTTCGTCGCCGCCAAGCTCGACGAGCGCAACGAACGGCACCGCCGGATGGGTGACAGCCGCTATGTGGTCGAGCCCAATATCAAGGAGGGCAAGGGCGGCCTGCGCGATCTCCACACGCTGTTCTGGATCGGCAAATACGTGCACCGGGTCGGGACGGTGAACGGGCTGGTCGAGGCGGGCCTGCTCTCGCCCGACGAGCTGCACCAGTTCGAGCGTGCCGAAAACTTCCTGTGGGCGGTGCGCTGCCACCTGCACCTGGTCGCGGGGCGTGCCGAGGAGCGGCTGACCTTCGATTATCAGCGCGAGATTGCCGAGCGGATGCAGTTCGCGACGCGGCCGGGCAAGGCCGCGGTCGAGCGCTTCATGCATTATTACTTCCTTCAGGCGAAGACCGTCGGGGACCTGACCGGTCTGTTCCTCGCGCAGCTCGACGAGCAGTTCGCGCGGCCCGGGCGGCGCTTCACGCTGGCGGCCATCCCGCGCCGGCCGCGCAAGCTCAACGGCTTCCGGCTCGTGCGCGGCCGGCTCGACCTGCCGCGCGACGACTTCCTGGTAGAAGACCCGGTGCGGCTGATCGAGATGTTCGCGCTTGCCGACGCACACGGGCTGGAGCTGCACCCGAACGCGGTGCGGGCGGCGCGCCGCGACGCGCGCTGCATCGATGCAAAGGTCCGGGCGGACCTGCGTGCCAATGCCCTGTTTCTCGACGTGCTGAGTTCGCGCCACGATCCCGAAACGGTGCTGCGCTGGATGAACGAGGCGGGGGTGTTCGGCCGCTTCGTGCCCGATTTCGGCCGGGTCGTCGCGCAGACCCAGTTCGACATGTACCATCACTATACGGTCGACGAGCACACGATCCGCGCGATCGGCCTCCTGTCCCGTATCGAGCGGGGTGAGCTGGCGGCCGACCATCCGGTCGCGTCGGCGGTGATCAAGCAGATCGTGTCCCGCCGCGCGCTCTATGTCGCCGTGCTGCTGCACGACATCGCCAAGGGTCGCGGTGGCGATCACAGCGTGATCGGGGCGGACATCGCGCACGAGCTCTGCCCGCGGCTCGGCCTGTCGGCGGCCGAGACCGAGACCGTCGCGTGGCTGGTGCGGCATCACCTGCTGATGTCGGCAACGGCGTTCAAGCGCGACCTGTCCGACTTCAAGACGATCCTCGACTTCGCCGAGGCGGTGCAGAGCCCCGAGCGGCTGCGCCTGCTGCTCCTGCTGACGGTTGTGGACATCCGCGCGGTCGGCCCGGGTGTCTGGAATGGCTGGAAGCGCCAGCTGCTCGCCGACCTGTTCGACGGCGCGGAGGAGGTGCTGCGGCTGGGGCACAAGCAGACCGGCCGCCGCGAGCGGATCGCGGCCAAGCAGGCGGAGCTGTCGGTTCGGCTGGGCTGGCCCGAGGCGCGCTTCCAAGGCTATGCCGCGCGCTTCCCCGAAAGCTACTGGATCGCCGAGCCGGTCGAGGTGCTGCTCGCCAACGCCGCGGTGGTGGATCGGGCGGCCGACAAGCCGCTTGCGATCGAGGCGTCGGTCGATGCCGAGCGCGGCGCGACCTTGGTGACGGTGCTGGCGGCCGACCATCCGGGGCTGTTCTACCGAATCGCGGGCGCGATCCACCTGGCGGGCGGCTCGATCATCGACGCGCGCATCCATACCACGCGCGACGGGCTCGCGGTCGACAACCTGCTGGTGCAGGATCCGTTCGGTCGGCCGTTCGACGAAGCGGGACGGCTGAAGCGGCTCGTGACCGCGGTAGAGGACGCGCTTGCCAATCGCGGGCGGCTGGTCGATCGGCTCGACGCCAAGCCGCTGCCGCGGCTGCGCGCCGACGCCTTCGCAATCGCCGCCAACGTCCTGATCGACAACAATGCGTCCAACCGGTTCACGGTGGTGGAGGTCAACGCCCGCGACCGCCCTGCGCTGCTCCACGCTCTTGCCCACGCGCTGTTCCAGTCGAAGGTGACGATCCACTCGGCGCACATCGCCACCTATGGCGAGCGGGCGGTCGACGTCTTCTACCTGACTGACCTGCTCGGCGCGAAGATCACCGCCCCCGCCCGGCTGCGCGCGCTGGAGAAACGGCTGCTGGAGGCAGCGGAAGGCGTCCCCGTCGCACAGGCCGCGTAAGGCCGGCTCAATCTGCGATCGCTCGCAGCATCAACTGTCACCCCGGCGGTGATCGAAGGGCTCGGCCCCGGCGCTGCCGGGGCGAGGATCGAAGCGTCAGTCGCTGATCGGCGGGACGCGCAGGCGGGCCAGTTCGACCTTGGGGCAGCGATCCATCACGACCTTCAGGCCCGCGGCCTCGGCGCGAGCCGCGGCTTCAGGGTTGACCACCCCGATCTGCATCCAGACGGCCTTGGCACCCGCGGCGATCGCCTCGTCGACCGCCTCGCCCGCGGCGGCGCTGTTGCGGAAGACGTCCACCATGTCGATCGGCTCGCCGATCTGCCCGAGCTCGCGCCAGACATATTCGCCGTGCACATGCTCGCCCGTGATCTGCGGGTTCACCGGGAGCACGCGGTAGCCGTGCGCGACCAGCGCTTTCATCACGCCCCAGCTCGGCCGGTCGGGCCGGTCGGACGCGCCGATCAGCGCGATCGTGCGGGTCTCGGCGAGGAGCCGGGCAATGTCGTCGTCACGGGTCAGTGGCATGGAGGCGTAACGGCTCAGCCACCTGCTTGATCCAGCCACGCGGCCACCTTGGCCGCGATCGTGCGGAACGGGTCGGCCACGAAGCTGTCCGTTGCTGCCGGGGGCTCCCCCGCGTCGCTCGCCTGGCGGATCGCGATCTCAAGCGGCACGCGGCCAAGGAAGGGCAGGTTCATTGCCGCCGCCGCGGCCTGCGCGCCGCCCGCGCCAAAGGGGTCGCTCACCTGGCCGCAATGGGGGCAGGCATAGCCCGCCATATTTTCAATGAGCCCCACCATCGGCACGCCTGCCTGAGCAAACAGGTCCACCGCGCGGGCGGCGTCGATCAGCGCCAGGTCCTGCGGCGTCGATACGATGATCGCGCCCGCGGGCTTGTGCTTGCTCAGCATGGAAAGCTGCACGTCGCCCGTGCCCGGCGGCAGGTCCACGATCAGCAGCTCGGTCTCGCCCCAATGCGCGTCGAGCAACTGCCCCAATGCGTTGCCCGCCATCGGCCCCCGCCAGGCGATCGCGCGGCCGGGCTCGACCAGCTGCCCCATCGACAGCACCGGCACGCCGAAGCGGGTGGGCACCGGGATCATCTTGTTGCCTTCGGCCTCGGGCCGGATGCCCTCCGCGCCCATCAGGCGCGGCACCGACGGTCCGTAGATGTCGGCGTCGACCAGGCCCGTCTTATGCCCGGCGCGCGCGAGCGCGACGGCTAGGTTGGCGGCGACCGTGGACTTGCCGACGCCGCCCTTGCCCGAGCCGACCGCGAGGATGCGGCGCTCGCGCCGGGACGCCGTCATGGCGATGCGGACGTCGCTGATGCCGGGCAGGGCGATCAGCGCCGCGCGCGCCGCGTCGGCCATGGCGTCGCGGGCGGCGGGATCGAGGCCGGTCACGTCGAGGATCAGCGAGGCGCGGCCGTCCGTCACGCGCGGCGCGGCGGCGCGGCTGCCCACGATCGGGGCGATCGCCGCGCGGAGTTGATCCTGGTCCGGCATGGCAGCGCCCATGCCGCAGCGCGGTGTGCGGCACCACTGTTTTTCAGGCGCGGCCGTTCCTATACAGGGGATCTATGAACAGACTTGCGGCGTGGTTGCGGCCACAGGGTGCGATGTTGAACGAAGGCGGCGGCCCCTGGGGCGGCCGCGGCGGCGGCGACAATGGCGGAGGCAGCGGCGGCGGCGACGGTCCGCGCAATCCGTGGAGCCCGCCCCCGAGCGGCGGCGGACGCCCGCGCGGGCCCCGCCAGGGACCGGCCGCACTGGACGAGCTGCTTCGGCGCAGCCGCGAACGGCTCGGCACCGGCGGCGGCAGCGGCCTGCCCGATTTCGGCGGTCGCCCGATCTGGCTTTATGCTCTGGCCGCGCTTGCCATCCTTTGGGTGCTGTTCACCAGCTTTCACTCGATCGGAGCCAAGGAGCGCGGGGTGATCCTGCGGCTCGGCCGCTATTCGGGCACCATGGACCCGGGGATCAACTTCAGCCTGCCCGCGCCCTTCGATCGCGTGATCAAGCAGAATATCGGCGAGATCCGGACGGTCGAGATCGGCTCCACCGCTGCCGACTCAGAGAATCTGATGCTGACGGGCGACCAGAACATCATCGACCTCGCCTACTCGGTCAGCTGGAACATCAACGACCCCGCGCTCTTCCTCTTCCAGCTCGCCGAGCCCGAGGAGACCATCAAGGAGGTCGCCGAAAGCGCAATGCGGGCGGTGGTCGGCACCGTGTCATTGAACGACGCGATCGGCTCCGGCCGGACGGGGATCGAGACCCAGGTCGCGCAGCGGATGCAGGAAATCCTGAACGACTATCGTTCGGGCGTGCGCATCCAGAACGTGGCGATCCGTCAGGCCGATCCGCCCGCTGCCGTCAATGAAAGCTTCAAGCGCGTGTCGGGCGCGCAGCAGCAGGCGATCCGTTACCTGAACGAAAGCCGCGCCTATGCCCAGCAGGTCACCGCGCGTGCGCAGGGCGAGGCCGCGGCCTTCGACAAGGTCTATGAAGAGTATCGCCTCGCGCCCGACGTGACGCGGCGGCGCATGTATTACGAGACGATGGAGGAAGTGCTGTCCAAGGTCGACAAGACCATCGTGGAAGCGCCCGGCGTGACGCCCTACCTGCCGCTCGACCGGTTGCAGCGCGCCCGGCCCGCGCAGAGCGAGGGAGCGCAGCCGTGAACGGGACCCTGTCGCTTCGCAACCCGGTGGTGCTCGCGGTCGGCCTGATCGCGCTGCTGCTGCTCGCCGTCAGCACCTTCGCGGTGGTGCCTGAAACCCGCCAGGGCGTGATCGTGCGCTTCGGCAAGCCGATCGCGATCGTCAACCGCTACCGTGAGAACGGGCGCTTCGGCGGTCAGGGCGCAGGGCTTATCGCGCGACTGCCCTTCGTCGACCAGATCGTCTGGCTCGACAAGCGGGTCATGGACATCGAAATGGACCGGCAGCAGGTGCTGTCGACCGATCAGCTGCGGCTGAACGTCGATGCCTATGCCCGCTTCCGGATCGTCGATCCCTTGCGCACCTATGTGACCGCGCGCGACGAGCAGCAGGTCGCCGACCGGCTGCGGCCGATCCTCGGCTCCGCGCTTCGCAACGAGCTCGGCAAGATCGCGTTCGCGCGGCTGCTGTCGCCCGAGCGCGGGCAGATCATGGACAATATCCAGGCCGGCCTGAACCGCGTCGCGCGTCAATATGGCGCTCAGATCGTCGATGTGCGGATCAAGCGTGCCGACCTGCCCGAAGGCACCCCGCTCGAGAGCGCGTTCGAGCGCATGCGGTCGGCGCGGGAGCAGGAAGCGCTCACCATCGACGCGCAAGGGCGCAAGCAGGCGCAGATCATCCGCGCACAGGCCGATGCGGACGCCGCGCGCACCTACGCTGCCAGCTTCGGCAAGGATGCGGACTTCTACGAGTTCTACCGCGCCATGCAGTCCTATCGGCAGACCTTTCTGGCGGGACAGGGCGACACCTCGGTCGTGCTCTCCCCGTCCAACGACTACCTGCGCGAGTTCACCGGGCGCGGCCGGTGATCCGCGTCATTCAAACCGCGTTCAGCCACGGCCCGGCAGGTGCCGGGTGCGCGCCCGCGCGTCCGCGCCGGCGCTGACCGTTCGAGAGGATCCCCGACCTGTGCGTTACGCCTATGCTCTGACCTCGGCCCTGCTCCTTGGCGGCGTCGCCACGTCGCTCACCCTGCCGCTCGGTGCGCAGACCCCGCAGAACGCGCCGTCCGAAATGGCCGTCGCCGCCCCGCGCGGCGCGCCGATGAGCTTTGCGGACCTGGCGGCGCGGCTCCAGCCCGCGGTGGTCAACATCTCGACCACCCAGCGCGTGCAGGTCGGGAACAGCAATCCCTTCGCGGGCACTCCCTTCGCCGATCTGTTCGGCGGCGGCGAGAATCAGCAGGGCCGTCCGGTGACGCGCCAGGCGCAGTCGCTCGGCTCCGGCTTCATCATCTCGGCCGACGGCTATATCGTCACCAACAACCATGTGGTGGCCCCGGGCCGCCAGGGTGCCGTGGTTGAGAGCATCACTGTCACCATGCCCGACCGGCGCGAGTACAAGGCGCGGCTGATCGGCCGCGACGTGGCGTCGGACCTCGCCGTTCTCAAGATCGAGGCCGCCAACCTGCCGTTCGTGCGCTGGGGCGATTCGGAGCGTGCGCGCGTGGGCGATTGGATCGTCGCGATCGGCAATCCGTTCGGCCTTGGCGGCACCGTGACCACCGGCATCGTGTCGGCGCTCCACCGCAACACCGGGCAGGGCGGAGCCTATGACCGCTACATCCAGACCGACGCGTCCATCAACATGGGCAATTCGGGCGGCCCGATGTTCGACCTTGCCGGCAACGTGATCGGCATCAACACGGCGATCTTCTCGCCGTCGGGCGGTAATGTCGGCATCGGTTTCGCCATCCCGGCCGAGCAGGCGCGCCCGGTCGTCGATGCGCTGATGCGCGGCGGCAAGGTGCGGCGCGGCTATCTGGGCGTGCAGATCCAGCCGATCGACGCAAGCATCGCCGAATCGCTCGGCCTCGAGCGTAACCGTGGCGAGCTGATCGCGAGCGTCGAGCCCGGCCAGGCGGCCGAGCGCGCGGGCATCCGCCAGGGCGACGTCGTGGTCTCCGTCGGCGGCCAGCCGGTCACGCCCGACACCACTCTCTCCTACCTCGTCTCGAACAGCCCGATCGGCTCGCGCGTGCCGATCGAGCTGATCCGCGACGGCCGCCGCCAGACGGTGACCGTGCAGGTCGGCGAGCGCCCCTCCGAGGAGCAGCTCGCGCAGCGGCTCGGCGGCGGCAACGAGGAGTTCGCGCAGGACGATCAGGGCGCGGGCAACCGCTCGGCCGCAACGGCGTCGCTGGGCCTCGCCGTACAGCCGCTCACCCCGGGCATCGCGCGTCAGGTCGGCGTGCCGCCCACGACGCGCGGGCTGGTCATCGGCGGCGTCGACCCGTCGAGCGACGCGGCTACGAAGGGTTTTCAGCGCGGTGACGTGATCTTGGCTGCGAACGGTCGCCCGGTCGCAACCGCCGAGGACATGAAAGCTGCGGTCGATGCGGCGTCGCGTGCTGGACGCAGCAGCGTCCTCTTGCTGTTCCAGCGTGGCAACAACCCGCCGCGTTACGTGGGCGTCCGCATCAAGAACGGCTGATGTGGTCCCTCTCCCGCAAGCGGGAGAGGGGTGTTAGACCAGCCTCATGACCCACCTCTTCATCGGCGCGGGCCCTGGCGGCACTGGGCCCCAGGCGCTCGATCTCCGTCGCGCAAATCGTCACGGCCTGATCGCGGGTGCGACCGGAACGGGCAAGACTGTCACGCTGCAGACTTTGATCGAGGGCTTCAGCCGCGCAGGCGTGCCGAGCTTTGTCGCGGACGTGAAGGGGGATCTCGCCGGGCTGGCTGTGCCGGGCAGCGCGACTGCGCGGGTGCACGAGGCGCTCGCCGCCCGCGCTCGGGAGATCGGGGCGACGCTCGCCTACATGGCCGCACCGGTGCGGCTGTGGGACCTGTTCGGCGAGGAGGGGCATCCCGTCCGCACCACCGTGTCGGAGATGGGGCCGCTGCTCCTCGCGCGGCTGCTGGGGCTGAACGCGGTCCAGGAAGGCGTGCTCGCCATTGCCTTCCGGGTCGCCGACGATGACGGGCTGCTGCTGCTCGACCTCGACGACCTTCAGGCAATGCTGGGCCATGTCGGCGAGCGCGCGGCCGAGCTGACCACCCAGTACGGCAATGTGTCAAAGCAGAGCCTCGGCGCGATCCAGCGGGCGCTGCTGCAGCTGCGCTCCCAGGGCGGTGACCGGTTCTTCGGCGAACCCGCCCTTGCCATCGCCGACCTCATCGCGACCGACGAACGCGGGCGCGGGATCGTCAACATCCTCGCGGCCGACACGCTGATGGCGGCGCCCAAGCTCTACGCCACCTTCCTGCTCTGGCTGATGTCAGAGCTGTTCGAGACGCTGCCCGAGGTCGGGGACCTCGACCGGCCCAAGCTCGTCTTCTTCTTCGACGAGGCCCATCTGTTGTTCGACGATGCGTCCCCCGCGCTGCTCGACACGATCGAGCAGGTGGTGCGGCTGATCCGGTCCAAGGGCGTCGGCATCTACTTCATCACGCAGAACCCGATCGACATTCCGGAAGCGGTGGCTGGCCAGCTCGGCAATCGGGTGCAGCATGCGCTGCGTGCCTTCACGCCTAAGGATCAGAAAGCTGTGCGTGCCGCCGCCGAAACCTTCCGCGCCAATCCGGCCATCGACGTCGCGACGGCGATCACCGAGCTCAAGGTCGGCGAAGCGCTCGTGTCGCTGCTGCAGGCGGACGGCAGCCCCAGCCCGGTCGCGCGCACGCTGATCGCGCCGCCCGCATCGCGCGTCGGCCCGCTCACCCCCAAGGAACGGCGGATACTCATCGACACGGACGAGCTCGGCGGCAAATACCGCGATCCAATCGATCGCCAGTCGGCCGCCGAACGGCTCGCCGCGCGCGTGGAGCCGCCGCCGGTCGCGAAGCCCGAGCCCGCGAAGCGTGAGGAGCCGTCGACTTTCGACAAGATGGTGCAGTCGGCCGCGCGTTCGGCGTCGTCGTCGATCGGCCGTCAGGTCGCGAACGAGATCGGCCGCGCGGTGCTGGGCGGCGGCCGCCGTCGCGGCTCGGGCGGGCTTGTCGGCAGCCTTGTCCGCGGCGTGCTCGGTGGACTGCTCAGGCGATAGGCTTTCGGCTCAGGGCCGGGCGGGCGGAGACGCCTGGACCAGGAACTTGGCAATTACGTCTTTAGCGATCCGCGCCGGCCGCAAGGTCCGCGCGTCGATGCAGCACCAGCTGGAGCGCACCTCCGCGATCACCTCCTCGCCGCGCTTGATCAGCGTCTCGTAGAAGGCCTTGGCCCCTTCCACCTTCTCAAGCACCACGCTGGCGATCACCTGATCGTCCAGGAAGGCGGGCTTGCGGTAGGTGATCTCGTGCCGCAGCGCGACCCACAGCTTGGCCGCGACCTCCTCGGCGGGCGCGAAGCTTCGCCAATGGCTCACCACTGCGTCCTGAACCCAGTTCAGGTACCGGGCATTATTTACATGCCCCATGAAATCGATGTCGTCGGGCAGGATGCGAATCGGATGGGAATGCGCCGGGCTCATGCGACTTGCTTACACCAATGTCGGCAAGAAACCATGAACTTGATCAGCCCCGCCCGCGATAGCCGGGTACGTCCTGCGGCGGCAGCCACAGGCCCGCGGGCGGCTCGCCCGACTGCCAGAACACGTCGATCGGGATCCCCCCGCGCGGGTACCAATAGCCGCCGATGCGCAGCCAGTGCGGGCGCATCTCCTCGACCAGCCGCTCGGCGATTCCCACCGTGCAATCCTCATGGAACGCGGCATGATTGCGGAACGAGGCGAGGAACAGCTTGAGCGACTTGGATTCCACCATGGTCGCCGCCGGCGCGTAATCGATGACGAGGTGCGCGAAGTCCGGTTGGCCGGTGACCGGACAGAGCGAGGTGAACTCGGGCGCGGTGAAGCGCACGAGATAGGGCCGGCCGGGCCGCGGGTTGGGCACATAGTCGAGAACCGCGTCCTCGGGCCGCGCAGGAAGCGACGAGGTCTGGCCGAGATGGGTGAGGGTCATGGCCGCCATCTAATCACACCTGCGCTGTCTACCAACTCGGTTCGGCCTGAGCTTGTCGAAGGCCTCCCTTCGGTCTTACCGTGTTCAGAAGAAGGGGGGCTTTGATAAGCCTGTCCTGAGCCTGTCGAAGGGCTCAGCCCGAACCGGGAGAATGACTTGAAGCACCTGTTCCTCGCGACCGCCCTCCTCGCTGCGCCGCTTCTTGCGCAGGAGAAGAAGGACGAGGCCAAGCCCGCCGCCGACATCCCCGCCATCCAGACCGCCGTCACGCGCGGCGCGGGCACGTTCGGCGGGCAGCGGATCAGCTATGTCGCGACCGCGGGCGACATGCACCTGAAAGGCGAGGACGGGCAGCCCCGCGCCAACATCACCTACTATTCCTACGTAAAGGAGCCGCGCGATCCGTCGCGGCCCGTCACCTTCCTGTTCAACGGCGGCCCGGGCTCGGGCTCGGTCTGGCTGCACATGGGCGCGTTCGGTCCCAAGCGCGTCGCCATCCCCTCCGACGCGCGCGATGACGGCGCCCCGCCTTACCCGGTCGTCGACAATCCCGACGCGCTGCTCGACGTGACGGACATCGTGTTCATCGATCCGGTCGGGACCGGCTTCTCCCACGTGATCGGCAATGGCAAGACGGAGGATTATTGGGGCGTCACCAAGGACGCCAAGTCGGTCGCGCAGTTCATCCGGCTCTGGCTGAACGAGAATGGCCGCTGGAACAGCCCCAAATTCCTGGGCGGCGAGAGCTATGGCACCACGCGCTCGGCCGCGGTCGCGAACGAGCTGGAGGGTGCGTACAACGATGTCGCGCTCAATGGCATCATCCTGATCTCTGCCATCCTCGATTTCGGGGCGCAGGCGGAGGTGGAGGGCAACGACATGCCCTTCATCATTTCGGTGCCCTCGATGGCGGCGGTCGCCTGGTATCATAACAAGGTGCCGAACCGCCCGGCGACGTTGGACGCGTTCGTGGCCGAAGCGCGCGCCTTCGCGACCGGCCCCTATGCCACCGCGCTCTTCAAGGGCCAGGCGCTCGCCGGGCCCGAGCGCGAGGCGGTGCGGCGCGACCTCGCGCGCTACACCGGCCTGTCAGAAGCGTTCCTTGAGCGCGCCGACCTGCGCCCCTCCCCCGGCCGCTTCTGGAAGGAGCTGCTGCGCGATCGCGGCCTCTCCGTCGGCCGCCTCGATAGCCGCTATGTCGGCCGCGACCGCGACGCCGCAGGCGAGGAGTTCGATAATGATCCGAGCTTCTACGGGATCGATGCGGGCTACACCGCCGCCATCAATGCGTACGCGCGCGGCACGCTCGGCTACAAGACCGACCGGAGCTATGTCACCATCGGCTCGGTCCAGCCCTGGGATTGGGATCTCGGCCGCGGTGAAGGCACCTACTACAAATCGGTTGCACCCTATCTGGGCCGCGCGCTGCGCGAGAATAGCGGCCTGCGCATCTTCGTCGGCCAGGGCTATTACGACTTCGCCACGCCCTTCTTCGGTGCCGAATATGCGCTCACCCGCACCGGCTTTCCGCAGGACCGGATCGTATGGAAATACTATGAAGCCGGCCACATGATGTACGTCCGTGACGAGGACCGCGCCAAGCTGAGCAACGATGTGCGGGCTTTTATCCGGGGGCGGTGAGCCGGAACGTGCGAGAGCCACCCTCTTGCGTCCCTGCAGATTGCGCAGCCGCGTTGTAGCAACGACGACGGCCAACGTGGCATAGCCTGGCGCCTTGCCAGCGGGGACCTGCACCATGACCATCCTTGTGCCCGTGCTGGGCGATCAGCTGTCGCTCGGGCTCTCGTCGCTGCGCGATCAGGATCGGGCGCGCACGGTCGTGCTGATGATGGAGGTGGCGGACGAGGCACGCTACGTCCGCCATCACCGGCGCAAGCTCGCCTACATCCTGTCGGCGATGCGGCACCATGCCGGGGCTTTGCGTGCCGACGGGTGGACTGTCGATTATGTCCGGCTCGACGCGCCGCACGCCCCGTCCGGCTTTACCGCGGAGCTGGGCCTCGCCATCGAGCGGCATGCGGCCGAGCGGATCGTGGTCACCGAGGCGGGCGAATGGCGTGTTCAGGCGATGCTCGAAAGCTGGGAAGCGCGCTTCGGCATCCCTGTCGAGATTCGGCCCGACGACCGCTTCATCGCGAGCCATGCCGAGTTCGAGGCCTGGGCCGAGGGCCGCGACAACCCCGTCATGGAGTTCTTCTACCGCGAGCAGAGGCGGAAGACCGGCCTCCTAATGACTGCCGCGGGCAGGCCCGAGGGCGGCCGCTGGAACTATGACAAGGAAAACCGGAAGGCCGTCGCCGCCGACCTGTTCATGCCCGATCCGCCGCGCTTTCCGCCCGACGAGATCACGCAGGACGTGATCCGCCTCGTCCGCACGCGCTTCCAGGAGCTCGACGGCAATCTGGACGAATGGGACCTGGCGGTCACGCGCGCGGACGCGCTTAAGGCGCAGGCGGCCTTTCTCGACGAGGCGCTGCCCTCGTTCGGCGACTATCAGGACGCGATGGTGACGGGCGCGCACCGGATGTGGCACTCGCTGCTCTCGCCCTACATCAACTCGGGGCTTCTCGACCCGCTCGAGCTGTGCCGCGAAGTGGAGAGGCGGTACCGCGCGGGCCAGGTGCCGCTCAACGCCGCCGAAGGCTTCATCCGCCAGATCATCGGCTGGCGCGAATATATGCGGGGCATCTACTGGCTTGCGGGCCCCGACTATATCGACCGCAACGCGCTCGGCCATGTCCGCCGCCTGCCGAGCTTCTACTGGACGGGCGAGACCGACCTCAACTGCCTCCGCCAGTGCCTCACCCAGACCTGGGTCTATGCCTATGCGCACCACATCCAGCGGCTGATGGTGACGGGCAACTTCGCGCTGCTGATCGGGGCCGACCCCAAGGCGGTGCACCTCTGGTACATGGAGGTCTATCTCGACGCCTATGAATGGGTGACGCTTCCAAACACGCTGGGCATGAGCCAGTTCGGCGACGGCGGGCTGGTCGGCACCAAGCCGTATGTGTCGACCGCCGCCTACATCAACCGCATGTCGGACTATTGCGGGGCCTGCCGCTACGATCCTGCCCAGCGCGTCGGACCCGATGCCTGCCCGTTCAACAGCCTCTACTGGCACTTCTTCGACCGCCACCGCGCGCTCCTCGAGTCCAATCCGCGGGTCCGGAACATGTACCGGAGCTGGGACCGGTTCGGCGACGACACCAAGGCCGCGGTGCGGGCGCAGGCGGACGCGTTCCTCGCCACGCTCGACGAGGCACCCTACGGGCCCGAGGCTCGCCCGGGCATCTGAGACTCAGGCGGCGCTCCGCGTCAGGCTCAGGAAGACGTCCTCCAGATCCGCCTCCTTGGTCGACACGTCGATGATGCCAAGTCCCTCGGACGAGACTGCGGCAAGCACCTCGCCCGCATTCACCTTCGCCTTGGAGTAGGTGATCTCCAGCACCCGTTCGCCCTTCAGCACGATCTTCTCGAAACAGGGCGCGGCGGGCGGGGCGGCGAGGTCGCGATCGACCGTCACCTGCACCACCTTCTCCTGCGCCTTGCCGACCAGCGCGCGGGTTGGCTCGTTCGCGATCAGCCGGCCATGGTTGATGATGGCGATGCGGTCGCACAGTTCCTCGGCTTCCTCGAGATAGTGGGTGGTGAGCACCACCGTCACGCCGCTCGCGTTCAGCTCGCGCACATAGGCCCAAAGCTGCTGGCGCAGTTCGATGTCCACGCCTGCGGTCGGCTCGTCGAGCACCAGCACGGGCGGCGAATGCACCATCGCCTTGGCAACCAGCAGCCGCCGCTTCATGCCGCCGGACAGGGTGCGCGAATAGGCGTCGCGCTTGTCCTCCAGGTGCACCGCGCGCAGCAGCTCCAGCGATCTGCGGCTGGCCTTGGGCACGCCGTACAGGCCCGCGAACAGCTCCAGCGTCTCGAAGGGCGTGAAGAAGGGGTCGAACACGATCTCCTGCGGCACGATCCCGATCGAGGCCTTGGCGTTACGCGGGTGCGCGTCGATGTCGAACCCCCAGATCGAGGCGGTGCCGCTCGTCTTGCGCACCATGCCCGACAGGATGTTGATCAGCGTCGATTTGCCCGCGCCATTGGGACCTAGCAATCCGAAGATCTCGCCGCGCGGCACGTCGAAGGTGACGCCGTCCAGCGCGCGCTTGCCGCCCGCATAGGTCTTGGCGAGGTCGCGGATCGCGATAGCGGCTTCGGTCATGAGGTGCGATTAGCCTGCTCCATCCCGTCTACCAACCCCGTCTGCTTCGAGCGAAGTCGAGAAGCCGCCTGTGCAAGGCCCCGCGTATCTCGACTTCGCTCGATACGGACGGAGTTGAAGCACTCGGTGCGTCAGGCTATCCGCCGCACCCATGATCCCGCCGCCCGAAACTTTCCGCGTCACCTCCCGCCGCGTCGCCTGCGACGGGTCCGGGCACGGCATCGACCGGGCGCTCGGCCACCCCGTCCAGTATATCGAGATCGACGAGCGCGGCTATGGCGAGTGCGGCTATTGCGACCGCCGCTTCGTGCTGGCGGGCGGGCCTGCCGACGATCTGAGCGCGATCGTCTACTGACGCGCGCGCCCGGCCGTCCTATATCGGCGGCATGACCCTGCATCCCGATCCGCGCGCCTGGCTCTACCGCGACGAGCTCGACCCCGATACCGCGCTCCGGCTGACGGGCGACGCGCTCAAGGGCTGCGACGATGGCGAGCTCTACCTGCAATATGTCGCATCGGAGAGCTTCGGCTTCGACGACGGGCGGCTGAAGACCGCGGACTACAGCACCAATGCCGGGTTCGGCTTGCGCGGCGTCTCCGGCGAGATGACGGCCTTCGCGCACGCCAACGAACTGTCCGCCGCTGCGATCCGCCGCGCGGGCGAGACGATGCGGCTGCTCGACCCGGCCAGGCAGGCTCCCGCGCCGCCGCCGCAGCGGAGCAACCGGCACCTCTACACCGATGCCGATCCGCTGACGCTGGTGCCGTTCGCCGACAAGGTCGCGCTCTGCCAGCGCATCGACGCCGCCGCCCGCGCGCGCGATCCGCGCGTCTCGCAGGTGTCGGTGGCCCTGTCCGGCTCGTGGAGCGTCGTCGAGATCGTCCGCGCCGACGGCTTCGTCGCGCACGACGTGCGGCCGCTGGTGCGGCTCAACAT
>ERZ1066121.1581-NODE-1581-length-16109-cov-15.863648_pt1 | contig 16109 bp, 14 predicted proteins | sample MGYA00382768_ERZ1066121 | MGnify/ENA primary metagenome ERZ1066121 (study PRJEB33369, sample SAMEA5778351) | biofilm metagenome | biome: Industrial cooling water; feature: Water cooling tower basin; material: Biofilm | place: United Arab Emirates | collected... | reverse complement strand
TGCGCCAGGGTGGTGCCGATCAGCGGCGCGGCGATCAGCGCCACCGCCATCGCCGTCAGCAGGCCGCCGATCAGGCCCTCGATGGTCTTGTTCGGGCTGATCCTGGGGCTGAGTTTGTGCTTGCCGAACCGGCGTCCGGCGAAATACGCCCCGCTGTCGGCGGCCCAGACGATGGCCAGTGCCAGCAGCAGCCAGTAATGACCGTTCGGTCGCTCGGCATGGATCAGCGCCAGTGCCGCCCAGGCCGGCACGATGCTGAGCGTGGCGGCGGCCAGCTTGAACACGCGCGCGTGGGTGCCGTGGTCCGAAGCAAACTGGGGCCGGCGCAGCCAGAAGATGGCGACCAGCCACCAGACCACGCCGATCACGGTCATGATCTGGAACAGCACCAGCGAGCCCCCGCCGTCGCCGGTCCCCGAGGCCCACACCAGGGCCACCATCAGCAGCAGATTGGCCACCATCAGCACGCCGCGCGCGATGGGGTCCTCGATTTCGGTCAGGCGCAGCCACTCCCACAGCCCCAGCAGGAACACCGCGGCGCTCAGTGCGGCCATCCATGGGGTGGGCAGCAGCAGCACGGCGGCGATCGCCAGCGGCGCCATGATCGCGGCGGCGAGCACGCGGGTTCGAGTGATGCCGCGGTTTTGGGTCATGCGGAAGTCCTGGGGACGGCGGTCCCGGGTAGGGGGCCGGAGCCGGAGAGCGAATGGGAGTGGGCCTCAGACCCTGTCGCGGCGTCTTCGGCCACGGCCGCGACCTGCGCGCCGGTCAGCCCGAAACGGCGCTCGCGTCCGGCGAAGTCGTCCAGCGCCTGCTGCAGCACGGCCGCGTCGAGGTCGGGCCAGAGGGTGTCGGTGAACCACAGCTCGGTGTAGGCCAGCTGCCACAGCAGGAAGTTGCTGATGCGGCGGTCGCCGCCGGTGCGGATGAACAGGTCCGGAGGCGGCAGATCGGCGAGGGCGACACGGCTGCCGAACAGCGCTTCGTCCACCTGTCCGGGCTGCAGCCGGCCCGCCGCGACGTCCTCCGCGATGGAGCGCGCGGCGAGGGCGATGTCCTGGCGCCCGCCGTAGCTGGCGGCGATGGCCAGCTGCAGGCGCCCATGCTGCGCGGTGCGGGCTTCGGCGTCGGCCATGCGGCGCTGCAGATCGACGGAGAAGCGGTCGCGTTCGCCGATGAATCGCAGACGAATGGCGCGGCGGTCCAGTTCCTCGACCTCGCGCTCCAGCGCATTGACGAACAGTTTCATCAGCGCGCCCACTTCCTCCTCGGGCCGGCCCCAGTTCTCGCTGGAGAAGGCGAAGAGGGTGAGCGCGCCGATGCCGCGCTCCAGGCAGAAGTCGATGATGGCGTTGACCGCACGCGCGCCGGCACGATGACCGAACACGCGCGGGCGATGGCGGCGTTCGGCCCAGCGGCCGTTGCCGTCCATGATCACCGCCAGATGGCGCGGCAGGCTCATCGTTCGGTGCGTCGCGAGCCGGGCGCCAGGCGCCGCGACGACGGGAAAGGTGCGACGGACATGTCCGGACCCGGGGCGACGGCGACCGGCCTCAGACCGCCATCAGTTCCTGTTCCTTGGCCTTCACCACTTCGTCGACGTCCTTGATCGCCTTGTCGGTGAGCTTCTGGATGTCGTCCTCCGCCTTGCGCTCCTCGTCCTCGGTGATCTTCTTTTCCTTGAGAAGTTCCTTGACGTGCTGGTTGGCGTCGCGGCGGATGTTGCGGATCGCCACCTTGGTGTCCTCGCCGGTGGCGTGCACCACCTTGGACAGGTCGCGGCGACGCTCTTCGGTGAGCGGCGGCAGGTTGATGCGGATCACCAGGCCGGCGGTGTTGGGGGTGATGCCGAGGTCGGAGGCGTAGATGGCCTTCTCGATCGGGCCGATCATCTGCTTCTCCCAGGGGGTGATGGTCAGCGAGCGGGCATCGGCCACGGCCACTGCGGCCACCTGCGACAGCGGCACGTCCGAGCCGTAGTAGTTGACCTTCAGATGGTCGACCAGCGCCGGGCTGGCGCGGCCGGTGCGGACCTTGGTCAGGTCGTGGCGCAGCGCTTCCACGCTCTTGGCCATGCGCGTCTGCGTGTCGTTCTTGATGTCGTTGAGCATGTCCGGTGCCTGTATGGGGAGGACGGTTCGGGATGGACCCGTCAAGTGAACGGGCGCGCCGTGCGGGCGCGCAGGACCCGGGATTATAGGGCAAGCGTGGGGGCTGCCCCCGCACCAGGGGTGAAGCAGTGACCGCTGCGGCGGGTCGATGGCGGTTGCGGCCGGCGCCGGGAGGCGTCAGGCGGCGCCGCAGCCGTGCCCGTCGCGGTCGCGCGGAGGCGGAGGGGCGTGTGCGTGCTCGTGTGTGTGCCCGTGCGCGTCGTGCGTGTGCCCGCCCCGCGCGTGCCCGTGCGAGTGCGTGCGAGCGTCCGCACCGGCCGGCACGCCGTGCCCTGCAGGATCGCCAGGGCGGGCGCCATGCGCCTGGTCGTACGCGCAGCGGTCGCCGTGCTCGATCTGCAGGGTGGGGTGGTTGATGCCGAAACGCCGGTCCAGCGCCCGGCAGACGGCGTCGAGGAAGGCGTCGTGGTCCAGCGGCCGCGCCTCTTCCGGGGTCGGGGCGGTGCTCGTGCCGGCGTCGGGCGCATCGGGCGCATCGGGCGGCGGGCGCACCAGATGCGCGGTCATCGCGATCTCGTCCGTGCCCAGCTGCCAGATGTGCAGGTGATGCACCGCGGTCACCCCGGGCTGCGCGGCCAGGAAGGTGCGGACGGCGTCGGGATCGATCGCCCGCGGCACCGCGTCCATCGCCGCGGCGAAGGCGTCGCGCAGCAGGCCGAACGCGCCCACGGCCACCACCACCGCGACCAGCAGGGCGATGGCCGGGTCCAGCCAGCGCCAGTCGAGCCACAGCATGCCCAGGCCCGCCAGCACCGCGGCCAGCGACACAGCGGCATCGGCGATGAGGTGCAGGAAGGCGCCGCGGCGGTTGAGATCGTGCGCGTGGCGGTGGCCGTCGCCGTCGCGCAGCAGCCAGGCCGCGCCCAGGTTGACCACGATGCCGATCGTCGCGATCACGATCACCGGCAGCGCCGGGATCTCCGGTGGCGCGCTGAACCGGCGCATCGCTTCCCAGGCCAGGGCGCCGCTGAAACCGACCAGCAGCAGCGCATTGCCCAGCGGCGAGAGCAGCGTGGCCCGGCGCCAGCCGTAGGTGTGCCGCCCGGTCGGCGGCCGCTGCGCCAGCACCGCCGCGCCCCAGGCCAGCGCCAGTCCCAACACGTCGCCGAAGTTGTGCAGCGCATCCGACAGCAGCGCCAGCGAGTTGGTCCAGAACCCGTACCCGGCTTCCAGCGCGGTGTAGGCCAGATTCACCAGCGTCGCCAGCGCGAAGGCGCGGGTGCCGGGGGGCAGGCCATGGTGGTGACCGTGCTGATGTGCATGCACGCCGCTGTGCACGTGCGGGCGGGAGGCGTCTTCAGGCATGGCCGGATACTGGCATGCCGCCGTCGACGGACACTATCCGCCTATGCCCGCAGGCGCCTGCGGCCCAGCAGCCAGGCGATGACTGCGATCGACGCGACCAGCGCCGCCAGGATCAGCAGGCCGTGCTCCGCCGCCAGCAGCAGGCGGTCGGTCAGCCAGCCGTAGGGACGGTCGCGCTGGGGCAGGGTGATGAGGGACGCCAGCGCGAACGGTGCCGCCCACCCGAGTGCGGCCAAGGCTGCAGCGGCGGCTGCAGACCCCACCGCGATGAGGCGCCAACGCCGCGAAACCGCGTCATTTGACGCCATGCATCATCCGCCGCAGCAGGGGCGAGACCAGCAGGAAGAACACGCCCGAGCCGATGCCGATCCACATCATCAGCCAGAACAGATGCGAATACTTGGCGCCGGCCTCGGCCAGGTCGATCGCCGCGCCTTCCGGCACCTCCAGCGAGGCGAGCTTGGCGAACAGTGCCGCCAGCGTCTCGGAGAACGCGGTCGCCAGGAACCAAGTGCCCATCATCAGGCTCACCACGCTCTTGACCGAGAGCTGGGTGACCGCCGACAGGCCCACCGGCGACAGGCACATCTCGCCGATCTCCAGAATGAGATAGGCCAGCACCAGCCACCACACGCTGGCCAGCGCGCCGCTGGCGCCGGCGCTTTCCGCGGCCATGGCCAGCGGGATGAAGCTCAGGCCGCCGAAGATCAGGCCCACGGAGGATTTGACCGGCTTGGCCGGGTCCATCCGGCGACGGTCCAGCCAGGCCCACAGCACCGAGAACAGCGGCGCCAGCAGCACGATGAACATCGCGCCGAGGAAGGTCAGCGAACCCGCGGTCTGCGGCAGCACCAGCACGTCGCGGATCAGGAACACGAGGATCGCCAGCACCGCCAGGCCGAACAGCGCCTTCGGCGCGGTCGAGGCCGGGTTGCGGTCCGACAGCTCGGCCGAGACCACGAACGCCAGCGGCGCCAGCAGCAGCGAGATGGTCGACCACGGCCACGGCGTGCCCTCGCGGATCACCATCGACGGCACCAGGTCCTTGGTCAGCATGCGGTCGGTGAAGGTGACCCACGAGCCGTAGGTCTGCTCGTACAGGGTGAAGAACACCAGACACATGACGATCATCGCCATCAGCGCCAGCATCTGCTGGCGCTGCACCGGCGTGCAGCGCACGGTGATGAACCAGACGAACCAGCCCAGCACCACCAGCATCACCACGATCATCAGCAGCAGCGCCAGCGAGACATGGCCGCCGAGGGCGAACGCGCCGTTGGCCACGGCCCACATCAGCCAGGCCACGGGCAGCAGGCCGGCGAACGCGCCGAGATAGATCGCCCACTCGCGCGGCAGGCCCAGCACGCGCTCGCGCAGGCGCTCCGGCGCCGGCGGCTCGGCGTTGCCGTGCAGGTATTTCTGGCCCCAGAGGAACTGCGCCAGACCCAGCGCCATGCCGATGCCCGCGGCACCGAAGCCCCAGCCCCAGCCGAAGGTCTGGCCGAGATAACCGCAGACGATGGACGCGAACAGCGCGCCCAGGTTGATGCCGGCATAGAACAGCGAGAAACCGGAGTCGCGGCGCGGGTCGTTGTCGGCGTACAGCTTGCCGACGATGGTGGAGATGTTGGGCTTGAGGAAGCCCACGCCCATGATGATCAGGGCAAGCGACAGGTAGAACACCATCAGCGCGCCCTCGGCGCGTACCACCTGGCCGTCCACCACCCGCGCGGCGTCGCCCTCCACCGCCATGCCGATGTGGCCCAGCACCAGCAGGATGCCGCCGAAGATCACCGCCTTGCGCATGCCCAGATAACGGTCCGCCAGCAGGCCGCCGATGACCGGGATGCAGTACACCAGTCCCCCGTAGGCGCCCAGCACGTCGTAGCCGGCATCGTCGCCGAACCGGTGGTGCTGCAGCAGATACAGCAGCAGCAGGGCCTTCATTCCGTAGAACGAGAAGCGCTCCCACATCTCGGTGAAGAAACAGACGTAGACGCCCTTGGGATGGCCGAACAGCTCGTCCCGGGACGGTGCGCCGGCGGATGCGGAGGCGATGGTGGACATGGCGCGGATTCCACGGGGCAAGGCGGCGGAGTATAGCCATGCGGCCGCGGAATGCCGGGGCGGGGGTGCCTTTCGGGCTATGCCCCCGCGAGGGCGTCGGCCTACCATCGCCCCCCATGACTTCCGACCTGTCGAGGCTCCGCGAATGACTGCTTTCCATTCCCGCTCCCGTTCCCGTGCTCTGCCGTCCCGTCTGGCCCTGAGCCTCGCGCTGGCCCTGCCCATGACCCTCTCGCTTCCCGCCGCCGCCGAGGCTGCCCGCGGATTGCAGGGCCGCGACCTGGCCACGCTCGACCGCTACGGCGCGCCCACGCTCTCGCCCGACGGCCGGCTGCTGGTGTTCACCAAGCGCGTGGTCGATTTCGACGCCGACAAGTCCAGCACCTCGCTGTGGGTCGAGAACCTGTTCGCGCGCGACAAGCGTCCGCCCGCGCGGCTCACGCCCGACGGCTGGAACGTGAACTCCCCGGCGTTCTCGCGCGATGGCGCGAGCGTCTATTTCCTCAGCGCCAAGTCCGGCAGCCAGCAGCTCTATGTCATTCCGTCCTCGGGCGGCGAGCCGGTGCAGCTTACAGATCTGCCGCTGGATGTGGGCGGCTTCAAGCTGTCGCCGGACGGCCGCCGCGTCGCGCTGGCGCTGGAGACCTTCCCCGATTGCGCCGGCGATCTCGCCTGCACCAAACAGCGTCTGGACGCCACCGCGTCGCGCAAGTCGAGCGGCGTGCTGCACGACAGCCTCTTCGTGCGCCACTGGGACACCTGGATGGACGGCCGTCTCAACCGCGTCTTCGTCGCCGCGCTCCCGGGCAAGGACGAGGCCGCAGTGAAATCGGCCACGCTGATCGGCGGCGACGTGCTCGGCGACATCCCGTCCAAGCCCTTCGGCGACATGGGCGAGCTGGCCTGGGCGCCGGACGGCAAGTCGCTGGTGCTGTCGGTGCGCCTCACCAGCCGCATGGAGCCCACCAGCACCAATTTCGACCTGTATCGCGTCTCCGCCGACGGCAGCGGCCAGGCGAAGAACCTCACCGCTGCCAACCAGGCCTGGGACACCGGCCCGGTGTTCTCCGCCGACGGCAAGACGCTCTACTACCGCGCGATGAAACGCCCGGGCTTCGAGGCCGACCGTTTCGCGATCATGGCGATGGACATCGCCAGCGGGAAGACCCGCGAGATCGCGCCGCGCTGGGATGCCTCCGCCGGCGGGCTGGTGCTTTCGCCCGACGGCAAGCGCCTGTACACCACCACCGACGAGCTGGGCCGTCACCCGCTGTTCGCGGTGCGCATCGACAACGGCGAAGTCGAGAGCATCCACAAGGACGGCAGCGTGGGCGAGTTCGACGTGGCGGGCGACACCCTGGCCTTCGCCGCCGCGTCGCTGAAGAGCGGCAACGTCATCACCACCACCACCGCCGACGGTCAGGCGCCGCTGCGCAGGATCACCCCGACCGCCAGCGAGATGCTGCCGGACGTACGCTTCGGCGCCTACGAGCAGTTCAACTTCATCGGCTGGAACGGCGAGACCGTCTACGGCTACGTGGTCAAGCCCTGGGACTACGAGGAAGGCAAGACCTACCCGGTGGCCTTCCTGATCCACGGCGGCCCGCAGGGCAGCTTCGGCGACGGCTGGAGCTACCGCTGGAACCCGCAGACCTATGCCGGCGCGGGCTATGCGGTGGTGATGATCGACTTCCACGGTTCGACCGGTTACGGACAGAAGTTCACCGATTCGATTACCGGCCACTGGGGCGATCGCCCGCTCGAAGACCTGCAGAAGGGCTGGGCCGCGGCGCAGCAGAAGTACGCCTTCCTCGACGGCAGGAATGCCTGCGCGCTGGGCGCGAGCTACGGCGGTTACATGATCAACTGGATCGCCGGCAACTGGTTCGACGCCGAGGGCAACGCGCCGTTCAAGTGCATGGTCAACCACAACGGCGTGTTCGACACCCGCTCCATGGGGCTGGTGACCGAAGAACTGTGGTTCACCGAATGGGAGTTCGGCGGCACCGTGCACGACAATCCGGAGAGCTACGAGCGCTTCAACCCCGCCCGCCACATCCACAAGTGGAAGACCCCGATGCTGGTGGTGGCCGGACAGAACGACTTCCGTGTGCCGCTCGACCAGAGCCTCTCTACCTTCACCGCGCTGCAGCGCAAGGGCATTCCTTCGAAGCTGCTGTACTACCCCAACGAGAACCACTGGGTGCTGAAGGCGCAGAACAGCGTGCAGTGGCACGACACGGTGAAGAGCTGGTTGAAGGAACACCTGGGCGAGTGAGGCGTGCAGGCTCGGCCGCGGCACGCAGACATGCGGCCGCGGCGGAGCTGTCGGGCGCGTTCGATTTCCGTATCGCTGCTTGTGCGATACGCGGAGCCGTTGCGCCCTTGTCCCCGCTGCGTGGCGAGGACGACCGGCTACGCGAAGGCCGCGCGCGTCGAGAGCGTGCCGATATCCCCCGATCGCGACGGGGCGTCCGCGACGCCCCGTCGCGACGATGGACTCAGGGAACCGGGCAGCCGTTGCGGTACAGGCACATCTCGTACCGGAAATAACATTCGTCCGGCGATGTGCCGCTGGCGCGACAGTCGAGATAGCTCTGCCAGCATCGGGAACAGTTCGAGTTGACCGCGGCCTGCGCCTGAAGCACGGCGACTCCGCACAGAAGGACGGCCGCGAGAGCGGAAAGCAGCGGTTTCGGGGCGAAACGTCTCATGACGACTCCTTGTCGTTGGGAAACACCCCCTGCCCGGACACTCTAGTGCGATCGACGTTCGCCGGCGTGGACCCCGCGCACATTTTCGGCGTTTTTCGCAGGGCAGATCCCCATGAACGGGCGAGATGACCCGTCGGTGCGCGCGGCAGCACGACTTCGCGCTGCCATGCCGGTTCCCTGCTGCGCGCGTGGCGAGACCTTACGGCAGCGACGCCAACCACTCGTCGTCCGAGCCCTCGCTGACGTCCTCGAACAGGAAGGTCGACAGATAGCGCTCGCCGGTGTCCGGCAGCATCGCCAGCAGCACCGAGCCTGCAGGCGCGTCCTTCGCCACTTCCAGCGCGGCGGCTGCGGTGGCGCCGGCGGAAATGCCGACGAAGAGGCCTTCCTCGGCGGCCAGGCGGCGCGAGGTGTCGCGCGCCACCACGTCGTCGATCGGCACGATGCGGTCGGCGATGGTGCGGCTCAGCACGTCGGGCAGGAAGTCCGGCGTCCAGCCCTGGATCTTGTGCGGCTTCCACTCGCCGCCGCCCAGCAGCTGCGCGCCCGCGGGTTCGGTGGAGATGACCTGGATGCCGGGTCGCGCCTGCTTGAGCATTTCGCCGGCCCCGGTGATCGTGCCGCCGGTGCCCCAGCCGCTGACGAAGTAATCGAGCCTGCGCCCGGCGAAGTCGCGCAGGATTTCCGGGCCGGTGGTGTTGCGGTGATAGGCCGGGTTGGCCTCGTTCTCGAACTGGCGGGCGAGGAACCAGCCGTGCTTCTCGGCCAACTCCTTCGCCTTGCGCACCATGCCGCTGCCGCGCTCGGCGGCGGGGGTGAGGATGACCTTGGCGCCGTAGGCGCGCATCAGCTTGCGGCGTTCGACCGAGAAGGTTTCGGTCATCACCGCGACGAATTTGTAGCCGCGCGCGGCGGCCACCATCGCCAGCGCCACGCCGGTATTGCCCGAGGTCGCTTCCACGATGGTGTCGCCGGGCTTGAGCAGGCCCTTGGCTTCGGCATCCAGCACGATCGCCAGCGCCAGACGGTCCTTGACCGAGCCGCCGGGGTTGAAGGCTTCCACCTTCACGTACAGATGCACATGCGCCGGTGCGACGCGATGCAGTTTGACGATGGGCGTGCCGCCGATGGTGTCGAGGATGTTGTCGTAGAGCGCCATGGTCGTGTCCTGTGCGATGGGTACGTATGGGGGCGACTGCGTGGGAGCAGTGTGGATGCAGGCAGGTGCGCCTGTATTCGGCATGTATTCGAAGGGAACGGATCGAACGGCAATGGGCGGCATCGAGGCCGGCATGCGTCAGGCGGCGACGGCGATGCGGTCCGGCGCTTCCGCCGGGGCAGCGGGCGTTGCCGGCAGCCTGGCCTGCCCATGGCCATCCTGCCAGGTGTCGGCATCGGCTGCGGTCAGCGGCGGTGCGCCGTACCAGTGCAGGCGCTCGGCCAGCGCGGCGGTTTCGCCCACCAGCAGCAGGGCAGGCGAGCGGACCGCATGCGCCGCTGCGGTCTCGGCCAGATCGTTCAGGGTGCCGATCACCACGCGCTGTTCGGGCCGCGCGCCGTTCTCGATCAGGGCGAACGGCGTCGACGGCGCGCGCCCGTGCGCGAGCAGGCGCGCACGCACGCGGTCGAGGCCGGCCACGCCCATGTAGAACGCCAGCGTCTGTCCGGGCGCGGCCAGGGCGGCCCAATCCAGCGTGTCGTCCTCGCCCTTCTGGTGTGCGGTCAGCAACTGCACCGCCTGCGCGTGATCGCGATGGGTCAGCGGCACGCCGGCATAGGCGGCGCAGGCAAGGGCGGCGGTGATGCCGGGCACCACCTCGTAGGGAATGTCGTGCGCGCGCAGGAATTCCAGCTCCTCGCCGCCGCGGCCGAACACGAAGCCGTCGCCGCCCTTCAGCCGCACCACGGTCTTGCCTTGACGCGCGTGTTCGAGCATCAGCGCGTGGATGCCTTCCTGCGGGACGTGATGATGGCCGGATTCCTTCGCCACCTCGATGCGTTCGGCGTCGCGGCGGGCGAGGGCGAGCACATCCGCGCTGACCAGACGGTCGTGCAGGATCACGTCGGCCTCGTTGAGCAGGCGCAGGCCGCGCAGGGTGAGGAGGCCGCCGTCGCCGGGGCCGGCGCCGACCAGCGCCACCCGCCCGACCGGCGTCTCGGCGCCTGCAGGCCCGATCCGCGCCAGCATCGCGCCCAGCGCGGCTTCGGCGCCGTCATGGTCGCCACGCCGCAGCTGCGCGGGCACCTCGCCGCGCAGCAGGGCGTCGAAGAAGCGCCGACGCGCGCCCATGTCCGGCAGCACCGCGCGGATCTCGCGCCTGCGCCGCACCAGCAGCCGGGCCAGATCGCCCAGCGAGGGGTCGAGTTCGCTCTCCAGCCGCTCGCGCAGGTGGCGGGCCAGCATCGGCGCACCGCCGCCGCTGGAGATGGCGATCTGCAGCGGCCCGCGGTCGATCCGCGCCGGCACCTGGAAGGCGCACAGCGGCGCGTCGTCCACCACATTCACCCAGATGCGCCGGGCCTCGGCCTCGGCGGCGACCCGGCGGTTGACCTCGGCGTCGTCGGTGGCGGCCACCACCAGCCACACGCCGTCGAGCCAGGTCGATTCGAAACCGCCGGGCAGGGCCACGATATTGCCGCTTGCAGCCAGCGCCTCCAGCTCCGGGCACAGCGCGGGCGCGCCCACCCGCACCGCCGCGCCAGCCTCGTGCAGCGCCTCCACCTTGCGCCGCGCCACCGCGCCGCCGCCGACCACCAGCACCGGCCGGCCGCGCAGGTCCAGAAACACCGGAAACAGCCGGTCCTGCAGCGGGTCCAGCGGCGCGCGCGCTGCGGCGGCGCGTTCGGAAGGGGCGGCGGACTGGGCTGAAGACATGGGAGGTGGCGCTCGATGGCGAGCCCTCACGCTAGTCCTGCCGCTTGCCGCCCGGAAATGACTGCCCGGCCTTGCCTGATAACTCAATGGCATAAAGATGGGCTATTCATGCCGGCCGGTTATGGATAACGTCGGCAGAGGCCGGCATTCGACCGGCGTGGACCGCCCGCCCGATGCGCAACGCCGCCAGCTTCCTTCGATCCCGCCCGGCGCAGGCCACGGCCCGGCCGGCTGCGGCCCAGGCTCAGGAGTCGCCGCCATGACCCTGGTCCAGCTGCGCTATTTCGTGGCCATCGCCGACGCCGGGTTCAACATCACCCAGGCCGCCGAACAGGTGCATGCCACCCAACCGGGCCTGTCCAAGCAGCTCAAGCAGCTGGAGGACGAACTCGGCTTCCTGTTGTTCGTGCGCAAGGGCCGCAGCCTGGAAGGCCTGACCTCCGAAGGCACCGAGGTGCTGGCCCACGCCCGCCGCCTGCTGGCCGAGGCCGCCAACATCCGCGCCTACGCCGCCAACCAGCGCCGCGACGGCCAGGGCCGGCTGCTGATCGCCACCACCCACACCCAGGCCCGCTTCGTGCTGCCGCCGGTGCTGGCCCAGGTGCGCAGGCAATACCCGCAGCTGAGCATCCATCTGCAGCCCAGCGCCGACGGCGACGTGCTGTCCCAGCTCAGCCGCGGCGAAGCCGACCTCGCCTTGATCAGCACCGCCGGCCCGCCACCTGCCGATGGCATCGCCGTGCCCTTGTTCCGCTGGCGCCGCGTGGTGCTGGCCCAGCGCGGCCACCCGCTGGCCAAGGACGGCAAACCACCCACGCTGGCCGATCTCGCCGCCGTGCCGCTGGTCAGCTACGAATCCTCGATCCGGCCGGAGTCGTCCCTGCGCCGCGCCTTCACCGCCCAGGGCCTGGACCCGCAGCTGGCGATGACCGCCCGCGACGCCGATCTCATCAAGACCTACGTCCGCGCCGGGATCGGCATCGGCCTGCTGGCCGAGATGGCCTTCAGCGCCGCCGAGGACAGCGACCTCGCCTCGCTCCCCGCGCCTGCCGCCATTCCCGAATGCATCGCCTGGGCCGTGTTGCCTCGCGAGCGCGTGCTGCGCGACTACACCGTCGAACTGCTGGTCGCCCTGGCCCCGCAGCTCGACCGCCACGACCTCCGCCGCGTGCTCGCCGGCCACAGCGAACCCAACTGGCCCGCCGCACCGACCTGGACGGAGCTGTGTGCGGTGATCACCAACTGATGATGGCGGTGCAGGAGCTGGCGGCAGCGACGCCGGCCCGCCCGCGGGTTGCCTGCGCCTGTCTGGGCGACTGAACACATCCCGCGCACAGCGTCGCGCATGCGCCGTCGATGCGCGCCGAACCGCCCGCTGCGCCACAATGGCCGACTTTCCGACGGCGCGACGATGCAATGAAGACCCCCAAAGGCCTGCAGCCTTTGATCGATGACGGCATCATCGACGCCGTCCTGCGTCCGCTGAAAAGCGGCAAGGAAGCCTCGGTGTACGTGGTGCGCGCGGGCGATGAGATCCGCTGCGCCAAGGTCTACAAGGACATGGCCCAGCGCAGCTTCCAGGCGCGCGTGCAGTACCAGGAAGGCCGCAAGGTGCGCGGCAGCCGTCAGGCGCGGGCCATCGGCAAGGCCACCAAATTCGGCCGCCGCGAACAGGAAGACGCCTGGAAGCATGCCGAAGTCGATGCGCTGTTCGCGCTGGACAAGGCGGGCGTGCACGTCCCGCGCGCCCATGGCTACTTCCACGGCGTGCTGGTGATGGATCTGGTGGTCGATGCCGAAGGCCACAGCGCCCCGCGCCTTGGCGAAGTGGAACTGTCGCCCGAGGAGGCCCGCGCCTTCCACGCCCGCCTGATCGGCGACGTGGTGCGCATGCTCTGCGTCGGCATGATTCACGGCGACCTGTCCGAATACAACGTGCTGGTCGCGCCCGACGGCCCGGTGATCATCGACTTCCCCCAGGTGGTCAGCGCCGCCGGCAACAACGAAGCCCGCACCATGCTTCTGCGCGACGTCCACAACCTGCGCGACACCCTGAGCCGCTTCGCCCCGGAACTGGCCGACACCCACTACGGCGAAGAGATGTGGGCCCTCTACCAACAAGGCGCCCTGCGCCCCGACACCGCACTCACCGGCCGCTTCACCTTCGACACCCGCCGCGCCGACGTCGCCGCCGTGCGCATGTCGATCGAAGACGCACGCCAGGAAGCGATCATCCGCCAGCAGGGCCGGGAAGAAGCGGCCGAGCGCGATTGAGGATGCCACTCATCCGCCACCCTCACCCTGTAAGAATTGACAGCTTGCCCGCACCGTCCGCGCGAACGTAGCGTTGGCCCATCGCGGCGAGGCCGATGGACGGCCGCCGCGAGCGCAGACAGGGGGATGTCGCATGTCGGGGGATCCACGACCGGCCGTATCGAGGCCGCTTGCAGCAACATGGCTTGCCACAACAGGCTTGGCGCTCTGCGCCGCCGCCTGCGTGCCCGCAGAATCGCAGCCAGCCGGTGAGCCGGTCTCCGCCGCACGTGGTGTCGCCCACCTCGCGAAAATCGAGGCTGCCGCCGTCGCGGGCGATCAGCAGGCCGTGCAGGAAGGCGTCAAAGCCTTCAGCGACGACGTCCGCCGGTCGATGCGCGTCCCCGACATCAGCCGCCGTATCGACCCCGAAGCCGCCCGCGCCGCCGCCAAGCGCGTCCCCGGCGTGCGCTCCGTGGTCTGGCTGGACCGCGAAAACCTGTTCGCCATCGTCGCCACCAACCCCGCCCGCAGCCACGTCACCATCGACGCCATCTGCCGGGAACTCGACCCGCTGGGCGACACCCTGGCCGTCGTGGTCAATCTGCAGAGCGGCGCGGCCAGAACCGGTGACGAGCTCGAAATCCTCAGCCGGAATTGCCAGCTCCCGGAAGGCGAGCGGGCCTTCATGCAGCGGGAGCGGCAGGTGGATGTGGTGGCGCCTGAGGTGAGGCGGATGCAGTAGCCGTCAGTGCGCGGAAGCAGCGCAAGGAAACGCCTGCAGTGGCGTTGCCGCCCTATGTTGTGCCGAAACACGTTCCTGCCGGGTGTCGGGTCGGAAGCAGCCCCGGGTCAGCGCTTGATTTCAGCGCTCAATTCCTCGTCACCATGCCGCCGTGGTTCGCATACGGCTTGGTCTGGCCATCCGGCTGCACGGCTTCCACGGTGTACGGGTCGATCGGACGCCCGGGGACTTCCATGCCGGGTGAGCCCAGCGGCATGCCGGGAAGGGCGAGGCCCTTGATCTTGGGTTTTTCGGTGAGCATGCGGCGGATGTCGACGGCGGGGACGTGGCCTTCGACGAAGTAGCCGGCGACTTCGGCGGTGTGGCAGGAGCCTTTGCCATAGGGGATGCCGAGGCGTTGCTTGATCGGGCCGAGGTCGTCGTGGTCGCGGACGACGACGCTCATGCCGGCGCTGCGCAGGTGTTCCACCCAGACTGCGCAGCAGCCGCAGGTCGGGGTTTTGTGGACGGTGATGGTGGGCAGGGCCTTGCCGGCGGGAGCTTTGGCCGCGCTGCGGGCCTGCTTGGGCGCCGGGGCCTGGGCCGTGCGTGCGTTCGCGGCGCTCTGGGGCTCGGCGGCTGCTGCGGGCGGGGCGGCCGTGGTGGCGAGCAGGCCGGCGAGGGCGGCGGTGAGTGCTGCGGCGAGCGCGGATGCGCGGGCGGTGGCGATGGTCATGTCGGGTCCCTGCCTTGGATCGGCCGATGACTATACCGCCGGTCGTCGGGCGAGGGGCAGGCCGGGCAGCCGGTGACTCAGGCGCAGGTCACGCGGCATGCTTCGGTGGCGTCGGGGCGCGGCACCGCCGGTTGGGCACTGTCGGATCGGCTCGCAGAAGAGCTGCGTGCTGGAGGGATGCCGTTACGCCGTCTTCGCCAGCGCCTCGTCGCCCCAGTCCTCATGCAGGCCGCATTCGCGCTTGAGGCCGAAGAAACGGGTGTCTTCCTCGCGCATGCCGTCCTCCAGCTTGCGGGTGGTGTGCACGTCGCCGATCGACACATAGCCTTCGTGCCACAGCGGGTGGTAGGGCAGGTCGTGATCGTTGAGGTAACGCCAGACGTCGCGGTCGGTCCAGTCGGCGATGGGGTGCAGCTTCCAGCGGCCGTCCTTGCGCTCCAGATAGTCGATGCTGCTGCGGCTGTCGGCCTGGCTGCGGCGCAGACCGGCGATCCAGGTGCCCACGCCGAGCTCGCGCAGGGCGCGCTGCATGGGTTCCACCTTGCGCAGGCGGTTGTATTCGCGGATGCCTTCCACGCCCTGCTCCCACAGGCGGCCGTGGCGGGCTTCCATCCACGCGGCGTCGACGAGCGGGCGGTAGACCTTGAGATTGAGCGACAGGCGCTCGGTCAGTTCATCGATGAAGCGGTAGGTCTCGGGGAACAGGTAGCCGGTGTCGACCAGCACCACCGGCATGTCGCCGCGGATGCGATGCGCCAGGTGCAGGCCCACCGCGGCCTGGGCGCCGAAGCTCGAGGACAGCACATGTTCGCCCGGCAGATGGCGCAGGGCCCACTCGATGCGTTCCGGCGCGGTGTAGGCGGCCAGGCGGCGATTGATGTCGGCCAGGGCCTGCGGCGAGGTGTCGGCATCGCCCAGCAGGTCGGCCAGGGCTGCCGGGGATTTGTTCGCGGCCGGCTTATTCGCGGCGGGCGCGCCGGGAATCGTGGCGTTCGGGTGGAAGGTGGACTGTGCGTGCGTCGTCATGACACCAGCTCCAATGACAGCGCCCGGCTGCGTTCTGCGTCGAAGGCCAGTACGCCCGCACGGATCAGGAAATCGCCGAAGCGCTCCGCGTCCGTGCGTTCCGCGGCGTAACGTGCCAGCAGCGGGTCGAGTGCGGCGAGGATGGTGGCCTCGTCGATGTTTTCGCGGTACAGGGTGTTGAGCCGGCGGCCGATGTGGTCGGCGCCGAGCATCAGGTTGTAGCGGCCGGGGGCCTTGC
>ERZ1066121.1580-NODE-1580-length-16110-cov-5.775273_pt1 | contig 16110 bp, 9 predicted proteins | sample MGYA00382768_ERZ1066121 | MGnify/ENA primary metagenome ERZ1066121 (study PRJEB33369, sample SAMEA5778351) | biofilm metagenome | biome: Industrial cooling water; feature: Water cooling tower basin; material: Biofilm | place: United Arab Emirates | collected... | reverse complement strand
TCGATGCGCAAGCCCCCGGCGACCGAAGCAAAAACGTCCTGATCGAGGACGTGCAAACCGGCGCGGCGTTCGAGCACCGCAAGGAGGATCGAGAGTCGACCGAGATCGAGGCCAGAAACATAACGACGGGCGCCACCAGACGCTGCAGGCGCCACCAAGGCTTGCACTTCGACCATCAAAGGCCGGCTATTGTTCGCCGTTGGAGTGACCACCGAGCCCGCCGCGGCGCTGGGACGCTCCGCGAGGAAGAGATGACTCGGATCGCTGACCTCGCTCAGACCGCGGCTGTCCATCTCGAAGAAGCCCACCTCTTGCGAAGGGCCGAAGCGATTTTTCGTCGCGCGCAGCACGCGGAACTGATAGGTCGCGTCGCCTTCGAAGGAGAGCACCGTATCGACCAAATGCTCGAGCACCTTGGGCCCGGCGATGGTGCCTTCTTTGGTCACATGGCCGATGAGGAAAAGCGCGATGTCTTCCGCTTTGGCGAGCTCGGTGAGCCGCGAGGTCACTTCGCGGAGCTGCGCGACCGTGCCTGCCGACGAGAGCGACGACGAAGCGCGCAAGGTCTGGATCGAGTCGACGACAACCGCCTGGGCCGACTCGCTATGCAAGAGCTGCAGGACCTCCTCGAGGTCGTTCGAGGCAAAGAGCTGAATGTCCTGGAGCGCCGCGTTCCCGAGTCGCCGGGCACGCTCGGCGACTTGAAAGGCAGATTCTTCACCGCTGATGTAGAGCGTGCGTGCGCGGCGTGCGGCGAGGGCGCCGAGCATCTGCAGGGCGAGAGTCGACTTGCCGATGCCGGGGTCGCCGCCCAAGAGCACGACACCGCCGGGCACCACGCCGCCGCCCAGGACACGATCGAGTTCACTCAGGCCCGAGGGCAGTCGCGGGCGCTCCATCGACTGCACCTCGGCGAGGCGGGTGCTTTTCGGCGGGCCGCTGCGGCTGCGTTTGCCCGCCGTCGCCTTCCGCTCTTCCAGAGTATTCCACGCGCCACAGCCCGAGCAGCGGCCTTGCCAGCGGGGATGTTCGGCACCGCATTCCTGGCAAACGTAGGCGCTGCGCGCTTCCTTTTTCACGTCGCCTCCGATCCTTAGAACTGAACTCCCAGGATCAGACGTAGTGCATGGGCCTTGGCCAAGCCAGGGTTGCCGCCAGCGAAGGTCGGCGTCCCCTCGTTGGTCGGATAGCCGAGCCCCGCCAGCGGGAAGAGGATGCCGTACATGAAGGCGGTGTAGAAGCCGTCGGTGAAGGAAGGCCCGTCGTCGCTGCGGTAGTAGATGTTGAAGTTCAGCTCCACGCCCAGGTCGGCATCCGAGCCGTAGCTCTGCACGGGTGAGGACGCGCGGCTCCAGATCAAGTCGAAGCGTGCGCCCAAGAGCTCGCCGAACTGGCTACGGATGAGATCGTAGCTGACGCCCGGCTTGAAGTAGTAGGCGCCCGCCACTTGGCCCATGATATTGCGCCAGAGGATCAAGTCGACGCGGTAGTTGCGATGGAAGGCGAAGGTGGAGATGGTGTCGTCCGCCCGGCCGTCTTCGACGGGTTGGTCGACCAAGTTGTTGTAGCGGGGGCTTAGACCTTCGACATCGGGATCGCCGCTGGCGTAACCCGTGTGGAAGTGGATGCCGAGCTTCTCGTTGAGCACCCGGTATTCGCTCTCGAGTGCGTAACCGAACTGCTTGAGCTTGTAGTCGCGCGTGGGATTGATCGTCGTAATGTCGTCGATTTGGCCGTAGACGAAGACGCCTTCCGCCTCGACGCGCAGCGTCTTCCACAAAAACTGCCCCCAGAGGTTCGGGGTGATGGCCCAAGCATTGGTGCGGAAGAAGCCATCGGAAGAGGCGGCGGCCTGATCGCGTGTCGCGTAAGGATTGGCGACGCCGCGGCTCGAGAGGAACTGCCGACGGTAGAGGAACTGCAAGCCGCCATTGAGCACCGGGCGACCTGCCAAGAGCGCAGCCTGCTGCTTGTCTTCATCCATACGCCTAGCCGCGGCCAAGGTGTATTGGTAGACGTCGTCTTTCTGACCGGCGTCGAAGGCCAGTCCCGCAGGATCGGAGAAAGGCTGGTGGATAAAGCCCTCCGAGGCGAAATCGAACATGCCGGCGAAGTAGAAGTCGCGCCATTTGGTCAAGGCCATGACGCGGTCGACATCGGAGGAAAAGTCGCCGTCGATGCCCGCGCCGTCGTTGGCGAAAATCCCTAAGCCGAAGTTCCATCCCATGCGGCCGAAGCGCAGCTGACCCAGCGAGCGGTTGGTCACCTCGGCCCAGGCGCGGCGTACGACCAAGCTGTCCTGCAAGGAGTTTCGCCCTGCGGTCGGCGGGACCGCCGTCGAGGTCAAGAGTTCGGGTGGGTTGCTCGGATCGCGAGGAAAACGGGAGAGATCCCCACTCGAAGCGGGCCCGTAGGCCGAGTCTCCCGGCGTCGAACCCCAAACCAGGTTGTCGAAGGCGTCGACCATGAAATGAACGCGAACGTTTTCGCTCAACGTCACTGTCGGCTCAAGACGCAAGCGCATGTTGGCGAAACGCAGCTGGTTCGAGTTGCAGGCCGTCGCCGTCGTCGGATCCGTGTCCTCGGCTGAGTCGGAACATCCCCCTGTGGGTTTCACGCCATCTTCGATGGGACGAAAACGGTTGAAGGGTAAATCTTCGCCCGTCCTGCCAGGCACCTCGAGCTCTCTGCCGAGGAAGAACTTATGCTGAAACTCGCCACGCGCGCGGAAGTAGCCGTGAAGCGTGAAGATGGGCGCCGATGCCGTCCAGCGATCGAGGACGGTGGGATCGTTGGTGGGCCGCTCGGCCCTACGCATCAACTTTTCGTCTTCGGCCACCACTTTGGGCGGCACGCTCGTTTTGGCGGGCTCCCGCGGCTCGGCTTCGTTGGCCTCTTCCGCCGCGCTTTCGGGATCGGGCACCACCAAAGGTTCGACGCTGGGCGCGCGAAGTTTGGGTTCGGGCTCTGTGCCCTCCGTGCCCCCTTCCGGCTTTTCCTCTTCGCTGCTACCCTCCGCTTCGGCTTCGGCAGGAGCCTCGGCCGGGCTGCGAGCTTCGCCTTTCTTTACGCCTCCGCGTCGCGGCTGCTGGCCCAAGGCCTCCGCCTGGAGCAGAAACACGCAGCAAGCGGCGCTCAGCGCCCACCCAAGTCGTCGCGTCAGCATGAACCCATCTCGAAAACCAAAACGCCTCTGCTTTCCATGGCGATGTTCGAGGCAGGGGACTAACACGTGCGTTCCCGGATCGCCACTCCGTCGTGGCAGATCGGCGGCCCGCGAGAGATCGGACGGGCATTCATGAGGCGCTGGTCGCTGCGTCATCGCGCTCTCTGCAGCCCCAGATTCGCGAGGGCGAGGTGGGCTCGGTCGCTGGTCGGCTTCACGTCCTGGGCGCTAACGGCCAGCCTTCTGCAGCTGGCGTGCGGGGCCGCAGATCTCTCGTATTCCGGCGCTGGAGGGGCGCGTTCGCAAGGCGAACACGGGCGGCCCTTGAGCCGCAGTGAAAGCCGCCGCCTCGAGGCCTTGCTCAAGCTCGCCGAGAAGTTACGTGGCCTGAAGTTCCGCCGTGCGGTGCCCGTCGAGGTGGAAGATCGCGCCTCGATCACCCGGCACCTCTTCAACGATATCGATCGCAAGGATCTGGAGAAAGCGCGCTTCACCTACGCCGCGCTCGGGCTCCTGCCGGAAGACATCGCCATCGAAGATCTCCTGCGGACCATCCTCGGCGAGCAGGTGGTCGGCTACTACGACCCTCGGGAAGGCCGCCTCGTCCTGCGCGACGACGTACTCGCCGCGGTGGGCAGCGGCAAAGACCACGAACTCCACGAAGCCGAGCTCGTGATCGTGCACGAGCTGGTCCACGCACTGCAGGACCAAAATCTGGGCTTGGGCAAACACCATCGCCAAGAACGCGACAGCGATGCTTCCACCGCCTTTCGTGCCGTGGTCGAAGGCGACGCGACCTTGGCGATGCTCGGCTACGCGGCGATGCGCGCGGGAGTGCCGCTCGACGCCTTCGTGCAGCGCCCCGAGATGCTCAAGGTTGCGATGCAAGCCGAAGGCAGCGCGAAACCCAGCGAACTCGACGGCGCCCCAGCGATCCTCCGCTTCACCCTCCTCGCCCCTTACGTGGATGGCGTCGTCTTCGCGGCGAGTTTGCATCGCCGTGGAGGCTGGCGCGCCATGGATCGCGCGCACGCCCTCTTGCCCGCGAGCACCGAGGCCGTTCTCCACCCCGACAAATATTTTGCAGGCGAGCGCCCTGAGGCGATCACGCTGCCCAATTTCGAGAGCCTGGACCGCACCGGCCTCGAGAGCGTGCACGAAGACACCTTGGGGGAGCTCGAGATGGCCGTGTACTTTGGCCAGTCCAAGTTCAATCCGCCCATCGACCTTCTGGCCAGCGAGGGCTGGAACGGCGACCGCTTGCGAGTCTATCGCCGGCGGGACGGCCGCAGTGTCGCCCTCTGGCTCAGCAGTTGGGACAGCGTTCAAGACGCGATCGAGGCCGAAAAAGCCGCCGAACGCATCCGCAATCACGACCTCTCGCTCACGCAGGACCGTCACCAAGTGCTGCGTTACGGCCGAGCTTTGCTCATCGTTCGCGGCCTCAATTCCCAGGAATGCACCGAGGTCCGGCGTTTCGCTGAGCGTTGGGCTGCCGTGCTGCCGCCCAAGCCGCGAACGCTCCGCCCCTTTCCTCTCTAAACGCAGGCTTGACCCTGGGCTTTGGCGCGACTAGCTTCCGGCCTTTCGCGCGAGAGTCGAGTCCAATGCAGTCCAAAGTCAGCCCGCTGAGCCCCGTTTTGGTCCAGGTCGAAGTCCAAGTTCCCTGGGATAAAGTGCAAGAGAAATACGACGAGAACCTCACCCGGCTCTCGCGTACCGTGCATGTCCGCGGCTTTCGGCCGGGCAAAGCCCCTCGCACCGTCATCAAGCGGCTCTATGGCCAGCGCGTGCACGGCGAGGTGGCGGCCAACTTCATCGAAGAAGGCCTGAGCGAAGCCGTCCGCAGCCACGATCTGGACATCGTCTCTGAGCCCACCGTCGAGCTCAGCCCCCTCGAGGACGGGCAGCCCCTGCAGATCACCGCGAAGTTCGAGATCCGTCCGGAGATCAGCGAGGTCAAGGTCGAAGGCCTGGAGCTCAGCGCACCGGCCGCCGAGGTGAGCGACAAAGACGTCAACGAGGCCGTCGAGGAACTGCGTCGTCAACATGCCGAGTTGCGCCTCCCCGAACCTGCGCGCGCTTCCCAAGCGGGCGACCAGCTGCGCATCAGCTACGGGGTCGAAATCGAAGGCAAGGCGCGCGAGGACATGGCCTCCGAGGAGCGCACCGTCACGGTGGGCGAAGACAAGCTCATCCCTGAGCTCGACAAGGCCCTGCTCGGCGTCAACGTCGGCGACCATCTCGACGTCGATGTGCGCTTCGGCGAACAAGCCCCCGAAGAGCTGCGCGGCAAAGACGCCCGCTTCCACATCCACATCCACGAGATCCGCGAAGCCGTTCTGCCGGAACTCGACGACGACTTCGCCAAGGACTGCGGCGACTACGAGACCCTGCTCGAACTCCGCCTCAAGATCCGCGAAGGCCTCGAGAACGAGAAAAAGGCCAACCGCGAATCCGAGCTGCGTCGCCAGGTGATCGACCGTTTGGTCGACGCCAATGAAGTTCCCGTCCCGCCCTCTTTGGTCGAGCGGCAGCGCAAGCAGCTCGAGATGGAGATCGGAGCTTTCCTCGCCATGGCCGGTCAGGGCAACCCCTCTCTCCAAGAAGAGATGAGCAATAGCCTGCGTGAACGTGCCGAAAAGCAGGTCAAAGCAGCGCTCCTGCTTTCGGCCTTGGCACGGCAGGAAGGCACCAAGGTCGAAGAGAGCGAGATCGACCAACGCTTGCAGCGCATCGCGGACGCCTCGGGCAAACACATCGCCAAAGTGCGCGCGGAGTTCGGTCCCGAGCGCCGGCAGCGCCTCGAATCTCAGCTGGTCGAAGAGAAGCTCCTCGACTGGCTGGTCGCCAAGGCCGTGGTGCGCACTGCCGAAGCCGATTCGGCCGAGGCCTGAAACGAGCCTTCCCGCCGCCGCCTCATCGAAGCAATCGCGCGATGCGGCGGCGCTTCTCGATTGACAGTCGCCTTGGCGATGGGCAGCTTAGTGCGCCAGAGCCCTCCGCCCACTCCATCGAGGAGGTGGGGAATGGGAGGGGGATGGCGGGGGTTGTTCCCCCAAGGTTCTTTTCGCTAGGCGCCTGTCGAAGGCTAAGCTTTAATCCCGAAGGTCGAAGGAGTGGCCGGAGGCCGAATGGGGTTGCGCCGAGGACGAAGTCGAGGCGTCCCCTAGGGTCCCAGGGCTCGTCCATCGTCGGTAGAGCGTGGGTGTGGAGGTAGATTCGTGAGAGATTTTTCTAAGTCGGACGAGAGAGCGTTCATTCCTTTTCCCCAAGTGGTCGAGACCACGCATCGCGGCGAGCGCAGCTGGGATATTTTCAGCCGCCTCCTCAAAGACCGCATCATCTTCCTCGGCACCGAGGTGAACGACGACGTCGCCAACATCATCATCGCGCAGATGCTCTTTTTGGAGAGCGAAGATCCCGACAAAGAGATCACGCTCTACATCAACAGCCCTGGCGGCGTGATCACGGCGGGCTTGGCGATCTACGACACCATGCAATATGTAAAGTGCCCGGTGTCGACGGTTTGCTTGGGTCAAGCAGCGTCTATGGCCGCGTGGCTCCTGGGCGCCGGCGCCAAAGGCCATCGCAAGGCGCTGCCCAACAGCCGCATCATGATTCACCAGCCTCTCGGCGGTGTACGCGGTCAGGTCAGCGACATCGAGATCCACGCCAAGGAAATCATCCTGCTGCGTGAGCGCATGAACCGCATCCTCGCCGCGCATACCGGGCAAGCGGTCGAAAAGATCAAAGAGGATACCGAGCGCGATCGTTACCTCTCGGCCGACGACGCCAAAGCCTACGGCATCATCGATGATGTCATTCACCCCCGCAAGCCGCTGCCGGCGCTCTGAGGGGGCCTGGAAAGCGCGCCTGGCTTGCACTCGGGCCAGGCACGCCCCAGGAAGAGAAATAAGCCAAAACCTTTCTCGCCGCCTGCACTTGACAGGGTGATGGCGCGACCGAAGTGTGATATCTTGGGCTTCGACGGGATGCAGGGCACGTGAGGGCAAAGACTCGTGGACCGACGGCGTGATGACGGACATGGTAATCTTCAGTGCTCTTTCTGCGGCAAATCGCAGAAAGAGGTCAAAAAGCTCATTGCAGGGCCCACCGTCTACATTTGCGACGAGTGCATCGGCCTCTGCAACGACATCATCGCGGAAGAGGTAGAGCGCGAGGACTCGTTCGCTTCGGGCACACCTCTGCCCAAGCCGACCGAGATCAAGGCGATCCTCGACGAGTACGTGATCGGCCAAGAGCGCGCCAAAAAGGTGCTCGCGGTAGCGGTGCACAACCACTACAAGCGCATCGATTCGCGCACGAGCACCGATGACGTCGAGTTGCAGAAGTCGAACATCCTCCTCCTCGGCCCCACGGGTTCGGGCAAGACCTTGCTCGCGCAAACCCTGGCGAGGATCCTCAACGTTCCCTTCGCGATCGCAGACGCGACGACTTTGACCGAGGCCGGCTACGTCGGCGAAGACGTCGAAAACATCATCGTGCAGCTGCTGCAGAACGCCGACCACGACGTCGAGCGCGCGCGGCGGGGCATCGTCTACATCGATGAGATCGACAAGGTCGCCCGCAAGGGAGACAACCCTTCGATCACCCGCGACGTCAGCGGCGAAGGCGTGCAGCAGGCCCTGCTCAAGATTATCGAAGGCACCATCGCGAATGTGCCGCCCAAGGGCGGTCGCAAACATCCGCAGCAAGAATTCCTGCAGGTCGACACCAGCAATATCCTCTTCATCTGCGGCGGCGCCTTCGTCGGCCTCGAGCAGATCATCGAGAGGCGTATCGGCCAGCGTTCGCTGGGCTTCGGCGCCGAAATTCCTTCCAAGAAGGACAAAGCCATCGGCGAGCTCCTCGAGCAGGTGCAGCCCGAAGACCTGCTGAAGGCGGGCCTCATCCCGGAGTTCATCGGCCGTTTGCCGGTCATCGCGACCTTGCACGAGCTGAACGAACGCGCCTTGGTCGACATCTTGACCAAGCCCAAAAACGCGCTCGTCAAGCAGTACTACAAGCTCTTCGAGATGGATGGCGTAAAGCTGAAGTTCACGGCGGGCGCCCTCGAAGCGGTGGCGGTCGAAGCGCTCAAGCGCAATGCGGGTGCCCGCGGCCTGCGTGCCATCATGGAAAGCGCGATGCTCGAGATCATGTACGACGTGCCTTCGCGCGCCGGCATCAAAGAGGTCGTGGTCAACGAAGACGTGATTCGCAAAGGCGAAAAGCCTTTGATCGTCTACGAAAAAAAGGCCGAGCTGGCATAGCGTCGCTGCGTCGCACCGGGCCTGTAAGGGGGAACGATGTTTTTTCACCGCAATCAGCCCGGAGGCGAGCGGAGTGAAGGCGGCGAGGGCAAATACCTTCCGCTTTTGCCTCTGCGCGACATCATCGTCTTTCCTTATATGGTCGTGCCGCTCTTCGTCGGCCGGGAGCGCTCGATCAGTGCCCTCGAAGAGGCGATGGGGCGTGGCAAAGAAATCCTCTTGGCCGCCCAGAAGAAGGCCAAGACCAACGATCCGGCGCCGGAAGACATCTTCAGCGTCGGCACCATCGGCACCATCGTGCAGCTCCTTCGCCTGCCCGACGGCACCGTCAAGGTGCTGGTCGAAGGCAAGCGGCGCGCGAAGATCCTCAAGTTCTTGCCCAACGAGGATTTCTTCCTCTGCGAGGTCGAAGCTTTCGAGGAGCCGGCTGCGCTTTCGGTCGAAGTCGAGGCGCTGATGCGCTCGATCAAGACGACCTTCGAGGGCTACGGCAAGCTCAACAAGCGCATCTCTCCCGAGACGCTGATCCACGTGCAAAGCATCGAAGATGCCTCGCGTCTGGCCGATTCCGTGGTCGTTCATCTCACGGCCGTCAAGCTCAGCGACCGCCAAGCTCTGCTGGAAACGGCCGATCCTTATCAGCGTCTAGAGCGTCTCTTCGAGATCATGAACGCGGAGATCGAGATCTTGCAGGTCGAGCGCAAGATCCGCAGCCGCGTCAAGAAGCAGATGGAGAAGACGCAAAAGGAATACTACCTCAACGAGCAGATGCAGGCGATCCAGCGCGAGCTGGGTGAACGCGACGAGTTCAAAAACGAAATCCAAGAACTTGAAGATCGCGTTCGCGCCAAGCAGCTCACGCAGGAAGCCCTCGGCCGCGTTAAAAAAGAGATCAAGAAGCTGAAGATGATGCAGCCGATGAGCGCGGAGGCGACCGTCGTCCGCAACTACATCGACTGGGTGCTGAGCTTGCCCTGGAACGATCTCAGCGAAGAGACGCTCGAGATGAAAAAAGCCGAAGCGGTGCTCGATGAGGACCATTACGGCCTGCGCAAAGTCAAAGAGCGCATCCTCGAACATCTGGCCGTGCAGGCCATGGTCGGCGAAGTGCGTGGCCCCATCCTTTGTCTCGTCGGTCCCCCAGGCGTCGGCAAAACCTCGCTCGCCCGCAGCATCGCCCGCGCCACGGGGCGTGAGTTCGTCCGCCTTTCGCTCGGCGGCGTCCGTGACGAAGCCGAGATCCGCGGTCACCGTCGCACCTATATCGGCGCCCTCCCCGGCCGCATCATCCAAAGCTTGAAGAAGGTCGGCAAAAACAACCCGGTGTTTTTGCTCGACGAGATCGACAAGATGTCGTCGGACTTCCGCGGCGATCCCGCGGCGGCGCTGCTGGAGGTCTTGGATCCCGAGCAGAGCCATAGCTTCAACGATCATTACCTCGACCTCGACTACGACCTCTCGAAGGTGATGTTCGTCACCACCGCGAACTCTCTCTCGGGCATCCCCCTCCCGCTACAAGACCGTATGGAGATCATCGAGCTCAGCGGCTACACCGAGTTCGAGAAGCTGAACATCGCGACGCGTTACCTGATCCGGCGTCAGCAGAAAGAAGCCGGGCTCGAAGGCAAAGAAATCGAGATCGGCGAGGGGGCTTTGCGGGCGCTCATCCACCACTACACCAAGGAGAGCGGCGTCCGAAACCTCGAGCGCGAGATCGGCAGCATCTTCCGCAAGATCGCCCGTCAGGTGCTCGAAGGCAAAGGCGAAGAGGGTTTCAAAATCGCCGCGCGCGACGTGCCTCGCTATCTCGGCGTCCCGAAGTTCCCCGAACCCCGGCGCGAAGGGCGAGACGAGATTGGCCTGACCACCGGCTTGGCCTACACGGTCTATGGCGGCGCGACGCTCGACTGCGAAGTGGCCGTGGTCTCTGGCAAAGGCAAGCTTGTGATCACCGGCTTGCTCGAAAAGGGCATGCAGGAGTCGGCGCACGCAGCGCTGAGCTACATTCGCTCCCGCGAGAAGGTCTTGGGCCTGAGCGAAGACTTCTATCAGAAGCTCGACATTCACGTGCACTTCCCCGAGTTCGTGCCCAAAGACGGTCCGAGCGCGGGCATCACGATGGCGACCAGCATGGCAAGCGCCCTGCTTCGCATCCCGGTGAGGAGCAGCGTCGCGATGACGGGCGAAATCACCCTGCGTGGACGTATCTTGGCCATCGGTGGTCTCAAGGAGAAGCTCCTCGCGGCGCATCGTGCAAGCGTCGAGACCGTCATCATCCCCAAGGAAAACCGCAAGGATCTTAGGGATGTGCCACGGCGCGTGCTCGCCTCCCTGCGCATCGTGTTGGTGGAGCATATGGACGAAGTCTTGCGGGAGGCGCTTTGCCTCAGCGATCCGGACGCCCTCTTCGGTGCCCGGACGCCGCCCCTCGAATACCGGTTGGGCAAGCTCTTCAATCCAGGCGCAGCGCTCGACGGCGTCGACGAGGAAGAAGAGGAGAGTTTGCTACCGACGATGGAGCCCCCTGCCGCTCAGCAATGAAGGCGCGCAGGTGGCTCGACGCCTCCGGCTTCGATGCTATCTCTGGCCTCGGCCGCCAACCGACGGCTCTCGCGACACACCCCGAAGTGACAATTTCGGGCGGATAGCTCAGCGGTAGAGCATCGCCCTTACAAGGCGGTGGTCCAGGGTTCGAATCCCTGTCCGCCCACTGCGAGAGCCTTCAGGCAGCACTCTGCCAAGGCGCGACGAAAGCCTGCCTCGCGGCTCCGGAGGCCGGCGCTCAACTCAGACTTCCTCGGACCGACAACCGCGCGCTCGGAGTGCTGCGGGCGCGGGACGCGGAGCGGGAATAACACGCGCTTTCGATAGGTTGCGAATGGAGAATCCACAGAACGCTGCGGGCTCTCTCTTCGCTCCTCGAAAGAAAGCTCGTGTTTTTCGCTTCTTAGGGCGTCTGTCGGAAGGAAGAAGCGCGCCTTTCTTTACTGAACGAAAGAACAGTATAAGATGGCGCTCTTAGGAGGTCGTATGAGCACGCTCGATCGTACAGCAGAAGCCATCAGTGAGCGAGTCTTGGAGTTGATCCCTTATCCGACGCGGGTGATCTCGACGGCAGGCTTTTGGAAACATATTGCGGAGCAAGCCTATGGTCCCAAAGGTGCGGAGCTGCTTTTCGATGCGCTTTGCCAGGCCTTTGAGGCCAGAGGGGTAAAGCCCGTACGTAGCTATTGAGGGCTTTGACCTTAGAACCTCCCAAATGGCGTGGCTTGCTTCGGAGTTGGGGAGTAAGACCTGCGCGTTTGGGAAAACATCGGATGCGTCGATCTTGGTTGGGCATGGGGCAGAGGGGGCGTGCGGGCGGCAGGGAGGCCGAGCTGCCTGCCACCCTCGACGCAGGGAGGCGATCAGGGCGCGTTGAGCGCAGAGAAGGCCGAAGGAGACAGGTGCCAGCCTTCCTCGCTCTCTGGCTCCTCTCTTCGCTCGTCTTGCTCTCATGTACGCCCTATCGCGCGGGGGGACGCGAAAAAACCCGCGTCGATCTGCCGAAGACTTACGCCGGCAGCGAGGCTCTGCAGAAGACGATGCAGCCGCCACCGCGCTGGTGGTACAGCTTCGGCGATCCCAATCTCAACCGCGTAATGCAGAGCGCGATTCGAGACAACCTCGATCTGCGCTCCGCCTGGGCGCGTCTGCAGCAGTCGCGCGCCGTGCTTTCGCAGGCGACTAGCGCCCGTTGGCCGCAGCTCGACGCGCAGCTGCAGGGCAGCCGGCAAAAGATTACGACGCTCTTCGGATCCTTTCAGAACAGCCTCTACACCGCGTCGCTCGCTGCCAGCTATGAGCTCGATGTCTTCGGTCGCATCAGCGCCTCGGTGAAGGCCGCGGGTCTGGAAGCGCTGGCAGCGAGAGAAGACATCGAGGCCTTGGCGATCAGCCTGAGCGCGGAGGTGGTCGAAGCCTGGTTCGACTGTGTGGAAGCCCAAGCGCGGAGCGAGCTGCTCGAGGAGCAGCTCCGCATGAATCGAACCTATCTCGACTTGGTGACCTTACGTTTCCAAGAAGGCTTGGTCTCGGCGGTCGACGTGCATCAGCAGCAGCAGATCGTCGCCTCGATCGAAGGTCAGCTGGCGCTCGCGACGGCCGACACTGCCACGCGGGGAAACCGCCTCCGTCTGCTGCTCGGCGACGCGCGAGCGCAGGTGACGCCGGCACAGAAACAGCTTCCCAACCTGCCGGCCGTGCCCGCGGTGGGCGTGCCCTCTCAACTGCTGCGCGACCGTCCCGACATCCGCGCCGCTCGGGCGCGGGTCGAGGCCGCCGATCATCGCATCGCCTCCGCCGTCGCCGAGCGCTTTCCCGCGCTCCGACTGACCGGCACCTTGGGCGTGAGCTCGACGAGCCTGCGGGACCTGCTCGAATCGCTGATCTGGAGCGTCATCGGCAACGCCACGGCGCCCCTTATCGACGGCGGCAGACGCAAAGCCGCCGTGGCGCAACAGCGCGCTCTCCTCGAAGAGCGGCTGGCCGACTACCTCCGCGTCATCGTCCAGGCGATGCTCGAGGTCGAAAACGCGCTGGTGCTGGAGAGGCAAAATCAAGCGGCACTCGAGGCGCTGCAGCGGGAGATCGCCAGTGTCGACAAGAGCGTAGAGGAGACGCGGGCGCGTTATCAGGAGGGGCTCAGCGATTACCTTCCGGTACTTTCGGCCCTACAACAGAAGCAGCAGCTCGAGGTACGCATTTTGAGCACGCAACGGCAGCGCCTCTCCTACCGGGTTCAGCTCCACCGCGCCCTGGGCGGCAGCTGGACGGCCGCCCTTACGCCGCCGCGCGGCAAAGGGAAGCGTGGTTCATGAAGCTTGGCGCTGCCAAAACCTGGCTGCTGCCTCTGCTGATCGTCGCCGCGGGCATCGGCATCATGATGATGCTGGTCGTCAGCCGTCCCAAAGCGAAGAAAGATTCCCCGCCTCCGCTCGGGCTGCTGGTGCGCGTCGTCGCGGCGCCGGTGGTCGACCGACAGGTGCAGCTCGAAGCGCAAGGCACCCTGATCGCGGCGCAGCAAGTGAGCGTCCAGGCGCAGGTCAGCGGCAAAGTGGTTTGGCTGCACCGGCAGCTGGTCCCGGGTGGGCGCGTTCGTAAGGGCGAGTTGCTGCTGCGCATCGACGGACGCGAATATGAGCTGGCGCTCGAAGCGCGGCGCGCCGAGGTGCAGCGTAGCCGGGTCGAGCTCGAACTAGAGCGCGGCCGACAAGTGATCGCGGAGCGCGAGTGGCGCAGCTTTCAGCCCCTCGATGCGGGTGCAGCGGACGCACGGCCCCTGGCCCTTCGCAGGCCGCAGATGGAGAGCTCGGAGGTCGCGGTCAAGGCGGCCGAAAGCGCGCTCGAACGCAGCCGCCTCGACTTGACGCGTACGCATCTCGAGGCGCCCTTCAACGCCATCGTGCAGAGCGAAAACGTCGAGGTGGGGCAGCTCGTCGGACCGCAATCGCCGGTCGCGACTTTGGTAGGGACGGACAGCGCCTGGGTGCAGGTGTCGGTTCCGGTCGAGGCCCTCGAGAGCTTGGCGATCCCGGGCATCGGCGGCGTGAGCGAGGGCGCAGATGCCATCATCGAAGAGAGTGGCAGCACGCAGGGCACGCGACGCAAAGGACGCATCGTCCGCCTCATGGGGGAAGTCGATCCCATGGGCAGGATGGCGCGTCTGCTGGTCGAAGTGCGCGACCCTTTTGCCTTGGAGGCTCCTGCGAAGTCGACGGCTGCACCCCTGCGTCCCCTTCTGCTGGGCAGTTTCGTTCGCGTCTCATTCGCTGCGAAAGAGTTCAAAGGCGTTCGCGAACTGTCGCGCGAGGTCCTGCGGGAAAACGATCGAGCGTTCGTCGCGACGCCGGAGAATCGTCTCGCCATTCGCAAGGTCGAGGTCGTCTGGCGCGGGCCGCGCAGCGTGCTCATCCGTTCCGGCATCCTGGACAGTGACCGCATCATCGAATCCCCTGTGCCGACGCCCACCGATGGTCTCCCTCTGCGCATCGAGAACGCGCCGAGCCGCGCTCGGAGCGGCCGATGAGCGCGCCCCAAGGCCGCAGCGAAGGTGGACTGCTGGCCTGGGCGGCGGGCAACCCAGTCGCCGCCAATCTGGCCATGCTCTTCCTTTTGGTCGGTGGTCTGATGACCCTTCCAAAGGTCAAGCAGGAAGTCTTTCCCGAGGTCGAGCTCGACACCGTCAACGTTCGCGTCGCCTACCCGGGTGCCAGCCCCAAAGAGGTAGAGCAAGGGGTGACCCTCGCCGTCGAGGAGGCGGTGCGTGCGGTCGAAGGCATCGAGGAGATCCAATCGACGGCCGCCGAAGGCGCGGGGGTGACCAGCATCCAGCTGCGCTTGGGTACGGATCGCGATCGCGCCTTGGCCGACATCAAGAGCGCCATCGATCGCATCGTCTCCTTCCCCGCCGACGTCGAGCGGCCAATCGTTAGTTTGGCAAGCAATCGCCAGCAGGTGATATCCCTGGTGTTTTACGGCGACCAGGACGAGAAGACCTTGCGCAAAGTGGTCGAGGACGCGCGCGACGAACTCCTCGAAGATCCCCGTGTCACCCAGGCCGAGCTCAGCGGCGTACGCCCCCTCGAGATCGCCGTCGAGGTGCCGCGCGCCAATCTGCGGAAGTTTGGGCTGACCATCGATGGCATCGCCCGCAGCATCCAGCGCGCCTCCATCGACGTTCCGGCAGGCGGCATACGTAGCGCGCGCGGCGAGGTCCTGCTCCGCACCAAGGCGAGACGCGATAGCACGGACGAGTTTCGCGACGTCGTTCTCATCAGCCGCCCCGATGGCAGCCAGGTACGGGTGGGTGACATCGCCGAGGTGCGCGACGGTTTCCGCGAGGTCGACAAAGAGGCTTACTACAATGGCAAGCGTGCGGTCATCCTCGATGTCCTCCGCGTCGGCGAAGACACCCCGGTGGCGATCGCCAAAACGGCCCGGCGATACGCCAAGACGGCGGCGCGCAAGCTCCCTCCTGGTATCGGGGTCGCCACCTGGCGAGATAGCGCCGAGATCTTCGAGCAGCGTATCGACCTTCTCGAACGAAACGCGATCTTCGGTCTGATTTTGGTCTTCGCGGTGCTGGCGCTCTTTCTCGAACTCAAGCTCGCCTTCTGGGTGGCTTGGGGCATTCCGACTTCGTTCATTGGCTCCATGCTCCTCTTTCCGGTGTTGGGCGTGTCGATCAATATGATCTCGCTCTTCGCCTTCATCGTCACCCTCGGCATGGTCGTCGACGATGCCATCGTGGTCGGCGAAGCGATCTACCATCGCCGCACGCAAGGCGAAGGCCTCTGGAGCGCCGCGGTGATGGGAGTGCGGGACGTGGCGCTGCCCGTGGTCTTTTCGATTTTGACCACCTGCATCGCCTTCGCGCCCATGCTCTTCGTCCCGGGAGTTTCGGGGCAATTTTTTCGTGTCATCCCCATCGTCGTCATCCTCGTCCTCCTGATCTCGCTCGTCGAAGCCCTACTCATCTTGCCGGCCCATCTGGCGGAGACGCCCCCTACCCGGCCCGAGGGCCGGGTAGGGGGTTTGCTCCGCAAACAGCAGGCCTTCAGCCGCGCCGTAGAGCGCTTCATCGAAAGGCGGTATGCGCCCCTGCTCCGTAAGGCGCTGCGCAACTCA
>ERZ1066121.1578-NODE-1578-length-16130-cov-8.874463_pt1 | contig 16130 bp, 8 predicted proteins | sample MGYA00382768_ERZ1066121 | MGnify/ENA primary metagenome ERZ1066121 (study PRJEB33369, sample SAMEA5778351) | biofilm metagenome | biome: Industrial cooling water; feature: Water cooling tower basin; material: Biofilm | place: United Arab Emirates | collected... | reverse complement strand
CGCACCGACGCTGCCGATCTGCCGGACCCGGCACGCTGGCTCTTCCGCACGCACGGCACCTTCCGCGTCCTGGAGGCCCGATGTGCCGCGCGTCCGTGGTGTCCGAACGGTCCGTTCGTCGTGCGCTTCAGCACGCCCGTTCGTGGCGCCGATCTGGCGACCGCGCTGCAAGTGGCACCGCAGGCACCACTCGACATCGACACGGCACGCGTGAGCGATTCGTGGCGTCTGGGCGGACGCTTCGCACCACGTCGCGCCTACGCGCTCATCGCACAGCCGACGCTGCGCGATGTGTTCGGCCAGTCGCTCACCGGCAACCCCGCCGTTGGCGTCCGAACGACGGGGTACGCACCCGATGTGCAGGCACCCTTCGGTCGGCTCACCATCGAGCGCACCGGTTTCCGCACGCTCGCCGTGCAGACGATGAACGTGGACACGCTCCTCGTCGAACGCCTCATGCTCCCCGATTCGGCCGTGGCGCGATTGCTCGCCGACGGCGAGTGGAGCTGGCGTGAGTATTGGCAAGCCGAGCAGCGACGGCACGTGCGCACGCGCGTGCCACTCACCCCGTCTCCCGACCGCACGCGCATTGTGGCGGTCGCCATTCCCACGGGCACGGCGCGTGAGTCCGGCCTGCAGCTAGTGCGCGTGCGCGACGCCGCCGCGCTGCGCGATACCGCGAGCGAGGACGAGTGGTTTCGCCTGGCGCTCGTGCAGGTCACCGATCTGGGCGTCCACGCCAAGGTGGGCGACGACGCCGGCACGGTCTGGGTGACCGATGCGCGTGATGGCAAGGTGCGCAGCGGCGTGCAGATCTCGTTGCACGATCGCCGAGGCCGTGTGCTGGCGCGCGCCACGACCAACGCCGATGGCATGGCTGAGCTGCGCGGCTACACGTGGCCGCGTCGCGATACCGCCGATGCCTCCTCGCTCGAGGAAGCGTACGTGCTCGCCCGTGCGGGTGACGATCGCGCCACGCTCGCCGTGCGCGACGGCGACCCGGATCTCGCCCCGTGGCGCTTTGGCATCTCGGGAGCGTGGGGCGTCGATCGCGCTGACGTGGCCGGGGCGATGTTCACCGAGCGTGATCTGTATCGCCCCGGTGAAACGGTGCATGTGAAGGCCATCGTGCGCCGTGGTGCCCTCGGCGCGCTCAACGCCGCCGGTCCGGGGGACTCGGTTCGCTGGGTGCGTCGTAACGCCGAGTACGAGCTCACCGACTCGGTGCCGGCGGTGCTCTCCGAGTTTGGCACGGCCGATACGCGATTGCCTGTGGCGAGCGATGCACCACTCGGTACGTACAGCGTCTCGCTCGAATGGCGCCACCGGCAGGAATGGCGCACGCTCGCGAGCACGAGCTACCGCATCGCCGAGTTCCGGCCGGCCGAGTTCCTCGTCGATCTCGCGACACTCGCGGCACCCGCGCGTGGTGGCGATACGCTGCGCGCGCGCGTCTCGGCCCGTTATCTGTTCGGCGGCGCGATGACCGGCGCTGGTGTGCAGTGGTCGCTCACCCGTGAGCCACTACCGAGCTGGGAACTGGGCATTGCCGGCATGGAGGACTGGATGCTCGGTGACAACGATGATGGCTGGGCGGGCGCCGACGGCGATGACGGCACGGAGTTCATCGCGAGCGGCAACGATTCGCTCGGCGCCGACGGATCGCGCGTGCTGGCGGTGCCCACCCCGGAGCTCGTGCCGGGGCGCGCCATGCGCCTCACGCTCACCACCAACGTCGCCGACGTGAATCGGCGTGTCGTGGGTTCGCGCGCCACGTCGGTGATGCATCCGGCCGACGTCTACATCGCGGCGCGTGTGCCGGGCACCGACTGGTTCTGGCGAACGAATGTCGATCGCACCATCGACGTGGCATCCGTGCGGCCCGACGGCGAACGCACCGCGGGTCTCGTGGTGAGCGGTGCGCTGGTGCGGCGTGAATGGCATCGCGTGTCGCGCGTCCGCGACGGCATCACCGAGGAGATCGGGGAGTGGGTCGCCGATACCGTTGCACGATGCCGCGTCACGACCACACGCTCCAGTGCGCCGTGTACGTTGCGACCGCAGAAGGGCGGTGCACACTCCGTGATTCTCACCGCGCGCGATGCGGGCGGTCGCGAAGTGCGCACGGCCTTCACGCGCTGGGTCGTCGGTCCCGACTGGGTGCCGTGGAACGACGACAACCAGCTCAAGCTCGATGTGGTTGCGGATCGTGCCCGATACGCCCCCGGCGATACCGCCACGCTCATGTTCGTCACGCCCTTCACCAACGCGGAAGCGTGGATCACCGTGGAGCGTGAAGGCATCCTGTCGCAACAACGGTTGCGCCTGACCTCGGGCACCACGACGTTCCGCTTGCCCATCACGGAAGCGCACGCACCAAACGTGTTCGTGTCCATGCTCGTCGCGCGGGGACGTTCACAGAAGCCCGGTACCATCGGCGACCCGGGACGTCCCACCATTCGCGTTGGCTACGCCCAGTTGCGCGTCGCCCCGGATGTGAAGCGACTGCAGGTGACCGTGCAGCCCGAACGCGCGCAGTACCGTCCCGGCGACAGTGCGCGCATTGACGTCACGGTGCGCGATGCCACTGGTCGCGGTGCGGCCGGTGAAGTCACGCTGTGGGCGGTGGACGAAGGCGTGCTTTCGCTCACCGGCTACCGCACGCCCGATCCGCTCGATCTCCTCTATCAGCCGCGCGGGCTCGGCATGCTGCTCGGCAGCTCACTCGCCAACGTGGCGCCGCAGCTGCCGGCCGGCGAAAAGGCGCGCCGTGCCCCCGGTGGTGGTGGTGGCGATGGTGGTGACGACATCCTGCGCTCGCGCTTCCGCTCCACGGCGTTCTTCCTCGGCAGCGTGCGCACCGATGCGAACGGCGTCGCGCGAGCGACGGCGATGTTGCCGGACAACCTCACCACCTTCCGCGTGATGGCGGTGGCGATCACGCGCACCGATCGCTTCGGCAGTGGCGACGCGCCGCTGCTCGTCACGCGACCGCTCGTCGCCCGCCCCGCCCTGCCGCGCTTCGTGCGCGAAGGCGATCAGGTGGAGGCCGGTGTGGTGGTGAATCGTCGCGAAGGCGCGAGCGGCAGCGTGCGCGTTGCCGCACAGGTCACCGGGGCGAAGCTCGACGGCCGCAACCGACGCGACGTGCGCGTCGATTCCGGTCGCGGTGTGGAGGTGCGCTTCCCGACACGCATCCCGGTGGGCGACACGGTGCGCTTCCGCTTCGACGCCACGGGGGGCCGCGATCGTGACGCCGTGCAACTCACCTTGCCGGTGCGTCCGGCCGCTCGTGCGGTGCTCGTGGCCGCGTCCACCATGGCCCGTGATCGCGCCACGCTTTCGCTCCCGTTGCTCGACGCCCCCGATCACGCGCGCTCGGCGCTGTCGATCACGCTTGGCGCGTCCCCACTGACGCTGGTGCAGGGGGCCCTGCCCAGTGTGCGTGCGTACCCGTGGCAGTGTACAGAGCAGATCGGCAGCACCGCGCTGCCGCTGCTCGCTTTGCTCGACGCGGACCTCGCACCGCCCACCGCCCGTACCGATCTCGCCGCCACCGTGCGCGCGCTGCAGCAGCGGCAGCGCTACGACGGTGGCATCGGCTACTGGAGCAGCAGCGATTGGACCACGCCGTGGCTCTCGGCGCACGCGGCACTCACCCTTGCCGCAGCGCGCGACGCCGGACTGCGCGTCGATTCGCTCGTGCTCAGCCGACTCGCCGACTATCTCACGCAGGCCGCTGGTGAAGCCATTGAAGCGTACGCGCCGGAGCGCGGGCGGACGCCGGTCTCGCGCCGTCACACGTCCACCGCGCTCATTCGCGCGGAGTACGTAGCGGCCGCCGAAGCCCTGCGTGCACTCGGTCGCCCCGATGTATCGCTCGAGAACGACCTCCTGCGCGAGGCCGCACAGCTCACCCCGGCCGATCGTGCACGACTTGCGCGCGTGATCGCCGAGCGTGGTGACCGGGCGCTGGCGCGGCCGTTGCTCGAATCGCTGTGGCGTCGCGTCGTGCAGGACGGCGAGCGGGCGTGGCTCCCCGATTCGCTCAACCGCGATGGCTTCTACTTCGCATCGCCGCTGCGGGGTACGGGGGAACTCTTGCGAGCCACGCTCGCGGTCGATCCGGATCATCCGCTGGTGGGTCCGCTGGTCGCGCAGGCCGTGCGTGACGCGCGCGCCGGCAGCGGCTGGTTCGGCGTCACGACCGATCTGGCCACGATCGTGCGCGCGTTTGCCGTGCTGCACGCGCAACAGGCGCAGGCCGCCGAGCGTGGCGTCCAGATCAGTGTGAATGGACGCCGTGTGCTCGAGCTGGCGCCCCGCGCGCCAGGCGTGCGTGGCGCGCGCGACACGACGCTCACGCTCGCCACGCTGGCATCGCGCGCGCGCCCGGAGCGCGGTGACACACTGCAGCTCGAGCTCAGCGCCACCGGTGATGGGCCGGCGCTGTACGTGACGACGTCGCTCCGCATCGTACCGCGAATGCCCCCCGATCGACCGCTCGATCGGGGACTGCAACTCGAACGGTGGACCGAGTCATTCGAAACCGGAGCGCCGATCACGTCGGTGAACGCCGGTGATCTGGTGCGCGTCAAGGTGCGCCTCACCGTGCCCGCAGAGCGTGCGTTCGTGACGGTCGAAGATCCGTTGCCCGCGGGGCTCGAACCGGTCGACCTGTCGTTGCGCACGGCCCTGCTCACCGCCGTCGCGCAGCGCGCGGGTGAAACACCGGTGGGCGTGCGCACCTCGGAGTGGTACGGTGACGAAGGCGATCCACTCACGGCGTGGAGTTTCGGGCGATGGGACGCGGGATACTGGACACCGTTCGAGTATCGCAGCTTGCGCGATGATCGCGTGACCTGGTCGGCGACCACGGTGTTCCCGGGGCGCTACACGCTCTCCTATCTCGCGCGTGCGACAGTACCGGGACGGTTCGTGCGTCCGCCCGCCTTCGCCGAGGAGATGTACGATCCGTCGGTGTTCGGGCGAACCGAAGGCGGCGTGTTCACCATCGTGCCACCGCGATGAACGCCGTGCGGCAACGACTGCGACAGCGTCTGACGCGTGTGGCCACGACACGCGGATACGCGTGGCCGACAGCCACGCAGCTCCGTCGGACGCTGGCGTACGCCGGCGCGACCGGCGCGCTTTCGGTGTGCGCGATCACCGCGTGGGTCTGTACGCCGCCCGACGCGGCGTTGCTCGCGCAGCCGGCCGCGCTCGGCGTGACACTCACCGACCGTGACGGCATCCCGTTGCGCGATACGCGGGCGCCCGACGGGTCGCGCTGGCGCTGGCGCTCACTGAATGAGATCGATCCGCTCGTCGCAAGCGCATTCATCGCCGCCGAGGATCGGGGATTCTACAGTCATCGCGGCATCGCGTGGCGAGGGCTGGCGCGCGCCACGAGAGACAATCTGCTCGCCGGTCGCGTGGTGTCGGGCGCAAGTACCATCAGCATGCAGGTGGCACGACTGCTGCACGATCTGCCACGCGGCTGGATCGGCAAGCTGCGTCAGGTGGTGTGGGCCCTGCGCCTCGAACAGCACCTGAGCAAGCAGCAGCTGCTGGAGCAGTATCTCAACCGCGTGCCGCTCGGCCAGGGGACGATTGGTGTCGAAGCCGCCGCGCAGCTCTACTTCGGCACGAGCGCTGGACGGCTCGGCGCCGGGCGCGCGGCACTGCTGGCGGGCATCGCGCGCTCTCCCGCTCGTGACAATCCCCTCGCCTCGCCGGACCGTGCCGCGACGCGCCGCACGCGGGTGCTCGCGCAGCTGGAGGCGAGCGGGACACTGCGCGCCGACGAGCGCGCGCTCGCGAATGCAGAGCCCGTGCTGGCGACCGCACGCCGCAGCGCCGTATTTCGTGCGCCGCACTTCACGACGCGTGTGCTCGCGGCGCTCGATAGCGCGCGGGAGTCATCCACAGGCGCGCTCACCTCAGATGCCCCACTGCTGCCAACACGCGATAACGCGCTCGCGTCACCCCGAGTGCGCACCACGCTCGACCTCGCGCTGCAGGATGCCATCGAAGCCGATGTGCGTCAGGTCGTGGCGTCACTCGCCGAGTTGCGCGTACAGCACGCGGCGGCCGTCGTGCTCGACAACGCATCGGGCGACATCCTCGCCTGGGTGGGCAGCCCCGACTTCTCGGGAGCACGTGGTCAGGTGGACATGGTGGTCTCGCGTCGGCAGCCCGGCTCGGCGCTCAAGCCCCTGCTCTACGCGCTCGCCTTCGAGCGTGGCTACAATGCGTACGATGTGCTGGCCGACATCCCCACCACGTGGATGACGTCGACCGGTCCCTACGCGCCTCGCAACTACGATCGGCGCTTCCGCGGACCGGTGCGCGCGCGCGTCGCCCTGGCCAGCTCGCTCAACGTACCCGCCGTGCAGTTGGCCGATGCCCTCGGCGCGTCGAGCTTCCTGGCCGTGCTGCATCGCGCCGGATTCGCCTCGCTTCGGCGCTCCGCCGATCACTACGGCCTCGGCCTGGCACTTGGCAACGGTGAGGTCACGTTGCTCGAACTCGCCAACGCATACCGTGCGCTCGCCAACGGTGGTGCGCGCACGGCGGTACGACGCTTCGCCGATGTGGCACCGCAGCGCGATACCACGCGCGTGGTACGCGCCGATGCCGCCGCACTCACGCTCGACATTCTCGCCGACGCCGACGCACGCCTCGCGGGCTTCGGTGAGGCGCCCGTGTTTCAGTTCCCGTTCCCTGTGGCGGTGAAGACCGGCACGAGTCGCCACTTCACCGACAACTGGGCCGTAGGCGTGACCGGTCGCTTCACCGTGGCCGTGTGGGTCGGCAACTTTGATGGTACGCCGATGGCTGCCGTGTCGGGGATCAGCGGCGCCGGGCCGCTGCTTCGCCGGGCCGTGCTGAGCACCGCCGCGCGCTACCAGCCCGGTGGGTTGCCATCAATGGACGCTGTCGGTGCGTCGCGCACACGGGTCTGTCGCGTCTCCGGCATGGCCGCCGTTGCGGCGTGTGACGCAATCGACGAATGGCGCCTCGCTGGCGCCGAGGAGCCGGCGCCCGACGATTGGCATCGACACGGCGCGGTCGTGCTGCCGGCGAAGTTCGCGGAGTGGGAAGCGTCCGAGCAGGCCGTGCCCACCACGCTCGCGCGCACGATTGCCGCGACACGACGCACCGACGATGAGCGCGAACCCCTGGCGCTGCTGTCGCCGCGTGATGGTGATGAGTATCTGCTGCCCACCGGTCCGGAGCGGGCGGTGGCCACCGTACCACTGCGTGCCACCGGGCGCGGCTCCGAGGCCACGCTCACCTGGACCGTAAACGGCGCACCGGTGACCGCAAGCCGTTGGACACCAACGCCCGGTGCGCACGTCGTGCGCGTACGCACGGTCCACGGCGACACACGTGAAGCACGCGTCGTGGTGCGGGAGGCACTGCCATGAGCAACGATCGCGCGGATCGCACCGTCGCGTGGGTGGGGCCATTCGCCTTCTTCATGGTGCTGCTCGTGCTCATGCCACGACTGCCGATCGCGCAGCCGTGGGAATCGATCGTGCGCGTGGTACTCATCACGGCGTCGCTCTGGTTCTGGTCGCGCGATGTGCTGCGCACACTGCGCGTGCACCACGCGCTGGCCTCGACCGCCGTGGGTGTGCTGGTGTTCGGCGTGTGGGTGGCACCCGATCTGCTCGTGAGCGGGTGGCGCGATCACTGGCTGTTGCAGAATGCCGTGACGGGCGAGCTGCGCACCACGATCCCGGCCGAAGCGTTCGCCGATCCGCTCGTCACGACACTGCGATTCGCGCGTGCGGCGCTGCTCGTCCCGATCCTCGAAGAACTCTTCTGGCGTGGCTGGCTGCCGCGCTGGATGGCCAATCCCGCGTGGCGCACGGTGCCGCTCGGGCACTACAGCCGCGTGGCGTTCGTCGGCACTGCGGTGCTGTTCGCGGCCGAGCACGGGCCGTACTGGGATGTGGGGCTCGTGGCGGGCGTGCTCTACAACGTCTGGATGTGGCGCACGAAGTCGCTTGGCGACCTCATCCTCGCGCACGCGGTGACGAACGCGTGTCTCTCGGCCTTTGTGCTCTGGAGCGGCCGGTACGAGTACTGGATGTGATGGAGCGCGGGCCGGCGCACGCACGCGCGCGCCGGCCCGCCCCGATCACCTTACGCGCCCCAGACGACCGGCGCGCTGCCCTGCTTGATATCGCGGGCGCCGTTGGCCACGCCCATGCCCACCGCGAGGCCGACGGTGAGCGCCGTGCCCGCCCCCACGATGGGGAGCAACGCCATCACGGGCAGCGACACGGCAAACGCCGCGCCGCCCGCCAGCCAGGGCGCGAGCCCCTTGCGCACCGCGTCCACATAGCGAAGCCGATCGCGTACGAAGCGTCGCGTGGCACCGTGTACTGTCACCGCCAGAAGGGCGGCAATCGCAAGCGAGAGCAGGAATCCGATCATGAGAGCCTCCGGTTGTTGAACCGTACGACCGGCCGGGGCGGGCGGTTTCAGGGGACGTGCGCCCCGCCCTGGGGTCGCCCTACGCGATCCCCCGGTGCGCCGCCTCGAGCACCACCTCTGCGAAGCGGTCCACCTCGTCCACCGTCGTATACACATTGGGCGTGATGCGCACCCCGGAGAACTCCGGGTGGTTGATGGGGGTGGACACGATGCGATGCTTGCGACTGAACCACCCGACGAGATCGTTGGGCGCGATCCCCTCGATGCTCACGAGCCCGATGCCGCCCGTGTGCGGCGAGTCCATCGCCGTGAGCATGCGCACGCGCCCATTCCCCTCCGCCACGGCGCGCTTGGCCCAACGATCACGCAGATAGCGAAGACGCGCGATCTTGCGCTCGGCACCGATGCCCCGATGGAACGCCATCGCGAGCGGAATCGCGTTGTGGTTGGCGGCAGGGTGTGTCCCGATCTCCTCGAACTTGCGGATGTCGGCATCCTGATGCTTGCCAGCCGCCATGAGCGGCCAGATGCCGGGAATGCGATCGCGCTTGATGTACAGGAAGCCCGTCCCGATCGGTGCGTAGAGCCACTTGTGCAGACTTGTGCCGTAGTACTCGCACCCGAGCGCGTCGCGCGTGAACGGGAAGTGCGCAAAGGCGTGTGCGCCGTCCACCAGCACGGGAATGCCACGCGGCGCCGCGAGCTGTACGATCTCGCGAATGGGCAGGATGTGACCGGAGAGATTGGTGATGTGCGGCAGTTCGATCGCGCGCGTGCGTGGCGTGATCGCGGCCGCCACGGCGTCCACGATCCGCTGCTGCGTGGGCGGCGGCACCGGAAACGACACCTGCTTGAGCACGATGCCGTCACGTCGCACGCGCTGATCCCACGCGGTGAGCATGCGCGGATAGTTCTGGTTGCTCACCACGACTTCATCGCCACGCTTGAGATCGAGTCCGAAGATGAGATTCTCGAGACTCTCCGAGGCGTTGCGCGTGATCGCCATCTCCTCCGGATCGCACCCGAACTCGCGGGCGAGCAGTTCACGCGCGGTCTCCACGCGCGGCTCGAGCACGCGCCACATGTGCTCCACCGGCAGCTCGTTCGAGAAGCGCAGGTCGCGCACCATCGCGTCCATCACGTGCGACGGACTGGGCGACACGCCGCCGTTGTTGAGGTTGAGCAGCTGTCGGTTCACATCGAACGCGCGCTGAATGGGCTGCCAGTAGTCCTCGTCGTTGGCGAGTGTCTCGGCGAACGCATCGGGCATACCGGGCACCGGCGGCGGCGCCCCGCGCCCGATGGCCACCTGCGTGGCGTCGGCCAATCGTCGCATGGCCTGCGGCAGGAACGACGGAAGAGCAGCCGGCACCAGGGTGGCACCGGAGAGCGCGGAGACGAAGTGGCGGCGGTTCATGCGCCAACTTGCACAGCGGTGTCCGTCCGCGCGAGAGGGCGGTTCGTCCCGCGGCCGGCTCGCTCGTCCCCTCGGGGCGCGTCCCGCGTGGCACGGCGCCGCTCGGCGGGCTAAGCTCCACGGGTGACTGCGCACAAACTCGCCCTCGCCTTCGCGCCGCTCCTGCTCGGCGCGTGCCTCTCCCAGCCCCCGGCGCTCGCCACGAGCGACGCCGCCCGCGTGCTGGCCACCCGCACCATCACCGCGCCCAACCCCGGCGAGCGTGGCCCCCTCACCGTGCGAACGCTCTACTACGGCAGCGGCACCGACAAGCGCCGCCCGGAGTACCGCGACTCGGTGACGTACCGCACCAGCAGCGTGGACGCGTCGCCGTTCGTCTCGTACGACGGCGGGGCCGCGAAGAGCCGAGAGAAGTACTGGGGCTTCGCTACCAAGGCCTTCCCGCGCAACGGCCGCGTCTGGTATCCCGAGGGCACCGGTGTGCACCCGCTGGTACTCGTGGTGCACGGCAATCACGATATGACCGACTTCTCCGATCCGGGCTACGACTGGCTGGGCGAACTGCTCGCGTCGCGCGGCTTCATCGTGGCCTCGGTGGACGAGAACTTCCTCAACGGCGCATCCCGCGGCGAGAACGATGCGCGCGGGTGGATGCTACTGAAGCATCTGGAAACCTGGCGCGCCCTCGCCGACACGGCCGGCAAGCCCCTTGCCGGACGTGTGGATTTCTCGCGCATCGCGCTCATGGGGCATTCGCGTGGCGGCGAGGCAGTGGCCGTGGCCGGCGCCTTCAACACGCTGTCGCACTATCCAGACGACGCCAATCAGCGCTTCGATTTCGGCTTCGCCATCAAGGCCCTGGTCGCGATCGCGCCCGTGGACGGGCAGTACCGACCGAGCGACAAGCCCACACCGCTGCGCGATGTGCCGTATCTCGTCATTCACGGCACGCACGACGGCGACGTCAGCACGTTCAACGGCCTCACGCAGTACGACCGCGTGACGTTCACGCCGGGGAGCACCGCGTTCAAGAGCGCGATTCTCATGTATCGCGCCAATCATGGTCAATGGAACACGCGCTGGAACAACAAGGATAACGGTCCGTTCTCGGCGCGCCGTTTGCAGCTCGACGCGCTCATCGACGGCGAGGCGCAACGACAGTTCGGCCGCGTGATGATTGGCGGATTCCTCGAGGCGACACTCAACGATCGCCACGAGTACCGCGCACTCTTTCGCGATCACCGCAGCGCCGGCGACTGGCTGCCGTCCACGATGTATTGGGCACGCTACGCCGACGGTGCCGAACGACGCCTCGCGACGTTCGAGGAGGACATCGATCTCACCACGGCGTCCACGCCGGGTGTGCGACTCGCGGGTGACTCGTTGTCCACGTGGCGGGAGTTCGATCTCCCGTTCCGCTCGCGCAACAGCACGCAACGCAACGCGGCCCTGCGCCTGGGGTGGAACAACGCGCCAGCGGGTCGTGACAGCACGCCACGCTGGCCCGCGCGCTTTCGCGTGTCCCTGTCGGATTCGCTGCAACGTGCGCTGGCGCTCGACACGCAGAGCGCGCTGACGTTGTCGCTGATGGTCACCGATGCCACACCGGGGGCACGGCGCACGGCGCGTGATTCGGCCAGTCGTGATTCGACGCGCACCGACAGCACCGCACGTCGCGCCGCGCGTGACAGCGCGTCGCGCGGCAACGCCGCACGAAACCGTCGTCCCCCGGCGAAGGACACCACCCCGCCCGATCTCACCGTCGAGCTGGTCGACGCCGCCGGTCGCACCGCGCGGCTTCCGCTCTCCGCGTTCGGCCCCGTGCGCCGACCGGTGTCGTCGTACGTTTATCGTCGCAAGGGACGCGACGCCGAGCGGTTTGCCGCGTTGTTCGAGCAGGTGTTGCACACGTACGTGATGCCGCTCGATCGCTTTGTGCAGCAGACACCCGGCTTCACACCCGCTTCGCTCACCGAAGTGCGTCTCGTGTTCGACCGGACGCGCGTCGGCACGGTGCATGTGGACGATATCGGCGTGACGCGTCTCCGCCCCTGAGTGCACGAACGCGCGCCATCCGCGTGGGATGGCGCGCGTGCAACGCGACCGGGCGCGACGGTTACTTCGGCGGAATCGCCGCCATGCACTCGATCTCCACCTTCGCATTCGGCACGACGAGCGCCGCCACGACGACCGTGCTGCGCGCCGGCGGCGAGGTCGGGAAGAACTCGCGGTAGGCCTCGTTCATGCCGGCGAAGTCCTTCACGTCCACGAGGAAGACGGTGCAGCGGATCGCGTTGGCCATCGTGGTGCCGGCCGCTTCGAACACCCGCTTGGTGTTCTCGAGCGCGCGACGCGTCTCGGACTGAATCGTGGGCGCGGTGTCGGCGCGGCTGTTGCCGAGCTGCCCCGACGCGTACACGATGTTGCCCGAGCGAATGCCGGGGGTGAGCGTGGGCGAGGCGCGCTGTCCCTCGGGGATCACGGGGACGCGGTCGGCCGTCTGCGCGGCGGCCAGGGCGGGCGTGGCGAGCAGCGCGACGAGCGCGCCGGCGAGAGCGGACGAAATGGGACGACGCATGCGAAACCAGCCTCCGGAGGTGGGATGACGGGGACGTCGTAACATTGCCTCCGCCGCGCCCGGACGCCAACTTCGACTGATCCTGCCTACCCGGAGATCCTGCCGCGTGACCGACTCCCGCCGCGACGTGCCCCCCACTGGCGCGTCCATCCCTGTGTCCGCCGATGGTACCTCGGCAACCAACGCCCTGCCCCGCCGCGATTTCCTGCGCGTCGCCGGCACCCTCGGCGCCGGTGCGCTGGGCGCCGGCAGCTTGCTCACCACGCCGAGTCCACTCCTCGCGGCGCCGGCGCTGCACCTGCCGGCACATCCGGTGCGCCGCGGCGCAGCCGGACACGTGATCGTGGTGGGAGCGGGCGTGTGGGGGAGCTTCACCGCCCTCAACCTCGTGCAGCGCGGTGAACGCGTCACGCTCGTGGACGCCTACGGTCCCGGCAACTCGCGCGCCACGAGCGGCGACGAGACGCGCGGCATCCGCTCGTCGTACGGCGACCGTGGCGAGAGCGGCGAACTGTGGACGAAGTGGGCGCGCGAGTCGATTCGTCGGTGGAAGGCGTTCGACGATGAGCACGCGAAGGACTTCGGTACGCGGTTCTTCTTCACGACCGGCGACGTGATCATGCGCGCGCGCGACGAACCGTTTCTGCAGCGCACGCGGGAGCACTGGACCACACTTGGTGTGAAGTTCGAAGCCATCGACGGCGCCGAAGTGCGCAAGCGGTGGCCGGTCTTCCAGGCCGATGACATCACCGTGGCCACGTACGAACCTGACGCCGGAGTGGCGCGTGCGCGCGCATCCACGCAGGCCGCCGCTGCCCTCGCGGTGCGACGTGGCGCGCAGCTCGTGATTGGTCGCGCAACGCCCGGCCCCGTGGTGAACGGTCGGATGCAATACATCCAGCTCGACGACGGCACGCGCCTCACAGCCGATGCCTACGTGTTCTGCCTCGGCCCGTGGTTCCGCAAGGTGTTTCCGGCGGCGCTCGGCACGCGCATGCGCATTCCGCTCGGCACGGCGTGCTACTACGGCACGCCCGAAGGTGATACGCGCTTCACGTTCCCCAATCTGCCCAGCTTCAACTTCAGCGGCACGACGGGCTGGCCCGCCTTGCCGGTGGACAACCGTGGCTTCCGTGTGCGCGGTGGCATTGGCGCACCGCCGCCGTCGCCCAATGCGATCAAGGAGAAGCTCCCCGAGCCGCCCCCGCCGCCCCCCGCCGATCCGGCCAATCAGGACCCCGACACGAGCATTCGATGGGCGGGAGAAGACCGCATCATCGGAGCGCGACGGTTCGTGCAGTTCCGCTTTCCCGCGCTCGCGAACGTACCGCTGCTCGAGACGCGCACCTGTCACTACGAGAGCAGCATCAATCGCAACTTCATCGTGGATCACGTGCCCGAGGCGACCAATGCGTGGCTGGCCGGTGTCGGTCAGGCCGAAGGGTTCAAGTTCGCGCCGGTCACGGGCGAGTATGTCGCGCTGCGCGTGCTCGGGGACGCGGGCGATCCGGCGCTTGTGAAGGCGTTTGCGCTGCCCACCGCCGAGTACGAAGCCCAGACCAATCAGCGTGGAGACGACGACGAATGAGCCGCTCCGCAGTGCGGTGTGCGATGGTGTGGATGGCCGGTGTCTCGCTGCTGGGCGCGTCGACGCTGTCGGCGCAGCGTACGCCGGCGAATCAGCCGGTGAACGACCTGCCCAACCCGTATCGCACGATCGAAGGGTGGGCGAAGCTGCCGAACGGCCGCACGTGGGGCTCCACGAGTGCGGTGGCCATCGACAATGATGGCGTGAGCGTGTGGGTGGCCGAGCGGTGCGCGCAGAACAACTGTGTGGGGTCGGACCTCGATCCCATCCTCAAGTTCGATTCGACGGGGACGCTCGTGACGTCGTTCGGCAAGGGGATGGTGAACTGGCCGCACGGCATCTTCGTCGATCACGAGAACAACATCTGGGTGGTGGACGGGCGTGACAACACGCCGCCGCGCGCGATCGGTGACACGGCGACACCGCAGCGCCCGGCGAACGCCTTTGGCCATCAGGTGCTCAAGTTCTCGCCGGACGGGCGTCTGCTCGCGTCGTACGGCAAGCCGGGCGGCGGACGTGACGCGGACTACTTCTTTCAGCCCAACGCCGTGTACGTCATGAAGGACGGAACGTTCTTCGTGGCCGAGGGGCACAGTTCGGGTCCCACGGCCAACGCGCGGGTGCTCAAGTTCGACAAGCACGGCACGCTGCTCACGCAGTGGGGGAAGAAGGGCACGGGCCCGGGCGAGTTCGATCAGCCGCACGCGCTCGCGATGGATTCGCAGGGGCGGCTGTTCGTGGCCGATCGCACGAACAATCGCATTCAGATCTTCACGCAGAACGGGCAGCTGCTCGACACCTGGTACCAGTTCTCGCGCATCAGCGGGCTGGTGATCACGCCGGGTGACACGCTCTACGCGACCGATTCGGAGTCGGGCTCGATCGCGCCCGCCCGCCCCGAGTGGAAGCGCGGCATTCGCATCGGCAGCGCGAAGGATGGTGCGGTGTGGCACTTCATCCCCGATCCGGTCGAAGTCACGCGCAATACGAGCGCGGCCGAGGGGGTGGCGGTGGACCGGAACGGTGTCGTGTACGGTGCGGAGGTGGGGCCGCGGGCGCTGAAGCGGTATGTGAGGCAGCAGTAGACCCGCGATGACGAGGTTCGAACTCGCGGTTGCCGTCGCTCACCCAACGGCCACGCTCGTACTTGCGTCGCTTGCGATTCGCTCGCGAGTGCGGACTCGTTCTGTGCACGCGTCCGGCTTCGCCTTCGCGACGGCGATTGCTGGTATCGCTGCTTGCGCCTTCGTCATGATCATCGCGGGCGCGCGCTGGTGGCTTCGCCCATCGTGGCCAAGCCTCGGCATGCTCTCAGTCACCGCGGCGACGATCCTCGTCGCCTTGTGGCAGGCGGCACCCTCCCGTTCAAATCACGGCGCGACTGTGTTGCCTTCGGAGTCGAGCCCTTCCCCCGGTTTCGGCGAGGCTGGCACGTCAGCGCGGCCTGCGGGGAGATGAAGGTCCAGTTGACCACCTCGCGCGCGCATCGGTCACCGCCGTTTCCGCACTCGCGTGGCGACCACGCATCGCTCGAAGCAGCAGCTCACGGGCGCAGCGCAAACACCAGCAGATTGACCGCACCATCGTCGTCGAGCGCCCGCAGGACGACTGAGCGACGTTCGCCACGAACGACGCTGACGTCAGTGAAGCCCGGGAGCGTTGGCACGACGAAGCGACCGATCACCGTTCCGTCACCATTGAGGAGGCGCCACGACATCCGTTCTCCTTTCAGTGGGTAGGAGGAGACCCAGATCGTACCGTCGTTTCCGACTTTCATGAGGCCAAGACCGGGCACCAGCTTCGGCTCGCCAGACATGTTGACAGGGGGAGTCCGTACCTCGTCGGCCCCGACGATTCGCCGCCCCGTTTCCGAACGTTGTGCTCGAACGAGCGCCTCGGTCACCGGACGCTGCTCGGCGGTGATACTGAAGCGGCGGACGAGCGGTCCTTGCGGTGAATACACGCGCACTTCCGGGCGGTAACTCTCCGCATAGTAGAAAGTGTCTCGGCGAACGACCGCGCTCACCCTCCGCCGAAGGACCGAGAAGGTTTCGAACGGGAGCGAATCGAAACGAATCGCGGTGCGGCCACTCGGT
>ERZ1066121.1576-NODE-1576-length-16147-cov-7.447365_pt1 | contig 16147 bp, 16 predicted proteins | sample MGYA00382768_ERZ1066121 | MGnify/ENA primary metagenome ERZ1066121 (study PRJEB33369, sample SAMEA5778351) | biofilm metagenome | biome: Industrial cooling water; feature: Water cooling tower basin; material: Biofilm | place: United Arab Emirates | collected... | reverse complement strand
TCGAAACCTGCGCCGACAAGCATGAAAGCTATCATTTCGCCAATCTGACCGACCTTCAGCTGAAATATGCCGATGTCGAACCGGTGCAAGCGGTCGTGGATTGGCTGGAGGCTTATCAGGGATGACGCTCGATCCCGGTCTCTATGATTACTCCCCTTACCGAAACCGCCCGCCGCTCTGCTGGCCCGGCGGCAAGAGCGTCGCCGTGTGGGTCGCCCCCAACCTGGAATATTACGAGATCGACCCGCCGCCACATCCCCGGCGCAAGGCATGGGGACGCCCGCATCCCGACGTCGTGGGGTACAGCCACCGCGACCACAGCAACCGCGTATCGCACTGGCGCATGGCGGAGGTGATGACGAAGCACGGCTTTCCGGGATCGGTCAGCCTGTCGGTCGCGCTGTGCCAGCATCATCCCGAAGTCGTGGCGGACGCGACCGCGCGCGGATGGGAGTTTTTCAGCCACGGCATTTACAACACCCGCTACGCCTATGACATGGATGAGGCTCAGGAACGCGCGATCATCGCCGACAGCATCGCCGCAGTGCGTGAGGCAACGGGGCAGACGATCCGCGGCTGGCTCGCACCCGCGCTCACCCACACGCCGCGTACGCTGGACCTGATCGAGGATATGGGGCTGGATTACACCTGCGACCTTTATCACGACGATCAGGTTCAGCGTGTGAAGACCGCTGGGGGACGGCTCGTGTCGATCCCCTACAGCCTGGAGGTCAACGACCATTATGGCTTTTTCGTCTATAACATGTCGGGCCGCGACTATGCCGACACGCTGATCCGGCAATATGAACGGCTGGCGGCCGAGGGCGAGCGATCGGGCACGGTCATGTGCATCCCCTTGCACGCCTATCTGATCGGCCAACCGCACCGCATCGGGCCGTTCGAGGCAGCGCTACGGCATATTGCGGACGATGGCCGGGCCTGGATCGCCAAGGCGGGGGATATTGTGGACGCGTGGCGGGGGCAGCAATGATCTTCTTTTCTAACCCCGTCTGTGCTGAGCTTGTCGAAGCACTGTCCTTTTCTTTGCAGCTGCGGAAAGGAAAAACGGCCCTTCGACAAGCTCAGGGCAGGCGGGAGTTGGAGGCAATCTAAATGTTGGACTCAAACTATCTCACCTATCCCCACCGCCGCCACGGCTATGACCATGACATTTACCCATGGTCGGCCATGCACGAACGCGCGCCGATCGTGTGGCCCGGTGGCAAGACGGTCGCGCTGTGGGTCTGCGTCAGTCTGGAATGGTTTCCCATCACCCCCGGCGACACCCCCTTTCGTGCACCGGGGCATATGCAGACCGCCTATCCCGATTATCGCCACTACACCGCGCGCGACTATGGCAATCGGGTCGGCGTCTATCGCTTTCTCGATGCCTTTGCGAAGGCTGGGGTACGGGCAAGTTTCGCGGTCAACGCCGCCATTGCCCAGCGTTACCCCGAACTGGTCACTGACATCGTCGCGGCGGGGCACGAGATCATCGCCCATTCGACCGATATGAACGGCACCATCGCCACCGGCCTGCCGCTTGAGGAGGAACGCGCACTGATCGCCGCTTCGCTCGACGGCCTGGAAGGTGCGACCGGCACGCGGCCTGCGGGATGGTTGTCCATCGCGCGCTCGCAAAGCTGGAACACGCCCGATCTGCTGCGCGAAGCAGGGGTCGGATATTGCTGCGACTGGGTGAATGACGAATTGCCCTATCATTTTAGCAATGGTCTCATCAACCTGCCGCTCAACCATGAACTGAGCGACCGGCAGATCATCACGGTGCAACAGCAATCGGCGGACAGCTATGCGCAGAGCATGAGCGATGCTTTTGAATGGCTGACGGACGAGGCGGCGCGCTATGGCGGCCGGATGTTGCCGCTTCATCTGACGCCCTATATCATGGGCTTGCCTTATCGCATCGCTGCGCTGGAAGCGCTGCTCGCGGACCTTGCCGGGCGCGATGCATGCTGGACCGCCACCGGCGGCGAGATCGTCACGGCATGGGAAGCGCAGGCATGAAGGTCCGCAATCCAAGCACCGGCCAGTTCGATTATGCCATCAAGCCGCTTGACGGTGCAGCGCTCGATACGGTGTGTGATCGGCTGCGGAGCGCTCAGCCCGCGTGGGCGGCACGGACGCCGGAAGAGCGGGGCGCGCTGCTGCTGAAACTCGCCAACGCCATTGCCGCGCACGCGGGGGTGATTGCCGATGCGCTGACCCTCGACACCGGACGGCGAGCCATTTCGCTGATGGAAACGGGCGGCATCCCTGCGCTCCTGCGCCGCTGGGCGGGGGGCGCGCCGACAATCATTCGCGCAGGCACGCTTACGGGGCGGGACAGCGCTACGCCCGGCATCGCCATCGACACCCGGCTGGTTCCCTATCCGCTGGTGGGTGTCATCAGCCCGTGGAACTTCCCGCTGACGCTGGCGCTGATCGACGCTATCCCCGCACTGGCGGCGGGCTGCGCGGTGATCGTCAAACCGTCCGAAGTGACCCCGCGCTTCATCCGCCCGCTGACGGCCGCAATTGCGGCGGTGCCCGAGGTGGCGGCAGTGCTGGCCGTGGTCGAAGGCGACGGTGCAACCGGCGCGGCGCTGATCGAACGGGTCGACTATATCGCTTTTACCGGATCGGTTGTGACAGGCCGCAAGGTGGCGGAGGCGGCGGCGCGCAATTTCATCCCCGCCAGCCTGGAACTCGGCGGCAAAGATCCGATGATCGTGCTGGCGAGCGCGCATGTGCCCGCTGCCGCGCGCATCGCGCTACGCGCCAGTATCGTGAACAGCGGGCAGGCGTGCCAGTCGATCGAGCGCGTCTATGTTGACTGGCGCATTGCCGAGCCTTTCCTTGCCGCCCTAGTCGCGGAGGCGGAGGCAGTGCGGCTCAATCATCCCGACATCAACAGCGGGGACATCGGCCCCTTCATCTTTGCCCGTCAGGCCGAAATCGTCGATGCGCAGATCAAGGACGCCCTTGCCAAGGGCGCACGCCTGCTTAGCGGCGGGACAGTCGAGGAACTGGGCGGCGGGCTTTATCTGCGCCCAACCGTACTTGCCGACGTCACACCGGACATGGCGGTGATGACCGAGGAAACCTTTGGCCCAGTCATCCCCGTCACGACATTCGATACTGTGGAGGAGGCGCTGACCCTGGCGAATACGGGAGTTTACGGCCTGTCGGGGGCAGTGCTGGCGGGCACGGACGGCGAGGCGGCGGCCGTGGGCGCGCATCTGGCCGTGGGTGCGGTGTCGATCAACGACGGATCGCTGACATCGATGGTGTGGGACGCCGAGAAATCGAGCTTCGGCCTGTCGGGCCTTGGTCCCTCGCGCATGGGCGACGGCGGGTTGACGCGGTTTTTCCGCAAGCAATCGCTGCTGCGACAAATGGGAGAGGCCCTGCCTATGGCGGCCTATTCGGAGGAAGGGTTCGGACAATGAGGATGGTTTTGACTGTGGCTACGGCTGCGCTCACCCTGTCGGGCTGCGCCATTTCAGTGGACAACAGCAGCGTCGCGCCCGCTGCCGCTGCGCCCAGTTCCCCCGGCGTCGAACGTCCGGCGGAAAAGCTGCCCACCGACATTCGCCGCACGACGCTGATCGTGCGTGACATGGAAAACAGCCTCAGACTGTACCGCGACGTGCTGGGGATGAAGATCAATTACGACACGGTCGTCACCATGTCGGGCGTCGCGCTGCCCGCTGGCCCACCGGGGGCAAAGGCGCGGCTGGTGCTGCTCAACGGCAATGATCCCTTCATCGGCTGGATTGGCCTGATGGAATGGATCGACCCGAAATTGCCTGACCCTGGTCCCTATCCGACCCGCCTGGGCATTGGCAGCCATGTCATCATCACCCAGACCGACGATGTCGATCGCCGCTGCGCCCATGCGGCGAAAGTGCCCGGCGTGACGATGACCGCCCCGGCGCGCGACCAGAGCTACCCCGGGCGCAATGGCGCGCCGCCGATCAAGGTGCGCGGGTGCAATTTCTTCGATCCCGATGGCACGCTTATCGAAATGAACCAGTTGATCGGATGACCATGTTTCTGCCCCTGCTCGTCGCTGTCGCCACCCCGGAAGCTCCGCCACCCTGCGACAAGCCGGTGTATATGGTCGTCGCAGGGCCGACCCATGATCGCGTGCGCATGCAGACTTATGCCAGGGCAATCTTTGAAAGCGGCCTGTATCAGAAGCTTGGCGGATATTACATCAACGCGCCGGTGCCTGTCGCGACCTTCGAGGGCGACGTGCCAGCCACACAGGCAACGCTGATCGTGCGTTTCCCCTGCCTCGCCAACGCGCGGGCCTTCTGGTATTCCAAGGCCTATCAGGAACGGATCAAGCCGCTGCGGCTCAATCCGTCGGCGGGGGACTATACGGTGACGGTCTATGCCGAAATCCCGCTGCGACCCGATATGGCAGGCAAGGTGGGCAATGCGGGGTATGCCGCGACGTTCGATGCCGGGGGAATTGAGCAAGTCGCGCCCTGATATATTGGCTCGCCCCGCGAAAGCAAAAATCCATCGGGTGCTACCGCGTAAGCTCCACCAGTTCATACCATGTCATCATGTATCCATCGACGCCGCCCTTAAGGAAAATCCCGTCGGCATCGTCAGTGATCCATAGCTCGTAGCGGGGATGTTCGCCTGCCATTCCGCTGTCACCAGGATCGATGAAGGCGAATTTGCGGGCGGCAAAGGTGCCTGCAGCCACGCTTACCTCCTCCTTGCCCAGATATTCGGCGTCGATCTTGACCTGGGCGATCATCGGCGGGGTGGCACCGCGATGATCGGGAGAGGGAAGATAGACATTGAATTTGCGCCGCTGGCCGAGCGCCCAGTCCTTTGTCGATAACAGATAACCGTCGGCGACGATCGGATGGGTGCCAAACCCGTCAACAGGCAGTTCCGCCGCCATCTTTTGTGACAGACGACCAATGCTGGGGCCATAGCTTTCGCATTCGACATGGGTTCCGTCGAAGCGCAGCCAGCCTGACCCCATGAAGGCATCACCGACGACCAGCCGCACCGACAGGTCCATCGGTTGCCGGTCTGCGTCAAGGGCATAGACGATATCGCGCATCACGGTCGGTGCGGGTTCTTCGATCTCGCAATGTGCGCGCAGCACCACCTTGCCGTCGCCATGGTGAGTGAACATGAAGCTTTCATAACCGCGCGCCTTGCGCTCCATCCCGGACTTGCGCGAGGTATAGGCGATGCGGCCGGTGATGGTGCGATGCTGCATGGTCATTCTCCCTTGCACACCACCCTATCGCCGCTTTTTTGCTTGCCAAGAGAAATTTGTCCGGACAAATTATGGTTGAGCTTAGGGGGGCAAGGCCATGTATCTGAACGAGCTCGATGTGCTGCGATGGGTGCACATATTGGCTATGGTCTATTGGCTGGGCGGAGAGTGGGGGGTGTTCCAGACGAGCTATCATGTCACCAACAGCGCGTTGTCGCTGGACGAGCGCAAGCGGCACATGGAAACCGCCTATCGCATCGACATCTTGGCCCGCACTGGCATCGTCCTGTTGTTTCCGCTGGGGCTGCATATGGGCAGCATTTACGGTTTTGTCCCGTTACTCGCCGTCCCCGGTGCACTGACAGCGATGTGGGTGTTTTTCCTTGCGTGGCTCTGTATGACTTGGGCCGCCTTTATCCAGCGTGAGACCGATATCGGCATCCGGATCACCCGGGCGGAGGAACTGCTGCGCTATCCGCTGATCGCCGGGATCGTCATCCTGTCGATCATGGCCTTCATGGGCGAGGGGCCGGTGGAGGTGCAAAGCGGCAGCTTCTGGTATCCGGCGAAAATGATCCTCTATGCTTTCACCCTGTGTATCGGCCTGTTCCTGCGCTTTGTAATGCGGCAGTGGACCGTCTATTTCCGCGCCCTGGCCGCCGGGCCGGATGCCGGCATTCAGGCAAAGCTCGACCGCGAAATCGCACAGGCGCGGATTGCCGCCTATATCTACTGGATCACCATTTCGGGCATCTGCTTCCTGGGCGCGACCAAGCCCTTTTAGCGGAGTAAGCTGCAGGGCTTGTCCTGGCAAAGGACAAAAACTGCTGCGGTAGCAACGCTTTATTCGCCATTCCGAGCCTATTGCAGGCAGGATGATTCCCGAACGCGCCATCACCGCCGCCTTGCCTTGGCCACCGCCGCCGACGCGTCCCTCGGTCGGAAAAACTCGGCTGCTGCGCCGGTTTATGGCAGGGCTTTGCCTGTTCATCATCCTGATCAGCGGTGCGTTGGCAGTCGCCAGCGCAAGCCGCGCCGCGCCCGCCCGCGTCACCGTGCCGCTCAGCCTGTCACCCTATGACCCCGCACAGTGGGCCGTGTTCGATGCCAAAAGCTATGAGGCCGCGTTGGCGCTCGATCCGTCACTGCCGCGACCCGACAGCATCGCGCTGACGGGCGCGGCTGCCGCGCCCGGCGGGCTGACGCTACGTGAGGAGGCCTATGTTGGCCCAGCCGCCAGACCCTTTGTCTTCAAAGGCGCCACTGCGCTCGACACCAGCCGCGCCCAATATTGCCTGACCGCCGCCATATATTACGAAGCGGCAAGCGAGACGGACAACGGAATGCGCGGCGTCGCGCAAACGGTGCTGAACCGCGTTCGCCACCCCAGTTTTCCAAACAGCGTTTGCGGCGTGGTGTTTCAGGGTTCGGAGCGTGCCGGTGTGTGCCAATTCACCTTCAGCTGCGACGGGGCGATGGCCCGTCCGCCATCGGCTACGAACTGGGCGCGCGCGAGCCGCATCGCGGCCGAAGCGCTGGCGGGCAAAGTGTTCCCCTCGGTCGGCCTCGCCACCCATTACCATACGCAGGCAATCTGGCCGCGTTGGGGTAGGAGCCTGGTCATGACTAACATTGTCGGCGCGCATATCTTTCACCGCTGGCGCGGACGTTGGGGCACGCCCGATGCATTCCGGGCGCCCTATTCAGGGCGTGAACCGGTGCCCGGACCCTATCTTCCAGTGGCGCAGCAGGAGGCGATCCTGGGCAAGGGCGGGGCCGTTGGCGCGGTAATGCCCGCCGGGGTCGCGGTGCCCCCGACGAGTGTACCATTGCCGTCCCCGGCTGCACCCGTTGCCGCCCCCGGCTTTAGTCCAGCCAGCATCGCTGCTCCCGCGCCAAGCGATTATAGCGACCCACGGCTTAGCCAGTCGGGCCAGGTACGAGACGAATATCGCCAAAGCGGGGACTGGATCAAATAGCGCGCGTCCGGTTTCGGGCAATGCCGAAGGCTACTCCCTCAATGCCACCTATCCCCCGGGACTGGCTGCGCTTCCGGCCAGCAGCCCGCCATCGAGCGTCAGCTCTCCTCCCGTCATATAGGCGCTGGCGTCGCTGGCGAGATAAAGCGCTGCCGCCGCCACTTCGTCGACCGTCCCAAATCGTTTAAGCGGCGTGTCGGCCACCATCGCCGCCATCCGATCTGCCCGGTCCGGTCCATTGCCGACCAGGGCTTCCCACATCGGGGTCAGGATCGCGGCAGGCTGGATGACGTTGCAGCGGATTTGCAACCCTTGCTGTGCGCACCACAGGGCGACCGATTTCGTGTGGTTGCGGATCGCCGCCTTGCTGCTGGCATAGGCCGCCGCGCCGGGGATGCCAACGACGCCCGACCGGGACCCGATGTTGATGATCGAACCGGTGCCACCCGCCGCCCGCATCGCTCCAATGGCATAGCGGCAGCCAAGGAAGGTGCCGTCCAGATTGACGCGGTGGACCTTGTGCCACTCCGCCAGACTGGCGTGTTCAGGATCGTGCGGACCGGGGCTATCCTCAAAACCTGAAATGCCCGCATTGTTGACGACGATATCCATCACGGGATGTGCGGCGGCAAAGGCGGACCAGGCGGCCTCGCTGCCTACGTCCAGGGGTATGAACTCGGCGCCGAGTTCAGCGGCGATTGCGGAGCCGTTACTTGCATCGAGGTCGGCGATGACGACAGCCGCACCTGCCCGCGCAAAACTGCGGGCGATGGCAGCACCGATGCCGCGCGCCCCGCCGGTGACGAGGGCACGCCGATTGGCGAGAATATGCATGATAAGTCTTTCGTTTCGGAAAACATGGGAAGGCGTCCGCACAACGCGGTGAAGTCCATTCCCCTAAATTAGACGAGCCGGATTAAGGGTGGCGCATCACACAATACTCCCGAAGCGATCCCGGCCGTTAATGGCGGCACACATTCCCCGTCAAGTAACGCGGCTCGCGTTGGCCGGGTTTTGGCGATATGCCTGCTGCATGACGATTCCCATGCGAAGCACGCTCGCCGCGGTCTGCGCCCTTCTGGCGGTGCCAGTCGCCGCGCAAACGCCGCCCCCACTGCCGCCTTCGCCCCATTCGGCACCATCAATAGCGACTGAGCCGACGGCAAGCGCCTTGCCGCATGTCGCGCTCGAAACCTCGCTCGGCACCATCGTGCTACGGATCGAGGCGGAGCGTGCGCCGCTGACCGCTGGCAACTTCCTCAAATATGTCGATGCGAAGCGTTACGACGGACAGACTTTCTATCGCACCACGCGCAATTGGGGCGAGGCGAGCACATTGATCCAGATGGGGGTGCGCAGCGATGCGCGCCTGCTCTATCCCCCCGTCGCGCATGAGGCGACGAGCGCAACCGGCCTGACGCATTGTCCCGGCTCCGTCAGCCTTGCCCGCAATGCGCCGGGAACGGGACGCAGTGACGTGTTCCTGGCGGTGGGCGCGGTCTATGGCTTTGATGCTGATCCCAAGGCAGCGGGCGACAACGCTGGCTTCGCGGTTTTTGCCGAGGTGGTGAGCGGTTGGTCCGTGGTTCAGGCAATTGCTGCCGCACCGGTGTCCGATACGCTGGGCGACGGCATCATGAAGGGGCAGATGCTGACCGCGCCGGTAAAAATCGTGCGTGCCCGGCGGGTTGCCGCGCCTGTAACGCCCGACGCCGCAAAGCCCAAACCGGGATGTGTGGTGAGAGCAGTGGCGGAGAAATAGCCCCTTTGCCGTTCATGTCTCGACTTCGTTCGACACGAACTGAGCCAGAGAGACGGTTCTTTCCTGTTCATTTATTTTGCGTTCAGCCGCACCATGGCTATACCGCGCCATCATGAGGAAAATCGCCATGCGCCCCGCCGCCCGCCTGATGCTGATCGCCGCCGCGACGCTGCCCCTGCTGTCCGCTTGCGCGGGCGGGTCGGGAAGCGGCAAGGCCGACGCCCGCTATGTCGCGCGTGACGTCAGCACGCTGTACCGCGCCGCGCAGGATCGGCTCGACCGCGGCAATTATGCTGTCGCCGCCGCGCTGTTTGACGAAGTGGAGCGCCAGCATCCCTATTCGCCGTGGGCGCGCCGGGCGCAGCTGATGAGCGCGTTCAGCTATTATATGGACCGCGAATATACGCCCAGCATCGAATCGGCGCAGCGTTTCCTGTCGATCCATCCGGGTAACAAGGACGCGCCCTATGCCTATTATCTAATTGGCTTGTCCTATTATGAGCAGATCAGCGACGTTACGCGTGATCAGCGCATCACCAATCAGGCGCAGCAAGCCTTAGGCGAGGTCATCCGCCGCTACCCCGATTCGCGCTATGCTGCCGATGCGCGGCTTAAGCTTGACCTTGTTAATGACCACCTTGCAGGCAAGGAAATGGAAATCGGTCGCTATTATCAGCGTGCATCTTCCTGGCTTGCCGCATCGCTGCGCTTTCGCGAGGTGATCGACAAATATCAGACAACCAGCCACACGCCGGAGGCGTTGTTCCGTCTGACTGAATGCTATCTGGCGCTTGGCATCCCGTCGGAGGCCAAGAAGTCGGCTGCGGTTCTGGGCACCAATTATCCTGGCAGCAAATGGTATGAACGTGCCTATGCGCTGATGCAGAAGCACGCGCCCAGCGCCTGATCTGGCGCATGGATTCTGCTTTCGTTCTGGGGTAAGGATCGCGCGTGCTGACCGCGCTGGCCATCTCGAACATCGTGCTTATCGACGCGCTCGACCTTGAGTTCGCGGACGGGCTTGGCGTGCTCACGGGTGAGACCGGCGCCGGCAAGTCCATCCTGCTCGACGCGCTGGGTCTGACGCTTGGCGCGCGCGCTGACAGCGCGCTGGTACGTCAAGGGTGCGAGCGGGGACAGGTAACGGCCAGCTTTGCCGCACCGGCGCCGGGCAGCGCGCTCGCGGCGCTACTGGCAGCGAATGATCTTGAGATCGGGGTTGGCGAACCCCTGTTGATTCGCCGCACGCTGCGTGCTGACGGCGGTAGCCGCGCCTTTGTTAACGACCAGCCCTGTTCGGCGGCGCTGCTGCGCGAACTGGGCGGCCATCTGGTCGAAATTCATGGTCAGCATGACGACCGCGGCCTGATTGCCCCCGCCGGGCACCGCGCGTTGCTCGATGCTTTTGCCCGAACTGATACGGGTGCTGTCGCTGCTGCGCATGCGACCTGGCGCGCGGCGGAGGCCCGGCTCGCCGCCACGCGCACCGCGCTTGCGGAAGCGGAGCGCGACCGGGAATGGCTTGCGCACTGCGTCGCCGAACTCGCGGCCTTGACCCCGCAACCGGGCGAGGAAGCCACACTGGCCGCCGAACGCGCAACGATGCAGCAGGGCGAACGCATCGCCGACGACCTACAGGCGGTAATGGCAGCGTTTGAGGGCAGCGATAGTGGTCCTGCACAATTGCGCAGCGCCGCGCGGCGGCTCGACCGGCTGGCGGGCGACCACCCGCTGCTGGCCGAGGCGCTCGCCGCGCTCGACCGCGCGCTGATCGAGGCGGGCGAGGCAGAAGACCGGCTGGCGGAAGCGGCGCGTGCGCTGGAATTTGATCCGGCGCGGCTGGAGGCGGCGGAGACCCGGCTGTTCGAACTGCGTGCGCTTGCGCGTAAACATGGGGTGCAACCGGATGCGCTGGCCGATCTGGCCGCCGATCTGGCCGAACGGCTGGACGCCATCGACGGCGGTGCAGACGGGCTGGCGAAGCTGGAAGCGGAAGTCGCTAGCGCGGCGGCGGCCTATACCCATGCTGCAGGCGCGCTGTCGGATGCGCGGCGTATGGCGGCAACGCGGCTCGATGCGGCGGTGGCGGCGGAACTTGCGCCGCTCAAACTCGATGCCGCACGATTCCAGACCTTGATCGAGCGCCTGCCCGCCGAACGCTGGGGGCCAGATGGCATGGACCGGGTGGAATTTCTGATCGCCACCAATCCTGGCGCGCCGTTTGCCCCGCTGATGAAGATTGCGAGCGGCGGGGAACTGTCGCGCTTCATCCTCGCGCTCAAGGTCGCGTTGGCGCAAGAGGGCGGTGCGGACACGATCATCTTTGACGAAATCGACCGGGGCGTTGGCGGCGCGGTGGCGGCGGCGATCGGCGAACGGTTGGCGCGGCTCGCCACAGGAAACAAAATAGGCGGCAAGCAATTGCTGGCGGTGACGCACAGCCCGCAGGTTGCCGCCAAGGGCAGTGCACATTTCATGATCGCCAAGGCAAGCGACGGACTGGTAACACGCACCAGCGTGCGGCTGCTGGGCGCTGCTGAACGGCGCGAAGAAATTGCCCGGATGCTGTCGGGTGCGGAAGTGACCGACGAGGCGCGAGCGCAGGCCGTGCGGCTGCTGGAGGTTGCTGCATGAACGGCGTCGCGGACATTACCGAAGCCCAAGCAGCCAACGAGCTGATGCGCCTTGCCAAGCAAATCTCCTATCACAACCGGCGCTATCATGCCGAGGATGCGCCGGAGATTACCGATGCGGTTTACGATGCGCTGGTGCGCCGCAACAACGAGCTTGAGGCCGCGTTTCCGCACCTGATCCGCGCCGACAGCCCCAATGCACAGGTGGGCGCGGCGGTCGAAGGCTCGCCGCTGGCCAAGGTCACGCATGCGCAGCGGATGATGTCTTTGGACAATGCGTTTGATGATGCTGACGTTGCTGAATTTGTCGCGCGGGTGCGGCGGTTCCTGAACCTTGCGGACGATACGCCGATCGCGCTGACGGCGGAGGACAAGATCGACGGGCTGTCCTGTTCGTTGCGCTACGAACATGGCATACTGGTTCAGGCCGCGACGCGCGGCGACGGGAGCGTGGGCGAGGATGTGACCGCCAATGTGCGGACGATTGCGGATGTCCCGCACAAGCTGAGTGGACCTGCACCCGAAATCTTTGAAATTCGCGGCGAAGTTTACATGTCCAAGGCCGATTTTACTGCGCTCAATGCAGCGCAGCAAAATATGGGCGGCAAGATTTTTGCAAATCCCCGTAATGCCGCTGCTGGATCGCTGCGGCAAAAGGATGCGAGCGTCACCGCCGCTCGTCCGTTGCGGTTTCTGGCCCATGGATGGGGCGAGGTCAGCGAACTTCCCGGCACGACGCAGTTTGAAGTTATGCAGGTCATTAAATCATGGGGCTTACAGGTTTCCGATGACCTTATTCGATGTGCCGCAACAAATGATGCGCTTGGCCAGTATCGTGATATTGAAAGACGTCGAGCCGACCTGCCCTATGATATCGACGGTGTAGTGTACAAGGTCGACCGGCTCGACTGGCAGGCGCGGTTGGGCTTCGTGGCCAAGGCACCACGCTGGGCCATCGCGCACAAATTTCCGGCAGAGCGGGCGCAGACGACGCTGGAGGCCATCGACATCCAGGTCGGGCGGACGGGCAAGCTGACGCCGGTGGGACGATTGACTCCGGTGACCGTCGGGGGGGTGGTCGTATCGAACGTCACGCTCCACAATCGCGACGAGATTGCACGGCTGGGCGTACGACCGGGCGACCGGGTGGTGCTGCAACGCGCGGGCGACGTCATCCCGCAGGTGGTGGAAAATCTGACCCGCGACGAAGCCCGCGCGCCTTATGTCTTTCCCGACCATTGCCCCGTCTGCGCCAGCGAGGCGGTCGCGGAGGAGAGGGAGGTCGATGTGCGCTGCACCGCCGGTCTCACCTGTCCGGCGCAGCGGTTCGAACGGCTGCGCCATTTCGTCAGCCGCGGCGCGCTCGATATCGAGAGGCTGGGCGAGAAGAGCATTGCCGAATTCATCGGTTATGGCTGGCTAACCGGCCCCGCCGACATTTTTCGGCTGAAACAGCACCGTGAGCTGTTGCTGACTAAGGAGGGGTGGCAGGAGAAATCTGTCGGCGCCCTGCTGGCAGCAATCGAAGCGAAGCGGAGTCCTGATGCTGCGCGTCTGCTTTTTGGCCTCGGTATCCGCCATGTCGGCGCTGTCACTGCACGCGATTTGCTCAAGGCCTTTTCAACGCTACCAAAGCTACGCGAAGTGGCTGAAATCGCGATGGCGGAAAAGTATGGAAAAGCTGAAAAATATCAAAACAACGAGATAATCGATGCAAACTTCAACCTCATATCCATCAATGGCATCGGCCCGTCGGTAGTCGAGGCGCTGGGCGATTTTTTTCACGAACCGCACAATATTGCAACGTGGGAGGATTTGCTGAGCGAGGTTGATCCGCCGCCCTATATCGTCGAAACGCGCGCATCCGTGGTGTCGGGCAAGACCGTCGTGTTCACGGGCAAGCTCGAAACCATGAGCCGCGACGAAGCCAAGGCGCAGGCAGAGGCGCTGGGAGCCAAGGCGGTCGGATCGGTCAGCGCGAAAACCGATCTGGTTGTTGCCGGGCCGGGTGCGGGCAGCAAGCTCAAACAGGCCGCCGCATTGGGCATTCGGGTGATCGACGAGGCCGAATGGGCTACGATCGTCGCGGGGGCGGGGTGAACGCGCGCCGCCCGCCTTGTGAGATCGAAACCGTCCTGGCCGACGGCCGCTCGGTGTGCCTGCGCACCATCCGCCCCAGTGACGAGGCACGCATCCGCGAAGGGATTGCGCAGATGTCGGACCGGTCGCGTTATCTGCGCTTCTTTTCCGCCTTTCGCACCCCGCCCGAATCGGTAGTCAAGCGGTTGAGCGCGGTTGACGGGCACGACCATATTGGCTGGGGCGCGATCCTGCTTGACGGGGCGGACTATCCACCGATTGCAGCCGCCCATGCCATCCGGACTGTGGAGGACGCGGCGGAGGGCGAACTCGCAGTCGCTGTCCTCGATGATTATCAGGGGCTGGGCCTCGCCCGCATGCTGATTGCCACCGTGCTTGCCGATTGCGTCGATGAAGCGCTCGACCGGCTGACGATGCAGGTGCTTGGCGAAAATCGCGCGGCGACAGGGCTGCTGCTGGCGTTGGGTGCCAACGTCGTGCGCTCCGATGGCAGTGTAACGACCTTTGCGCTCAGCCCCGCGACCGCGCTGGAGCGACTGCGCAGCGGGGCGCAGCCACCAGGGTTGAGCGCGGTGCTGGACCGGCTTTGATGGCGCTTTGACGGTGTGAACAGAAAAATGATGGCGGGTGTCGAATCTTTCGTTGCCCGCCCGTCTCTGCTGCATGGTCCTGCAACAGTTGCGGGTTCGAAGGAGGAGCAACGCCATGCAATATATGCTGATGATCAACGAAGATGAGGCCGTCTATGCTGCCGAGGGCGGCGAAGCCCTGATGGCTGAAACGCTGGCCGCGCATATGGCGTTGGCCGAGGCGCTGGTGGCGGCGGGTGTGTCCTTTTCGGGCGAGCGGCTGAAGGGCGCGGCCACGGCAACGACGCTGCGCTGGGACCATGGCAAATCGTCACTGCACGATGGCCCCTTTGCCGAAACGCATGAAGAACTGGGCGGTTTTTATATCATTGACGTGCCCGATCTTGACGCCGCGATTGAATGGGCGCGGCGGATTCCCATCCCCGGCAAGGGCGCGATTGAAATCCGTCCGGTATGGCCGATGGATGCGAATTGAAACAGCGATCAACGATGCCCGGCCGCGCGTTATCGGCGCACTGGTCGGGCATTGCCGCGATCTTGATCTGGCCGAAGACGGCTTTGCCGACGCGGTGACCGCGCTTCTGACACTGGGAGCAGCGGCACGGCCGGTCAATATCGCGGGCTGGCTTTATGTCGCCGCGCGCCGCCGCATTGTCGATAAGGTGCGCGGTGATGCGCGCCGCGCCGCCTTGCTCGCCCGCGAAATCGCGCTGGAGGATGCCATGGGCGATGTGGTTGCCTTCCCCGATCCGTTCCCTGATGAACGGCTGCGGTTGATCTTTGCCTGTACGCATCCGGCGATCGCGCCGGATATTCGTATCGCGCTGGCGCTGAGCATAGTGTGCGGCGTGCCGATGGAGCGGCTGGCCGCCGCGTTCCTGATCCCCGCGCCGACGCTGTACCAGCGTCTTGGCCGGGCCAAGGCAAAGATCCGCGACGCCGGGATTGGTTTTGATGTGCCAGAACGGCGCGCCTGGCCAGAGCGGCTGGACGCTGTGCTGGACGCACTCGAACTGGGATATGCCGTTGCCTATGCCGACGGCGCGGGGGCGCTCGATGCCGATCTGGCCCCCGAAGTGCGGCGGCTGGCCGGGCTGATGGTCGAACTGATGCCAGGTGAGCCTGAAGTGCTGGGGTTGATGGCACTGATCGAACTGGCCGAATCGCGCCGGGCGGCGAGAGTGGATGCGGCGGGGGCAATGGTGCCCTTGTCGCGGCAGGACAGCGCGTTGTGGGACGCCGCCGCGATCATGCGCGCTCACCACTTACTGGACCGCGCAGCGACGCTGGCGCGAAGTGGACCGCGCCAGATCATCGCCGCAATCCATTTGACACATGCACGCCGCGTGTCCGGTGCCCATGCCCCGGATTGGGCAACGATCGCGCGGCTTTATGACCTGCTCTGCGCACTGCGCCCTGGCCCGGCGAGCGAAACCGCGCGCGCGGTAGCCATAGCGCACCGCGATGGGGCAAAGGCCGGGCTAGCTGTGCTCGATGCCATCAACCCTGCCAGCATAACGCATCATCGCGGCTGGTTCAGCGCCCGTGGGCATCTGCTGGCCGAATTGGGGCAGCCCGACGCAGCACGCGCCGCGCTTCGCCGCGCGCTGGCGCTGGCCCCGCCGCCCGCCGAGGCGGCCTATCTCGGGGAGGTTATGGCGCGGCTGGACGGTGCAGTTGCCGAATCAGTGCCACTGGCTTAGCGGCGCTAGCATGTCCCCGCTTTCCGCCCTTGGCCGCCTTTGCTGGCTGTGGTTGCCGCTGTTGCTGGCGTTTGCCGTCCGCGGGCCGGTTCCGCCGGGCTGGATGGTGGACCGCGACGGTGGCGG
>ERZ1066121.1575-NODE-1575-length-16153-cov-6.172754_pt1 | contig 16153 bp, 17 predicted proteins | sample MGYA00382768_ERZ1066121 | MGnify/ENA primary metagenome ERZ1066121 (study PRJEB33369, sample SAMEA5778351) | biofilm metagenome | biome: Industrial cooling water; feature: Water cooling tower basin; material: Biofilm | place: United Arab Emirates | collected... | reverse complement strand
TGCCGGGGCTGCTGCTCGACATCGATCTGCCGGGCTGGCGCGCATGACGGTGCCGCTGCTGGCGGCCATGCTGCGCCGCGCGCTGCCGGGGCTGCGCGTGCTGGACATCGCGCTGGCCGGGGGCGGGCTCTACCCGTGGTGGCCGGAGGCGATGGTCGGGCCGGGCGCGGACGTGGCGCTGCCGCCGGCGGAGCGCGCCCTGCTCGCCAGGTTCCGCCAGGCCGGCGGTGCGCAGCCGCTGTTCGGCCAGGATGCGGCGCGTGACGCGGCGCTCGCCGCCGGCGCCCCGGAGGAATGGGGCGGTTCCGGCCCGCGGCTGGTGGTCGGCGCGGGGGATCCCGCGCCCTGGCTGGCGGTGGGGGCCATGGTGCTGACACGCCCCGAGACAGCGGCAGCGGCAGAGCGCGCCATGCTCATCCTCGGCCTCGGCGGCGCAGTGGAACAGCGCGATCTGCTGCTGCCGCCCGGCGGGCTGGCGGCCGCGCTCCCCTCCCTGGGTGCGGCGGCGCGCGACCTCGCGGGCTCGGATGGGGAGGTTGGCCTGCGTGCGATCACGCCACGGCTGGCCGCGCTGACTCTCTTCGCGCCGGCGTCGGCGCAGGAACCGCTGGTGCTGGAACGGACACGCCTGGTGCTGCAGGAGGAGGCGGGGCGGCTGCGCGTGCTGCTCGGCGTGCTGCCGCACCGTGCGCTGCGCCTGCGCCTGGCGACCGACGCCGCGCTCGCCGCGGTGTTCCTGGATGGCGCCGCCTTCGACCCCGCCGCCGCCTTCCTTCCGGACGCGCAGGCGCCGACCGTGCTCGGGCTCGCCGGCGCCCGGCTGCGCGCGATCGAAATCCATCCCGCATGACCCGCCGCGCGCCGCGCCTGCTGATCGTCTCGCCGGTCGCCTCGCATCCGGCGCGGCAGGGCAACGCCGCGCGCATCGTCGCGGTCGCGGACGGGCTCGCCGCGCGCGGCGTGCTCTGCGAATTCCTCTACCACACCGCCGAGGGCATGACGGTGGAGGAGGAGGAGGCGATGCGGGCCGCCTGGCTCGCCTTCCACGTGAACCACGCCGAGCGCCGGCCGGAACCCCGCTTCCCCGGCCTCTGGGGCATCGACGACTGGTGCCCGCAAAGCCTCGTCGCGCGCGTCGCGGCGCTGCACCGGGCGCGGCGCTACGACGCGGTGCTGGTGAACTACGTCTGGCTCACACGCATCCTCGAGGGCCTCGGCGACCCGGCGCCGCTGCGCGTGCTGGACACGCACGACGTGTTCGGCGGGCGGCGCGAATTGGCGCTGGCCTCGGGCCTCGATCCCTCCTGGTTCTTCACCACCGTGGCGGAGGAGTCGCGTGGCCTGGCGCGCGCCGACCTCGTGCTCGCCATCCAGGCCGGCGAGGCAGCGGAACTGGAGGCGCGCGGCGCGCGGCGGGTGCTGCTGCTCGGCCATGCGCCGCCGCCGCGCTTCCTGACCGCGCGACCCTTCGCGGCACCGCGCGCGCCCTACGGCGTGCTCGCCAGCGGCAATCCTTGGAACGTCGCGGCGGTGCGGGCGCTGGATGCGGCAATGGCCGGCGGGCCGGCATGGCTGCTGGCCGGCAGCGTGCTGCGGGCGATCGACGCGGCGCATGCGCTGCGCTCGCGCCCACTGGCGCTGGACCCGGTCGAGGACATCGCGGATTTCTACGACGCCGTCGGCTGCGTGATCGTGCCGAACACCGGCGGCACCGGGCTGAAGATCAAGACGGTGGAGGCGCTGATGTCGGGCCGCCCGGTGATTGGCACGGTGCACGCGTTCGCCGGGCTGCGGCCAATGCATCCGGGGCACCGGGCCGCGGACCCGCCCAGCCTGGCCGCGCTGGTGCGCCGGCACGCGGCGGACCCGGCCTTCGCCGCGGAGGTTGCAGGCGCGACCCGCCGCCTTGCGCTGGAGGTCGCCGCCGGCGTCGCGGTGCAGCAGGACGCGCTGGCGGCGATGCTGGCCGCGTCCCCAGCCGTGCAGCGCGGGGCGCCCGCGCCCTGAGAAGGCACCGGCCAGATGCTGGCTGGCCGGCGCAACCTTGCCCGCCCCCGTCGACGCCGCCACATAGGGCCGGCCGCAAAGGTGCCCGCGACGGCGCCGCCCAGAGGAGACCGCCCGATGAGCTACCCCAACACCAACCTCTACATCGACGGCACGTGGCGCCCGGCCGAGGGCAACCGCACGCTCCCCGTGCTGAACCCGGCGACCGAGGAGGTGATCGGCACCGTCGCGCATGCCTCGAAGGGCGACCTCGACGAGGCGCTGGCCGCGGCGGAGAAGGGCTTCGCCGCCTGGCGCAGGGTCTCCGCCTACGAGCGCGCGAAGCTGATGCGCAAGGCCGCCGACATCGTCCGCTCCCGCGCCGAGGAGATCGGCCGGCTGATGACGATGGAGCAGGGCAAGCCGGTCATCGAGGCGAAGATGGAGGTGCTGGCCGGCGCCGACATCATCGACTGGTTCGCCGAGGAAGCCCGCCGCGCCTATGGCCGCGTCATCCCGGCCCGCGCCGAGGGCGTCTACCAGCTGGTGATCAAGGAGCCGGTCGGCCCGGTCGCCGCCTTCACGCCGTGGAACTTCCCGATCAACCAGGTGGTGCGCAAGCTCTCGGCCGCGGTCGCCACGGGCTGCTCGATCATCGTGAAGGCGCCGGAGGAGACGCCGGCCTCGCCGGCCGCGCTGATCCAGGCCTTCGTCGATGCGGGCCTGCCCGCCGGCGTGGTCGCCCTGGTGTACGGCGTGCCGGCGGAGATCAGCGAATATCTCATCCCGCACCCTGTCATCCGCAAGGTGACCTTCACCGGCTCGACGCCGGTGGGCAAGCAGCTCGCGGCGCTGGCGGGGCAGCACATGAAGCGGGTGACGATGGAACTCGGCGGACATGCGCCGGCGATCGTGTTCGACCTGGCGGCGAAGACGCTGGCGACGGCGAAATTCCGCAACGCCGGCCAGGTCTGCGTCTCGCCCACGCGCTTCCTGGTGCAGGAGAAGCTCTACGCTCCCTTCGTCGAGCGGTTCGTGGCGCACGCCAAGACCGTGAAGGTCGGCAACGGCATGGAGGAGGGGGTGCAGATGGGACCCCTGGCGCATGACCGCCGCATTCCCTGGGTCGAGGGGCTGGTCGCCGATGCCCGGCAGCGTGGTGCCGAGGTTCACACCGGCGGCGAGCGTATCGGCAACAAGGGCTACTTCTACGCGCCCACCGTGCTGACCGGCGTCGGCCGCGAGGCGCGCATGATGAACGAGGAACCGTTCGGCCCCGTCGCCATGATCGCCCCCTTCACCGACCTCGACGAGGTGGTGGAGGAGGCGAACCGGCTGCCCTACGGCCTGGCGGGTTACGCCTTCACCCGCAGCGCCAAGACTGCGAACGCCATCGCCAACCGTGTCGAGAGCGGCATGCTGACGATCAACCATCTTGGCCTGGCGCTGCCCGAGGTGCCCTTCGGCGGCGTGAAGGACAGCGGCTATGGCAGCGAGGGCGGGTCCGAGGCCATCGAGGCCTACCTGAACACGAAGTTCGTGAGCCAGGCGGGGCTGTAGGGGCGCTTTCCTCCCCCGCGCTGCGGGGGAGGGAGGTACGGCTCCTACGGCACTGCCTCGATACCCGCCGCGGCGAAGGCGCCGCGCGCCTCCGGCCCCGACAGGTAGGCGAACAGCGCCGCCGCGCCCGGCGGCCCGTTCGGCAGCAGCGCCGCGGCATAGGCGGTGAAGTTCTGGATCTCGGCGGGCAGCGGCCCGACGAAGCGCGCCGCCGGCACCAGCAGGATCTCGGTGACCGGCGCCAGGGCGATCGCGCGGGCACTGCTCTCCAGCAGGTGCCGCATCACCTCGGCGCCGGTGGCGAAGCGCACCGCCTTCGGCGTCACCATCGCCGTCATGCCCAGCCGCTCGAACAGCCGCTCCAGGTAGAGGCCGGTGGAGGCGCGGTTGAACAGCACGCGCTCCGCCTCCTCGATGGCGCGGCGGAAGCCGGCGAGGTCGGCGATCTCGGGCACCGGCGCATCCTGTCGGACCGCGACGCCGACGCCAACCCGCCCGAGCGTCGCGCGCTCGCCGGCCAGGCGGCCGGCGGTGGCCAGCTCGTTCACCAGCCCGACCGGAGCGATCAGCAGGTCGGGCGCCTCGCCGCCGGCCAGCCGCTCGCGCAGCTGCGGCGCGGTGGCGTAGGTGATCTGGACGGGCGCGCCGCCGTCGGCATGGAAGCGCGCGACGGCGGCGTCCAGCCCGGGCTCCATCGCGCCAGCGCTCAGCACCCGCACCGGCGCCTGTCCCGCCATACCGGGCTGGGCACCCGGCCGCACGGGCAGCAGGGGAACGCCGAAGGACAGCAGCAACAGGTGGCGGCGGAGCATGGGCGCACGGTAGGGCAGGCGGCGTCACGCGGGAACCGCGCGCGTCGACCGCGTGGTGCCGAAAGCGCACGGGTGCATGGGTTGGGGCGCAGGCTTCGCGCGCCGGTGGTGCGATCCATGCAGCGCTCGCGTCGATCGACGGGCACCGGCCCCGGCGGGTGCGTTAGGCGCGCCGGGGCTGGCCCGCACGGCGCGCGGCGCCTGGTTCGCGGCATGGCATCCCGGCCGCCGGCGCCACCCGGGCGCCGGCTTCCATGGATGCGGGCCGCGCCCCGGACGGCCACCAGGCCATGCCGTCCGGGGCGCGGCCCGCTCCGGCGCCTTGGGCGGACCTGATCCGGCCATCGCGATCACTCCGGGCCGGAGCGGGTCGGCAATGCCCGGCGCAGGGCCGGGCATGACGGTGCGGGGCGCGAGGCCCTTCAGGCGCCGAAGCGCGGGAACAGGATGCTGTTCTCGATGTGGATGTGCCGCATCAGCTCGCCCGTGAGGTGGTCGAGGCCGGCATAGAGCGCGCGCCAGGTGCGGCAGGCGCCCTCCGGCGGCGTGAAGCCCTCCGTCAGCGCCTCCAGCTCGCGCAGGTGCTCGCCATGGTCGTCGTGCTCGTGGCGCATCATGCCGATGGGCTGGCCGATCATCGGGTGACCGCCGCGGCGCATCATGGGGAAGAGCACCTGCTCCTCCTTCTGCATGTGGCTCTCCAGCTCGGCCTCCATGCGGGTCAGCAGGTCGGCCAGGCCCGCCGGGCGGCGTGGGTGCTCCGCATGCACCGCCTCGACGCGGCGGGCGAGGCGGACCAGCTCCGGCACCTCGCGCCGGTGCGCGGCGTGGTAGCGGGTCTCGATCAGGTCGATCAGCGCGTCGGGATCGCCGGGCAGCGCCTCCTCCGGCTGCGGCGCGAGGCCGGCCAGCTCCGCGGCGATCGTCCAGGCGTCGAGGCCGCGCCGCGCCGCCGCCTCGGCCAGCGGGACATCGCCGCCGCAGCAGAAATCCAGCTTGTAGCGGCGCAGCACGGCGGTGGCGCCGGGGATGGCGGTGGCGATCGCTCCGAGGCTCTCGGCGGTGAGGTCGCGGTCGAGGATGGCGGTGGTCATGCTCTGCCTCCTGCCCCGGATGCCTTGGTGGGGCCTGCAGGTCGAAGCGCGGGCAGCTCGCCCGCGCGGATGGCGATGGCGTGGCCGAGGCTGCCGGCGATGCGGCGCGCGCGGTCGGCTAGCAGTGCCGCGCCCTCGGGCGGACAGAGCGCCACGACCGTCTCCTCCCACAGGGCGAGCCAGCGGGCGAAATGTGCGGGCGTCAGGCCGAGCGGCAGGTGCGCCTCCATCGGCGTGCCGTGGTAGCGGCCGGTCTGCAACGCCACCGAGGACCAGAAATCGGCGATGCGCGCGATGTGCGGCTCCCACGCCGTGATCCGGGCGAAGACCGGGCCGAGCAGCGGATCCTGCCGCGCCGCGCCGTAGAATTCCCGCACCACCCGCTCGAGCAGCGCGTCGCTGAGACCGGTGCGCACGGCCAGCGCGGCGCTCGCGGCAACGCGGTGGGCGGCGCTCGCCGCAGGAAAAGAGGTATCTGCCATACTGATTATCTAGGTCGCAAGATGTGGTATCGTCAATGCGTATTCCGGGGCCACCCATGCGCCTGACCGCCTTCACCGATTTCGGACTGCGCGCGCTGATGCGCCTGGCCGCCGAGCCGCCGGGGGCGGCGCTGACGACCGACGCGCTGGCGCGCGACCTGGCGATCAGCCGTCACCATCTCCAGAAAGTCGTGCAGGCCCTGGCCGAGTCCGGATTCCTGCGCACCCTGCGCGGCGCCCGCGGCGGCGTCGCCCTGGCGCGGCCGGCGGGCGAGATCCGCCTCGGCACGGTGGTACGTCGGCTGGAGCGCGACCAGGTGCTGGTGGAGTGCTTCCATGCCGATCCGGCGCGCGCCTGCGCCTGCACGCTGCTGCCGCACTGCCGGCTGAGGGGCGCGCTGGTCGAGGCGCGGGAGGCCTTCCATGCAAGCCTCGACAGGCTGAGCCTCGCCGACTGTGCCGTGCCGCGGCGCCGCGGGATGGCGGCGGCCGGCACCGCGGCGTAGCCTCGCCGGCACGGCAAGGAGGCGGGCATGGTCCGGACAACGCTGCACGGCGCCCTGGCGGGCTTTGGGCGACGCGGCGCCCTGGCGGGCTTCGGGCTGGCGATGGTGGCGCCGCGCGCCGCCCCTGCGCAGCCGGCGCCCTGGCCAGACCGGCCCGTGCGCCTGATCGTGCCCTTCCCGCCGGGCGGGCCGGTCGATACCGGCGCGCGCCTGGTCGCCGCCGCGATCGCGCCGATCCTCGGGCAGCAGGCGCTGGTGGAGAACCGCTCCGGCGCCGGCGGCGTCATCGGCATCGACGCGGTGGCCAAGGCGGTGCCGGACGGCACCACCATCGCCTATGGCAGCACCGGCGCGCTGGCGGTGAACCCTTCGCTGCTGCCGAACCTGCCCTACGACACGCTGCGTGACCTGCGGCCCGTCGCCGTGCTGACCTCCACCAATTCGGTGCTGGTCGTGCGCCCGGACGGGCCGCGCGACCTGGCCGCGCTGGTGGCGCAGGCGAAGGCGCAGCCGGGGCGGCTTTCCTTCGCCTCCACCGGGCCGGGGGGCACGCCGCACCTGGCGGCCGAGCTGCTGAAGCTGCGCACCGGGATCGACATCGCCCATGTCGCCTATCGCGGCGCCGCGCCGGTGATCACGGCGATGCTCGCGGGCGAGATCACCATGGCCTTCCTCGACGTGCCGGTCCTCGCGCCGCACATCCGCGAGGGGAAGTTCCGCGGACTGCTGGTCACGGGGCATGAGCGCGCCGCCGTGCTGCCGGAGGTGCCCACCGCCGAGCAGGCCGGTGCCGCCGGCGTGATCGTCGAGGGCTGGAACGCCATGCTGGTGCCGGCCGCGACGCCGCCGGACCGCGTGGCGCGGCTGTCGGACGCGGTGCGCGGGGTGCTGGCGCCGGGGAGCGAAACCCGCGCGCGCTTCGAGGCGATGGGCCAGCGCGTGGTCAACCTCGGCCCCGAGGCGGCCGCCGCCTTCATCCGCGCCGAGATCGCCAAGTGGGCCGAGGTGGTGCGCGCGGCGAACATCAGGCCGGACTGATCCGCCGAGGGACCCGCCATGCGCATCACCGCCGTCACCGGCCATGTCGCCACCACGCAATTCGACTACGGCAACCCCGCGGGGCCGGGCGGCAACCTGCACCTGCAGGCGATGGACACGCTGCTGGTGCGGGTGGAGACCGACATCGGCCTCACCGGCTGGGGCGAGGGCTTCGGCTTCACCCTGGTGCCGACGACGCGCGACGCGCTGGAGCGGCTGGTTGCCCCCGCCTGCATCGGCCAGGACGCGCGCGACATCCCGGCGCTGATGACCGCGCTGCACCGCCGCTTCCATAATTTCGGGCGCAACGGCGCGATGACCTTCGCGCTCTCGGGCCTCGACATCGCGCTCTGGGATCTCGCCGGCAAGGCGGCGGGCCTGCCGCTGCACGCGCTGCTCGGCGGCCGGCGGCGCGATGCGGTTCCGGCCTATGCCTCGCTGCTGCGCTACGGCGTGCCGGCGCTGGTGCGGGAGAACGCGGCCAGGGCGGTGGCGCGCGGCTACGGCCACGTCAAGCTGCACGAGGTGGAACTGCCCTGCATCGCGGCCGCGCGCGAGGGGACGCCGCGCGACATCCCGTTGATGCTCGACATCAACTGCCGCTGGGATACGGTCGATCAGGCGCTGGCCTTCGCCGACGCCGTCCGTCCCCTCGGCGTGCGCTGGATCGAGGAGCCGATCTGGCCGCCGGAGGATGCGGCGGCCATCGCCGCCGTGCGCGCGCGCTGCGGCCTGCCCATCGCCGCCGGCGAGAATTGCGGCACGGTGGAGGATTTCCGGCGCCTGTTCGCGGCTGGCGCGGTGGACGTGGCGCAGCCCTCCATCACCAAGATCTGCGGCGTGACCGGACTGCGCGAGGTGCAGGCGCTGGCAGCGCAACACGGCGTCGCGCTGGTGCCGCACTGCCCCTACTTCGGCCCCGGCCTGCTGGCGACCCTGCACGTGCTGGCGGCAATGGAGCAGGAGACGCCGCTGGAGGTCTATTTCGCCGACCTCGCCCGCGCGCCCTTCCCGGCGCTCGATCCGCGGGGCGGCATGGTCGCGGTGCCCGATGGCCCCGGCCTCGGGATGGAGCCGGATCCGGCCTGCTTCGCCGCGTGAGCGCCGCCGCCGCGCTGGCGCCCGTCGCCGCCGGGCTGCTGGCGGCCTTCGTCGGCTTCGCCTCCTCCTTCGCCGTGGTGCTGGCGGGCTTCACCGCGGTCGGCGCCTCGCCGGCCGAGGCGGCCTCGGGCCTCCTGGCGGTCAGCGTCGCCATGGGGCTCGGCGGCATCGTCATGAGCCTGCGCACCCGCATGCCGATCAGCATCGCCTGGTCCACGCCGGGCTCGGCGCTGCTGGCGGGCGGTGCGGCGCCGGAGGGCGGCTTCGCCGCCGCGGTGGGCGCCTTCCTGGTCTGCGGCGCGCTGATCGCCGGCGCGGGGCTGTGGCGGCCGCTCGGCCGCGCGGTCGCGGCGATCCCGCCGGCGCTGGCGAATGCGATGCTGGCCGGCGTGCTGCTGCCGCTCTGCCTGGCGCCGGTGGCGGCGGTGGCGGGGGTGCCGGCGCTCGCGCTGCCGGTGGTGATGGCCTGGGCGGTGGTGGCGAAGCTCAACCGGCTGCTGGCGGTCCCGGCGGCGGTGCTGCTGGCGGTGGCGCTGGTCGCGGCGACGGCGACGTTGCCGCCCGGGCTGATCGCCGGGTCGATCATGCCGGCGCCGGTGCTGGTGGTGCCGGAGTTCCGGCCCGCGGCGCTGATCGGCATCGCGCTGCCGCTGTTCATCGTGACCATGGCCTCGCAGAACATCCCCGGCATCGCGGTGCTGAACGCCAATGGCTACCGGCCCGAGCCGGGGCCGCTGTTCACGGCGACCGGAATCGTCACGGTGCTGGCCGCGCCGTTCGGCGCGCATGCGGTGAACCTCGCCGCGATCACCGCGGCGATCTGCGCGGGGCCCGAGGCGCATCCCGATCCGGCGCGGCGCTGGCCGGCGGCGCTGGTCGCGGGGGCGGGCTACGTGGTGCTCGGGCTCGGCGCCGGTGCGGCGGCCGCCTTCGTCGCCGCGGCGCCGCCGATGCTGATCCAGGCGGTGGCGGGGCTGGCGCTGCTCGGCGCCTTCGGGTCCGCGCTGATGGCGGCCGTGCAGGGGCCGGGGGAGCGCGAGGCGGCGGTGGTGTGCTTCCTGGTCGCGGCCGGCGGGCTGACCCTGTTCGGCATCGGCGGTGCCTTCTGGGGGCTGCTGGCGGGGCTGGCGCTCAGGGTGCTGGCACGGTGGCGGGGAGCCTGATCCCCCCGGCGCACCGGCACCGGCACGGGCCGCGCGGCCCGTGCCGCACTCAAGGACCGGCGAGCGACCCGCGCCGCGCTCAACGCCTGGCGAGCAGGAGCCCGAGTGCCAGCCCGGCTGCCCCGGCCATCAGCAGGGCGGGCACCGGGTAGTCCCGCACGGCGCCACCGGCCGCCCGGCCGGCATGCGCGCCGCGGACGCGGGCCTGCCGGCCGATGCGCCGCGCCGCCCGAACAGCGGAGTCGCCCGCGTCGCTGGCGGTCGAGAGCAGCCGATCGGCTGTGCCGCGCAGCGACGACTCCCTGTCCGCCTCCCCGTTCTCCCCCCCGTCCGCTGCCCCGTCCCGAGGCGCCGGATCAGGCCGCGGCGGCGTGGGGATGGCGCCTGCAGCCTGCATCGCGTCTTTGCTGTGTGCCCCGACCGCCGCTGCGGCGGTGCCCGATACCCGATCGCTCATGCCTGTCATTCCCTGGTTGCCGGGGCAGAACGCGCCAGGTGGCGCCGGGTGCCCGATCCGGGCAGCGGGAACTGGCGGCCTTCTGCCGCTCAGCCCACGTGTGCCCGATCGACCTCCGCGCAGAACGCCGCCACCATCTGCGCACACGCATCCGGCATGAGCACCTGGATGGCGTGGCAGCGTGTCGGCAGGTGGTGGATGCGGATGTGCGGCAGCCCCGCGCGCAGCCGCGCCTCCTGCGGGCCGGTGATGGCGCCCCCGTCGGGGTAGAGGCCGAGCACGGGAATGCGCACCCGCTCCAGCACCGGCGCGGCATCCAGGGTTTCGCAGAAGCGCGCGACGGCGATCATCGCGGCGACATCCGCCTTGCCGGATTCCTCGGCGTACCATTCGACCAGCGCCGGGTCGGCATCGGGCGGGAAGCGGGTGGCGGCGCCGACGCGCTCGGCCCAGCCGCGGCCGCCAAGGGTACGCAGCGCGTCGATCCAGGAGGCGTGGCCGCAGGCGAAGGCGCGGCGCGTCGGCTCGGGGAAGGACAGCGGCGCGGAGAGCAGGGTCAGGCTGCGCAGGCGCCCCGGGTGCCGCGCGGCGAAGAGCAGCGCGATGAGGCCGGAGAGGGACTCGCCGACGTAGTGCACGGCGGCGCCGGCATCGCCGACCAGCGCGGTGATCGCCGCGACATCCTCCAGCAGGCCTTCGACGGTCATCTCGCGGTCGGGGTCGGGCAGGCGCGGGCTGTCGCCGAAGCCGCGCAGGTCGGGGCGGATGACGCGCCAGTGGCGCGAGAGGTGCGGCACCCAGGCCTGGAAGAAGCGGTGGCTGCGGGCGTAGCCGTGCTGGAGGACCACCCAGGGGGCGTCGTGGCGCCAGGGGTCGGTGTGATCATCGGCCACATAGTGCAACGGCGGGGCGTCCTCCCGGCGCAGCAGCATCAATCCGTCCGCACATTCGCCGCCCTGGCGATGCGCTCCCACTTCGCGCTCTCCACCCGCACCATCTCCGCGAAGGCCGCCTGCGCCGTCCACACCGCCTGCGCCCCCTGCGCGGCCAGCGCGTCGCGCACCGCCGGCGTCTCGCTCGCCGTGCGCAGCGCCGCTGACATGCGTTCCAGGATCGCCTCCGGCAGGCGCGGCGGGGCGACCATGCAGTACCAGTTGTCCGCCAGCAGCCCGGGGAAGCCCTGCTCGGCGGTGGTGGGCAGGTCGGGCAGCACGGGGCTGCGGCGCTCGCTCGCCATCGCCAGCGCGGTCAGCGTGCCGGCGCGGATCTGCGGCAGGATCACCGGCAGGTCGGCGAACAGCAGCCCGATCTGCCCCGCCACGATGTCGGTCACCGCCGGCGCGGCGCCGCGATAGGGCACCACCACCACGTCCGTGCCGGTCTGCACCCGGAACAGCTCGGCGGCCAGGTGGGAGATGCCGGCCGCGCCGGCCGTGCCGATGTTCAGCCGCCCCGGCTCCCGCTTCGCCAGCGCCACCAGCTCCGCCAGGGTCTTCACGCCGAGCCGGGGATTCGCCACCAGCGCCTCCGGCACCAGCGTGACGACGCTGACCAGCGTCATGTCGTCGGGCACGCGGTAGGGCATGTTGGCGGAGACATGCGGCGTGATCACCAGCGAGCCGCCATTGGTGATGGCGAAGGTGTATCCGTCCGGCGACGCCTTCAGCGCGGCGTCGGTGCCGACCACGCCGCCGCCGCCGCCGCGGTTCTCGATGACCACGCCCTGGCCGAGGATCGCCTGCAGCTGCGGCGCGTAGAGCCGGGCGATGATGTCGTTCGGCCCGCCGGGCGGGAAGGGCACGATGATGCGGATCGGCCGCGCCGGCCAGGCTTGCGCCGCGGCAGGGCGCGGGGCGGCGAGCGCCAGCCCCGCCGTGGTGAGCATCGCGCGGCGCTGCATGCTGGCCTTGCCTTTCCATCCCGTCCCGCGCGCATGGTGGCGGTGACCGGGGCCGGCGGCAACGCGGTGCGGATCAGTAGCGGTAGCCCCCAGGCGCATGGGGCGCGGCGTAGGGCGTGGCGTAGCCGTAGGGCTGCGCCGGCGGCGCGGTGTCGTAGGCATAGGCAGGATCGGGCGGCTGCACGTAGCCATAGCCGTATCCATAGCCTTGCGCCGCCTGCGCGTTCTGCTGATCCACCGAGGCCCCGACCAGCCCGCCGACCAGCGCCCCCGCCGCCGCCCCGCCGAGTGCCGCGCCGCCGCGGTTGTACGGCCCGCCCGCCGCCGCGCCGAGCAGCCCGCCCGCCGCCGCGCCCACCACCGCGCCGGTGGCCGTGTTGGACCCGATCGGCGCCGCGTGGCCGTAGTAGGGGTAGACCGGATAGGGCTGCGCCACCACGCAGCCGCCGAGCGGCACCGCCACGGCCAGCACCAGCCTGGGACGGCAACGGCGCAACATCCGGGGAAGGTGCATTGCGGGGAGTCCTCCTGATCGGGCCACAACGCCGCGCGGCGTCGCCGGTGCCGGCCGGTGCGCACAGCGAACCGGCATGCGGGCAGGGCATCCTACCGCATCGCATGGCGCGGTCCGGGCGGAATTGCGGCGGCGGGGCAGCGCCGGCCTCGACAAGCCAGCCGTGCCGCCCGACAAGCGCCGGATCGCGATGCGCTGGATGAGGGGGTGCGGGCATGGCGGATGCGATGCCGCCGCGGGCCTCCCTCGGGGCCATCCTGGCGGTGTTCGCGGCGCTCGGCATGGCAAGCTTCGGCGGCGGCCTGCCGGGATGGATGCATCGCGAGGTGGTGCGGAAGCGCCGCTGGATGACGGAGGAGAATTTCCTCGCCGGCGTCGCGCTGGGCCAGGTGCTGCCGGGCGCCAACAGCGTGAACCTCGCCCTCTACATCGGGCAGCAGCTGCGCGGCTGGCCGGGCGCGGCGCTGGCGGCGCTCGGCATCCTTGGCCCGCCCTTCCTGGTGATCCTCGGCCTGGCGCTGCTCCATGCGCGCTTCGGCGAGGTGCCGGGCATGGCCGTGGTGCTGGGCGGCGTCGCGGCGGCGGGGCTGGCGAACTCGCTGACCGTCGGTCTGCGCGCCGCGCGGCGGATGCGCGGGCTGTGGCCCTGGGCAGTGGCGGCGGTGACCTTCGTTGCGGTCGGCGTGCTCCGCCTGCCGATGATCCCGGTGGTGCTTGTGGTGATCCCGGCCTCGGTCGCGCTGGCCTGGCGGGCGCGCCATGCCGCTTGACCGGCTGATCGCGCTGGTCCTGGTGTTCGCGCCGCTGTCGCTGGTCTCGCTCGGCGGCGGCCCCTCGATCTTCGCCGAGATGCAGCGCCAGGCGGTGGAGGTGCATGGCTGGCTGACCGATGAGAGCTTCGTCGCGCTCTTTGCCATCTCGCGCGCCGCGCCGGGGCCGGGCTCGCTGATCGCCGCGCTGGTGGGGTGGGAGGCCGCGGGGTTCGCCGGCGCACTGGTCGCGGCGGTGGCGCTCTACCTGCCCTCCTCGCTGGTGCTGCTGGCGGCGGGGCTGTGGTGGCGGCGGCGCGGCGACAGCCCGGTGCGGCGCGTCATCGAGCGCGGCCTGGCGCCGGTGGCGGTGGGGCTCATCTTCGCCGGCGTGCTGACGCTCATGCGTGCCGAGGGCGTCGGCCTGCCGGAATGGCTGACCCTCGTGGGCTGCACCGCCTGGCTGATGCGCGGCGCCAGCCCCTACCTCGTGATGGCGGCGGCGGCGGCGGCCTATGCGGGGCTGTTCCGCATCGGCGCGATCGGCGCCTGAAACGGCCTGCCGGCTTTGGTTGACAGCGCCGCCGCCGCCCGAGGATGCCGGCCCTCGCGCAGCCCAGAACGAACAGCAACCCTTGGGAGGACAGCCGTCATGGCCGGATTCGTCGAGCACGCCTTTGACGGCGACGTCCACATCCTGCGTCTTGCCAACCCGCCGGTGAACACGCTGCGCGCGGAACTGCGCGCCGGCCTGCTGGACGGGCTGCAGGCGGCGGCCAAGGGCGGCGCCCGCGCCATCGTGCTGATCGGCGCCGGGCGCGGCTTCTCGGCCGGCGCCGAGATGACCGAGTTCGGCAAGCCGCGGCAGCCGCCCTCGCTGAACGAGGTGTTCGACGCCATCGAGAATTCGAAGGCACCGGTCTTCGCCGCGATCCATGGCCATGCGCTCGGCGGCGGGCTGGAGCTGGCGCTGGCCTGCCACGCCCGCGTCGCGGCGCCCACCGCGCAGCTCGGCCTGCCGGAGGTGAAGCGCGGCTTCGTGCCGGGTGCGGGCGGCACGCAGCGCCTGCCGCGGCTGATCGGCCTCGAGGCGCTGCGCCTGATCGTCACCGGCGAGTCCGTCGGCGCGGCCGAGGCGCAGAAGCTCGGCATCGTCGATGCGGTGCTGGACGGGAACGACCTGGAGAAGGCCGCGGTAGCCTGGGCGCGCAACGCGGCGACCTCGGGCCGGCAGTTCGTCCTGGCGCGCAACCGCACCGACAAGATCAAGGGCCAGGACATGGCCGCCTTCGACGAGGCGGCCAAGAAGCTGCTCGCCCGCAGCCGCGGCCAGGAGAGCCCGAAGGGCTGCGTGGACAGCGTGCGCGCCGCCTTCACCATGCCCTTCGAGGAGGGGCTGAACGTCGAGCGCGAAACCTTCGCCCGGCTGGTCGCCGGCGAGCAGTCCAGGGCGCTGCGCCACATCTTCTTCGGCGAGCGCGAGGTCGCCCGCATCCCCGACCTGCCGGAGGGCACGCAGCCGCTGCCGGTGAAGCGGCTGGTGGTGATCGGCGGCGGCACCATGGGCGGCGGCATCGCCATGTCGGCCGCCAATTTCGGCCTGCCGGCGACGATCGTCGAGACCAGCCAGGAGGCGCTGGACCGCGGCATCGGGCGCTGCGAGGACAACTGGAAGCGCAGCGTCGCCAGCGGCCGCATGAGCGGGGCCGAATACGAGAAGCGCCGCGCCAACCTCTCCGGCACCACCGATTTCGAGGCGGCCGTGGGCGAGGCCGACCTGGTCATCGAGGCGGTGTTCGAGGAGATGGGCGTGAAGAAGGAGGTCTTCGCGCGGCTCGACAAGGCGGCGCGGCCGGGAATCGTGCTGGCCTCCAACACCTCGACGCTCGACATCGACGAGATCGCCTCGGCGACGAAGCGGCCGGAATTGGTCTGCGGCATGCACTTCTTCAGCCCGGCCAACGTCATGCGCCTGCTGGAGATCGTGAAGGGCGCGAAGTCGAGCCCGGAGACCATCGCCACGGCGCTCGACGTGGGGCGGCGCATCGGCAAGCTGAACGTGGTGGTCGGCAATTGCGACGGCTTCGTCGCCAACCGCATGACCGGCAAGCGCGGCCCGCAGGTGGAGAAGCTGCTGCTGGAAGGCTGCCTGCCGCAGGACATCGACCGGGTGATGGAGGCCTACGGCATGGCCATGGGGCCGCTGGCGATCGGCGACGTCGCGGGCGTAGACGACGGCGGGGCGGTGCGCAAGGCGCGCGGCACCAAGGCGGTGATCGCGGACGCCGTGGTGGCCACGGGACGGATCGGCCAGAAGGTCGGCAAGGGCTACTACGACTACGACGAGAACCGCCGCCGCATACCCTCGAAGGAGGTCGAGGCGATCATCATCGAGGCCTCCGAGAAGCTGCAGATTCGCAGGCGCAAGATCGAGGACCAGGAGATCCTGGAGCGCCTGCTGCTGCCGCTGGTCAATGAGGGCGCGAAGATCCTGGAGGAGGGCATCGCCTACCGCCCGATCGACATCGACGTGATCTTCATCAACGGCTCCGGCTGGCCGGCCTGGCGCGGCGGCCCGATGTTCTGGGCCGATACGCTCGGGCTGAAGACGGTGCGCGACCGGCTGGCCATGTATGCGGAGGCGACCGGCGACCCGAACCTGACTCCGGCGGCGCTGATCGAGGAACTGGCGGCGAAGGGCGGCACCTTCGCCGGTATGAAGGGCCCGAAGGCCTGAGCGGGATGGCGCGTCCGCACCCCTGGGAAGCGGCTTATCCGCCCGGCCTGGATT
>ERZ1066121.1574-NODE-1574-length-16159-cov-7.535022_pt1 | contig 16159 bp, 16 predicted proteins | sample MGYA00382768_ERZ1066121 | MGnify/ENA primary metagenome ERZ1066121 (study PRJEB33369, sample SAMEA5778351) | biofilm metagenome | biome: Industrial cooling water; feature: Water cooling tower basin; material: Biofilm | place: United Arab Emirates | collected... | reverse complement strand
ACATCATCATATGCGGCCACTCGGAATGTGGCGCGATGAAGGGGCTGATGAACCCCGAGATCACGCAGACGATGCCGAACGTGACCGCCTGGCTACGCCATAGCGCCGCAGCCCGGCAGGTCGTGCTGAGCAACTATCCGGACCTCTCGCCGGACCAGCAGCTTCGTGCAGCCGCGCTCGAGAACGTCGTCGTCCAGCTCGCCCATCTGCGCACCCACCCGTCAGTGGCCGCATCGCTTGCCAAAGGCGAGATGACGCTGCACGGCTGGTATTTCGATATTCATAACGGCCAGGTGCTCGCGCTTGACGGTGAGGCCGGCCGGTTCCGTCCGATCGAGCACGACCAAGCTATTCCGGTTGCCGTAAGCCCCAAGCAGAGCCGCGCCTACGACTTCGAGACTGCTTCGTGAGCGACGCAGCAACCGCCGCAGACCTTCCTCCGGGCGTCTCGCGACCTTCGTTTGCGACGTTCCCGCGTGATCTTGCTGCGTCGGTTGTCGTCTTTCTCGTCGCGATGCCGCTCTGCATGGGTATCGCGATCGCCTCCGGAGTGCCGCCCGAAAAGGGGCTGATCACCGGCATCATCGGCGGCATCGTCGTGGGTGCCATCGCCGGATCGCCGCTGCAGGTGAGCGGCCCCGCGGCCGGGCTGGCCGTCATGGTGTTCGAGTTCGTGCGCGATCTCGGCATCGCGGCACTCGGGCCCATACTTATCCTGGCTGGAGCCATCCAGCTCGTCGCGGGCGCAGCCAAGCTGGGCGGCTGGTTTCGCGCGATCTCGCCGGCCGTGGTGCACGGCATGCTTGCGGGCATCGGCGTGCTGATCGTGGTCGGCCAATTTCACGTCCTGTTCGATCATAGGCCTTTGCCGAGCGGCCTTGCCAACCTCGCCGCCGTGCCGGGCCGTTTGCTGGGCCTGCGGCCGGACTCCACCCTCGTGCAGACGGAAATCGCCTTTGCGGTCGGCCTGCTCACCATCGCGGGCATGATTGCCTGGGACAAGTACAAGCCCGCCAAGCTGAGGCTTCTGCCCGGCGCGCTGATCGGCGTGCTGCTCGGCACGCTAGCGGCCACGCTCCTGTCGCTCCCGATCGAGCGGGTCGAGGTGCCGACCAACATCGCCGACGCCCTCACGCCGCCGAAGGACTTGCTCGGCAGCTGGACGAGCCCGGCCATCCTCATCGCGGCCGTCGCCATCGCCTTCATCGCCAGCGCCGAGACGTTGCTGTCTGCAGCAGCCGTGGACAAGATGCACAGCGGTGTCCGGACTGATTACGACAAGGAGCTGCGCGCGCAGGGCGTCGGTAACCTGCTCTGCGGCTTTGCGGGCTCGCTGCCGATGACGGGCGTGATCGTTCGCAGCTCGGCCAATGTAAATGCCGGGGCGGCCACCCGGGCCTCGACCATGCTTCATGGCGTCTGGATCCTGGCCTTTGTCGCCGCGCTGCCTTTCGTGCTGCGCCAGATCCCGATGGCCGCGCTTGCAGCAGTGCTGGTCGTGACGGGCTGGAAGCTCATCAATGTCGGCCATGCCAAGCAGCTGTTCCGCAACTACGGGCTGCTCCCTGCAATCATCTGGGCGGCCACCTTGATCGTGGTCGTGACGGTGGACCTGCTTACGGGCGTGCTGGTCGGCATCGGGCTGACCGTGCTGGAGATCATCCCCTATGCGCGGCGGCTGCGTCTCAAGGTCGATGCCGCGCCCGACGGGCAGGCGCATGCGATCCGGCTGGCCGGAGTGGCAAGTTTCCTGACCCTGCCCAAGCTGTCGGCGGTGCTCGAGAAAGCGCCCGCCAACCGTCCGGTGCAGCTCGACGTCACGGGTCTCGAAGCGATCGACCATACTTCGGCCGAGATGGTGCGCGACTGGTATCGGCGCCGCACGAGCGCGGGTGCCGCGGTGGAGATCCGCGGCGCGGGTGACAGGCTCCCGGCGCTCGCCTTCTAGGAACGGGCAGGCGAAGGCGTCAGGTCCGCCCGCGCGCGGAAGGCGATACGCAACGCCTCGGGCAACGTCCGTACCTGCAGCCGGTCGAACATGGTCGCGCGATGCATCTCGACCGTCCGAACGCTCAGGTCGAGCGCGATCGCGACTTCCTTGTTGGAGCGTCCTTCGGCCAGGTAGTTGAGGACGTCGCGCTCGCGGGGGGTGAGCGCGTCGAGTCGTGCCGCGGCTTCGCGCCGCTCGCGTTCCTGTTCGACATTGGTCGAGAGAAGGCCGAAGCCGCGCGTGAGCGCGTCGAGGAGAACATCGTCCTCGAACGGCTTCTCGAGGAAGTCGATCGCCCCCAGCTTCATCGCGCGCACTGCGGTGGCGACATCGCCATGGCCTGTCATGATGATCACAGGGAGCCGGCCGCGCTCGCGGTTCAGCCCCGCCAGCACGTCGAGCCCGTCCTCGTCGGTGAGCCGGATGTCCAGAAGGACGCATCCCGGTTCGAGATTGGCGGCGTCCTCGAGGAAGTCGCGGCCGGTGAGGTAGGGCCGGGGCTGGTAACCGGCGGTCTTGAGGAAGAAGCCGATCGAGCGCCGCACGTCGCTCTCGTCGTCGATTACATAGACGACCGGCATCGTGGCCGCCTCAAGCCCGGCAACCGGAGCGGAATGCACTTCGCTACTCATCCGCAACACCCTGGTCCTACGGCGCGACAGGGTCAACGCGACACCCATCCTTCAAGACGCCGCATGCGTAACGATGAACCGTTCGCACGCTTGGCTGTTCCGCCCGACAGGCGCCGCAGCCTTCGTATTTTTACGCGCGAGCCCTTTACCCGATCGCCGCACGTATGCGCCTACGGGACGGCGGGGCATTGGAGGTTCTGTGCTCACCCTACTCTACGCGTCACGTGCGCAGATCGGACCAGATGAGGATTGGTCGCTGTTCGCCCAAGCCGCCGGCCGCAACAGCGCGCTAGGCGTGACCGGTGCGCTCTTCACCTGCGGAACCTACTTCGCGGAGGTTCTCGAGGGCGATGACGCCACGGTTGAGGCGTTGATGCGCTCGATCGCCGCCGAGCCGCGGCACGCGGATGCTCGGCTGCTCCTCCGCGAGCAGATTGCAGCGCGGCGTTTCAATCGCTTTCATATCCTGCCGTGCGACCATTCGACCTTTGCGCGGCGTGCGGTGGAGCGCGCCCGGGCAGCGTCGCCCGACGACCGCGACCAGGCCGCGCGCAGGCTTAACCGGCTGCTGCAAGCGCTTGCATGGGCTCGAACTGCGCCAATGGCAGCGTGAAGCGGAAGGTCGCGCCCTCCCCGTCCGACGGGTCGAGCCAGATGGTGCCGCCATGGCCTTCCACGATCGTTCGGCTGATCGACAGCCCGACACCCATCCCGTTCGCCCGCGTGGTATAGAAGGGGTCGAACAGCTTCGATCGCGCGGCGGCGGGCACGCCCCGACCGGTATCGCTGACCGCCACTTCGCAGGTATCGGCACGGCGGCTCGTCGCCACGGTGAGCTCGCGGTGCGGTGCGCCCTCCATCGCTTCCACGGCGTTGCGGATCAGATTGACCAGCACCTGCTGCAGTTGCACGCGGTCGACGAAGACCGGGCAGTCCGCCGTCAGGCTTAGGCTGATGCTCACGCCTTTCTCGCTCGCGTCCACGAGCGCAAAGCGGCACGCATCCTCGACGATTTCCCCCAACGAGGCGACGCGCGGCTCGACCGCGCCCCGGGTCACGAACTCGCGCACGCGGCGCACGATGTCGCCGGCGCGCACGATGCTGCGATCCGCGTCCCCCAGCGCATCGAGCAGATCGCTTTTGCCGGGCCCGGCCAGACCCTCGGCCAGGCGGCGCGATCCGCGAACGTAATGGGCGATCGCCGTCAGCGGCTGGTTGAGGTCGTGCGCGATCGCGGAAGCCATCGCACCCATTGCGCCGAGCCGCGAGACCTGTTCCAGCTCCGCCTGGGTGCGCTGGTGGCTCTCGATCTCCATCTGGCGCGCATGCACATCTTCGAACGTGCCGTACCAGATCGTCGCATGTCCGTCCCCGTCCGGGCGGCGGGTGGCCCGCTTGGCGATCCAGCGATAGCTGCCGTCGTGCCAACGCAGGCGGTAGGTCATGTCGATCCGGTGTGCGCTGCCGAGCGCCTGTTCCCAGCGCCGCTCGACCTCGCCCACATCGTCGGGGTGGATGAAGCGCAGGTAGCCGCGACCGAGCGCCGCGCCTAGCGGAGCGCCGGTCCATTCGGACCAGCGGCCATTGACCGAGTTGCACAGCCCGGCCCCGTCAGCCGTCCATGACACCATGCCGCTCAGCTCGACGATGCTGCGGTACCGCTCCTCGCTCGCCTCGAGCCGCGCTTTCGCCCGCAACAGCTCGGACCGGGCGCGCCGCACCTGGGTAAGGTCGCGCACGAATCCCACCACCCATCGCTCGCCCGCATGGTCGATGGGCATCACGGCGAGCTCGATGGGCACATGCCGCCCGTCCCTGGCGACCGCCGTCGCTTCGAGCCGGGTGCCCAGCGGCTTCGTGTCGATCCCGCTCGCGATCTGCGCGACCCGCAGCGCATAGCTGGCGCGCTGGAAAGGTGGGACGACCAGGTCGATCAGCGGACGCCCGAGCGCCTCCTCCTTGCGCCAGCCGAAGATCGCCTCGGCATGGTGGTTCCACCCCCGCACGACCCCGGCGCGGTCGACGATCACCACGCCGTCGATCGAAGTCTCGAGCAGGGCGGTCAGGCTCGCGCCCCAGGTCATTCGCGCCGGTCTCCGCCACTATCCCGCGCCCGTCGCGCGATTCGAAGTCGCTATCGTGCGCGCCGTTTCCACCGTGTCCAGAGGAACCAGGCCACAAAAGCGATGCCTACGGCGACGATCACGGCGTCGAAGCGGTGGAACCACGCCTTCACGCGAGGGTCGCGGTCCCAGGCTTCGCCCAGCACCATGCCGATCCAGGCGAGCCCGAAGCAGAAAGGCCATGAGCCGACGAAGGTATAGATGTGGAACCTGGCGAGCGGCATCCGCGCGATGCCTGCCGGAAAGGCGATGAAGGAGCGCACGATCGGCAGCATGCGCGCGATCAGGACCGCCAGGCTGCCGAACCGCGCGAAGAAGCGTTCGGCGAGGTCCAGGTCGTAGGTATCGAGCAGGACGTACTTCCCCCAGCGCAGGATCGCCGCGCGGCCGCCGCGCTTGCCGAGCTCGTAGGCGGGAATCGACCCCACATTGCAGCCGAACGCACCCGCGGTGGCGACCCAGTACAGATTGAGCTCACCCGTCGAGACGAGATAGCCGCCGAAGGGCATGATGATCTCAGACGGGAGCGGGATACAGGCGCTCTCGATCGCCATCAGGATGACGATTCCCCAATAACCGCCCCAGCGGATCACGGCCGTGATGTAGAAGGCCAGAAAGGCGATGACCGCTTCCAGCGCGTGCGACAGCAGCTCCATGGGTCGCCGCCCTAGCGGCTCAGGCTGAGATCGGAAAGATTACGTAGTTCGGGCGTTTGAGGATCGCTCGGACGCTATGAAAGCAACACGAGTCTCTCAATCAGTCCATCCTTCTCTGAAGAGCGGTTCAGGTTCCGGCCGATCTGTCAACAAAAATCTTTCGGTTCAGGAATATTTTTTGGCGATGGCTCGTTGTCGTCCTGTGAGTGGCTTTCGTGGTCATTCGAGGAGGACAAGGTGAAGCGTTCCGTTCTGTTCGGCCTGGCGGCCATTGTTGCTTGCGCGTCCGCCCCCGCCTCGGCGGCTGACTGGTGGTGGGTTTCGGGCGATGCCGCTGACGGCCGCATGACCTTCGTGGATGCCGCGTCGCTTCAGGGTCATGGGACCGTCTCGGTCCGTAGTGTATCGATCGACCGCACGGGCAATGCCGTGGCGGAAACGCACAAGGTCCGCTGCGCCGATGCCGACGCCGGTGACATCGCCCGCTTCGCATGCGCTTCGTCCGACCAGCGCCGCAAGAGCTTTGCCATGCTCGGCAGCCTCAATCCACTGGAGGCCGCGCAAGCCATGTTCCGTGCGTCGGGTCCGGCGATGAACGCGTCCACCCCGCGCGCGAGCCGCCCGATCGGCGATGAGGCGCTACCCTCTGAAGCCTGAGTTTTCGAACGCGTAGAGTAGCTTAGCATGAACCAGAAGGGCCGGTGGCGATCCACCGGCCCTTTCGCTGTCACACGTGCGCCGCGATCCAATCCTCGACGACCGGCGCGATCCGATCGCGCCATTTGCTTCCGTTGAAGATGCCGTAATGGCCGACACTCTCGGCCATGAAGTAGCGCTTCCGCGCCGCAGGCAGGTTGGTGGCGAGCTTGAGCGCGGCCCTGGTTTGTCCAAGCCCCGAGATGTCGTCGCGCTCGCCCTCGATGGCGAGCAGGGCGGTGTCGGCGATGGCCCCGGCGTCCACGCGTTCGCCTCGGTGCACCCACTCGCCGCGCGGCAGCGCATGCGTTTGGAACACGAGGTCCACCGTCTGCAGGTAGAACTCGGCCGTCATGTCGCACACGGCGCGGTACTCGTCGTAAAACTCCTTGGTGCGGTCCGCGCTTTCTCCATCGCCCTGCACGAGATGCTTGAACATCTCCCAATGGCTCATCAGGTGATCGCCAAGGTTCATCGACATGAACCCGGCGAGCTGCAGGAAGCCCGGATAGACCTTCCGCCCGGCCCCCGGATAATTGAACGGCACGGTCGCGATCACATTCTGCTGGAACCAGGCATGCGGCCGCTGAGTGGCAAGCGTGTTGACCGCCGTCGGAGCCTCGCGCGTATCGATCGGCCCGCCCATCATCGTGAGCGTCCGGGGGCGGCACGGATGCTGCTGCGCCGACAAAATCGCCGTCGCGACATAGCTGGGCACCGAGGGCTGGCATACCGCCAGCATGTGCGCGCCGGGCCCGATCGCCTCGAGGAAGGCGATCAGATAGTCGACATAATCGTCGAGATCGAACCGGCCGTCCGTCACCGGCACGAGCTTGGCGTCGCGCCAGTCGGTTATGTAGACGTCGTGGCGCGGAAGCATGCGCTCAACCGTGCCCCGCAACAGCGTGGCGTAATGACCCGACATGGGTGCCACGATCAGCAGCCTGGGCCCGCCTTCCACGCCCTCGCGCCGAAAGCGCTTCAACTGACCGAATGGCTTTTGATGCACGATCTCTTCGATCACCGCGACGCTGCGGCCGTCCACATCCGTGTGGGTCAGCCCGAACTCCGGCTTCCCGCGCGGAGCGGCGGCATGCGCGAACACCTCGAGCGCTGAGGCAATCAGCGGTCCGCCGCCGAAATAGGCCATCGGGTTGGCCGGGTTCTGCAGCAGCCCGGCCCCGACGTTTGCGAAGGCCGAAGCCCCCGCAAGCCAGGAGCGTTGCCATTCATAAGCGTCGTAAAGCATCGGCGACCTTGTCCAGAGCGCTCGACGGTGAACGCATCACGGGTGTGTCTGGCCTAATCGTTGTGATCGGGCAATGGTTCCTGTCACCGCTGTCAGTTGAGGCCGTGCCCCGCCCCTGCTAGCCCGGCCCCATGGCCACCAGACCCGACGAAGCGCCCCCCAGCCGCAAGCTCGGCAACCTTGCGGTCGTTTACCGCTTCGCACTTCGCTATCCGGCGCAGATCGCGGCCGCGCTCACCGCGCTCGCCATCTCGTCAGGCGCGACCATCGCCATCCCCTACGGGTTCAAGCGCGTCATCGACCGGGGCTTTGCCGAGGGCAGCGACCGCGCGGTCGTGTCCGCATCTTTCACCTACCTGCTCATGATCGTGGCGGTGCTCGCGCTCGCGACCGCGTTCCGCTTCTACTTCGTGTCGTGGATCGGCGAGCGCGTGGTCGGCGATATCCGCCGCGCCGTGCACGCCAACCTGCTGACACTCGCGCCCCGCTTCTTCGAGGAGAACCGGCCGTCGGAGATCGCCTCGCGCCTGACCTCGGATACGGCGGTCATCGAGCAGATCGTCGGGACGACCGTCTCCGTTGCGCTCCGCAACGTCTTCACCGGGCTGGGCGGGATCATATACCTGTTCATCCTATCGCCCAAGCTGGCGAGCTTCCTCATGTTCGGTATCCCGCTCGTGGTGGTGCCGATCGTGGCGCTCGGCCGGCAGGTGCGGACCTTCTCGCGCGCCAGCCAGGACCGCATCGCCGATGTCGGGGCGATGACCGTCGAGACGCTCGGGGCGATGAAGATCGTGCAGGCGTTCGGGCAGGAGGAGCGCGAGCGCACCCGCTTCGCGCGCGCGGTCGAGGCGACCTTCGGAGTGGCCAAGCGGCGCATCCTGATTCGCGCGGTCATGACCGCGCTCGTCATCGCCCTGATCTTCGGGTCCATCACGCTGGTCCTGCGCGAAGGTGTGAGCGACGTCGCCGCGGGCTTGCTGAGCGGCGGCTCCATCGCCGCCTTCGTGCTGACCGGCGGTTTGGTCGCGGGCGCGTTCGGCGCGCTGACCGAGGTCTATGGCGACCTCCTGCGCGGTGCGGGCGCGGCCGGGCGACTGGCCGAATTGCTCGCCGAACAGCCCGAGATCCGCGCGCCCGCGCACCCCCGCGCGCTGCCCAGCCCGGCTCCGGGCCGGCTCACCTTCGACGCCGTGACGTTCCGATACCCGACCCGCCCGGACGTGGCCGCGCTGCAGGACTTCTCACTAGACGTCACCCCTGGTGAGACGGTGGCGGTCGTAGGGCCGTCGGGGGCGGGCAAGTCGACGCTGCTGCAACTTGCCCAGCGCTTCTACGACCCTCGGTCCGGGGCGGTGCGCATGGACGGCATCGACCTGCGCGAGGCGGACCCGGCCGAGGTGCGCGCGCGGATCGCAATGGTACCGCAGGAGACGGTAATCTTTGGTGCCTCGGCGCGCGATAATCTGCGCTACGGCCGATGGGACGCGTCTGACGCCGAGCTCTGGGCCGCGGCCGAGGCGGCTAATGCGTACAGCTTCCTGAAAGCCTTACCCGAGGGGCTCGACAGCTTCTTAGGCGAAGGCGGCGCGCGGCTGTCGGGCGGGCAGCGGCAGCGTGTCGCAATCGCGCGCGCGATCCTGCGCGGTGCGCCCATCCTGCTGCTTGACGAGGCGACCAGCGCGCTCGACGCGGAATCCGAGCGGCTCGTGCAGGACGCGCTGGAACGCTTGATGGCCGACCGGACGACCATCGTGATCGCGCACCGGCTCGCAACCGTGCGCGCCGCCGACCGCATCGTCGTGCTCGAAGAGGGTCGCATCGTCGAGGCGGGGACGCATGCCAGCCTGTCGGGTGCGGGCGGGCTTTATGCCCGGCTCGCACGGCTGCAGTTCCAGGACATGGCCGCATAGATTATCTTGACAATCGCGAAACCTCGCCAGCGCTCCATCGTTACAGTCCTCGCGCGAGCGTAACGCGCTCAGGGGTTGGGCCCAGTGCGCGGCGCTGTCCCGCCGCGGATGTTGCGAGGGAGTTTGATGATGAAGACGTTTCTGTTCGCTTCGACGCTGCTGATCGGCAGCGCTGCCATCGCCCAGACGATCACGCCGGCCGACAATGGCCGTCCGATCGGTTCGGGCAACACGATCCAGCAGGGCACCACGATGGGCGAGCGTGACACTCACGGCGCCAATGCCCCGACCACTGCCAACAGCCCGACGATGACGACCTCGCCGTCGATGTCGACCTCGTCCGGCACGAACAGCTATGGCCAGACGATGACGACCGACGGCAGCGCGATGGGCACGACCGGTTCGGGCACGTCGACGGTGACCACCGTGCAGACTGCGGGCAACAACCCCCCGGTCGAGCCGCGTGCCAGCTATCCGCGCTGCTCGCGCACGGTCACCGACAACTGCGTGCAGAACGAGGCCCGCGCGCGCGATACGCGTCGTTCGCGTCGCTAAGCACGATCACCGTCGCCTCTTGGCGGCGTGACAGTCAGACGGCAAAGAGCCTTCCGAACATGCTTCGGAAGGCTCTTTCCTTATGACCATCAGCTTTGCGGATCGGGTCGCTGTCGTCACGGGGGCAGGCGGCGGGCTCGGCCGCGCCTATGCACTCGAGTTGGCCCTGCGGGGTGCGAAGGTCGTGGTCAACGATCTGGGCGGCGCGCGTGACGGAACCGGCCGGTCCGACGCCGCGGCCGCGGTGGTGGAGGAGATCGAGGCGGCGGGCGGCGAGGCGATGGCGAACGCAGGCAGCGTCACCGATTATGACCAGATGGTCGAGATGGTCGCGCGCGCAAAGGAGCGCTGGGGCGGCGTCCACATCCTCATCAACAATGCCGGCGTGCTGCGCGACAAGAGCTTCGCCAAGATGGAGCCCGAAGACTTCCGCTTCGTGGTCGACGTCCATCTGAACGGCTCGGCGAACGCCACCAAAGCGGCGTGGGACCTGATGCGCGAGCAGGCCTATGGGCGCGTCCTGATGACGGCATCCTCGACCGGGTTGTACGGCAACTTCGGCCAGGCCAACTATGGCGCGGCCAAGCTCGGGCTCGCCGGACTGGCCAAGACGCTGTACCTCGAAGGGGCGAAATACAATATCCGGGTCAACACGATCGCGCCGGTCGCGGGCACTCGCATGACGGAAGACCTCTTCCCGCCAGAGGCTTACGCCGCCTTCGCGCCCGAGAACGTCGTGCCCGCCGCGCTGTACCTCGTCAGCGACGACGCGCCCACCAACATGATCGTGGGCGCGGGCGCGGGGGGCTTCCATGCCGCCTTTGTGACCATGACGCGCGGGATCTGGCTGCCCGAAGGGGAGCGCACGCCCGAGGCCGTCGCGGCACGCTGGGCGGAGATCGCGGACCGTACATGCGAGACGGCACCGGACAGCGGGCGCGAGCAGTCCGCGAACATCTTTGCGCGCATGCAGGAGGCGGGTGCGGCGGGGCCCGGCTCCACGCGCTGAGGCGCGGCGAGGCGGGTCAGTCCACGACCAGCTTGAGAAGCCGGCGTTCGACCGGGGCGAGCACGGGCCCGAGCTCGTGCCCACGCTTGAGCACCGCTCCCGCCTCACCGATCAGGGCCCATTGCCCTTGCCGTAGCCTGAGCGCGGGGCGTTTCTCGATCCGGAACTCAGGCCGCTCGGCGGCACGGCGAAACGCACTGAAGACCGCGGCATCCCGGCCCAGGTCGATTGCATAATCTCGCCACAGGCCGGCTGCCACCATCCGGCCGTACAGGTCGAGGATGCGGGTCAGCTCGGCGCGCTCGAAGCCGACCTGAAGAACGGCACGCGCGGCCGCCGGGAACGCATGGACGTTGTTCATCCGAACAGGTCTTGCCGGCCTTGCCTCGCGTCGCGCTCAGCCATCAGTTCGGCCACGCGCTTGCGAAGGGCATCAAGCTCGCACTTCATGATCTCAAGCTGCTGCGTCGCAGGGTCGAACCGCTCGCTGCACGGAGTACCATAGGGCACGAACCGTGTCGTCTCCGGCTTGACCTCGACCACCGTCGGGCGGGCGGGGATGCCGACCATCGTCGCGCCCTCGGGCACAGGCTTGTTCACGACCGCATTGGCCCCGATCCGTGCATTGCGCCCGACCTCGATGGGACCCAGCACCGCCGCGCCCAGGCTGATGATGACGCCGTCGCCGATGGTCGGGTGGCGCTTGCCACCGATGCCGTCGGTCGGATTGGTGCCGCCAAGCGTCGCCCCCTGGTAGATGGTCACGTCATCACCAATCTCGGCGGTCTCCCCGATCACCACGAAGCCGTGATCGATGAACAGGTTGTGCCCGATCCTGGCCCCCGGATGGATGTCGATCGCGGTCAGCAGCCGCGCAAAATGGTTGATCGTGCGCGCAAGGAGAAACAGCTCACCCTCGTAAAGCCAGTGCGCGACGCGGTGGAAGGCGACTGCCCATACGCCCGGATAGAGCAGGATTTCCCAGCGGCTGCGGGGCGCCGGATCGCGCGCGCGGATCGAGTCGAGATACTCGAACAAGCGGCCGGGCATTGCGTTCTCCCCTTCTCAGCGCTGCCAATCTAGGGAATGGCACGGCGGAATGCCAGAAAGGAGCGGCAGGCCATCCTTGACCCCGACAGCCTGCTTGGCCTGCTGCCCTTCATCGCCGTGGGTTTCGCCGCGCAGTTGATCGACGGCGCGCTGGGGATGGCGTACGGCACCATCAATACCGCCTTCCTGATCGGCGCGCTGGGGCTGCCGCCTGCGGCCGCATCGGCCAGCGTTCATGCCGCCGAGACCTTCACGACGGCCGCTTCGGGTCTCAGCCATGCCTATCACCGCAACATCGACTGGAAGCTGTTCCCGCGGCTGCTGATCCCGGGCGTGGTCGGCGGCGTGCTGGGTGCCTATGTGCTGAGCAGCATGAATGCGCGCGTGGCCCAGCCTTTCGTCATGGCCTATCTGGTCGCGATCGGCCTGTATCTCCTCTACCGCGCCTGGCACGGACCGGGCGAGCCGGCCGTTCCGCGGGTGGTCGAGCCGCTCGGCTTCGCAGGCGGTTTTCTCGATGCTGCAGGCGGCGGCGGGTGGGGCGCGATCGTCACCTCGAACCTGCTCGTCCAGGGCGCCCAGCCGCGCAAGACGGTCGGAACGGTAAGCGCAACCGAGTTCTTCCTGACCGCAACCGTCTCGGCGACCTTCATTGCGACGCTCGGCTGGCAGGCATTCACGTTCGCCACGGTCGGTCTGCTGATCGGGGGCGTGGCGGCCGCTCCGTTCGGGGCCATGCTGGTGAAACGGGTCCCGGCGCGGCAGCTCATGGCCTTTGTCGGGATCCTGCTGGTCGCAACCAGTGCGGCGTCGATCTGGAACGCTCTAAGTTGAGGTCGGCCCGGCGAGTGCGCGCTTCAGGACAGGGCGCGCCTCACCACATCGGCGTAGATGGTCGTGAGTGCCTCGAGGTCTGCCACCGCGACCGCCTCGTCCAGCTTGTGCATGGTGGCGTTGGGCAGCCCGAACTCGACCACCGGGCACAGGCGTGACAGGAAGCGCGCGTCGGACGTGCCGCCGCTGGTCGACAGCTCGGGCGCGACGCCGATCCGGGTGCGGATCGCCTCGCTCACTAGGTCGGACAGCCGCCCGGGCGCAGTCAGGAACGCCTCGCCTGACACGCGCGGGGTGATGACCGCACCCGGTGCTTCGGCCCGCACCAGTGCGCCCAGGCGCTCCGCAAGGTCGTCGCCCCGGTGCAGATCGTTGAAGCGCACGCTGACCCGCGCCCTGGCGCGCGCCGGGATGACGTTGGTGGCAGGGTTGCCGACCTCGAGGTCGGTGATCTCGATGTTCGACGGCTGAAACCAGTCGGTGCCCTCGTCGAGCACGAGCGCATCGATCGCGGCGAGCGCGCGGACGAGCCGCGGCACCGGGTTGTCGGCCAGATGTGGATAGGCGACATGGCCCTGCGTTCCCGGCACCTCGATCCAAAGATTGAGCGAGCCGCGCCGCCCGATCTTGATCGTGTCGCCCAGGCGCTTTGCCGAGGTCGGCTCGCCCACGAGGCACAGGTCAGGGGCGAGACCGCGTGTCGCCATCCGCTCGATCAACGCCCGCGTGCCGAAGACGGCCGGGCCTTCCTCGTCGCCGGTGATAATGAGGCTGATCGTGCCGCATCGCTGCTCGACCCGGTCGAGCGCGGCCGTAAAAGCGGCGATCGCCCCCTTCATATCCACCGCGCCGCGTCCGTAAAGAAGATCGCCGCGCACGTCCGGCCCGAACGGATCGCCGGTCCAGCCCGCGCCGGGCGGCACCACGTCGAGGTGCCCGGCAAAAGCAAAGTGCGGGCTCCCCTGCCCGCGCCAGGCGAGCAGGTTCTCGACCGGACCGTCCGGGGCCTCGCCCGCCGTGAAGCGATCGACGCTGAACCCGCGTGCGACGAGCATGGACTCGAGCACGTCGAACACCGGCCCGCGCGCCGGCGTGACGCTGGGCGCGGCAATCAGCGCCCGGGCAATGTCGACGACGTCGGTCACGATGCGCTGTTCCTCTTTGGCCACCCCCAACAGTAGATCCGACGAGTTATGTTTGCGTCACCTTCTCGTATTGTTCGATCGTCCAGCCCTCCTCCTGCGCGGCGTCGATCCAGTCGCGCACGTGCGGATGGGTGAAGAGCGCCTCGACATAGGTAGCGGCAAACCCGGGCAGCGGGACCGAATAGGTCACGAACCGCGTCGCGACGGGCGCGAACATGATGTCCGCCGCGCAGTAGTCGCCGAACAGATATTTGCCGGTCCCGCCCCAACGCGCGCGGGCCTGCGCCCAGAGCGCCAGGATGCGGCCGATCTCCGCGATCACCTCGGGCTTAAGCTCCGGCGTGGGGAACTGCCTGCGAACGTTCATCGGCAGATCGCGACGCAAGGACGCGAAGCTTGAATGCATTTCGGCGGCCATCGAGCGCGCCATCGCGCGCGCGGCCTCGTCGGCGGGCCAGAAGCGGTCGCGACCCACTCTGTCCGCGAGCCAATCGACGATCGCGAGCGAGTCCCACACAACCGCCTCGCCGTCCCACAGGATCGGCACCTTGCCCTGGCTGGGCGCGAACTCGTCGCCTTCGCGGCGTTTGTTCCAGTCTTCGTCGTAGAGGGGCACCGTGACCTCCTCGAACGTCAGGCCGGAATGCTTGGCCGCGAGCCAGCCGCGCATCGACCAGCTGGAATAGGCTTTGTTGCCGATGAAGAGCTTGAGCATCGGAAGCCCTTAGCAAGCCTCCTCTGCCAGGGGGAGGGACTTAGCTCAGGACGCGACCGACTCCAGCACCGCCGCCCGTAGCTCCGCGATGCCGCCGCCCTTCTCGGCCGAGGTCGCAATCACTTCGGGGTGAGCCGCCGGATGCTTGCGTGCCTCGGCAGCGGTGGCGGCGCGGACGGCCGCGAGGTCGGTCGCCTTCACCTTATCGGACTTGGTGAGCACCAGCCGGTAGCTTACGGCCGCCTTGTCGAGCATCTCCATCAGCTCGCGGTCCACGTCCTTCAGCCCATGGCGGCTGTCGACCAAGACCAGCACGCGCTTGAGCACGGCGCGCCCGCGCAGGAAGTCGTCGACGAGGTGGCGCCAGCGCCGGACCAGGTCCTTGGGGGCCTTGGCGAAGCCGTAGCCGGGCATGTCGACCAGGCGCAACACGAGCGGATCGCCCACGTCGAAGAAGTTGAGCTCCTGCGTGCGCCCCGGCGTGTTGGAGGTGCGCGCGAGCCCGTTGCGATTGGTAAGCGCGTTCAGGAGCGACGACTTGCCGACATTCGACCGGCCGGCAAAGGCCACCTCGGGCACATGTGGATCGGGTAGAAACTTGAGCTCGGGCGCGGACTTGAGGAAGGCGATGGGCCCGGCGAACAGCTTGCGCGCTTCCTCCTCCAGCTCCTCGTTCATGTGGTCGCCGTATTCGGGTTGTTCTTGAGCGCCGGGTATTTGCTGTAGAGCCACTTCTGCTGCGCGATGGCGAGGATGTTCGACACCGTCCAGTAGAGCTGCAGGCCCGCCGCGAACGGAGCCATCACGAACATGAAGACCCAGGGCATGATCGAGAAGATCTGCTGCTGCACGGGATCGGGCTGCGCGGGGTTGAGCTTGAACTGCAGCCACATGGTGATGCCAAGCAGGATCGGCAGCACGCCCAGCGCGATGAAGGAAGGCGGCGTGAAGTTGAGCAGCCCGAACAGGTTGACGGGGGTGAGCGGATCGGGCGCGGACAGATCCTTGATCCAGAGCGCGAACGGCTGGTGCCGCATCTCGATCGTCAGGATCAGCACCTTGTAGAGCGCATAGAAGATCGGGATCTGGAGCAGGATCGGCAGGCACCCCGCGAAGGGATTGACCTTCTCCTTCTTGTAGAGCTCCAGCATCTCCGTCTGGAGCTTCTGCTTGTCGTCCTTGTGGCGCTCCTGAAGTGCCTTCACCTTGGGCTGGAGCACGCGCATCGCCGCCATAGAGGCGAACTGGCGCTGCGCGATCGGGTACATGAGCCCGCGCACGATCACCGTCAGCAGGATGATTGCGACACCGAAGTTGCCGACCGCGCGAAACAGCCAGTCGAGCAGCCAGAAGATCGGGCGCTCGAAGAAAGCGAACCAGCCCCAATCGATCGCCTTGTCGAACTGCGCGATGCCTGCGCTGCGTTCATAGCCTTGCAGCACGCTTACCTCCTTCGCGCCCGCGAAGAAGCGGGTCGTGCCGGAGACGGCGCGGCCCGGCGCGAGCACCGTCTGGTCGGCGGGCGTGAAGGCGGCGAGGTAGACCTTGTCGCCGATCGCGCGGAAGGAGGCGGTGACCCGCGCGTTCGAGGC
>ERZ1066121.1573-NODE-1573-length-16159-cov-61.337866_pt1 | contig 16159 bp, 15 predicted proteins | sample MGYA00382768_ERZ1066121 | MGnify/ENA primary metagenome ERZ1066121 (study PRJEB33369, sample SAMEA5778351) | biofilm metagenome | biome: Industrial cooling water; feature: Water cooling tower basin; material: Biofilm | place: United Arab Emirates | collected... | reverse complement strand
CCGGCCTTCATCGGCATCGAGGACTTCGCCAAGCTCGACTTGCGCATCGGCAAGGTGCTCGAGTGCGGCTTCGTCGAGGGCTCGGACAAGCTGCTGCGCTTCAAGCTGGATGCCGGCGAGCTCGGCGAACGGCAGATCTTCTCGGGCATCCGCGCCAGCTACGGCGAGCCGGAGAAGCTCGTCGGCCGCCACGTCGTGTTCATCGCCAACCTCGCCCCGCGCAAGATGCGCTTCGGGATGAGCGAGGGGATGATCCTCTCGGCCGGCTTCGATGGGGGCGCGCTCGCCCTGCTCGACGTCGACGGCGGCGCCCTGCCCGGCATGCCGGTGCGCTGATCCGCGCCCCGACGACGCGCCCAGCGATCCGCAACGACGCCCCATGACCGACGCGTTCCTGATCCTCGTCGGTGCGGTGCTGGTCAACAACGTCGTGCTGGCGAAGTTCCTTGGCCTGTGCCCGTTCATGGGCGTGTCGCGGCAGCTCGACGCGGCCGTCGGGATGGCGCTGGCGACCGGCTTCGTGCTGACGCTCGCGGCCGGGCTGTCGTGGGCGCTGCAGCGCTGGCTGCTCGAACCGCTCGGCATCGGCGACCTGCGCACACCGGCCTTCATCCTCGTCATCGCGGCCACGGTGCAGCTCACCGAGCTGCTGCTGCACCGCCAGAGTCCGCGCTTGTACCAGGTGCTGGGGCTCTACCTGCCGCTGATCACCACGAACTGCGCGGTGCTCGGCGTGGCCCTGCTGAACGTGCAGGCGACCCGCACGCTGCTCGAAGCGGTGCTGTACGGCTTCGGTGCGGCGGTGGGCTTCGGCCTCGTGCTGGTGCTGTTCGCCGCGCTGCGCGAGCGGCTGGAGTCTGCACCCGTGCCCGACGCGTTCCGCGGCGCACCGATCGCGCTGGTGACGGCCGGACTGATGGCGCTGGCGTTCGCGGGCTTCGCCGGGATGGGCCGCTGATGGCAGGGGCGCTCGATGCGCTGCTGGCGATCGCCGCGTTGGGCGCGGTTGCGGCCGCGTTCGGCGGGCTGCTGTCGTGGGCGGCGGCGCGCTTCAAGGCCGATCCGGATCCGCTCGTCGAACAGATCAACGCGGTGCTGCCGCAAACCCAGTGCGGCCAGTGCCGGTATCCCGGCTGCAGGCCCTACGCGGAGGCCATCGCGCGCGGCGACGCCGACATCAACCAGTGCCCACCGGGCGGGGAAGCGGGCATCCGTGCACTGGCCGCGCTGCTCGGCCGCGAGCCGAAGCCGCTGTCGGCCGAGCACGGCGTTGAAAAGCCGCCGATGGCGGCGCGTATCCGCGAAGACGAGTGCATCGGCTGCTTCAAGTGCATCGCCGCCTGCCCGGTCGACGCGATCGTCGGCGCGCCGAAGTTCCTGCACGTCGTCGTCGAGGAGCTCTGCACCGGTTGCGAGCTGTGCATCGCGCCCTGCCCGGTGGACTGCATCGACCTCGTGCCGGCCCCGGCCCCGAGCGATCTGCGCTGGCGCCGCGACGTCGTCGACCCCATGGCCGCGTCCGGTCCGGAGGCCGCCGAGACCACCGCGGATCGACCGCCGCGCTAGCGGCGCTGCACCGTGTAGCCCGAGGCGGCGAGCTGCTGCACGAGCCCTTCGGCGCCGAGCAGATGCAGCGTGCCGACAGCGACCAGCACGTCGTCTTCGCCCGCGGCATCGAGGCGCGCGCGGATCTGCTGCAGCCAGGCGAGATTGCGCCGCGTGTTCAGCCGCTCGAACAGGGCGGGATCGCGGGCGCGCATGGCGGCCGCCATCCCCCAATACAGCGCGTCGACATCGCCCTCGCGCCACTGCGCGTGCAACCATTCGGCCTCGGCGCGGATCTCATGGGCGCGCTGCACCGCGTCGCGCAGTTGGTCGATCTGGATGCGAGCGTCCAAGCCATCGAACAGGGCGATCTGCTCGTCCGGACGCTCCAAGCCGATGGTCTGCTTGCCGGCGCGAACCGCCCGCTGCGCGAGGTGCTTGTCCAGACCCAGCGCCGGATCGAGCCCGGCGGCCGTCATTCCCGCCATCGTCAGCGTGATCGCGGCGAACCACGGCTCCATCCGCCGCAGCGCCTCAAGGGGGACGCCCGCCGCGGCTGCGACCGGCACGAGCGCGGTCCAGGTCGGCGCATCGAGATCCTGTTCAAGGGCTCGGCCGTCGGTGCGGATGCCCGCGCGCGCGAAGCGGAGCCCGAGCGCGGGATCGGCGAGGTCTTCCGGCGCCAGCTCGAAGACCACCGCTTCGGCGTCGTCGAGCGCCGCGTACACGGCCGGATCCAGCGGATAGTCGCTGCGCTGGAGCAGATGGAACGTGCCGAGCAGGAAGACGCTGTTGTCGCCATCGCTGACCTCCCACAGCAGCGGGCGCGGCGGCTCGGGCGTGGACGGAGGCTCCGCCGCGGCGACGGTGCTCCCCATCGACGCCGCGAGCGCCAAGGCCGCCAGGCGCCGCACCGCGCGCACGCTCACGGCGCCGCGAACCGGCGGGGCTTCTTCTCGCCCGCCGCCACGCGCAGGTCGAGTCGATTCGACGGGGGCGGCAGCGGGCAGGTCGAGAACTCGGTGAACGCACACGGCGGGTTGTAGGCGAGGTTGAAGTCGACGACGGTGAGCCCGGCGTCCCCGGGGCGCTCGGCGTACAGGAACCGCGCCGCCGGATACGTCTCGTGGCCGCTCGTGCGGTCGGCGAAGATCAGGAACAGCCGGCCATCACCCTCGTCGACCGCTTCTAGCCGGTGCTCCCGGCCGTCCTTGGTGAAGACGACGGCCCCGGGGTTCGCCATCGGCTCCTCGACGCCGAGCACGCTGACGATCGCCAGCGTCTGCCCGGGCGGATGCGGCTCGAATCGCGCGTCGAAGCGGAACGCGGGATCGATATCGAAGTAGTCGAGGCCGGAAAAACCGGTGCGCGTCGGGGCAAGCGCGTCGCGCACGCGCAGCGCGAGCCGGCCGCCGCGCTCGATCACGATGAAGCTCGCGTCGCCGCCGTTGAAGCCCACGACGGTTGGCGTGGCGCCATCGGCGTCCGTCGCCAGCTCGCGCGCGCCGCGGCCCGCGGGCGCGCCGTCGAAGGTCACGCCCGCCGACGGCGAGGCGCGAAAGCGGACGCGCGGCCCCTCGACGGTGATCAAACCCAGCTCATCAGGTCCGACGGCGAGGCGGACGCCGCGCGTGGCCCCGCTGCCAACGAAGCTGTTGCCCTGCTCCAGCCAATGCAGGCCCACCAGCGACAGCCATCCGTCCGGGCGCTGCAGGCGCTCGAGCCGTCGCTCCCGCGCGTCGAGCACGGCGCGCTCGTAGCGGGCCGCGGCCTCGGCAGCGGCACGCTCGCGCGCCGCCTGCGCCTGGCGCTCCGCTTCCGACGGCCCCTGCTCGCCGCCGCAGCCGCCGATGGCCATCACAAGCGCCAGCGCGACGAGGGCGCGCAGCGCGCGCGCGGGATACGGGGGTGAAACGGGCATGGACCACTCCTCATCGGCCGCGAAGGAACAGGCGGTCGATTTCCGCCAGCGACAACTGTACGTAAGTCGGCCTTCCGTGGTTGCACTGCGCCGCGCGTTCGGTGGCCTCCATGTCGCGAAGCAGCGCGTTCATTTCCGGGACGCTCAAGCGGCGGTTGGCGCGCACCGAGGTGCGGCAGGCCCAGCCGCCCATCAGGGCGTGGACGGCCTCTTCGACCTTGCGCGTGCTGCCGTGCTCGCGCAGCTCGGCCAGCGCGTCGAGCAGCAGCGGCTTCGCATCGAGGTCGGCCAGCAGCGCCGGCGCCGCGCGCAGCGACAGCGACTGCGGGCCGCTGCGCCGCACCTCCAGCCCGAGCGACGCGAGCAGCGCGGCGTGCTGCTCGGCGAGGTCGGCCTCGCGCTCGCTGACGGCGAGGCTCTCCGGCACCAGCAGCGGCTGCGCGCGCAAGTCGTCGGACGCGAAGGCGGCCTTCATGCGCTCGTAGGTGATGCGCTCGTGCGCGGCGTGCATGTCGACGAGCACCAGGCCGTGTGCGTTCTGCGCGAGCACGTAGACGCCGTGCAGCTGGGCCAGCGCGAAGCCGAGCGGCGGCACCTCGCCGGCGTCGGCGGTCCACGCAGGCGCGACGCCACCCGCATTCGCGGCACCCGGGATGCTCGCGCCGCCCGCATCGACGCCGCCGACACCTTGCGCCATCGTCGCGCCGACGTTCGTGCTGGAAGGCGCCGCATACAGCGCGCGGTACGCCGAGACCGCCTCGCCCACCGACAGCCCGAGCCGCGACTGGTCGCCTGACCAGGTGGGCAATCCGGGCACGGCGCTCGGCGTCGGCCCGAGCGGATTCACCGGCGCCGCCGCGCCTTCCGCCGGGCGGGCGCCGGCCAGCGCCTCGTGCAGCGTGCGGAAGATGAAGTCGTGCACCAGCCGCCCGTCGCGGAAACGCACCTCGTGCTTAGCCGGATGCACGTTGACGTCGACGCGCCGCGGATCGAGCTCGAGGAACAGCACGAAGCTCGGATGGCGACCGTGGTACAGCACGTCGGCATACGCCTGGCGCACCGCGTGCGCGACGAGGCGATCGCGCACCGCGCGGCCGTTGACGTAGAAGAACTGCTGGTCGGCGCTGGAACGCGAAGCGGTCGGCAGGCCGATCCAGCCGTGCAGGCGCAGGCCGGCCTGCGCGTGGTCGAGTCCGAGGGCGCGCTCGTGGAATTCCGGGCCCAGCGCTTCGGCCAGGCGCCGCGGCGCATCGCCGCCGTTCGGCCGGTAGTGCCGCAGCAGCCGGCCGTTGTGGTTGAGCTTCAGCTCGATGTGCGGGCGCGCCAGCGCCAATTGCCGCAGCCAGTCCTCGACGTGGCCGAGCTCGGTGCGCTCGGCCTTCAAGAACTTGCGCCGCGCCGGCACGTTGAAGAACAGGTCTCGCGCTTCGACCGTCGTGCCCTGCGGGTGCGGATGCGGCGCGACCTCGCCGACGCGGCCGCCGTCCACTTCCATCCGCGCGCCGTGCGTCTGCACGGCCGTGCGCGAGGCCAGCGCGAAGCGGCTCACCGAAGCGATCGACGGCAGCGCCTCGCCGCGGAAGCCGAGCGTGGCGACGGCCTCGAGGTCGTCGAGGCTGGCGATCTTGCTGGTGGCGTGCCGCGAGACGGCGAGCGGAAGCTCGGACGGCGCCATGCCCACACCGTCGTCGCGGATGCGGATCAGGCGCGCGCCGCCTTCCTCGAGATCGATCTCGACGCGCGTGGCGCCGGCGTCCAGCGCGTTCTCGACCAGCTCCTTGACCACCGAGGCCGGGCGCTCGACGACCTCGCCGGCGGCGATCTGGTTGATCAGGACCTCGGGGAGCAGCTGGATCGGCATGCCGGCATCGCGCAAGAGCAGGCCGGGATGATACCGGCTGGGCGCCAACGGCCGCCGGGCGTGGGCCCGCGGCGCGATCCTCGTGCGCCTACTCCGGCGCGGCCGGAATGCGCAAACGCTCGCCCACGCGCACGACGTCGTCGCGCTTGGCGTTGGCGCTGCGCAGCTGGCTCACCGACACGCCGTGCCGCGCCGCGATCAGGCCCAGGGTTTCGCCCCGCGCCACCACGTGCTGGCGATCGCCGCGCTGCGGATGGGCCGCGAACCAGGTCCCGGGCGGCGGCTGCGCGCTGAAGTGGTCGGCGACGCCGCGCGCGATGACCTCGGCCAGCCGGCGGCGGAAGTTCGGGTCGTTGAGCTTCCGCTCGTCCTCGGCGTTGGTGATGAAACCCGTCTCCACCAACATGGAGGGGACGTCGGGCGAGCGCAGCACCCAGAAATTGGCGCGCTCGACCTGCGGCTTGTGCGTCTTGCCGACGCTGCGCAGTTCGTCGAGCACGTGGTTGGCGGCCTCATCGGAAACGCGCAGGGTGGCGCTCTGCGAGAGGTCGAGCAGCACCGCCGCGAGGTTGCGGTCCTTGTCCTCCAGGCTGACGCCGCCGACGAGGTCGGCGTTGTTCTCGCGGTCGGCGAGGAAGCGCGCCGCTTCGCTCGATGCGCCGCTCGTCGACAGGACGAACACCGAGGCGCCGCGCGCGCTGCGGTTCTGCGCGGCATCGGCGTGCACCGAGATGAAGAGGTCGGCTTGGGCTTCCCTCGCCTTCTGGTAGCGACGGCCGAGCGGGATGAAGTAGTCGCCGTCGCGGATCAGCACCGCGCGCATCCCGGGATGGCGGTTGATCTCCTCGGCCAGCTTGCGCGAAACCTTCAGCGTGACGGTCTTCTCGTACGTGCCCCCGCCACCGATCGCACCAGGATCGCGACCGCCGTGGCCGGCGTCGATAGCGACGACCAGCTCGCGGGCTCCATCGAGCGCGCCTCCGGACGGCGCGCCGGCCGCGGGCGCCGCGGCGGCGCGCTCGCCCTGCGCCGACAGGCCCGTCGACGCCTCGTCGCGGAACATCTCGAGCACCAGACGGGACTCGCGGCCGCTGCCCTCGACGCGGGTCCGCGGCTTGACGGCACCGGCCAGATCGAAGACGACGCGGAGCTTGCCGGGCTCGGGCGTGCCGGTGCGGACGCCGATGACGCGGCCGTTGGGCGCCGGCGGCCTGAAGCCCGCGGCCAGCGCCGTTCCGGGCAGGTCGAGGACGAGGCGGTGCGGATCCGCGAGGCTGAAAACCTTGTAGTCGCCGGGCGCGGCACCGAGCAGGAACTCGGCGCGGGTGCTGTCGTCACCCGCGCTGAGCCGCAGCTGCGACAGCTGCCCGCCCGCATGCGCGAAGGCGGCATAAGCCAGCCCCGCCACCAGCACGGCGAGGTGCAGCCAGCGGGACCAGTGCAGGGCGGCAGGACGCGACATGGGCGCGATTCAACCACCGCCCCAAGCCCTTTGCAAGCGCGTTTCCCTTTGGAATCCGTGGCCTGCGTACACTTCCTGCGAATCTGCCTGATGAATGGGCCCTAAGTGCCCTCGGTCGGGGGTACGCCCAGCCGCATCAGCCAGTCGCGACCGACGTCGCCAGCGGCGTGGAGGACCGCCCGGCGACCCGCACCGTCGATCGCGAGATCGATGACGAGATCGGGGCCGCGGAGGGCCCCCGCTCCGCGCTCCGGCCACTCCACGAGCCATAGCGCGGCGGCATCCTGCAGCTCGTCGAGCCCGAGGAAATCCAGCTCGCCAACGTCGCCGAGCCGGTACAGGTCGAGGTGCGCGGCCTCGCCGCCGGCCACCGCGTAGCGCTCGATGAGCGTGTACGTCGGACTGCGGATGGTGCCCGTAACGCCCAGCGCGCGAAGCAGCGCCCTCGCCAGCGTCGACTTGCCGGCCCCGAGCTCGCCGCGCAGGTGCACGACGGCGCGCGCCGGCCGACTGGCGGCGAGCCGCGCGCCGAGCGCTGCCGTCGCTTCCGCATCGGCAAGACCCAGCGACAGGGACGGTCCTCCGGACGGCGCCGCGATCACGGGTTCAGCGCCTCGCGCAGCGCTTCGAGGACATCGCCGGCCAGTAGGCCGCGCGGGCGCGAACCCGCGGCGACGTCGCCTGCCGCCGAATGCGCCAGCGCGCCGACCCACGCCGCTTCATAAGCCGAAAGGCCCTGCGCGCGGAGCGCGGCGATGACGCCCGCGAGAACGTCGCCCATGCCCGCGGTCGCCATCCCCGGATTGCCCGCCCGCACCACCCGCGGCGTTTCCCCGGGTGCTCCGACCAGCGTCCCCGCGCCTTTCAGCACGACGGTGCAGCGATAGCGCGCGACGAGCGCGTCGAGGGCGGCGAAGCGGTCGCGCTGGACGTCGGCGGTGGAGACGCCGAGCAGCCGGGCGGCCTCGCCGGGGTGCGGCGTCAGCACCGCGTCCCCGGCGATACGCGGCCAAGGCTCGTCCTGCCCCGCGTCCCGGTGGCGCTCGGCGAGCAGGCCCAGCGCATCGGCATCGATCACGAGCGGGCGTCCGCTCGCCAGCGCCGCGTCGAACAGCGCGCGCCCCCACGCGCCGCGGCCCAGCCCGGGGCCGATCGCGATGACGTCGGCGGCGGTCGCGTCGAGGGCATCGCGCAGCGCCGCATCGTCGTCGCCCGAGGCGAGGCGCGCATCGACGGCGGTCGCCATCACTTCCGGGCGACGTGCGTTCAGCGCTGCGACGGCACCGGGCCGCGTCCACGCCACGACGCTGCCGGCCCCGCCGCGGGCTGCGGCTTCCGCGCACAGCACCAGCGCACCCTGCATGCCCGCATCGCCGCCGACGCAGAGCACGCGCCCGTGCCGGCCTTTGTGGCTGTCGTCGACGCGCTGTGGAAGCGTCGCGCGCAGCGCCGGCGCGGCCACGGCGAAGGCCGCGGGCGACGCGGCGGCGAAAGTCTCCTGCGGCACGTCGAGCGCGTCGATGCGCACCTCGCCGGCCAGAGCGCGCCCGGCGGCGGTGAACAGCCCGCGCTTCGCGCCGACAAGGCACAGCGTCAGGTCGGCGCGCAGCGCGACACCCGGCGCCGAACCCGCATCAGCGTCGAGGCCGGACGGCACGTCGACGGCCAGCACCGGCGCGCCCGAGGCGCCGATGGCGTACAGCACCGCGGCGAGCGCGGCCTCCGGTGCGCGGTTCAAGCCCACGCCGAACAGCGCGTCGATCCACAGGTCGACGCACGGCAGGGCGGGGCTGCACGACTCGGCGTCAACATGCGGCGCGTCGATGGCCTGCACGCCCTGCCCCGCCTCGCGCCACGCGCGCGCCGCGTCCTTCGCTTCCGGCGTCATCGGCTCGCCGGCGGAAAGCACCCTCACGTCAAGGCCCGCGTGATGCAAGGCGAGCGCCGCCACGTAGCCGTCGCCACCGTTGTTGCCGCGGCCGCACAGCACGCCGATGCGTCGCGCCCCGGGCCAGCGCGCCATGGCCAGCGCGGCCACCGACGCACCGGCGCGCGCCATCAGCGTGGTGGCATCGATCCCGCGCGCCGCCGCCGCGCGCTCGAGGGCACGCACCGCATCGGCGCGATACAGCGGCAGAGCATGGGACATGCGCGGATTCTATACTTTGCGCCATGCACGACTGGGCCGCGCTCGCCGCCGACATCAAGCGCTGGGCCGAAGACCTCGGCTTCCAGCAGGCCGGCATCAGCGCCGGAACGCTTAGCACGGACGAAGCCCACCTCGAGCGCTGGCTGGCGAACGGCCACCACGGCTCGATGGACTACATGGCTGCGCACGGGAGCAAGCGCAGCCGCCCCGCCGAGCTCGTCCCCGGCACGCTGCGTGTCATCAGCGTGCGCATGGACTACGGCGTCGACGACGACGCCGGCTGCTGGGACACGCTCGCCGACGGCACCCGCGCCTACGTGGCGCGCTACGCGCTGGGCCGCGATTACCACAAGGTGCTGCGCGCGCGGCTGCAGAAGCTCGCCGACCGCATCGGCGAGGTCGTCGGGCCGTTCGGCTACCGCGCCTTCGTCGACTCCGCGCCCGTGCTGGAACGCGCACTGGCCCGTGATGCCGGACTTGGCTGGATCGGCAAGAACACCTGCGTCATCAACACCAAGGCCGGCAGCTGGTTCTTCCTCGGCGAGCTCTACACCGACCTGCCGCTGCCGGTCGACGCACCCGCCACCGAGCACTGTGGCACCTGTACGCGCTGCATCGACGTGTGCCCGACGCAGGCGATCGTCGCGCCCAACGTGCTCGACGCGCGGCGCTGCATTTCGTACCTGACGATCGAGAACGCCGGCGCGATTCCGCTTGAGTTCCGCAAGCCGATGGGCAACCGCATCTTCGGCTGCGACGACTGCCAGCTGGTGTGCCCATGGAACAAGTTCGCGCAGCGCCACGCCCTGCCCGACTTCGAGCCGCGCAATGGATTGGATGCCGCTTCGCTGGTCGAACTGTTCGCGTGGGAGGAAGAGGAGTTCCTGCGCCGCACCGAGGGCTCGGCCATCCGTCGCACCGGGCACGCAGGCTGGCTGCGCAACCTCGCGGTGGCGCTGGGGAATGCGCCGTATTCGAACGCCGTCGTCGATGCGCTTACGGCCCGCGCCGCGCACCCCTCGCCACTCGTGCGCGAGCACGTCGCGTGGGCGCTGGCCGAGCAGAACGCGAAAGCGCCGGGTTGACCGGCGCTTCATGAAAGGCCGGGCGGCGACCGCAAATCTGGGCGGCGCAAGGCCCGCGCGACGCGAGCCCTCAGCCGCGCGCGAGGATCTCCGCCGCCAGCGCGGCGCTGATCGGATCGCTGGCCGTCGCCTTGCCTTCCAGCACCGGCAGCAGGCCACCGGCCAGCGTCTTGCCGAGCTCGACGCCGAACTGGTCGAAGGCATTGATGCCCCAGATCACCGACTGCGCGTAGACGCTGTGCTCGTACAGCGCGATCAGCGCGCCGAAGCTTCGCGGCGTCAGGCGCTCGAGCAGGATCAGCGTGCTCGGCCGATTGCCGGGGAAATGCCGCTGCGGGCGGTCGCCCTCGTCGCCATTCGCCAGCGCTTCCACCTGCGCCAGCAGGTTCGACAGCAGCACGCGATGCTGGTCGGCGTGGCCGTGGTCGGGCTCGACGACGCCGATGAAGTCGGCCGGCACCACCTGCGTGCCCTGGTGCAGGGCCTGGAAGAAGCTGTGCTGGCTGTCGGTGCCGGCGCCGCCCCAGATCACCGGCACGGTGTCGTGCTCGATGGCCGCGCCCTCGTTGTCGACGCGCTTGCCGAGGGATTCCATGACCAGCTGCTGCAGGTAGGCCGGCAGCAGGCGCAGGCGTTCGTCGTAAGGCAGCACGGCCTGCGCGGCATGGCCTTCGACGTTTCGGTTCCACACCGCGAACAGCGCGTGCATCAGCGGCAGGTTCGAATCCGCCGGCGCTTCGAGGAAATGCCGGTCGACGGATTCCGCACCGGCCAGCATCTGCGCGAAACCCTCGTCGCCCAGCGCCAGCAGCACCGAGAAGCCGACCGCCGACCACAGCGAATAGCGCCCGCCCACCCAGTCCCACATCGGCAGCACGCGCGACGGATCGATGCCGAAGGCCTCGGCCTTGGGCACGTTCGCACTGACGGCGTACAAGCGCTCGCCGCCGCCGAGCCATTCGCGGATCAGCGCGCCGTTGAGCAGCGTCTCCTGCGTGCCGAAGCTCTTCGAGACGAGGATCGCTGCCGACTTCGCGGGATCAAGGCCGGCCAGCAGGCGCGTCGCGGCGTGCGCGTCGACGTTGCTCAGGAAATGGATCGTGAAGCGGCCGTCGCCGAAGTCCTTCAGCGCGTCGAGTGCCAAGCGTGGACCGAGGTCGGAGCCGCCGATGCCGACGTTGATGATGTCGGTGACGCCACTCGCGCGCAGCGCCTGCGCCATCGCGGCCATCCGCTGGCGCGCCGCCGCGGCCTCGGCAGCCGCATTCGAGGCAACGGGCGCGTCGAAGGTCGTGCGCAGCGCGCTGTGCAGCGCGGGGCGGCCTTCCGAGCGGTTGACGCTCTCGCCGTGCAGCAGGCTGCGGATCGCCGCGCCCATGCCGCTGGCCTGCGCAACAGCAAGCAGCGCATCGAGCGCTTCGGCGTCGACGTGCTGGCGCGCGAAGTTCGCGTAGAGGCCGTCAACCTTCAGCGCCATCCGCGCCGCGCGGTCGGGCTCGGCCGCGATCAGTGACTTCAGCGAATGGCCCGCGAGGCGGGCGCCGTGGGACTTCAGGGGGGCCAGGCGCGCCGCGATCGGGTGCATTCGGAATCCTGTGCTCAGGCGGCCTGCGCCGGGATGCTGTGGTTGGTGTGCGTGAGGCGGTTCTGGCGATCGACGTAGACCAGCGTCGGCTTGAACTTGGCGGCCTCCGCTTCGTCGAGCTGGCCGTAGGCGCAGATGATGACGAGGTCGCCGGGGCCGGCGAGGTGCGCCGCCGCGCCGTTCACCGAGATCACGCCGCTGCCCTCTTCGCCGCGGATCGCATAGGTCACGAAGCGCGCGCCGTTGTTGATGTTGAAGATGTGCACCTGCTCGTACTCGCGAATGCCCGACACGTCGAGCAGGCGGCCGTCGATCGCGCACGAACCTTCGTAATGCAGCTCGGCGTGGGTGACGGAAGCGCGGTGGATCTTGGCTTTCAGCAGGGTGAGCTGCATGGGGGCGGTCCCAGGTGCATGAAGGCGCGGAGTGTAGGCGCGAGGGGTGGAGCCCGCAATCGACGCGGACGGCTGGCGCAGCTTCCGGGACGCGGCGTTCAGCGGGCGTCGACGGTGCGCTCGGCGCCAACGCTCAATTCGACGACGTGTCGAACTCGAGGTTGTCGATCAGCCGCGTTCGGCCCAGCCGCGCGGCGACGAGGCCAAGCACCCCGGCTTCGTTGCCGCTCGACGGGATCGAAAGGTCCGCGCGTCGGATGGCCGCGTAGTCGACATCGAAGCCGGCGACCGACAGTCGCTCCACCGCTTCCTGCTCGATGCCCGCCAGCGGAAGCCCCAGCGCCGCCTGCTCTCGCATCGTGCGCAGGTTGCAGATGATCTCCACCGCCACGCGACGCTCCTCCTCGGACAGGTACTGGTTGCGCGAGCTCATGGCGAGGCCGTCGGCTTCGCGGATGGTCGGGCCCGGCACGATATCGATGGCGAAGGCGAGGTCCTTCGCCATGTGCCTGATCACCTGCAGCTGCTGGTAGTCCTTGCGCCCGAAGATCGCGACGTCGGGGTGCACCATGTTGAACAGCCGCGCCACCACCGTCGCCACGCCGTCGAAGTGGCCGGGGCGATGCGCGCCTTCCAGCACGTCGGCCACGCCCGGCACGCGGATGCGCACGGCGGCTTCGGCGCCGAGCGGGTACATCGTCTCCACCGACGGTGAAAAAAGCAGATCGCAGCCCGCCTGCGCGAGCCCGGCCGCGTCGGCGTCGGGCGTGCGCGGGTAGCGCGAGAAATCCTCGTTCGGGCCGAACTGCGTCGGGTTCACGAACACGCTGGCCACGACCTTGTCGGCGTTCTGCTTCGCGAGTTCGATCAGCGAGTGATGCCCCGCGTGCAGGTTGCCCATCGTCGGCACCAGCGCGATGCGATGGCCCTGGTCGCGCCAGCCCGCGAGGTGCGCGCGCAGCTCGGCGATGGTGCGGACGGTGCGGATCATGCGTAGGCGTGCTCGGGCGCGGGGAAGGTGCGCGAACGCACGGCCTCGGCGTAGGCGCGCACGGCGCCCTGCACGGAGCCGCCGTCGGCGAGGAAGTTCTTGACGAAGCGCGGGCGACGGCCGCCGCTCACGCCCAGCAGGTCGTGCAGCACCAGCACCTGCCCGTCGCAGTCCGCGCCGGCGCCGATGCCGATGGTCGGGATCGACAGCGCTTGGGTGATCGCCGCGGCCAGCGCCGACGGCACGCACTCGAGCACGAGCGCCGACGCGCCCGCCGCTTCGACCGCCAAAGCGTCGCGCTTCAGCTGCTCGGCGGCGGCCGCCTCGCGGCCCTGCACCTTGTAGCCGCCGAGGCGCAGCACCGACTGCGGCGTCAGGCCGAGGTGCGCGCACACCGGGATTTCGCGCTCGACGAGGAAGCGGATCGCGTCGAGCTTCACGCCCGCGCCTTCGATCTTGACCATCGCCGCGCCGCCGTCTTTCAGCATCCGCAGGCCGGCGTCGAAAGCGCGCTCGGGCGTGGCGTCGGCGCCGAACGGCATGTCGGCCATCAGCAGCGCGCCGCGCAGGCCGCGCGACACCGCGCGGCAGTGGTAGACGATGTCGTCGACCGTCACCGGCAGCGTGCTCGCCTGGCCCTGCACGACCATGCCCAGCGAGTCGCCCACCAGCACGACGTCGACGCCTTCCGCGTCGAGCACCGCGGCGAAGCCGGCGTCATAGGCGGTCATCGCCACGATCGGCGTGGCGGCGCTTTTCAGTCGACCCAGGTCGGGAACGGTGACGGGCGGGCGCGGCGGGGGCGCGTCGGAGGCGTACATGCGTGGGCGAAGGCCGGTCGCGAGCGGGGGTCTACGGTATCGCTTCGACGCCCGAGCGATCCAGCGCGTCGCGCAGGTCGGCGATCCGGCCGAGGCCCGGCAGCTCGAGCCACGGCGCCAATTCCGCCCACGGCACCAGCACGAAGGCGCGCTCGGCGAGGCGCGGGTGCGGCAGCTGCAGCTCGGGCGCGTCGAGCGTGATGCCCTCCACGGCGAGCAGATCGAGGTCCAGCGTGCGCGGGCCCCAGCGCTGCTCATTCGCACGATTGCGTCCGTGGTCGCGCTCGAGCCGCTGCAGAACGGCGAGGAGCGCGAAGGGTTCGAGCGTCGTCTCCAGCCCCGCGACCGCATTGACGAAGTCGGGCTGGTCGCTCATGCCCCAGGCGCGCGTCCGGAACCGTCGCGACGCGACGACGCCTCCGATCCCCGGCGTTGCGCCCAGTGCGCCAAGTGCTGCATCGAACGTGCGGGCCACGTCGCCGACGTTGCCGCCCAGTCCGACCCAAGCGCGATGCGGAGATGGCGGCGCCATCGCGAGAAGACGATGCGCGCGCTCAGCCCCGCGGGCGCCGGCGGCGCCGACGCCTCGGCCGCGCCGGATCGCCCGTCGCCCCGTCGGCGGGCGCCGCTCCGTCATCGGGCGCTCCGAATCCGGGATCGTCCAGCGCGTCGAGTGCACCGGTGGCGTCCCGTTCGCGCAGCGCCGCGGCGATGCCGTCGCCCTGCGCGTCGCGCCAGAACTGGACGTCTCCCGCGAGCTCCGGCGCGACCCGCGCGCGCAGCTCGAGGAAATCGAACGCCGCGCGGAAGCGCGGATGGGCCAACAGGCGGTGCACGCGCTTCTTCTGGCGGGTGGCGAAGCGCGACTGCAGCATCCAGATCTCCTGCATCGGGAGCGAGAAGCGCCGCGGCAGCGCGATGCGCTGGGCCTGGTGCAGCGTGACGCGATCGGCGGCCCGCTGCTGCGCGGCAGCCGGCTCGAGGCCCTGCGCCTGCAGCCGCGCAAGCTCCCGGCAGTACGCCGGCCACAGGAGCACGGCGTACAGGAACGCCGGCGTCACCGGCTTGTCGTCGGCGATGCGGCGATCCGTGCTCCGGAGCCCGTCGACCACCATCGCCCGCAGCGATCCGCTGCGGTTGGTCCGCAGCGCTTCCGCGGTCTCCGGCAGCAGGGCGCCGAGCAGCTGGTGCCGTTGGAGCGCGTCGAAGCTGGCCTCGGCATGCCCGGCGAGGAAGAGCTTCAGCGATTCGTCGAACAGGCGCGCGGGCGCCGCGCCCGACAGCAGCGGCGCCAAGGCCGGCATGGGGGCGGCGGCGCTCGGATCGATCTCGAAGTCGAGCTTCGCCGCCAGCCGGACGGCCCGGAGCATGCGCACCGGGTCTTCCCGATAGCGCTTGTCCGGGTCGCCGATCAGCCGGAGCCGGCGCGCCAGCACGTCGTCGTAACCGCCCACGTAGTCGCGGACCGAGAAGTCGGCGATGGCGTAATACAGCGCGTTGGCCGTGAAGTCGCGACGCACCGCGTCATCCTCGATGCTGCCGTAGACGTTGTCGCGCAGCAGCCGGCCGTCGTCCTCGGTCTCGCGATCGCCGCTGCCGTCATCGTCGTTGGCGCGAAACGTGGCCACCTCGATGATCTCGCGCCCGAACACCACGTGCGCGAGTCGGAAGCGGCGTCCGATCAGGCGGCAGTTGCGGAACACGTCGCGCACCTGCTCCGGCGTCGCGTCGGTCGCCACGTCGAAGTCCTTCGGCTGGCGTCCCGCCAGCAGGTCGCGCACGGCACCGCCGACGAGGTAGCTCTGGAAACCGGCGTCGCGCAGGCCGTACAGCACCTTCAGCGCAGCCGAGCTGATGTTCCGCCGCGAGATCGGATGCGCCTCGCGCGGGATGATCCGCAGCGCGTCGGCGACGGGAGCGTGCGACGGGAGCGCGTCGGCGACGACGGGAGGGGTCATGGGCGGCAGGACATCCTGGTGATCGGCGCCGGATCGGCGGTCGACGCGGGGCGATGGAGGGTTGGAGAAAGCGCGAAGGATCCGTTATGCTACCGGACTCGCAGGAAGCGACCAACCAATGCTCCCTTCGTCTAGAGGCCTAGGACGTGGCCCTCTCAAGGCTAAAACACGGGTTCGAATCCCGTAGGGAGCGCCAATTCCAGACAACGCCCGGTCCGCCGGGCGTTGTCATTAGGGGCCGGCCGCCATGCCTTTCGTCGTCACCGAGAACTGCATCAAGTGCAAGTACACCGACTGCGTCGAGGTCTGCCCGGTCGACTGCTTCCATGAAGGCCCGAACTTCCTCGTCATCGATCCCGACGAGTGCATCGACTGCACGCTCTGCG
>ERZ1066121.1570-NODE-1570-length-16190-cov-6.580291_pt1 | contig 16190 bp, 12 predicted proteins | sample MGYA00382768_ERZ1066121 | MGnify/ENA primary metagenome ERZ1066121 (study PRJEB33369, sample SAMEA5778351) | biofilm metagenome | biome: Industrial cooling water; feature: Water cooling tower basin; material: Biofilm | place: United Arab Emirates | collected... | reverse complement strand
ACTCCAAAACCCGCGCATCCCGGCACTACTGCCGGCGAGTGCGTAAGTCCTAATAATGTTTCTCTACACCCCGACAAGCCTCTCCCGTGGAGAGGCTTGTCGGGGTGTGGGCAGCGGCCATTACAGGCGGTGTCAGACGCTGCTGATACGTTCAACGCAGCGCCAAATACGGCTCGATTTTGCGAAGCGTATTATGGTCGATGATTTTGATATTCAGGAGGTCATCGGTTTTGGCGAAGGGACCGTGCTGCTCCCGAAACGCCACGATGACACGTGCCAGCCGTGGCCCCACATAGGGGTGGGCCTGTAGCTCCTCCACCGACGCCGAGTTGATGGGCAGCGGCCGGGGCCGAAACGTCGGCGTAATGTGGCCATACCTGGCGATGCTATCGACGAGCGCACCGTCAAGCCCCCATACTTCGCTCAACTGCCCTTCCGACACGAAGCCGCCGAGTTTTTCGCGCAACTCCACGATGCGCGCCGCGCGGCGCTGCCCGATGCCACGAAGCTGCATCAGCGCCAGTGTATCGGCGGTATTGAGGTCGAAGGCGCGCACCACGCGCGGCTTGCGGAAGTAAACGGCCGATGGCGCGGTGGCGCCGGCGGAAGCGCCGTTGGGCGCGGCTCCGGCGCCAACGGGTCTGCCGGCGCTGGTCGCCTCGGCGGGCCGCTGCGGACGGGCGAACGCCTCGGCGCGGGTCGGCAACCGCATAAACGGCGTGAGGCGGGCGAGCACGGCCGCGTCGAGGCCGTGGATGCGCTCCAACTGCTCGCGGTAGCGGAAACCGCCGGCTTTGCGGCCGTAGCTCACGAGGCGGCGGGCTACGTCGGCGGGTACGCCGCGCCGCTGCCAATCGGTGGCGGTGAGCGCGTTGGGGTCGAAAGGCGTGAGGCGGCGAAGCAACTCGACGGGCGCGTCGGGTTGGCGCCGGTGGTGGCGGCGGCGGTCGGCGGCGGAGTAGGAGCGATGATCGTTTTCCGCCTCCCCACTCGTACGCATCGGGGCATTTGCGGCATACCGCTCGCGGCGGCGCGTGTACTCGGCTTGCTCGAGGCGGGCGGCCAGATGGTCGAGCGCCCTAATGTCGTCGTCGGTGGCGGCGGGCGCGGCGGGGGCGGGTGCCAACCAGCGGCTTACGAGCGTCGGCAACAGCACCAGTGTGGCCAGGCAGGTCAGCAGCACGAAAAAACCGCGCATCTCACGGCGCGAGAAACCAATCAGATGGCGCGAATGGCGCAGAACAGAGTGAGCGGGATTCGAAAGCCTGGGCATAGGTGAATGGGCGTTGGTTACATAACTTAATGGCTCAACTGGCCGAAACCTTAATGGGTATAGCCGAATTTTCTTTGACTCCGACCCGCGTTTACTCCAGCCAGTGCGCCGAAAATGGCCCTTTCCGCGCCGTGAAGCGTACTTTTGTCGGCTCAACTTTTTTTTCTCACCTCGTAGCCAAAACCCCACGCCAATGTTCGATTTGATGGGAATGATGGGCAAGATGAAGGAATTTCAGACCCGTCTGAAAGAAGCCCAGGATAGCCTCGACCAGCTTACCGCCACCGGCGAAGCCGGCGGCGGCCTCGTCCGCGCCACGGCCAACGGCCGCCAGCAAGTGCTCACGATTGAGGTCGATGAGTCGCTGATGACCTCGCCCGACGACCGCGCAATGGTGACCGACCTGACCGTGGCCGCCGTCAACGCCGCCCTGAAATCGGCCGGCGAGCAGGCCCGCGAGCACATCAAGAGCAAAACCGCCGGGCTGCTGCCCAACATCCCGGGGATGGATTTGGGGAGCTTTGGCTTGTAAAAGCCGCAAGCTGTTAGCTGCAAGCTGCAAGATTTTAGGCCCGGATGTCCGATACTCAACCGCTTGCGGCCAACCGCTTGCCGCTTGCAGCTCCCATTGCCGTCGTGCTGCTCAACTGGAACGGCGTGGCGTGGCTGCGGCAGTTTTTGCCGGGCGTGGTGGCCCATTCGGCGGCGGAGGCTACGGTCATCGTTGTCGATAATGCCTCGACCGACGATTCGGTGGCCGTATTGCGGGCAGAGTTTCCGACGGTCGAAATCATCGAGCACCCCGAGAATCTGGGATTTTGCGATGGCTACAACCGCGCGCTGGCGCAGCTCGAAGGGCGCTTCGGTGCCTACCTGCTACTCAACACCGACGTGGATGTGACGCCCGGCTGGCTCACGTCGCTCGCGGCGCGGCTGTGGTCGGATGCGGCCATCGCGGCGGTGCAGCCGAAAATCCGCGCCCACGCCGACCGGGCGCTGTTTGAGTATGCCGGGGCGGCCGGTGGGTTGATGGATGCCTACGGCTACCCCTTCTGCCGGGGCCGCCTCTTCGACACCCTCGAGCCCGACGAAGGCCAGTACGACGACGCCCGGCCCGTTTTCTGGGCCACGGGCGCGTGTATGCTGGTGCGCGCCGCCGCCTGGCACACGCTGGGCGGGCTGGAAAGCCGTTTTTTCGCGCATATGGAGGAGATCGATTTTTGCTGGCGCGCGCACCACGCCGGGTGGCAGGTGTGGGCCGAGCCGCGCTCGGTGGTCTTCCACGTCGGCGGCGGCACGTTGCCGAAGAGCAATCCGCGCAAGACGTATCTCAACTTCCGCAACGGGCTGGCGCTGCTCGTCCGCAACCTCGGGCCGGGCGAGCTGGCGCCGAAGCTGGCCGTGCGCCTGCTGCTCGATTGGGTGGCCGCCGCCCGCTGGGCCGTGGCCGGCGAGTGGGGTGAGGTGAAGGCCGTTTTTCGCGCCCATCGGCACGTCTGGCGCGACCGGGGCCACTGGCGCGCGAGTCGGCGCGAGCTACACCCGCGCCGCCGCCTTGCCGAGTTGCCGGGCACCTACGCGGGGTCGGTGGTGTGGGCGTATTTCGGGCGGAAGGTGCGGCGGGCGGTGGAGGTGGTGGGGGTATAGCTGCTACTGCTTCGGCGCGTACGGACGGCCCTCCTCCACAATCGCCTGCAAGACTCCTAGCAATGCGGGCAAATTGGTGAGAAAGTACCGATTGGCGTCAATGGTCAGAAGATTATCCTCCAACCGCATAAATCGCCATTCTGTACCTGTTGTGGCGCAGCCGTATAAAAACGGCAGAGTCGTTTGGCGACGCTGGTTATGCCGCCACGCGCCAACCAACTGAGCCGCCCCCTGTACGATACCCCATTCCATATCCTGGCGCTTGGCTTCCGCTACGCAGAATATCGGAGTAGTCAAAAATTCGCGGATGCGACCATAGGAGAGCACAAAGTCGCATTCCCCATTCAGCCCGATTTGCGGGTCGGCGGTCACTAAAATGCCGGATTGTACCGACACCAGATCGCCATAGCGGACGGCTACATCGAGCAAGACCGGCGAAATGATTCGCTCTGAGCGTGATTTTTCGCCCACAAACCCAAACCGCTGGGCAAGCGCCAACGCATTGATCAGCCACGCCGACGGCTCGGCCGGGGCTACGTCGTTGAAGAGGGGCTGTTCATCAAAACGCAACCCAAGCTGCGTTTCAAGCTGCTCGAATGTGAAATCGGAATAAGCCATACGCGCTACCGCTTTACCCCTCCCACACACTCACCCGCTCTTTTCTGAGCGAGTGGCGCATCTCGCGCCAGAACGCGAGAATCAGATAGACGAGCACCGGCGAGCCTGCCGTCAGGAACGAGAGGTAGATGAACGAGAGCCGCACCGAGCGCGTAGCCAGCCCGAGGCGCTCGCCCAGGGCCGCGCACACGCCGAACGCGCGCGTTTCGACGAAGAATTTGAGCTGATGCATAAGGCAGTGAAAATGGGCCGCCGCGACGGGCGCGGCCACTCAGGCGCTACTAAGATAGGCCGTAGCTTTGCCGCAACGCAAATCGAGCCGCAAGTTAGGCTACCGCGTCGGGCGTGGGTTTGTTGCAGACCGGCGCCGGTTTCTTCGGATTTTCTGTCTGGCAATGGTTTTTTCGCTGTGGAGTGGCCCGCCGAAGTGGGCATCGGTTGTCGGGGTGCTGGCGCTGAGCGCGGGACTGGGCGCCGCGCTGCCCGCGTGCGTACCCTACGGCCGGGTGCTGCGGGCGGCGCGGCCCCAGCAGCTCACGGTGGAGCCGAACGTGCTCGAAGCCCACGGCGACGTGGTGCCCGTCACCATCACGGCGCGCGTCCCGGCCAAAATCACGAAGTGGGAGCAGAAAGTCGTGTACAAGCTCGACATCAGCTACCGCTACGACGAGCGCGCCGCCGTGCCGCGCCGCGAGTATCTGGGCAGCTTTCAGTTCACGATCGGCGATTACACGTACGACCCGACCGATTCGCGCTGGCTCATCGCCACGAAGTCGTTTCAGTTCCCCTACGCGCCCGAGAAGCACCCCGGCCACCTCACGGCGCGCGGATTCGTGACGCAGGTCGGGAAGGACATTCGACGGTTTCGGCGCGACTCGCCCAAAACCATCGAGCTGGCGCCGGGCATCATCACTACGGGGCGGCTCGTAGTGATTCGGCCGCGCCTCGATTTCACGCCCGAGAAGTACGTGCCCGTCGCCGATTCCGGCTCGCTGGAGTTGCCCGTGTATTTTCCGCCCGATATGGCCTATTTCAACGGCCAATACGGCACCAATGCGGCGGCGCTGGCCGAGTTCATCACCGAAAACGTCAAGACGCAGAGCATCCGCATAGTGGGCGGCCACTCGCCCGACCCGGTCGATGCGCGCTCGCCCCGGCTGGCGCTGCTGCGGGCGCGGTCGGTGGAGAAGTACGTAAAGGAATTGCTTGATAAATACGGCTACCAGAACTCGCGCGAGAGTGTGCGTTTCAGCGTGAGCGCCCGCCCGCGCGACTGGTCGTTTTTTCTGGACCGGGTGCAGAACTCGGCCCTGCCCGAGAAGCCGATCGATGCCGTGCTCGACAGCGTGAACGGCCCCGGCTCCTACGAGCGCAAGGCCGCGCGGCTCGCCGATTTGCCGTGCGCCGAGTACCTCGAGACGTATATCTACCCGATGATGCGGCGCGCGCTGGTCGAAATCAAGCACACGCCCCGCCCGCCCCGGCCCGACTACGAGCTGTACCTGATTGCCCAGCGCATCGCGGGTGGCACCGAGGATGCCGACGCCCTCACCGAAGACGAGCTGCGCTACGCCGCCTCGCTCACGCCGCTGCTCGAAGACAAGCGCCGCATCTACGAAGCCGCCCTGCTGACGGGCCTCTCGTGGCCCGCCTGCCACAATCTGGGCCTGATCTACCTCAAAATGGCCCAGCAGGAACTGACGCCGCGCGTACGGACGGTGCTGCTTAAAAAAGCCGTCAAAAACCTCACCTACGCCGCCCACCGCCACCCGCTGAGCGCCGAGCTGTGGTACCATTTGGCGGTAGGCCAGCAGCGCCTCGGCAACATCCTCGAAAGCCTGTACGCCTTCGATTACGCCGCCAAAGCCACCGGCCCCGCCGAGTTGATGCGCCAGCTTTTCGCCGACAAGGGCGCTCTGGAATTGCTCGCCGGTCAGCCCGACGACGCTCTCGCCTCGATGCGCTACGCCGAGCGCACCACGCAGGTGGTGATGAACCAGGGCCTCGCCAACCTGCTCAAAGGCGACTACCCCGCCGCCGCCGCCGCCTACGAAGAAGCCCTCACGATGGCGCCCGACGACGGCGGCAAGCTCGCCACCTATTGCCGCGCCGTGGTGGCCGCCCGCGCCCACGACGACACCGCCCTGGGTTACTGGCTCGCCAAAGCCGTCGCCCTCGACCCCGCCGCCCCCGACCGCGCCGTACAGGATTTGGAGTTTCGCGAATACCTCACGACGGAGCTGTTTCGGGATGCGCTGAAGCGGTAGGGCCGATGGCGACTTTCGACCTCGAATCTGTTCACATCGATTCCTCTCTGCCGCTGCCCTACCTGCTCCGCAGTGTGGAGCGGCAGATTGCTGATGCGCCTGTAGAAGTCAGTTTTGCCTTCAACGATGCGGGTGTTCTCGTCCTTCGAAAACAACCGGAGAACAAGCGCGCATTGTTTTCTCCGAGCCCGAAATACATCTTTTGAGGGAAGCGATTTTCACGCATAATCATCCACTACAGGGAAGTTTCAGTATCGCGGATATTTTGTTTGCCCACTCCACCGATGTGGCCGAGTTACGAGCCGTGGCGGGTCGGCGTGTTCACCGGTTACTCCGACCGACTGCCGGATGGAACCTGATCGAATGTCGGCGGCTTATTCAGATAGGTAGTCACCGCATCAGCGCTACAACCACGCCACAGCGCCGAGCTGCACAGGTGGCCCGCCTCGATCGTCAGCTTATTGAGCAATTATCTTTGTCTGTCTTCGTGGAAGACCTCTGACCGATGAAAAAGCCCCCGCCCTTTACACTCAACTTGCCGTCGCCGGGCACCCTGTTCACCGAACAGGGTTGGCTCGATGAAATTGAGCGCCAAGCTGCCGAGTATCGCCGTGCTCAACGCCCTCCTCGGCCTGAGCCCGCTCCTGTCAAAGCACTGAAGCCCTCGTAAAGCCCCCGCTGGGGGCTTTTTTGTTGCCGAAGAGTGACTGACTTTCCGCTGTGGCGGGGCCTCCCCGGCGCCCCGGCCGTACCTTCACGGCCCGAACCGTTATGAGTCAAAAACCTTCGCTGCCGCGCGGAACGCGCGATTTTGGCCCCGCAGAAGTTGCCAAGCGCCAGTACGTGACGGGCGCCATCCGGCGTACGTTTGAGCGCTACGGCTTCGCGCCGCTCGAAACGCCTTCCTTTGAAAACCTGAGCACCCTCACCGGCAAATACGGCGAGGAGGGCGACCAGCTCCTGTACCGCATCCTCAATTCCGGCGATTTCCTGAGCGACGTGACGGCCGACGACGTGGCCGGCGGTTACAAAAAGGTCTCGTCCAAAGTGTCGGAGAAAGGGCTGCGCTACGACCTCACGGTGCCGTTCGCGCGCTACGTCGTGATGAATCGCCACGCCCTCACGCTCCCTTTCCGCCGCTACCAGGTGCAGCCCGTGTGGCGCGCCGACCGCCCGAGCAAGGGTCGCTACCGCGAGTTCGTGCAGTGCGACGCCGACGTGGTCGGCACCGACTCGCTGCTGTGCGAGGCTGAAATCGTGTTGATGATTGCCGAGGTGATGACAACGCTGGGCCTGCCGGTGGAACTGAAAATCAACCACCGCAGCCTGCTGCGAGCGCTCTACGACGTGCTCGGCGACTCTGCCCCCGAAACCGACCTCTACACCGCGCTCGACAAGCTCGACAAAATCGGCTGGGACGGTGTGGGCAAGGAGCTGATCCAACGCGGCTTCGGCGAAGGCGCCGCCGCGCGGCTGCAAACCCTGCTGGCCGAAGCCGCCGCGCCCCTCACGCCGGAGCGGCTGGCGGCCATAGGTGAAGCGTTTGCCGCTTCGCCCGCAACCGAAAGGGCCGTGGCCGACCTCGCGGCCGTCGTCGGCTACCTCACCGATTCGGGCTTCGACGACTGGGCCAACCTACAGCTCGACCTCACCCTCGCCCGCGGCCTCTCGTACTACACCGGCTGCATCTTCGAGGTGAAGGTGCCCGGCGCGAGCGTGGGCAGCGTGAGCGGTGGCGGGCGCTACGACAACCTCACCGGTGGCTTTGGAATGCCTGGCCTGAGCGGCGTAGGCTTTTCATTCGGCATCGACCGCCTGTGCGACGTGCTCGAAGAGCGCGACGCTTACCCGCCGGGCCTCGCCACGAGCACCCGCGTCCTGCTCGTCCATTTCGACGACCCCGCCGCCCGCGCCGCCGCCCTGCGCTGCCTGGCCCAGATACGCGCCGCCGGCCTGAGTGCCGAGCTGTACCCGGAAGCCGCCAAGCTCAAAAAACAGTTCGCCTACGCCGACGCCAGGCAGATTCCGTACGTGGTCGTCGTCGGGTCCGAAGAGGCCGCCGCCGGGCAGGCCAAAGTGAAGGTGATGGCCACCGGCGCCGAGCACCCGCTGGCGCTCGACGGCGAGCTGCTACGCTATTTGCTGGCCGAAGACGAATAGGTGGCTGGGCTGGTCGAGGGAAGTAGGTTGTTTGCCGATTAGTCATCTCAATTTGAAGCGTAATGAAGTACGTCGCTGAAATCGAAGTAATGCCGCACCCCGAACTGCTCGACCCGCAGGGCAAAGCCGTGCGCCTCGGCCTCGAACACCTCGGCCTCACCCAGGTGGCCGACGTGCGCGTCGGCAAGCACATCCGCCTGACGGTGAATGCTGATTCGGAAGAAGCCGCCCGCGCGCAGGTCGAGACGGCCTGCCGCCAGCTCCTGGCTAACCCGATTATGGAAGGATACGCCTTCCGGCTGGCGCCCGCCGCCTTGGAAACGGCCGCTGCCGGGCAATAAACGGCCGGTCGGCTGCGTTTGACAATCGAAACCGGTCGGGGCTGAACCCGCGCCGAGGGGTGGTTGTTGCCCCTTTCGCTTGCGGGGGTGCCAACGGGCGGATGGGTTGGCTGTTGTTTTTTTGTAGTCTATGCATTTGTCAATTACCGCGCTGCGGTCAATCGGGTCGGGTATCGCGCTGGGTGTGCTCGTGGGCGGCGGGCTGCTGCCGAGCCGCGTAGCAGCACAGGCCAGCAAGGCCACCACGGGCAACCGGCCGGCGGCGGCGCCTGCCGCCGTGCGGCCCGTTGCGCCCAAAACAACTTTGCCGGCCGGGGCGCTGCCGCGCCCGGCCGCCGGTGCCGTTTCTGCCGCTGCCAAGCCGCAAGCTGCCGCGCCGGTGGTGGCCGCCCCGAGCAGCCCGTACGAAGTGCGCTGGTCGGCGCCCATTCGGCTGGAAGCGCCACGGGTACGCGGGCGCCGGATGCCGTCGTTCGCAGGCGCCGCCCACGATAAAGCCACGGGCTTGCCGACGTACGGTTTTCGGGTGGAAGGTCAGCGCCTGAGCGCCCTTGCGCTTCGGGCGCCGCGCGTGGAAGCCGTGCCCGCCGCCGAAGCCGCGCTGCTGACGGCCGCCCCGCTGGGCGCCGAGTTCGCCATTGAGCTGACCGTCGGCACCGAGACGCGCCGGCCGGTGACGCTCGTCACGGTGCTGCCGCTGCGGCGCAACGCCGCCACGGGCACCGTCGAGCGACTACTCGGTTTCGACATCGCCACTACCGCCGCCACCACCCCGCCCGAGCGGCCGACTGCGCGCGCGTATGCCGCCACGTCGGTGCTGGCGCAGGGCCAGTGGGTGAAAATCGGCATCACCGCGAGCGGGATGTACCGCCTCGACCGTAACCAGCTCCAGAATTTGGGGTTCGGCGGGGCGGCGCTCAACAACATTCAGGTATGGGGCAATGGCGGCCGGATGCTGCCGCAACTCAACCGCACCCCGCGCCCTGACGATCTGGTACAGAACCCCGTGCTGGCCGAAGAAAACAACGGCTCGCTGTCGGCCATCACGTTCTACGCCGAAGGCCCGCACGGCTGGAATTACCAGCCCGCCACCGGCCGCTACACGCGCGAGTTGAACCTGTACAGCGATACCGCCTTTTACTTTCTGACCACCGGCGCGGCGCCCGGCCGGCGCGTGGCCACGGTCGCCGCGCCCGGCACCCCCACGGGCGCGCCGATTACGTCGTTCGACGAACATACTCTCTCCGAAAACCAATTTGTGAGCCTGCTGAAGCAGGGCCGCGACTGGTTCGGTGAAGCGTTCGACTCGTTTACGCCGAGCCGCGACTTTGCCTTCACCCTCGATGGCTACATTGCGGAAGTTCCGGCGTATCTGACGGTGCGGGCAGTAGCTTCGTCAACCACCAGTACGTCCACGTACACGGCGTCGGTCAACAGTCAGACGGTTGGCTCTTTCACGTGTGCACAGCGTAGCACGTTAAACTACACGCCCGTGGCGACGGCCGGCGCCGGTACGTGGCCCCTCCCGACCGGCGCCATCGGCGCGGACAATCGCGCCGTAGTGCGGCTGCAATTCGCGTCGTCCGGCGGCGGGGCCAGCGGCAACCTCGATTATATCGACATCAATTACCGCCGCGTGTTGCGACGCACGGGTGGCTACACCACCTTCCGGGTAGGGAGCGCGGTGGCGCCGGGCGCGGTGCGGCAGTACGACGTAGCCAACTGCGACGGCACCACGCAGGTGTGGGACGTAACCAACCCCCGCAATCCGCGCCGCCAGATCCTGGCAGTCAACGGCTCGACCGGCTCGTTCGTGGCCGCCGCCGATTCGCTCCGCGAATTCATCGTCTTCAACCCTGCCGAGGCCCGCACCGACGTGCGCTCGTTCGGCGCGGTGCCGAATCAGAATCTGCACGCCCTGAATACGGGCGGCGAGCAGCTCGACCTGCTTATCGTTACGCACCCGCAGTTCAAGGGGCAGGCCGAGCGGCTGGCGGCCCACCGCCGCGCGCACGACAGCCTGCAAGTGGCCGTCGTGACGACGCCGCAGGTCTGGAACGAGTTTGGGTCGGGGCGGCAGGATATCACCGCCATCCGCGACCTGATGCGACTGGTGTACGACCGCACCCCTGACCCCGCCGCGCGCCCCCTGAGCCTGCTGCTGTTCGGCGACGCGAGCTACGACTACAAATCGAACCGCTGGTACGGCGGCCGCGCCGGCTCGCCCACCACGCCCACGCCCAACAACACCAACTTCGTTCCGGTGTACCAGGCGCGCGAGTCGCTCGACCCGATTGATGCTTTTTCGTCGGAAGATTATTATGGGCTGATGGATGACTCGGAGGGCTTCTGGGACGAAAGCAATGCCTCGGAACTGATGGACGTGGGTATAGGGCGCCTGCCGGCGTACGACGATGCCAGCGCCGCCACACTCGTGGATAAGCTGATTCGGTACGACTCGCCTGATGGTTTCGGGAACTGGCGCAACCGGTTAGCCTACGTCACCGACGACTCGGACTTCGGCTATTATCAAGACGAAGCCGATACCTACATCACCACGAAGGTGGAGGCAGTGGTGCCAACTTTCAACTCGAAGAAGATTTACCTCGACCTGTATCCGCAAGTAGGCGTACCCAGCGGACAGCGGGCGCCGGCCTGCGTCGCCGCTATCGAACAAGCCCTCGATCAAGGGTCGCTGATAGTCAACTATATCGGTCACGGTGGCGAAACCGGATGGGCCGCCGAGCAAATTCTTGGCGTGGGCGACATCAACAACTGGCGCAACGCTAACCGCCTAACGTTTATGATAACAGCCACTTGCGAATTTGGTCGTTATGACGACCCGGCGCGCCCGTCGGGCGGCGAATATTCGTTTTATAACGCGCAGGGTGGTACAATTGGCCTTTTTACGACCACGCGCCCAGTGTTTGCCTCACAGAACACCGTGCTCAACACGGAGTTGCACCGGCAGGTGTTTCGGCGTAGTGCATCGGGAATAAACGCCCGGCCGCGTATCGGCGAAATTCTGCGTCGCACCAAGACGGGTGGTTCTACGTCGGCCGTCGGCAGCCGCAACTTCGCGCTCCTCGGCGATCCGTCGATGCGGCTGGCGTCGCCGCGGCTGGCGGCGGTAGTGACGCACGTCAACGGTCGCCCTGCCGATGTGGTCGATACGCTGCGTGCCCTCACCACGGTGAACCTCCGGGGCGAAGTGCATCTGCCGGGCGGCGCGGTGGCCACAAACTTCACGGGCCGCATTCAGGTGACGGTGTTCGACAAGGCCGCTGTCGTGCAAAACCTCGGCGACGAAAACACGCCGGTACGCTCGTTCAACGTGCGCGAATCGGTGATCTACGACGGCCTGGCGAGCGTAACCAACGGCCAGTGGACGGCCACCTTTGTGGTGCCGCGCGACATCTCGTACAGCTTCGGGCAAGGTAAAATCAGCCTCTACGCCTGGATGACGGCCTCCGACGCCACCGGCAACCGCCACGACGCGGCCGGCGCCAACACGACGACCGTCATCGGTGGGTCGAGCGCGGGCGCGGCGCAGGACCGGACGCCGCCCGAAATTAAGCTGTTTATGGATGCATTGTCGTTCCAGAACGGCGGCACCACCGGCACCGATGCCACTCTCATCGCGCCGCTCTACGACGCGAGCGGCATCAACACGGCCGGCACGGGCATCGGGCACGAAATCACGGTCATCCTCGACGGCAACCGCCAGAATGTGCTCGTGATGAATCCGTATTACACGGCCGCCGTCGATTCGTTTCAGCGCGGCACGGTGCGCTATCTGTTCAAAGGCCTGACGCCGGGTCCGCACTCGCTCACGCTCAAGGCGTGGGATACGTTCAACAACTCAGCCGAGCGTACGCTCGAGTTCGTGGTGACGAACACCTCGGGGCTGACCATCAACAACGTGCTCAACTACCCCAACCCGTTCGCCAACGCCACCACGTTCCACTTCGACCACAACCGCCAGGGCGACGACCTCGACGTGCAGGTGCAGCTCTTCACGGTGTCAGGGCGGTTGGTCCGGACGCTGCAAACGCGCCTGCCCGCCGCCAAGCCGCACGTGGGCGACGTGGCCTGGGATGGCCGCGATGAGTACGGCGACGTGCTCGGGCGCGGTGTGTACGTCTATAAAGTCAACGTGCGCTCCTCGCGCGACGGGTCGCACACGTCGAAGTACGAAAAGCTCGTCATCCTCAATTAACCCGGCGTCCGCTGCCCGCCCGTCGGCTTGCCTGACGGGCCGGGCGTACCTTCGTCATCTGGATTTTCTCTGATTTCCTCGTTTATGCAGCGATTCCACCGCGCGGCTACGTGCCTGCTCTTCGTGGCGGGCCTTTCGACCACTGCCGCGCTGGCCCAAACGGCAACTCCAATCCGCGTCATCACCACGGCCGTGCCCGTGCTGACCATCTCGCCCGACTCGCGCGCGGCCGGGATGGGCGACGCGGGCGTGGCGACTTCGCCCGACCCCAACGCCACTTACTGGAACCCCGCGAAGCTCGGCTTCGTGACGCACCAATACGGCGTGAGCCTGTCGTATACGCCGTGGCTGCGAAGCATCACCGACGACATAGGCCTGTCGTACGCGTCTGCCTACAAGCGCATCCGGCCGGGGTCGGCGTTCGCCGTGTCGTTGCTGTATTTCAACTTGGGCGAGATTGAGTTTCGCAACATCCGCAATGACTTCGAAGGCACCTTCGCCCCGAAAGAATACGCGATATCGGCCTCGTACGGCCAGAAGCTCAGCCCTTACTTCGGGCTGGGGCTGTCGGCGCGGTTCATCAACTCCAACCTGACGGGCGGCGTCAGCGTGGGCGGGGCGGCTACGAGGCCGGGCCGCACGGCGGCGGTCGATTTGGGTGCCTACTACACTCGTGATGTCAACTTCGGGCCGAATACGGGTAACGTGTCGTTCGGCGCGAACCTCTCGAACGTGGGTGGTAAAATCACGTATGTTTCGCCCAACCAAAAGGAGTTTCTGCCGACCAACCTGCGCCTGGGTACCGCCATTACGTACGACCTCGACCCGTTCAACAAAATCACGTTCGCTTTCGACGTGAACAAGCTGCTCGTGCCGACGCCGGCCGATACGGCTTCGGCCGGCTCGCAACAGCTTGCCAACACCGCCAACGACGCGATTCGGCAAAAGGGCATCGTGAACGCGATGTTCACGTCGTTCGGCGACGCGCCCGGTGGCGGCAAGGAGGAGTTGCAGGAGGTCAATTTCAACGCCGGTCTCGAGTATTGGTACAACGACCTGCTGGCCGTGCGCGGCGGCTACTTCTACGAAAACCCCCGCAAAGGCGACCGCCAGTACCTGAGTATGGGGCTGGGCATCCGCTACCAGGTGTTCGGAGTGGACGCCGCCTACCTCGTGCCGAACAAGAAAACCAACCCGCTCGCCAACACCATCCGCATCTCGCTCGTGTTCAGCTTCGACGGGCAGGAGGAGGAGAAAGGCGCGGCCGACCCAGGGGCGGCGGAGTAGAATCCGATGAACAATAGTTTTCTCTCCCACGGCAGCGGTAGCTGCCGTGGGCGTTTTTTTGTTGCGCCGCTCAGTCAGAAACAATGCTCCGCCGCCTCGTTCTCTATTTCGTCGCCCGCCCCCGCCGGATGTTCCTGCTCGACGGCCTCGGCGCTGCGGCTTCGGCGCTTCTACTGCTGCTCATCGCCGCGTTTTTTGAGCCGCTGATTGGCTTGTCGCGCGCGTTTTTGCTGCCGATGGCTACCGTGGCCGTGGCCCTCGCGGCGTATTCGCTGACGTGCGCCGCCGTGTTGCCGGCCCGCTGGCCCCGGTTGTTGCTGGGCCTGAGCGCGGCCAACTCGGCGTACTGTGCCGGGTCGGCGCTGGTGGTGCTGGCGAACCGGACGCGGCTGACGGGGCCGGGCATTGCGTACTTCGCGGGCGAAATCGTGCTGGTGCTCGGCCTGGCTACGCTCGAATGGCTGGTTGCCGCCGAGCGCATCCGCTCACCTTCTACCGACTTACCTTCTTAAATGACCGCTTCTTCTTCCGCTCTCGCGCTGCTCGACCGCGCTACGCCGCCCCCGTTTCAAGCCGTAGGTGCCGTGCCGCTGCTCGCGCCCGAGGTGCTGCCGCTGGCCGGCGGCGGGCGGCTGCACATACTCCGCAACGGCGCGCTGCCGGTGGTGCAGGTGCAAGTGGTGCTGCCGGCCGGGCAATGGCAGCAACCCGCGCCGGCCGTGGCCGCCCTCACGGCGCGGGCCATCACCGAAGGGACGCGCCGCCGCACGGCCGCGCAGATTGCCGAGTACGTGGCTATCTACGGTGCCTTCCTCGAAAATTCGGCCGGGGCCGATCGCGCCTCCCTCACGCTCTACGCGCTGCGGCGCCACCTGCCGGCGCTGCTGCCGCTCCTGGGCGAACTGCTGACCGAGGCCACCTTCCCCGAAGCCGACACCACGGCCGCCATCGCGCGCTACGTGCAGCAAGCGCGCGTAGAGCGCGAGAAAAACGCCACTCGCGCCTCCGAGCGGTTTTCGCGCAACCTGTTCGGCGCGGCCCATCCTTACTCGTCGGAACTGAATCTGGATGCCGTGGCTGCTCTCACGCCCGACCACCTGCGTGGGTTTTACGCGGAGCATTACCGCCTCGGTAGTGCCGAAATCTTCATGTGCGGCGATGTGCGCGGCGAAGACGTCGCCGCGCTGCTGGCGTTGGCCGAGGGTGCCCGTACGATTGCTGCCGCTCCGGCGCCGCTGCTCGCCACCCCCGCCGGTGGCCCCGCGCGCGACGAAATCCGCCTGCCGCAAAGCCAGCAGTCGTCGGTACGGATGGGCCGTCTGTGGCCCGGCCCCACGCACCCCGATTCGCACCGCCTGTTCGTGCTGAACAAGATTTTCGGCGGCTACTTCGGCTCGCGCCTGATGAAGAACATCCGCGAAGACAAAGGCTTCACCTACGGCATCTACTCGAGCATCTCGCACCGCGAGTATGCTTCGTCGCTGGTCGTTGGCGCCGATGTCAACGCCGATTCCACCGAGGCTACGTGCACCGAAATAGCCTGCGAAATGGCCCGCCTGCGCGCCGAGCCGGTGCCCGCCCACGAACTGGCCACCGTGCGCCAATACGCTGCCGGCAAGCTGGTAAGCGAGACGAGCACCATCTTCGACCAGCTCGGCAAGTACCAATACCTGGTGCTGCGCGGCCTCCCCCCCGACCACTACGACCACCTCCTCCACGCCATCCGCACCACCACGCCCGACGAGCTGCTGGCCCTCGCCAACGAATATCTGGTGCCGGAGAAGATGACGGAAGTGGTGGTGGGGAGAAGGGATTGAGCGGGGATGGAGATGGGGTAATGTGCTAATGGGCTAATGCGGGAGTGTGCTAATGTGGGAATGTGCAAATGTGCGAATGTGAGGATGCAGCTGTCGGTAATTAAAAAATCTCCCCTCCCCGGATGGGGAGGGGCTGGGGGTGGGGCGACCATGGCGGTTATGCGACGCCCAGCCACATTGCCCAGCCACATTGCCCAGCCACATTGCCCAGCCGCCGTATCGCCCCACCCCGGCCCTTCGGGCCACCCCTCCCCTCTCCGCGGAGGGGAGTTCGGTCTTACGACACATCTTCACATCCTCACATCTCCACATCCTCACATCTCCCCCTCACTTCCCTGGCCGCGCATTTTTCCACCGCTTGTGCGACCACAGGTAATCAGCCGGGGCGGCCCGAATTTCGGTTTCCAGGAAGCGCGCGTAGGCTGCCGTGATGGGGTGCAGCGCGGGGTCGTCGGTGGGGTGTTTGGGCGGCACGGGCAGAGGCGTGGCGCCGTCGTAGTGGAGCTGTAGGCGATAGACGTAGTGCCCGCGCCGGACCCGCCGCTGGCTCAGGAAGAACAC
>ERZ1066121.1568-NODE-1568-length-16202-cov-6.115068_pt1 | contig 16202 bp, 19 predicted proteins | sample MGYA00382768_ERZ1066121 | MGnify/ENA primary metagenome ERZ1066121 (study PRJEB33369, sample SAMEA5778351) | biofilm metagenome | biome: Industrial cooling water; feature: Water cooling tower basin; material: Biofilm | place: United Arab Emirates | collected... | reverse complement strand
AGATAGATTTGGCTCGTGCCCGTCTATTTTTTGGCGACCATATCATTCATTCGTCGGTAGAAAGTCGCCTGTGAAACGCCGAGCATCTCGCAAATTCGCGCGACTGGCATTTCGTTCGCAGAGAGTTTGCGCGCAATTTCAAGTTGCGCCTCGCCCATTTTTCGCGGGCGGCCACCAACGCGCCCGCGCGCTTTGGCGGCTTGAAGGCCGGAATTGGTGCGCTCCCGGATCCACGACCGCTCCATTTCGGCGAACACGACCAGCACCTTCGCCATCGCCTCGCCCATTGGCGTCGAGGTATCTATTCCCTCCTGAATACTGCGGACGTTGACGCCGCTTTTTAAAAGGTCGTCGAGGATTTCGAGGAAGTCGCGCAGCGAGCGCCCCAGCCGGTCGAGGCGATAGACCACGATGGTATCGCCCCTTTTGACCGTCTCCAAAACCTGTTTTAATCCGGGGCGGTCGGATTTAGCGCCGCTCAAAATGTCGTGAAAAACGGCCTCGCAACCCGCGACTTTGAGCGCGTCCATTTGAAGGTCAAGGCGCTGATCGTTGGTCGAAACGCGGGCATATCCTACAAGCATGGGCGCGCAGTTTCTCAAAATCGGGCGCCCGAAAGTTTTGAGAGTTTGATTTTGCGAGTGAGTTTTGAGAGACTGGGAGGCACCTTTCAAAAACGACCGTTTTTGAGAAAAACGAACGCAGAATGTAGCAGTCACACCACACTATTGAAAAGCCACAAGAGACAATACCATGAACCCACCCAAAGCCCAGGAAATGGCGACCGACGATTTATTCGTTTCGCTCGAAATGCTCGCTTTTGAGATGGAAGAAGTCGCCGACCAAGCGCGGCGCGGAAGCAGCGCGCAACTGCTGCAATCCACCAAAAGAGCGCGCGAAATCAGCGTGCAGCTTGAAAAAATCGTGGCGCAGCTCGAAGCCGAAACCGCGCAATTTGGCGCGCTCGATGAGTTGATGGGAGAAACCATCGTTTAGCCATGTCTTCGCCGCCGATTTTCATTGGTCGCGGGCGCCTTCTCGAAAAAGCGCGCCAGGCCGTTGACGCGCAGCTCGATGTTCATTTGTGCGGCGAAACCGGAGTTGGAAAAACGGCGTTTGCGCGGCGCATTTCGTCCGAAGCGGTTTTTATCAGCCATTGCACCCCAGCCGGTGAAGTGCTTTGTGGGCTGCTTTGGGCGGCTTATAATCGCGGTTGGTGGGACGGCCCCAAAGCGGGCGACTTGGACGACGGCGACGATTTAGACGAGGCGACACTGGCGAAAGCCATTCGCAAAATGGGCCAGAAAGCGGCGATTTCTCATGTAACTACCGCCTACACCAAAGCGCAGCCGCGCGCGGTTGTGGTCTTTGATTCCTTCGATAGCGCGCCGCCGTCGGTTGTGCGAATGGTGAAGGAATTGGCCGCGAAAATTACGGTCGTAGCCATCACGACCGCCGCCAAACCGACCCAAAAGCCGTTTCTTTTCCACTGCGTCGAAATTCATATCCCGCGATTGTCCACCAAAGAAAGCGAGGAACTCGCGGGCCGTTTGCTCGATAATCACGCCGTCGAACCGAAAGAGCGCGCGCGGTTGCTTCGTCATTTGGTCGAGGAAGCGCAGGGGTTGCCCGCCGTGCTGCACGAGCTGGTGAAGAGAGCGACCGCGCGCGGCGATTTGTCACTGCGGGCGATTCGCGGCGAAGAAATCAACGGACACCAAACCATAGACCTCACGCCGGCCATCATCATTTGTGTGTGCGCGCTGATGGTTTTTCGCGGCGTGGCGAGGGGATGGGGCGATCACGATTGGACGGTTTTTGCAGGAGCAACCGGCGCACTTTTCGTGCTGTTCCGGTTTTTCGCGTTTCGGGCATCGCGGACACGTCGGGCCTGACGTGCGGCCAAGGTCGGGACACGTCCGGCCACCCGTGCGGCCAGGGGTGCGGCATAGCGCCGAATTTTGTCAACTGGGTGGGGTTTATAGCGCAAAAGCGCGCAGAGACGCGGATTTTGGGCGCAGAAGCGCACTTTTTGGCGGCGACATGAGAACCAGAACCCTTTCCATATTTTTGGCGCAAATTTTTTCCCTGGGGGTTTGGGGCGTATCGGCTCCGCTTTGGGCGGCACCCACTCCCACCTTCGCCAAAATTCGCGCTTTGGGATTGCCGGACGTGCGGACACTCGCCATCAAACGCGCGCCTTCGATTGCGCTTGCCAATGCCAAAGTGAAAGCCGCCGAAGCCGAAGCCCGCGAAATTTCGCGCCGCCTGAAAATCAACACAACGGGCGGCCTCGATCCATTTTCCGGTCAGGTGCGACTTGGAACGGCTGGCCGGACTCAACAAGGGCGAAAAAGACAAAGCGGCGCGCGGCGTGGAAGCCGAAAAAATCGGGGCGACCGAAGCGCAAAACGCCGCGATTAAAAGCGTCACCGAAGCATGGTTTACGCTGCGCCGAGCCATTGACACCGAAAAAAGCGCGACCCGCCAACTCGTCACGGCGCGCGCACTTTACACGGCCAGCGACGCGCGATTTAAAGCCGGAATCGGCGAACTCAACGCCGTTTTATCGGCCATGAGCGCGCGGTCAAATGCCGAGGACAATCTACGTGCCGCACGTGCGGCCATCATTTTGGCGTGTCTCGACCTGGCGCAAGCCTGTGGCTACTCAACCGCCGAAGAAATGGAAGCGGCTTTGATAGAGGCCGCACGTGCGGACACTTCCAAGCCACCGCCACCGCGCCCATCGCCGCGCGCGAAACTTTCAACTCTATCGCTCGAAATGCTGCCCGATGAAGCGCCGGAAGAATCCAGCGAAGAGGACGCGCCCGAACTTTGGGCCGAAATCGAACCGGCGCCAATCGAACCCGACGAACTTGCCACGCCTTAAAAACGCGCTCGAAATGTCCCGACGTGCGGCACGTGTCCGCACCCCTTCAAAGCCATGTTTTCCCGTTTTCTCACTCCCGCTTTTCTGCTGCTTTGCGCTTGTGTTGCCCTGCCCGTTCAGGCCGAACGCAAAGACCACAAACCCGCGACCAAACGCAAGGTCGAGGGCGCCAAAATCAAACAAAAGCCGCTCGAAATGTGGGCGGTTTTGGGCAACATCGCGCAGGGCAACAACTTCGACGCTCCCAGCGCGGCGCTTTGGGAAGTCGTGCAGCAGTTCCCCCAAATGCACCGCTTTCGCGTCGTGTGGAGCATGGAAGTGGGGCCACTCAAAAGTCAGTCCACCGCGCACTACAACCGCGCTTTAAACACGCTTTCCTTTTTCTCTAAAACCCAAGTCGGGGCCAGCACGACAACCGAGAAATGGAGCTTTTCCAAAGTGACACCGGCGATGCTTGCGCGGTTGGCGCAAAAGCACGAAGGCGCCCAAAGCGGCGATAACACCGGATTTTTTGGCGACTTGAAAGGGCTGGGTGGCAAGCGCGAATGATGGCCCTCACTCATGGCGCTATCGGCGTGGTCTCTTTCGCGGGACTTTCGGCGCTTTTCGGCGGCGCCATCACACCCGCCACTCTGGGCGCTGCGGCTGTTGGCTCGTGGCTGCCCGACGTGGACACGCCCAACTCCAAGGCCGGAATGTGCGTTTATCCGCTCGCTGCGTGGCTTGAAAAACGGTTTGGACACCGCACCATCACCCATAGCGCGACTGGGGTTTTTCTCTTCGCCCTCTTGATTTCGCCGCTTTTAAGTTGGGCGATTTCGCGCCCGCTCTTTGTGCCGCTTTTGTTGGGCTACGTCTTCCATTTGCTTGGCGACGCGGCCACTAAATCGGGCGTGCCCCTGGCATGGCCGCGCCGCGAACGCTTTGTTTTTCCGGGTAATTCGCAGTGGCGACTCACAACCGGAAGCGGGGCCGAGTGGGGCGTTTTGTGCGTTGTCTTCGTCCTCGCGCTGGTGACGCTGCCCGTGTCGCAACTGGGGCCGCGCCGTCTGCTTCATATGTTCAGTGGCGACATTCGAGGGGCCACGCGCGATGTTCAAGACTGGTCGGCTAACTGGGAGGTCGAGGCGCAGATCGAGGGCTTCGATGTGCTGCGGAAGAAAGTGGTCGAGGGCCGTTTTCGGGTTGTGGGGCTGCGCGGCGATGATGGACTTCTCATCGAGCGCGAAGGCGGCGCGCTGTGGTTGGTCTCAAAAATGGCGGGCGAAGCCGACCCGTTCCGCATCGAGCCGCGCCGTGTGCGCGTTTACAACACGCGCCGCGTCGAAACCCGCCAAGTGACTTTGACCGCGCGAAATTTGACCCTGGGCGCGCTTTCCAACCGGCTGAAAGCGCCCATCGAAAAGATGCCGCCGCCCTGGGAGACACCCGCCAGCGAAGATTTTCGCGTGGATGATATTCGCGTTTCGGGTGTGGCCGATTGCTACAAATGGGCGCAGGGGTTCGCCGCGCCCAAGTCGGTGCCACAAGCACCCGGACTTAAACGCGCCGATTTTGCGACCACTTCACACCGTCTCACCCTGCGCGATTTGCCGCCCAACTCGCTGCTTTTGTGCGGGCAAGCGGCCATCAAAAGCGCGTCTTTCGTGGTGCAACTGCCGCGAAGAATGCCCGCGCCCAAACTGGATTTTCCCAGTCAAACGCGCGTTGTTGTCGTGCCGCACTTGCGAGCGCACGCCGATTTATCCGTGAAAGTGGGGCAAATCGTGACCGTTGGAACCGCGTTAGGGCGACCTTTCGGGCAGACCTTCAAACCCGATTTGGGCGGCGAAATCGCGCTTCAAATGGCGCGCGCCCAAGCCGCGAAAACCGAGCTTTTGGCGCTCGATGCTGAGGAAGGCGCGATGCGGGAAAGTGGGCTATGGCGTGAGTTCGCGCCCTCATTCGCGCAGCGTCGCCAATCGCTTTCTCGCATGGCGAAATTTTCGCCGCCCGCGCCCGTCACCGAAAAACCCGCGCCGCCCGTTCTGGCGCCGTTTTCGGCAGTCGTCGAGGCGGTCGAGTGGGAAGTCCCGACGACACCGACGAGACCCGGCGAAATAGCCGAACACCGCGCGCGTGTGACACTCTCCGAGGTGATGACCAGGTGAAAGCCCTACGAGTTGGCGACGACTTTTACATTAATTCCGATTCCATCGAGATTGTGCAGCGACATGGAACACGGCCCGCGACACGCGAAGTCGAGCGCGCCAAAGAAAAAGGCACTCTCTACAATGCGGCGCGCGGCAAACAAGCGCGCGCCGTGATTACGACCGCGCGCGGTTGGGTGATTATTTCGCCCAATGCGCCCGATACTCTCGTTTCGCGCCCGCTTATCAACCCACCCACCAAAGCCAGCGTGAGAGCGGGCACGGCGGACGAAGACAACGACGATTTCTTTGGCCAAAGCGAAACGGGGCGAAGCCGCAAATGAGCGAGATATTGCGCGAGGCGGCGCCGCCCCAACGCTTGACCGTTGCCGAGGCCGCGCGCGAGTTGGGAATTGCCGAAAGAACTGTGCGCCGTCGCATCGAAAAAGGCACGTTGCTGGCCGTCAAAGAATCCACAAGCGGAACCGGTGTCGCGTATTTCATCGAGCGCGAAGCCCTGGAATCGGCCAAACGCGGCGAAATTCCACCGCCAAAATCTGCGGCCATCGTCAAAGTGGAAGCGGAGCCACTGGCAACGGTCGAAGCGCCGGAAAAGGGCGCGCAAATCGAACAAATCGGCGCGCGCGTCGAGCGCATCGAGGCTTATTTAGCGGGCGAAATGGCGCAATCTCTGCGCGCTGGAATTAGCGCCGACATCGGCGAACAAATCGGCGCGGCGCTCAAAGAAGTGATTTCGCCGGTAATGGATCGGGTCGAGGAACTGGCGCGCGAAAATGCCACTTTGAAAGCCGAAGTCGAGCAGGTCGGCGAAGTCGAGCGCGAAAACGAGCGATTAAAAGCCGAAGTCGAGCGCCTCAAATTGCCCTGGTGGAAACGAATGTCGCGCAAGTAAAGCCGGGGCGCAAAGCGCGCTGAATAAGCCGCTATCGCGTGGCCCAAACTTCCCGCTTCGCCCGACCGCTTCGCCTACGCCCGCCGCAGAGGTGGCAAGATAGCGCAGGGCGGGCGGGGACTCCAAGGGGCCGGTCGCAAGCTCCCTTAAACCCCTTTCCGCCCCGCCCGCCCTGCGCTAAGTGGCCTCGTTGGGCGGCGTTCTCCGGCTGCGCTGGGTTGCTGGGGCCGAAAGTTGGGCGCAGGGGCGCCAAGCGGTGCGCTTCGCGCGCTGAACAACGGGGAGAGGAGAGAAGAAAAGAGAGAAAGGTGGCGGCGCGTCGGGGGCTTCTGTCGCCGTTGCTGCCCGTCGCGGCTGCGGCTTTTCGGGCCGTTTTTGCCTTTGCTTTGCTTGTCTTTTCTCTGCTGTGCTTCCCTGTTTTTGGTAAACTGTGCTGTGGTTTTGGGGGTTCTTCCGTGCTGCCTGTTTGCCTTGTTTCTGCGCTTTCTTCCGCTTCTGCGCTCGGTTTTTCCGGTTCGCGCTCTTTCGTTTCGCCGTCGCTGGCGCCCGTGTTGGCCGTCGTTGGTGGCCTTTCCTGTCCTGTTTCGGTTGGCTGTGCGGCTGGCGCCGATGGTGCCGTTCGCGCGGCTCTTTCCGGTTCGCCGCGCCTGTCTGTTTTCGCGGTTTCGGCGTTCGCCGTTGGTGGCCGCGTTTCGCGTGGTTCGTTCGCCGCCCGCTCGGTTGCGTTTGTTCGCTCTCTGGCGTTGTCTGGGGGCGTGTTGCTTTCGTTTCCGGGTGGCCCGTGCCCCGCTTCGCTGTTGCCTTCGCCGCTTTCGTCGCGTTGCTTCTGCGGCTCCGGTTCGGGTTCGTGGGCGTCCCTCGCGTTCGCTGTGGGGTTGGGCGTGCCGTGTTTTGTGTGTTTGCCGCCCGGTGTGGCCGCGCCTTCGGGCTGGGGTTTGGCCGCGCTCGGTGCGGTGGCGGCTTTTCCCGTCTTTCCCTGTAGCAACAGAAGATCAACAGCACAGGCCCGCCGCGCTTCGCGCGGCGGGCCTGTGCTGTTTGGTTTTGGTGCCCTTGGGTTTTGCCGGGTGTTTTCTTCCGTTGTGCCCTTGACTTTACTTTGCAAAAACTCTGCTATTATTCCCTGTTTCAGGTAAACTTTGGTGTAGTTCGCACAATGAAGCGCGAACGAAAAGAGGTAATCCAAATGGAAAAAATCAACGTGAAAGAAGAAGAGGCGGCGATTGACGCCGCCGAAATTGCGGGCGATGCCCACGCCGAAATCGAGGCCACGAAATTCGAGTATTTCGCCGCCCTGCCTTTGGCGAAAAGTGGCGCGCTGGCGGTTCATGGTTCCCTGATTAACGCGGCGAAAATCATTCGCGGGGCCGCAGTTCCCGAAGAATTGCGCGCGCTTTATCCCTTCGCAACCGCCCAAATCGAAACACGCATTGCGGGCGCCTTGTTGGAACTGGGCCAAGCGCGGCGCATGGCGTTGGCTGTGGTCGAAGATGCCGAAGCCGCTTACACGCTGGAAAATGCGCCCGAAAAAAGCGAATTGGTCACGCAAAAAGACATCCGCCAATTTTGGGCAGTGGCGCGCAAATCGGGGCTGAATCCCAAAGCCGAGCGCGCGCAGATTCTGGCGGCGGTTGGGGCTTTTGTGGGCCGTGAAATCGAAAGCCGCAACGAGCTAACCCAGCGCGAAATGACGGGCGTTTTACACGCGATGGAGGACGGGCGTTTGGTTTGGTGAAAACAAAAAGGGGCGCGCTGTGATGCAACACAACGCGCCCCTTTTGGGAGAGGATCCGTGATTCAGTTAACCAACCTTTGCGCCCCCAAAGCGGCGAAGAATACTAAGCGCGTGACCAAAACCAAGCGCCTTGCGGTTTACATCCGCGACCGTTTCACCTGCCAAGCCTGTGGGACCGATTTGCGGCAAGTGATGGCGTGCTGCATCACGCTCGACCACTTGGAACCCCGCAGCGAAGGCGGCAGCAACGAGGGCAGCAATTTGGTCACGCTTTGCTGGGAGTGCAACACTTCGCGCGGCGTTCGCCCCTGGCGTGAGTTCTACCCCGGCGGCGCGATTTCGAGAATCGAAAAAGTGCGCCACGAGCCATTAAACGAAGCATTGGCCGCCGCACTCATTGACGGCACGGCGGGCGATGAGGAATTAGAAGCCGTTCGCTAAACGCCTTCGACGACAAGAGCGGGCCGCGAATCGCGGCCCGCTCTTGTCGTTTTTGCGACCAAGGCCCAAACACGCGAGCGAGAAAAACGGGCGCCGCCATTCCCCGCCTTCATTGCAAAAGCTCGCCGCAGGCGCCCCCGGAGGGCAAGCCGCAGCCACGAAACCGAGTGCCGGAGGAGCGACAAGCCGCAGCGCGGCGCGCCGACGTGCCGAACAGGGGCGGCGCGCGCGTAACAGCCACCGGAAAGTGATTCGCGGGTTATGCGCGAAGCGGCGGGCGCGCGTCGCAGTGAAAACGCGATAGCGGCACCGTTCAGATTTCGACCTTGTTTTTTGGGATTTTCGCCGCTCGATTTCGCGCAAACTGCTCTCAGCAAACCTTCCCCCATTCCGGTAAAATGGTTGGTGAATAATTCCAAGCCCCTTATGATCGACACCAACACCACCCAAACCGAGCCTTCGGTTTCAAGCGAATCTCCACCGATGCCCACCGTCATGCGAATCGTGAAGCTGGCGAAGTGCATTCGGTGTGACTTTGAGTGGATGCCACGAGTGGAACACCCGGCCAAGTGTCCCCGTTGCAAATCCATTCTTTGGGACAAGCCGCGCGCGGTTCAACTTCCCGGCAAACCGCCACCCCAAGTGAAGGGAAAACCGCGCGGAATCGGTTTTAAATCCGGCCAAGACGAACGCCGCTTTGTGCAGCCGAGAAAAGAAAAAGGCGCCGAGGATTTAGCCCTCGACGCCCCTTAAAACCAAACAAAAAGCGCCCGCAGTTCCTACCTGCGAACGCTTCCGTTTTGACGGGGTTTGAGTGAGCCGCTTGCCGCCGAATCGCTCAACCCCACCGATTTCTCTCAATGAATTTTACTACTGAAAACGAGGGCAAAGTGTTAAGCACGGGTGAGAACGCTTATCACTTTGACACTCCACAGGATTTCAAGGCGCCCTGTCATTGGCTTTCCAAACACCCCGACGAGGTGAAATTCTGCCAGCTTCTGGCAAACGCCGGAAAGCCGGAAATGGTCTTCGCGGTCGCGCTGCGCCCCCAGGATTTCAACGACCCCAGAGCCGAGCGCATCTATTCGGTGGCTTTGGCACTTTTTGCCAGAGGCGAAACCATTACGCCCGAAGCCATCGCGGGCGAGGCTTTGGGGCGCGCGCGCGAAAGCGAGTTTCAAAGCGAAGTCCAGGCGTGGGGCCAAATCGCGGACATTGCGGACGGCGAACTCACCCAACTTCCGCGCACCCTTTCGAGCCAAGGGAGCATCAGCGAAGAGGCCGCGAAATTGGCGCGCAAATTTGTCGCGGCGCGCGGCAAACGCACCCAGCGCAACGACCCGACGCCCGACGAAATCCAGCAGACCGCCGCCGCCATCGGCCAGCTCATCGGGACGCGAACCTGGCCCGAACTGCCCGCGCACCAAATCCCGCCGCCCGCGCTGTTGACCGGCGAAAAACCGGCTTACGATGAGTGCCAACTGCGCGAGCTGCTTTATCCGCAGGGCAAAACGGTTTCTCTGCAAACCGAAGCCGCCCACGCTGCCCGCGCCGCGCTTTACATCGGCGACGACCTTCTGTTTTGCCCGGAACTGGGGTTTTTGCACTTCGAGCCGCGCGGGTTTTGGCGCCGCGACGACAAGGGCGCAACCCTCACCGCCGCCAAATTGTGCGCCCTGGCGCCGGTTGTGCGCCACGAGGCCGCCGCGCTGTTGCGCTACGCCGCAACTCTGGCCGCCGCTTCGCGCGAAACCGACGCGCGTGCCCTCAGCCGCGCGGCCAACGAGCTGTTAAGCCACTCCAAACAAATCGAGCGCCAAGCGTTTTTAGCGGGCGTCGCCCGATTTTTGGCCGCCGAAAAGCGCGCCGAAATTGGCGATTTCGCGCCCGTCGCGTGGAAATTTGCCTTCAAAAACTCGGTTTTCGATCACGGTGTTTGGCGGGGTGCCAAGCGCGACGATTTTTTCCTCCATGTCTCGCCCGTCGAACTCAACCACGATTGCGATAAAAGCGAATGGGCCGCGCTTTTACATCGCCTGACCGACGGCGACGAGCTTTTCGCGCGCACCCTGCAAGACGCCGCTGCTTACGCCGTTTCGGGCGCGTCGAGCTTGCGTGCGATTCTGTGGCTTTTCGGGCCACGAGGAACCGGAAAAAGCACCTTCGCCGAAATGCTCCAAACGCTTTTAGGCGAAGGGGCCGCAACCGTTGACACCTCGCTTCTGAGCGAAAACAGCAGCCGCGAACGGTTGGGCGCCCAGCTCGTTTTCAAGCGCGGCGCGTTCGTGTCGGAAGCGGGAAACAAACGCATCGAGGCCGAACTGCTCAAAACGCTTTCGGGCGGCGACCGCTTGAGCGTGCGTTTTCTCTACGCCGAAGCCTTCACCGCCGCGCCGTCTCACGTGCTGATTTTGGCGGCGAACGACGCGCCCAAAACCGACGCCTACGACGATGCTTTGAAAGACCGCGTGATCGCCCTCCCGTTCGTGCATCCCCTGCGTGAAGGCGAACCGCTCAAATTTCGCGGACACAAGCGCCTCGAATCCGCGCGGCTCGACCCAAACAGCGCGCTCCTTCGAGGCTTCGCGGTGTGGGTCGCCGAAGGATTGGAGCGCCTCTACCTGGCGCAGGAAATTTGGAAGGCGCCCGCCGTTCAAGTCGCCACCGCGAAATTTTGGGCCGCCACCGACCCGCTCACGCCGTTTTGGGAAAACGTCAGCGAGGATGAACTGCGCGCCGGAATCGCAAGCGGCGAACTGCGCGCGCGCTATGAAAAATGGTGCGAGGTCGAGGGCTTGAAGCCGCTCAAGGGAAAAGCATGGGCGCGCGCCGTTGGCCCAGATGGTCGGGGACTGTCTTTTGAACACCGGGGCAGAGAGCGCATTCGCGTTTGGTTCTTGGCATAGAAAATCTGAGAAAGAGACGAGGAAAGGCCCGTTTTATCGGGCCTTTCCTCGTTTTTGGCTTAAAATTACTCGATTTGATTTCACTGAAGGTAAAATGAACGGAAAGAACGGATTCGAGGCTTTTTTCAAAAACCCTTTTACGCGAAGATTTTCAAACTAAACAACTATTTCAAAATAAGCTCGAATCCGTTCTTTCCGTTCATTTTACCTTCAGTGAAATCAAATAAATCTTGGGTAACTTAACTCATTTTGAAGGGCTGGGAGGTCGAATACATAGCAAAAAATTGAGGCTTGTCATGTTTCCAAACGTTACTTGGTTCCATGAAAAATGCTCGCAGTGACTATAGAGCTTCTCTACTGGCTTTGGCAGCGTTGGCTTTAAATCTCTTTGTCGTAAGTTCTTCGGCCTACGCATTCACCCGTTGGTGGGCGCCTCAAGGAGAAACTAAATTGGCTCTGGCACAGGCACTGAGGGCCAAAGTTGGAGAAGTGGAAACACCGGAGTATCCGGCTAACGCTATTTTGAACTGGTCGACGTCTCAATTTCCCAATCCAGAGAGGGGATTAAAGGGGATAGAGGGCGAGGCATACCGTCAAAAAATCGCGCGCGCCGTCTATGAACACGTATTGGTCGCTGACGACATTTTGAAGAAGGCGCAAACAATTTCCGAACCTGCGGCTTTGGCTCAACAGCACCGGCGTGTAATTCTTCTGGCGGAGGCGGCAGCCTTACACGCGGCGGTGGTGCTGAATGACTATTCACTAGTTGCTCTCATCCGCGAAGCGTATCAGTTGCCATATTTGGAAGCTGCTACATCCGACGCAGACAGCCCTATCAGCAAAGAACACATCATTGAGGCTGTCGGAGCAGCGTATGAGCGCACACAAGCAACTGACAAAGAAATCGCGGCTTTCAGATTGCTGATACAGGTGGCATCGAATCGCAATACTGCCGATTCAGGGCGCTCGAAAATTGGTCAGGCTTACGCCCGCAAAGGCGATTACGCGCGAGCTATTGCTTACCTCGAAGCCATCAAAGACCCCAGTGTGGGAGGCGCAAAAAGGCTCATTGCCAAATACCAAGCCCTACAAAATCAACAACAGGCCAACAACACAAAATGAATCTCTTTAAGAACCCACTGACTCATGTATTTGCCGCCATCATTATGGCGGGATCAACTGGTTTTGCCCTTCCATTGGGAGGGGTTATCACCAATATGCCCAGCGCGAATGAAACCACTGTTCGCACAGAAGCGGAGCGCCAAATGAAGGATAAAGACACTCGTTTTAAAAGCGTTAAAGTTGAAAACGATGTTTTCGATGGGTATTTTATTCCTGCTTCAGCTTCGACCCGGCTGGCGGTGGTGTCCGATGATGGCGTAACAATCACGATTGATGGCGCCGCTACCAATGTCACCAACTTTGGCGCTGGACAATCAGACAAAAATATAGACCAAGTGTTTAAGGTCGTGTCCACGCCTACATTTGTTGTGGGTCGGGCCTACCGCATCAAGGTAGATTACTCCAATACCATTCATACTGACGACAATGATTTCGACGGAATGACTCTCTTCGCCTTCAATGGCGGCGGGCGCACTCAAGAAGTCAACATGATTATCTCGCGTGGTCAAGATGGTTATGCAGTGCCCGATGATGAAGAAGAGACCATTGGGGCTTTCACCGTCGCCAATCGCAACAATACAGACAATGATGGCACACCCGACAACTCGGATAACAATGTTCCCGGTGAAAAAGATTTGATGAAACTGGAGATTAGCCGACCGGCTGGCCCAGCAACAGACAAAGCGAGCGTGAAAGTCACCAGTGGCAGCGCGCGATTCTGGGAAAGTTCAACTAAAGTAAATCCTGTGCCGTTGGTCAACGGAGCGGCGGAATTCACTCTGAGTAATCTTCCTAAAACCATTTATGTGGAGACTACAGCAACAAGTCCATCACTGCGTAGCATTTCAATCGAACTTGACTACAAGGGAAGCAAAGATACGGTAAAAGCCACTGGAGTTTGGGTGCAATTTTCGGGAGCAGCCCATGACACGAAGGATGCTGCCAGCCTTTTTGCAGACCCAGTTTGGAGCGACACCACAGCTCAACCCAGAGATTGGATAGATGGACGAGGTGGAACTGGTCTGCGCCCAATTAATACAACGAATGGCGTAGTGAATGCAATTCTCATCAAGTTCACCCTGCTTCCATCTGGTGTGGCTGGCTCTCAAAATGTCAGTTTTGACATCACAAGACAAGCAGAAGGCAGGATGTGGACTCAGGTGGAAGGTGGCACTCCTACTCTCATCCCAGAAGCAACAAGAACCTTTCCAAACTCAAATGAGCAGCCTAATGATGCCATTCATAACGATGATGAGAGTGTTTCTCCCTCTGCACAAGGCAACATCTACTCTATAGATATTCCGGGACTACAAAACCCACAAGTGCCTGATGGAGTTGACATTCTTACTTTTCGCGCTAACTTCAAAGAGTATGTTAGAGTTACCTTTAATGGGATTCGTCCTCTTGGCAATTCAGTGATTGGGTCTCGTTGTTCGGACAAATACTTATGGCACGTTGCTCATAAACTCGAATTTGATGCGGGCGCCTTCACAGGTAATTTCCGTAGAACCACTGGAGACACAACAGAAACACCAGACAATAGCATCGGAGATGATCACATTGTCATAGGAGGCCCCAATTGATAAATCGACTTACCCTCATTCTTTTTACAGGCGCATTACTGTCTTTCCAATGCACAGCTCAGAGCAAGCCTAATGGCTCGGCAATTCAGATTGCTTATGAACAGCAGAACAAAGCTGTAACAGAAACAATAGACGAGTGCAAAAGACTGCTTGCAAAAGACAAATTGACTTTCTCAGACTCCGTGAAATTAGAGTCTCGCATCAGTTTGTTTGGGTTACTTAGAGCAGAACAAGCAACCTCTTTGCTTGTGCAAAACGTGACGCGCCGAACAGTTGGCCTCATGCTTGAGGCTCGTGCTTTTGCAGATTTTCCATCGGTTGATGCTCTCATCCAAATCGGCAACCCCTCAGTTCATGAAATCTTGCGCCGCATGAAGCCGCAAATCAGCACGGCGACCGAATATCCCGAACGCGATTTGCATTTGTTCGCCTACGTCATTCGTCAAGTCGATGGCGATGAAGTCGGTTTGTTCCGATTAGAACTGGAGGCTAAAAGAGCAACCGGAACACACAAACTCAACCTACTTAACCTCATCGACATCTACAAACTCAATGAAACAGAAGCGCAAATTCGAGTTGCTCTCACAGCCGAAGAGAAATAACAAGCGAACGCGAGCTGCCCTCTGTTTGAGGTCGGTTCAATCGTATTCGCTAAAAAACCAAACTTTGCCACTCTGAAACTTGAAAAATATCTTGATTTTGGAACGAGAAATGCAATTCCATAAATTGCTTGACAGGGGGAATAGAAACAGTGAAATCTCTTGCAAAAAATCGCCGTCGCTGGCTTGTCGCCGCACCATTGACGCTCGTAGGGTGTGCTATTGTAATGAGCGTTGCTCAATCTCAACCACCCGCAGCAAAAGACCCATCAGTAGATTCGACCTATGCGAGCGAGCCGACTCCGACACCAGTAACATCTCCTGCGCGCGCCACATCTCCATTGAATGTGCAGCAAGACGCACCGGTGGCTCAACAACAGCAAGTGGCTCAATTCAATGGGACTGTCACAATAAGTTCACCCGTCCGGCGCTCGGACATTGCCGTATCCAGTGTTCCTCTGGGGACAGCTGATTGGCAGCATCGCCGCGTAAACGTTACTTTTTCGGAAGCTGTTCCAACGGGCGCCACCGTTCAATTCATCGTTCTAAATGTGGGAGCAAATGCGGGAGACGCGCAAGTTGTCGAAAACGCCAACCGTCGAACAAATGGCACGATAACGCTTGAAGGCATAGCACAAACTCAACCCGGCTCTGCGGGAATCCTAAAGGTTGTTTGCTTGGTAAATGGCGTTACCGTTGGAGAGTCCAATGGCTTTAGTGTTTGCGCCCATCCGAACGGTGTCAATTACAAGTTGCTCCAACAACTATCGGCGTTCCAAGAGCCGATCACCGGAGGACTCTTCTGGGGGGCTTTGTATGGAAACGAGTTCCAATTTATTGGCAGCGACTCCGGTAACGCCAACGATTTGGGTGAAATTTCCATCAACGAAACCATCATTCCAACCACGACGACCGGACTTTTTGCCGGTAACAATTACGCTGTCGGTGGGTTTACTCCGGCGCCGTTGGGACTTGCTGATTTGGTGGGAGTGACGGGAAGCAGTGCCAATGCTATCAATCAACAAATTGAAGCCAGTGGCACGAGTAGCCAACTGGTTGCTGAACAATACCATACGTTTGCCTGTGGTCGCTGTGGCATTGTGGAAAGTGCCCAATCCCCCAAAGTTTCCAACTCTGGATTTCGTAATTTCGTCACTGTGTCGAAATCAACAACCGGTGCGAACCGATATTATGTGCGTTGCCGTAAGAGCGCCTTCGACGGTAACGGTGTCGCCAGAGGCACAGTGGACAACAACCTGACACAGACCATTGAAATCAAGTGAGAACTCGCAACCATGAAAAAGCTACTTTTGAGCTTCGCGGCATTGCCCCTTCTTTCGACAATAGCCCAGGCTGCCCCGCAACAACCCACAGAAGCCGACTTTAAATTGGAAACGTGGGTTTCTCCTTCTTTTCGTGATGTCAAAACACAGTCCCCTGTGGTCAATTTGAGGGTGCGTTATGTGGCAGAAGGTCGAATTAAAGTTGCGCCTATTGGTTCGGGCACACAGATTGTTTTTGGCAACCCCAAAGGGTGGAAAGAAAAGCCAAAGCAACCGACCATCAACGCCTCAGCGCCATCGTCCTTGACTTTGCTCAAAAAAGACAAATACATGGACGCAGTGATACCATTGGCCTCTCGATTTGCCCAAATTCCTTCTGGCAAAGCAAAAATCCCGGTTCGAGTGACAATACAACCTTTTGAGGGCGAATGGAATGTTTTGGAGTGGGCAAAAAACCCAAACAAGTCCAGTTCCTTAATTCGCTTGAAACCAGTTGTGCTAACCGGCTACTTCACCGTAGAAATTCCCGAAAAGTAATCACCTCAAGTTATTGAGAATCGCTGGGCTGGTCGACAGTCCAGCGTTTTTGTTTGTGCAAGAT
>ERZ1066121.1566-NODE-1566-length-16245-cov-11.277641_pt1 | contig 16245 bp, 11 predicted proteins | sample MGYA00382768_ERZ1066121 | MGnify/ENA primary metagenome ERZ1066121 (study PRJEB33369, sample SAMEA5778351) | biofilm metagenome | biome: Industrial cooling water; feature: Water cooling tower basin; material: Biofilm | place: United Arab Emirates | collected... | reverse complement strand
TGAATTTACCGTCCTCAGCCGCTTTCCAGCTTCTTAGTTTTGTCAGTCAAGCAGCGTTTACAACTGTGACTTTGAGCCACTGGAAGCTGTTGTTTTACTTCAACGTTGCGCCGAAGTCGTTCCATTCTCCATTTTTCATGAAGCATGGCAGTCAGGCGATGACACAGCGCTACTCAACAGATCTCGATGATGAGGCTAATCAGACGATCGCTCAGTGCGGATGTTCACTATTTTTCTAAGGATCCTTATAAATTTAAACTACATTGCCGAAACCTCAGAAGCCTTGTATGGCAAGCAAAGCGTTTCAGAATCTGCCCAAGTTATTTTTGTAAGGATCCTAAACGGCACCAGCTTTGAATCAAACTTGGTTTTAGGCGATCGCTGTTGGTCCAGAGCAAATGAATTTCTGCAAGCCGCCGGCAACAGCGTTCAGTCGGCTCACGTCGAGATTGTCCTTCCGAAAACCAATGCTCAACCGTGCTACGAGATGTACCTGCTAGTAAGGCTAGCTCTTTGTAGGAAACCTCCCAGATCTGAGTGAATGTCATGGGGGACAAAGGGGGAGGGCAATCTTCGTAGAGGCGGAAGATGTCCCACTGCCTCTTTGATGGATATCGCTTCATTGCGCTCCCTCTGAGCGATCGCCTTCTACTTCTGCACCAACCAATTCCAGGTCGTCCTCAAAACCCCAATCGCTGGTAATCCCATCTGCAAAAGAAGGGCTTGATTCGTCCAGAGCGATTGCATAGTGAAAGCCAAGTGCCTTCACACTCCCCTCACTGCCAAAAATAACTCCCACCACTCGCCCAAAGTCGCTTGTGGGAACACACGCCCACTTCACCGTCTGCCCTAATTGAAATCTAGGTACTGGCAGAGGCTGGGGTATTTGCTCCGGCATCGTGACGGGGGGAATTGATAGCTGTTTCTCCATAATCTTTGCCTCGGAGTTAAGGATTTACCCAAAACTTTCTCTGTGAAAGTCGTGATCATAAATTAGCATAAGCTTATGCTAAAAAACATAAATAACCATAAATTCTCTGATCTATCTGATCAAACACTAAACTGTATGGCAGACAAGATCGAGGAAGAACAGTTGGTCAAGCGGATAACGGTCACATTAGATGACGACACGCACCGCATCTTGCAGCAATGGGCAGACGACGAAGCCAGGTCTGTCCCAAATCTGCTTGCTTGGCTAGCCTTAAAAGCTGCCAAGGAGCACGATCAGGGAAAGATCGATAAGGATAAGAAGGAGGATGCCTAGAGTTGAGATGAAGCGGGTAGTCTTTCTGATCCACCGTTTGCAGTTTGATCAAAATTGACCTTCTAATTTGATCTTGTTTGATCTTAAACGACTCTACTCATGGAGGTTGATCGACCTAAAATAGGTGCATGCTCGCTAGATGTTGAGCAGTTCAAATATACTACAAGATGTGTTAACGTATCGTATCCCTATCAGATAGGGTAAATAGCGCTCATTGGAGGAAATAAAAGGTGTTGATTGGATTAAGGAGGGTGCCTCAAAACGTTTGAACCCCCAACTGTTGGTACCAGTCAGGGGTCGCACGAAGTATTCATATTGAAGTCACCGATTAGGAGTACACAAGGCGGTGAGGCAAGCCTAGGAAACTTTCTTCCGCAATGTGTTGTTCGGTATGTAGCCTGGATAGCCCGACAAGGGAATCCACCCCCTACATGACGACACTTCGTCATGCAAACAAATTCTAACATCTTGGGATCAACTTGCAAGTCCCGAGAAAAGTTTTTATGTAGTTTTTTGCAAAAGCGACGACTTCTTTGGTGACTTTCATGCCTTGCAACACGCGAAAGTCATTTATTAGGAGTTTGTTCATGACCAGTTCAGTTGGGTCTCTGCCCGAGCCAGGAGGTGCTGCATGATTGCACCTGCCTACAAACCAGTTCCTCAACGTTTTGAATTTGTTCGGGAATGGGATGATCGATTTCTTGCCCTATTCCCCCACCGAGGCGATTACCTCTGGGCAGAGCACCCAGAGCCAAAGAAAAGACCCGAGTGGAAGACAGAAAGCACCCACCTACTCACCGATCGCATGATCCAGAAAGGTGAGTATCTGTATGGTGTTCGGTTCGGTGCTACCACGCAGTATCTCCTGACCGATGTTGATGCTCGCAGTGCTTACCACCCTAGCAAGGATCCATTAGCAATCGCCCGACTTCTGGAGGCACTTGAACCATTAGGGTTGGTCGAGTGCATTGTTGTCAGAAGTTCCGATAGCGGTGGGTTGCACCTGTACTTCCCATTTGAAGAATCAGTTCTGTCCTGGGCGATCGCCTTGGTAGCCAAGTCTTTGCTGGAAGGAAAGGGCTTCAAACTACGAGGTGGGCAGCTTGAAATCTTCCCTAACCCAAAACCTGCAACTGAGTCGCCTATTAACTATAACGGGCACCGTCTGCCACTTCAGCAGGGATCCTATCTGCTGAACAAAGACTGGGAGCCAATTTTCTCCTCTCATCACGCCTTTGTTCAACAATGGGAGTTTGCTGCACGCCGGAACCAGGTGACTGCCAGTGAGGTAGAGCGGCTTGCCAAATCAGTGCAGCGCAAGAGCTATGGGAAGAGGATCAGAACCCGTGGGCGCAAGTATTTGACTGATTTGAACAACGATATTGAGCCTGGCTGGACGAGTTCAGGGCAAACCCAATTTCTGCTTGGGAAGATTGCAAATCGGGAACGGGTGTTTTACCACGTTTTGTTTGGAGGTGAGCCTTTAGAAGGGCAAGCCTTAGCCGACCGCATTGCCGAAGTTGCTCAGTCTCTCCCCGGGTATCTAGACTTCTGTGATCACCAGCATGAGATCCATAAGAAGGCAGCAGAGTGGGCACGAGCAGCAGAAGGGCGCTACTACCCATACCCTTCTACCAGCAAGAAACTGATGCAGCAGCCCTTAGAAGAACATTCAGGTGACAGCAAACCATCCTGGAACGAACAACAGTCTCAGGCAGCCAAAGACCGAATTAGACGTGCAGTCGCTGATCAACTGGAAAAGGGTACACTGCCAGCCCAAAAAACAGAGCGTCAGAGGGTACTCAGAACCTATGGGGTTGGTAACGTCACTTTAATTAAATATCGCGACTTGTGGGATCCCGAACACCTGAAACCCTTGCTAGATGAGGAATACCACCCTCTTGAAGGGAATTTGGACAATTCCGAAAGCCTGAAACCCTTACTGGATGAGGAATACCACCCCACTAATACCAATAAGCTTATCTCCGACCCTGCTTCTGCACCCTCAGTGCAGGAAGCAGGTGGAGTCTTTGATCTGGCTGTTGGGGGGTCTGGGGGGTTTTCCACAGGTGAACCTGATAGAGAGGATAATCCCTCTCCTTTGGATACCTCTCACACTGGTGAGGCTGAAGTCTCCTTGACTGGACCCGCATTGGTTCGACAGATTCTGGCTCAGATTGCTACTAAGAGCCAGCGGTCTAAGCAAACTCGTTCTAATGATCTACCTCCTCCTGATGAGCATTATTTCCGTTCAACGTCTAAACAACTGGAATTGCTTGATGATAGCGACTCATCAAGCAATTCCTCAAATGCAAGTCCACTACCTAATGTTCTTCTAAATGGTTCTGCTGTGTCGGAGCATGATTCAGGAGATTCTAAGAACGGTTCTGCAGTAGCTGCCAATTCTAACCCAAAGGATTTTGGGGACGTGATCGCTCAGGTTCAAGTGCAGTTTCAACGCCTTGGCTGGACTCGTGCACAGGCGAAAAGTTGGATCGCAGAACAATTTGGAGGAAGAAGCCGGTGGCAATTAACTGACGTAGAACTGGTTGACCTATTGAGGAAGCTTCAGACCTGTACCTGACTGATGTCTGGGGCACCCTTCCGAAAATTCTATAATGGGTACAAATTGTGTCGGTGCATCTGTTTGCAGTGCGTAGAGAAGCAGGCTGGGTACTCTAAGTTCAGCGTGTTTTGACTAGCTCCCGTTGATACGGCTAAACTCTTCGCGTAGATACAGACAAAATGCCCAATCCACCGGTTCTAACTATTAACGGTCGTTACGTTCTCTCGGAACCGCCTCATTCAGGTGGGATGGCAGATGTTTACCAGGCTGTCGATTTACGGGATAACTTCAAGCGAGTAGCTGTCAAGGTTTTCAAGCATGGGCGCATTGAAGAAGAGATATTGGCGGAATCTTTCCGGCGTGAAACTCAAGCACTTCAGGAGCTGAAGCATCCTTGTGTTGTTGAATTGTTGGATTCAGGAATTGACCCTGAGACAGGGCATTATTTTCTAGTGATGCCCTGGGTGGAGCGGCAGCTGCTAGAACTGCTGGATGAATCACCGCCTGACGGATGGGATGATTTCTGGTCAGTGATCGGGTTGCCGATTCTACAGGCTCTGTCGTTCTCCCATGAGCGCAACTTTATCCATCGCGACCTTAAGCCCAGCAATGTTCTCATCTCTAGCGACAACCAAATTAAGCTGGCTGACTTTGGCATTTCCAAGCTCAAGAGATACTTTGAACCTAAAGTTACGCTTGCTGAATTCACTTCGCGTCCATATACTCCACCAGAACATGATAGGGGTGACTACACTTATACTCGTGATGTATATGGTTGGGGAGTTATTGCGCTGAGATGCCTGACATCAATTGAGCTTGGAGATTATGAGGACATTCCTAAAGCACTTAAGGCGCTGGATGTTCCATCTGAAGTTCTTGAGATTATTGAAGCTTGTGTTGCTGATGATCCGGCAGAACGACCTCATAACGCTGAAGTTCTGCTTACTCAACTTGAAGCTGTTCAAAGCCAGCGTTTGCGCGCTAGCAGGACTACGAGAGGGATTTGTTATCTCAAGCTCTCTCCTAAAGCAATGAAGAGTCTACAGACTGAACTCAATGCTTCTCAGCCTGAGATTGAGCGGATTTTAAGAGATGACCTGAATACAGCCTGTGGCATCACCCGCTATCACAACCCCAAAGCAGCCTCATCGGACGAGGAATATCCTGAAAATCATTATGCGTTATTTGGAGCTGGTTACAGCTATCACGTTGCTGCTGACAAGGAATACCTGTGGATTTTTAACGCAAGGGCACTACCCAATTCAGCCCTAGAAGGCAAGCGTGAAAGTGGCTGGCAGCCAGACTATGAATTCAGGTTTGGTAGTCCTCTCAATCTGAGTGAAGCGATCGAGGTCATTCAAAATTTTAAGTTTGATGTGGCAGAGCATGAAGCAACGCTGCGTCAAATAAAAGCTGAGGAGGAGAAGCAGCGGCTTTTCCGCGTGTGGAGTGATCTGCTGCGGGCGAAGGCAGACTGGGAGAGGGAACGAGAGGCTCCACTGGCTTACTCCAGCTATGAATATGATGCCAGCCGTGTCTATTTTCAGCTTATGGCACTGCCTGACGATGATATTGCCGGTCAGCCACGCCATATTGTGCGGGAGAATGGCTCCAGCATTTTGGGTGGCGATGTCGAAGAAGTTACAGACGATCGCCTGGTTCTGTACATCCAATACGGTGATCCAGCCCAGTTACCAGAAGCTGGTGAACTGCGATTCGATACACGTGCAGCTGAGGTGGCGTTATACCGCCAAAAGGCAGCGGTCGATGCGATTCGCTTTGATCGAGCCGTGCGAACCAACTTGCGACACCTGTTAATTTCTCCCAGTACTACCCAGATTCCCCATTCCAGGCAGTTGGCTTCGTTCTTCCAGAAGCTGAATGAATCTCAGCAAGAAGCCGTGGAAGCGGCACTGGGAACGGAGGATTTTCTTGTAGTGGAAGGGCCTCCAGGAACTGGAAAAACTCGGTTTATCACAGAGGTTATCCTTCAAACGCTTCAGAGTAATCCGGATGCCCGTATTCTGTTGAGTTCACAAACTCATGTCGCATTAGACAATGCCCTTGAGCGCATTCAGTCTCAGAACCTGAATCTGAAGCTGGTGAGAATTGGGAATCATGAAAAGGTGGCTGAAGGGGTTCAGATGCTGCTAGTTGAGGAGCAGATGAATCACTGGCGGCAGAGTGTGCTGACTGCAAGCCAACAGTTTTTGTCAGATTGGGCTGCCCAACGCAACATTTCTGCCCAGGAGGTAGAGCAGGCGACGCAGCTCCAGGAGTTGAGGAACATTACGCTAAAAATTGATGGGTTACGAGCGGATCTGGACAGCCGTAAGCGTGAGCGGGACGATTTACATCCCATTCCCTATGATCCTCGAAAGCCGAAGGCCCTGGACGAATATGGGATATCTGAAGATCTGCGTGAGCGATTACTTCAGCTTGAGGAAGAGATTGACGACCTGAACCGACAATCAAAGCTTGCCCGTGAGGAGAAGGAGAAAATCACGAATCGCCTACAACAAATCAGTGGCAGCAATATTCGGAAGTTTCTCAAGCTGTCTGTGAAAGAATTGGATGGGCGGCTGGAGAAAGTGATTGACCTGGCTCATCCAGATGCTAAAAAGCTGCAGCGGTTGCTAACTCTACAAGCAGAGTGGTCGGACCAGTTTGGGCGCAACGATCAATTTAATGCTGCTTTCCTTAAACGGGTGCAGGTTATTGCAGGGACCTGTATTGGGATGCCGCGAGATGTTCAGGATATCGAATTTGACCTGTGCATTGTGGATGAAGCCTCGAAAGCGACGGCGACTGAAGTTCTGGTTCCGATGGCGCGATCGCGCCGATGGATTCTGGTTGGGGACTCTAATCAACTGCCACCTTTTCAGGATGAAGCCAGTAGCGATGCTCAGTTTCTGGGCAAATACGATCTGAAGCCTGAGGATGTTCAGGAAACCTTGTTTGATCTGCTGCTTCGCACCCTACCAGAGGCTTGCTGTAAAAGTCTGGCAATCCAGCATCGCATGGTTCAACCTATCGGTGAATTGATTAGCCAGTGTTTCTATGACGGTAGACTTCGCAGCGATGGTCCGGCGCTCGATCCCCATCTAAATCATGTGCTGCCTAAAGCTGTGACTTGGTTGACGACTGCGTCACTCTCCGATCGGCTTGAGCAAGCAGCGCGTCCCAGCTATAGCAATGCTTGTGAGGTTTCTGTCATTATTCAACTTTTGAGGCAATTGAATAATGCTGTGGCAGCATCCCAGAAGAATATGAAGTTGCCATTCTGACTGGCTACACTGCTCAGCGGAAGCTGATTAACCGACGGCTCAATTCTGAAATTGAAAACTTGCAGGCTCTTCATATTGAGTGCAATACCGTTGATGCGTTTCAGGGAAGAGAGGCGGATATTGCTATCTACTCCGTGACCCGTTCTAACAAGCGAGGTGAGCTAGGCTTTCTTAATAAGAGGGAGCGCTTAAACGTTGCTCTGTCACGCGGACGTATCGGTTTAGTGATTGTGGGCGATCACTACTTCTGCTCAACAGCTCCGCCTAACCCACTTGCTGAGGTTCTGAAACATATTGAACGACATCCTGACAGTTGCGACCTGACGGGAGCCAAGCCATGAACGCAGAAGAGTTACCCCTTCACGATCCGGATTCCCTGCTCGATGAAGTAGCACGCCGCTACAACAATCGTGCAGGTTTTGACTTGGTGAGCTGCCGGGATGTTGGGCTACCAGTTTATCGCGTCACCGTTCGGGCAATTACCCAGGTCAAGAAGAAACTGCCACCGATTGAGGAGTTTATTCTGAAAGCAATTCACGCTGGGCTAACAGCTGAAGCTGAAATTGCTGCATTCCTGGGACTGGAACCGGCGATCGCCCGCGATGCAATGGTTAACCTGCGGATGACCGAAGACATTGATTTGCTCGCCCCTGAAGGATCACAGGTTCAGCAGTGGGCACTGACTCAACGTGGGCAACGCACTCTGCGGGAAGCAATGCAGATTGTTCCAGAAGAACGATCATTTCCGGTTAATTTTGATTGTCTCCTGCGCCATGTCAAGTGGTACGGTCGGTTTGACTCCCGCTTGCTTCGCCCCAGAGATCTACGCGATCGCGGTTTTCTGGAAATTCCACCCTCCAAGTCTAAACCTCCAGAGGTCAGTGATCTTAAACTCAGGGATGTGGATGCTGTCGTTCGAAAAGTTGAAAGCACAATTAAACAGAAGCGAGAGCAGGAGCGAGACTTTTTGGCGCTCAGGGCAGTTGATCGGCGAGAAAGCTTCTTTGTCCCAGCTCAAGCGTTGGTTTACAGGTCTAAATCCGGTAATGAAGTACAGGTTGCCTTTGTCGTCGATGGACGATTAGACACTGACTATGAAGACGCTTTTGCCCGTGCCAACAGTGCTAAGAAACTCCGCATCCTGGAGAGTCTCTATGAAAGCGAGCCTAGAAGACTAGCAGAGAAGCTGCTGGGCTGGGACTATGTTCACCAAGTACCCTTCTCGTCTCTGGAAAGTTTGAAACAGGAGGTTGCTTCAGCGCAATCCAAATCGGAAAGTGCCCAGAAGAAGTTAGAGACTGTTAAAGCAGATGAGGAAAAAGAGGAACTACAGCGCCAGATTGATGCTGCCCAGAAAAGGATTGCTGAACTGGAGCAGAAAATTGCAGAAGCACCGCTGGACTGGTTAGAGGTTTATGACCATCGTCCTAAGTTGGAGCAAGCGTTGAAGGATAGCCAGGAACGGCTGCTAATTATCTCGCCTTGGATCACGTCTGCTTCAGTGACCCGAGAGTTCATTCGCCAGTTTGAGCAGCTGCTTCGGCGTAAGGTTAAGGTCTATGTTGGCTATGGGTTTGGGGAGACGAAGCCTGATAAAAACTCTTGGGACAAGCAGGCACAGAAGGCAATTCAGGATCTAACCCAGAGATATCCCAATTTCAAGCTCAAACGGTTGGGCGACACCCACGCCAAGATTCTCATCTCAGATAGAAAGTTTGCGATCAGCACCAGCTTCAACTGGCTATCTTTTCAGGGCGATCGCAGCCGTACATTCCGGGATGAGCGCGGGACGATTGTCTATGATACTCAAAAAATTGATGAACTGTTCGACAGCTACATGATCAGGTTTCAGGAGGACTGATTGGTCTTGCGGGAACCGCATGCCTACAGGCGCTGAAGCTCAAGCAGGATAGCCGCATAGTCTTCATTTAGCAGGTCAGTCCCTGGCTTACCCGATACGTCCTGAATAAAGGTTGCTACTCTTTGGGGCTTCCATTTCAGACGTTTTGTATGGTGCGCGATGACTTTATCGACCAGTTGCCGAGGAATCGGATGATCAGCCATCACGTCTTTAAGGGGAGCTGGCTCTTCTAAAAAACTCGTCAGGACTGGGCGAAGATACCAATCTGCCTGAACCTCATCAAAGGCTGGAGGTGGTGCTGTGAAGTAAAGTGCGTCTAGCTCGTCATCAACCTCTAGCCAACCAATCATCCTTGCAAGGAACAGCCATTCTTCCTCATCAGCCTCGATCGCTCTGATGCGCTCCGGTTCGATTTCAGCTAAGGGATTGTAGACACCGGCATACCAGGCTAAAGCTTGTTTTTCACAATTAACTTTCCAGTCTTCCTCTGGAGAAAAACGGGAGCCTGCTTCTACGTCACACTGGCGTACCTTAGACGCTTGTGATGCTGGAAGCTTTTTGGCACGGCGCTTAGGCTTTGTAGCTCCAAATCCTCTTGACATGGTTTTTTCCAAGAACTGCCGACTATCAAGTGATGCCACTATCCGTCAGTAGCAATCCCTCTTTTTATTATCTCTACCCCTATCATGGCATGTCTCTTGTAGATGTCATTCGTTCCCCAAATTTTAGGCATGACGAATCGGTTTTATTGAAACGCCTACCCTTGCCCTGCCAGAATCCCCTAAACTTTTGGATATAGATGTGGAATCCGCTAGTGGCAAAAGTTATCGCACTGTTTAATCAAGCGGGAGGGGTTGCTAAGACCAGTTTGACGATGAACTTGGGCTATCAGTTAGCTCAGAGAAACCGTCGAGTGCTGCTGTCCGACATGGACCCTCAAGCCTCCTTGACTACTTTTATGGGGTTGGATGTATACAACCTGTCTCGCACTATTTATAATGCTGTGGTTTTGAGCGAGGAGATGCCAATCCACAAGGGTATACATGGAATGGATCTGGCTCCAGCTAATTTGAGGCTTAGTGCAGCCGAATTGGAATTAGTTGTGGCAGATATGCGCGATCTTCGCTTAAAGGAAGCTCTAGCTCCACTCCTGGATTCCTACGATTTCATCCTGATCGACTGCCCTCCTAGCCTTGGCATTCTCAGCTATCTAAGCCTTGTTGCGGCTACTCATACATTGATTCCTATTCAAACGCACTACAAAGCATTGGTCGGAACCGATCTATTGCTAGATACAATTTCTCGCGTGCGTGCTCGTGCTAACAAGTCCTTGAAGATTGCTGGGATCGTTCCTACAATGCACGAGGCACAAACCGTTCAAGCTAAGATGAGCCTCCAGACAATCGAAGATCAGCTATCTCAAGTGGGTAAGATATATCTTCCTATTCCTCGCTCGATTGCGTTTGCTGATGCATCCCAGGAACACCTCCCACTGGCCCTTTTTGCACCGAAGCATCCTGCGATCGCAATTCTAGATACTATTGCCCAAGGTTTAGAGGAATTGTAATGGCGACGAGAAAGCGAACAGCACAACCCTACCAGATGCGAAACGTAGGTGGCTTGCTAGAGGAACTGGGCGATGAACCCTCTACTGAGGTGTCTGTTGATAAAATTCGCCTACCCAAGGATCAGCCTCGCAAGTACTTTGACTCCGCTAAGATGCGCGAACTGGTGGAGTCGGTACGCGAGTATGGCATTCTTGAGCCTCTGCTGGTTCGCCCGTTAGCAAATGGGGAATACGAGCTTGTTGCTGGAGAGAGACGATATAGAGCCGCAAAAGAGGTGGGACTAGATACAATTCCCATCGTCAGCCGAGATTTGAATGATCAGGATGCTATCCGCATTGCTCTTGTAGAGAACCTGCAAAGGGAAGACCTTAACCCTGTCGAAGAAACGGAAGCCATTCTAAGTCTCCTCACCATCGAGTTGAACCTCAGTAAAGAGGACGTGACTTCTCTTCTGAACCAGGTTGCCAATGCAAAAAAACGAGGGCAGGAGTTGACGGGAAACGTTTCACGTCAAATTGAGCAAGTTGGTGAAGTGCTCTCTAGCATTGCTGACATAACGCCTGAAACCTTTCGTACAACTCGCCTTCCGCTGTTGAACCTTCCTCCTGATATCCTCGATTCTCTCCGGCAAGGACAGATTGAGTATACGAAAGCGAAGGCGATCGCCAAAGTTAAAGATCCTGAACAGCGGCAGGCACTCTTAAAGCGGGCGATTGATGAAGGACTTTCTCTTTCACAGATTCGGGCTGAGATTACTGCAGGAGAACAAACCAGTGATAGCAGTCAATCTCCTACCTTAAGAGATGACTTCGACAGAATATATGGAAAGCTGAAGAAGTCTGATGTCTGGAATGACAGTAAAAAGCAAAATCGTCTCAAAAAGCTGATGACGGAAATTGAATCCTTGCTAGAAGGAAAATAGTTAACTGTAAGAGTAATATTTATCTTCCCCTTCATCCTCGTGACCGATTCCCTCTTCCCTGACATTGCCCGTTACAACGCTTTCTTCGATGCACTTAAGACGCGCATTCGGACAGCGCAGCTTCGAGCATCCCTGGCAGTTAACCAGGAACTGATGTTGCTCTACTGGCACATTGGTCGAGAAATTCTTAAGCGCCAGCAAGAAGAGGGGTGGGGAAGCAAGGTCGTCAGTAGACTAGCGGAAGACCTGAAACGGGAATTCCCTGATATGAAGGGTTTCTCGCGGACAAATCTGCTCTACATGCGAGCTTTTGCAGAGGCTTACCCGGACGAGGCAATTGTCCTGCGCTGCGCTGGACAAATTCCGTGGCGACACAATCAGGTGCTGCTAGACAAGCTAAAAACGTTAGAAGAACGCCTCTGGTATGCCCAGAAATCGCTAGAGGGTGGGTGGAGCCGGGATATTCTGGTGATGCAAATTGAAACTGGATTGTACGATCGCCAGGGCGGTGCTATCACGAATTTTGAACGTACCCTACCCAAACCCCAGTCAGACCTAGCACAGCAGATCGTTAAGGACCCTTACGCGCTGGACTTTTTGACATTGGGCGATGAAGCTCAGGAGCGAGACCTGGAGCGGGGGTTGGTATCGCACATCCGCGACTTCTTGATGGAGTTGGGCACAGGCTTCGCGTTTGTGGGTAGCCAGTACCCGTTGGAAGTTAGCGGCAAGGAATACAGACTTGACCTGCTGTTCTACCACATTCCTCTGCATCGCTATGTGGTGATTGACCTGAAAATGGGCGAGTTTGAGCCACAGCACTCTGGGCAAATGAGTTTCTATGTCGCGGCGGTGGATAACATTCTGCGGACGGAGCGAGATGACCCCACAATCGGCATCATTCTCTGTAAATCAAAGGATCGCACCACAGTCGAATATGCACTTCAAGGCAGCAATCAACCAATTAGCGTTTCTTCTTATCAGTTCCAGTCTAAATTGCCGCCAGCTCTGGAAAAGAGCCTTCCAACCGCAGAACAATTGGAGATTGCGTTGAACACAGCGATCGCCCAAATTGAAGCAACTCCAGAGGAGGAGTGAACTACTGAGGTGAAGAGTGGAATGTCTCGAACCCCCTAGCTCGCGCAAGTATGCGGAAGTGAGATTGCACGAGCATCTGCTTTCAGAGGAAGTAGATGTGATAAGGGAGGTAATCAGAAAGAACGGCAGCGTCTTTAAGGGCGATGCAGCGAAGACACTGTTGGCGAACCATTACTCCATGTAACGATTCGCCAGCAGCGTTAGGTAATTACTTCTCTATGGAAGAACTACAATAAGTGCGATCGGAATTGGAAGGAAATATGACTTTTTAGTAAGTCCTCCAAGTTTCTGAACCTTATTTAGCCAACTTGCAAGTTCCTTGCTTGCCACTTTTGCACCCTCCAACATATTCTCATCAAGAGGTTGTGGAGCTGTTTCAAGTGCCTCGTCTTCCAGCAGAGATATGAAGTCATAAACTTCCTTAGCTGAAGCACCTTGAGGATTTATCGGTTGGGATAAATCTTTGGTGAAAGCATATATTGTTAAGTAAGAATCAGTGCTGGCTGATGCATGGTTCTCTGCTTCACGTAGTGGATGGGTAGCAAATAAGAGATACGCAGCTTCTCTTAGATTCGGAAATTTTGAGCGTAACTGGCTTGCAGAAATTGTCGTAAAGTCCGCGTTACGTTGTCTAGCTAGAGAACATGAGAGTTTCCCGATTGGATCAGCTTTATGGAGTGGTCTATGCTTGATGACACCCTCCCACTCTTTCTGATACCAGGGATAAAGACCAGCGAGGAGAATATTATCTTTTTCCCTGCCGAACACCTTGAACTCTGGATCGAAGGTAAATTTTCTGTCCTGAATGACGGCAATTTTAGCTTGAGCAGTTTCCATCACTGTACCTCCATCGCGGAATACAGGGCGATTCCAATCTTTTGTACTAAATGTAAGTTCGTATTTCTGATCCAATGTAGATAGACCCAATTCCATCCACCTGTTTAACCTTTTAGCTAGTTCTTCACGACTGATAACCCACTGCTGGCTGAGTTGGGTTTGTAGTTCGCCCAACTTCTCCTCCATATCTTTCTGATCAGCTTCAGCCTGCTTAAGAATGTCATCAATCAGTGAAAACCTTTCGTCTTCAATATCTTGAAAAATCTGTTCCTCTTGCTCAATGCTCAAAGAACCTAAAATTTTGAGACGCATTCTTTCATCTGTAATTCCAAGTTGAGTAAAGCGATCAACCAATGCTTGTTCTCTTCTTTGTTCATGAGTTCCGGCAATAATTAAGTAATAAGCAGTAACATCTGAAATTTGTCCTAGTCGTGCAACACGACCATTCCGCTGCATCAGCACTGCTGGGTTTGGGCTTAAATCCCAGTGGATAACACGATTCGCAACTTGAAAATCAAATCCCTCATCTGCGGCTGAAGTTGCTACTAGGACCCTTACTGAACTATTTGTATCGCGTAGTTTAGCAACAGCCTCTTCTCTCTGGGACAAGCTCATGTCCCCAGTCAGTTTTTCACTTGCTCTTGGTAGAGCTTTAATGATGATTTCGCAGGTTTGTAAGCTTTCTGTAAAAACTAAAAACTTTGATTCAGGATACTTTTCCAAAATACCCTTTAGCCAAGTCAGTTTGGCATTCTCTGCTCCAGTTTCATCTTCACTATGAAAATCTGCAAAATTCAGAAGTTCTAGAGCAAGTTCTGTGAGATCTGTAATCTCTTCTTGAGCAGCAATAAATGAGCTATCCTCATCTTCACCTCTACGTAGCTTCTCGTTAAATCTGTAAATATCAATTATTTTGTTACCTGGTAAAGGTTGTCCTAAACTTTTCGCATCAAATGAGAAATCATCGCTGGGAAAAGAGACTGTAACATGTCCAGATTTATTACGTTCGTCATAAGCAGCCAGCTTTTGAGAAATACCTTTAATAAGCTTGCGAAGATTCTCTGTACTTATAGAGGTATCCTGTCTATATTCATCCTGGTTTTTCCATTCTTGATGCTTGATGCACCATCGGAATAGCCACATCGCACCAGTGATAGTACTGCTAGTTAATCTTGTCTCAAGCTGTCTGATGGCAAAACCACCAAATCTTTCGCCATAAGTGTTGTGAACCTCCTTAATTTTTTCCCGAATGTTCTCAATCAAGTCCAGATATGCTGTACTTGCTTGAAGAGGTGGACGTTCGATCGTTAATTTGGGAAATAAGCGTTTATCGGACCAGCTACGTACATCATCCTGTTGCCGCCAGATAACTGCTGTAGAGGAATCATCAGAGCCTAGAACTTGAACAAGTTCTTTATCATTTATTTGATGTGAATAGGCATTCTCAATCTCCATAGTTTTGTTTGTAAGGAGACGTAATAAATTAATGAATTGAGGTCTAGAACGAAATGGAGTGGCACTCATTAATATGACTAACTTTGGAGGAATGGAATCTGGCCAGAATTCCCCAGTAATCATTTGATAAGCTGCTTCATAAGCTCTTGTTGTTGCTTGCATTCCAATTCGCTGTGGATTCGTTAGTTCGTCTTCACTTGCACAATGATGGGCTTCGTCAATAATCAAAATTTCAGGTTTAACGCCTGTGAGTAACTTTTTCTTTTGCGCTTTTTTCACATACCGTTTTGCAGCATCCATGCTGGCAATATGAATTCCATCAGTACGATTGCCATACTCAACAAAAGACTTTTCAATTTGAACAATACTCTCACCGTCTATTCCAGGAATGACTGATTGAAGCTTTAGCTTGACATCATCTAGAAGTCCACCTTTTGTTAAGTAGAGACAACGGAGTGGTTTGGAGTAACCCTGAGCAACGAGTAAATCTCGCAAGATCAAACCTACTTCAATCGTTTTCCCAAGTCCTACCTCATCAGCAATGAGTAGACGTTGAACTTGTGTTTGATTAGCTTTCATGTACTGTTGCAGCGCTAATTGGTGCGGGAAAGGATCTTTATCGCTGGCAGTAATTCGACCTGAGAAAATATTTGCAAGTAACTCCAATGCACCAAGACGCATAGCTGTTTTAGCCCGAAATGATGGATTTAAATCCTTTTCATTAAGTACACCTGCTCCAGGATGATAAACGTTCTGTGGAGCTAGCATCTCTTCAATATCAATACTGCTAGACAATCTATCCCAATCACGAAAGCTACTAAAGGGAATTCCCCTCCGTTGAGTTAGCTCATTAGGATTGGCGGGCGTTCCAATGGTGAAGGCGTAATGAGAGTACGCGGGGGCATTTGGATTATCCGGATCTGCAAGAACTACGTCTACATGGCAACCTTTTGTGGAAGGAATTTCAAAAAATTGATAAGGCATAACGGCTCCTAAAGAGTTAAGAGATACAGTCTAGATTAGGTACACCTAGATTAGGTGTACCTAATCTAGGTGTACCTAATCTAGACTACGTAATCACAAAGTGTCAATAGCCTCTCGTCAGGCTTTAATAATCGGCTGAGTTTTAGCGATGAAATTAATCTCAGCAGAGCAGTTACCTACTCACTGAGGTTAATTTCATCGCTATATAAGGGGTTTAAGTGCAGCGGATACTCCTATTCAATCCGTCAGAGAAAAGCCAGTGTCTCTGAAACCCGATCAAGTTAGGGATGCTTCAATTAAGAAGCTTTCATCCTGAGGCATCTAGGAATGAGGCTTTTAGGAAGTTCTATTTTTGGTAGTGCCATTATGTAAAGGACAGAGAAAAATCAGTCATCTGCTCTCG
>ERZ1066121.1565-NODE-1565-length-16257-cov-11.107209_pt1 | contig 16257 bp, 13 predicted proteins | sample MGYA00382768_ERZ1066121 | MGnify/ENA primary metagenome ERZ1066121 (study PRJEB33369, sample SAMEA5778351) | biofilm metagenome | biome: Industrial cooling water; feature: Water cooling tower basin; material: Biofilm | place: United Arab Emirates | collected... | reverse complement strand
GTCCCGCGGCCCCCGCGCCCCGCGCCGGCCCCCGGCGGCGGCCCGCCGGCACCGGCGCCACCCGCCCCCGCCGCCTCGACGCGCGGCTCCGGCCTCGGCTCCTGTCGGGCCTCGGGTCGCGCCTCGACCCGCGCCTCGAGGAAGCGGATCGCCTCCACCGCGGCCTGCTCGGTCAGCCCACCGGTCACCCGGCGCCGCACCCCGGAGGCGATCCGCTCGTCGGGAAGGCGGGCGAGCAGCTCCTCGATGCGCTCGAGCTGCGCCGTCGTCGCCTCGCGCGGCTTCGGAGTGGCCCACTCGGGGAGCGCGGGCGGGTCCCACTTGAACCACTTCCCGTCCTTGGTCCGCGCCGAGAAGGCCCCCTGGTCGTGGACGTTCGCCCACCCCTCCTCGAGATCGTAGAGGTAGCGCCCGACTCCCCAGTGCACCGCCGCCCGCTTCATCGCTGCCGAGAGCCCCCCCTTCACCGGCTCCACCTCGGTGTTCTCGGCGCCGTCCCACTTCGTCACCCACTCGTCGCCGATGCGGATCGAGATCCCGCACAGCACCCCGCCGGCCGGCCCCTCCCGGTACTCGTTGCGCCAGTTCTCCGGGCCGACCACGGCGTCCAGCCGCTCCATGATCGCGCGGTTGGTGACGTAGGCGAGCACGCGCGCCCAGACGCGCCCGTTCTTCTCCCCGGCCTGCTGCACCCGCCACTCGATGTCCGCCGGCGCGAACGGATCGCGCAGCCGCTCCAGCTCCATCCCGTGCCTCATCCGACCTCTCCTGTCCAGTCCCTGTCCCATCCGATCGCGGCGCACCGGCCCTCGCCGGGCACCGGGCGATGGTACCCCGCAGGGCTGGCGAAGTTCATGCGCCACAAGCGCTAAGCTCGGCGCCCGGACGCCCCGCGGCGGGGGAGCGGGCCCGGGGCCGCCGTCGCCGACGGCGGCGCGTCAGGCGGACGATCCCTCCGGAACGGCGCAGCCATGCTCGGGCACCGGACCGGCCTCGGAGAGCGCGAGCAGCGCCCGCCGATCGACCTTCCCCGAGCCCAGGCGCGGCAGCGCGTCGACGAGCACCACATGGCGCGGCAGCTTGTAGCCCGCCAGCAGCCCGCGCGCCTGGGCGAGCAACGTCGGCACGTCGAGCTCCGCCCCCCGCCGGGCGACCACGTATGCCCGGCCCACCTCCCCCCAGCGTGCGTCCGCCACTCCCACCACCGCCGCCTCGGCCACCCCCGGGCAGCCGCACAGCGCCGCCTCCACCTCGCCGGGAAAGACGTTCTCCCCCCCGGAGATGTACATCTCCTTGCGACGCCCGCAGATGCGCGTCACCCCCGCGGCGTCGCGGACCGCCAGGTCGCCCGTCCGGAGCCACCCCTCCGCCGTCAGCACCTCCGCCGTCCGCTCGGGCGCGCCGAAGTAGCCGCCGAACAGCTGCGGCCCGCGGAGCAGCAGCTCCCCGGGCTCTCCGACCGCCACCTCGCGCCCCTGCTCGTCGGCCAGCCGCAGCTCGAGGAAGGGCACCGGCCAGCCCACCGACCCGGGGTGCGCCTCGGCGGCCTCGTCGCTCGTCGTGAAGCAGTTGGGACCGCACTCGGTGAGCCCGTAGGCCTCGCGAAATTGGTACCCCGCCCGCCGGACCTCCCCCCGCACCCTCGGCGGACATGGCGCACCCCCGGCGACGATCCGGCGCAGCGCCGGCAGCGGACGCCCCCACCCCCGGGCGTCGGCGAGCATCGCGAGCTGCGTCGGCACGGCGAACGCCATCGTGCACCCGTGCTCCGCGAGCGTCGCGAGGAACGCCTCGGGCTCGAACGCGTCGACCAGCACCACGGTGGCCCCCAGGTGCAGCAGCGGCGTGAGGAAGACGTGCCACCCGCCGGTGTGGAACAGCGGCGTCGACACCGGCGCCACCTCGTCCGGCCCGAAGCGCCACCCCACCGCGGTCGCGACGGCGTTGTAGAGCAGCTGCCGCCGCGGCAGGATCACCCCCTTGGGCACCCCGGTGCTTCCAGACGTGTAGAGGATCATCGTCCCCTCCTCCGGGCCGGCGTGCGGGACCGGCAGCGGCGCCGCGCGCGAGCCAGCGCCGCGCGCCGCTTCCAGGTCGAGCGACCGCACGCCGGGCGCGGTCGGGAGCGCGAGCGTCGCGTCGGCGAGCGCCCGGCGCCGAGTGTCGGTCACCAGCACCGCCGGGCGCGCGTCGGCCAGCACGCGGGCGAGCTCGGGGGGCGCGAGGCGCCAGTTCAGCGGCACGAGCATCGCCCGCAGCCGCAGGCAGGCGACGAACAGGGCGACGCACGCCGGCGCCGTCCCGGCGAGCAGCGCCACGCGATCGCCGGCGCCGACGCCGCACTCGGCGAGCACCCGCCCCCACGCATCCCCCTCGCGATCGAGGGCGGCGTAGTCTGTGCGCGCTCCCCCGTCCGCCTCGACCAGCGCCGTGCGCGCCGGCGCGAGCGTCGCCCAGCGGCGCACCGCGTCGTCCGCCGCGGGGAACGGCGGACCAGCCGCCATCCCGGGGGCAGCGGCGACGGCTGGCCAGCTGGCGCTCACCTTGCGCGCTCCCGCAGTCGGCCCACGCGCGTGGGCACGTCGTGCGGAGCGGACTCGGACGCCCGCGGTCGGCGAGCCGGGACGACGGCGGGTGCGTCGAGGGCGGCCACCGCAGGCACCGGGGTGGCGGCGAGCCGGGAGCGCCAGAGGGACCGCGCGCGATACGCGACGGGGCTGGCGCGGTGCCGCCTGGCGCGGAGGTCGGGCGTGGGTGCGGCGGACGCCTGCATGCGGTCCTCACGGAAGGAACGGAAGTGTACGGGGGGCGGCCCGACGCTCCGCCCCCCGGGCTCGCACCCCGAACGCTTCGCGCTACCCCTTCGATCCGGGAGCCTGGGGTCGGGCGGGCGCGCGCCGCGGCCCCGCTGCTAGCTTTGCACCACCCCCATGGACTCCGCGATCCCCCCCGTCCGTCCGGCCGACACGCCCCGCGGCGTGCTCGTCACCCGCCCGATCAACCCGAACCTGACGATGGAGCTCCCGGTCTACGCGCCGGGAGAGGCCATCGATCTGGGGGGGTTCGTCGACGCCGGCCCGCGGCGCGGCATCCGCCCGCGGCGCCGCTCGCGGCTGCAGCGGGTCCTGATCGGGCTCTCCGGCGGCACGCTGCTGATCATCGTCGGCGGGGTGCTGGCGCTCGTCACGCTCTTCTCTCCGCTCGGCGCCCGGCGCGCCGCGCGGGCCGTCGCCGAGCAGGAGCTCGCCGCCGAGCTCGAGCCGGGGGAGCGCGTCCTGACGCGTGCCTACGTCTCGCAGCGCAACTGGTGGGACAACTTCCGCGAGTCGTTCGGCGTGCTCGCGGCCACCGACCGCCGGCTGCTCTACGTCGGCGTCCCTCCCGCGTCGTGGCTGCGCCGCCCCCCCGACGGCCCCCCCGCGCTCCGCGTCCAGGCGTTCAGCTACGACGCGCCCTACGTCGCCGAGTCGCGGCGGCTCTTCTTCGGCACCCAGCGTGGCGTCGTCGTCCGCACCACCGCCGGCGACTTCGCCTTCCTCGTGCCGCGCGGCGAGGCGGAGCGCGTGCAGGAGATCGAGTCGGTGGTCGAGCGCGCCCTCATCGCCCGCACCGAGACGCTGCAGCGCGAGCAGCTCGGCCGCATCGCCCCACCCCCGCCGGCGACGGTCTACGGCACGCACGTGGTCCGCTACGGCGACGCCGTCAGCAGCATCGCCCGCCGCTACCGCACCACCCCCGACGTGATCCGCCAGCTCAACCGCCTGACCTCCGACGCCATCCGCGCCGGCCAGCGGCTGCGCGTCCCGATCCCCCCGGAGCTCGCCGACTCCCTCGCCCCCCGTTCCCCCGCTCCTGCCCCCCAACCGATAGCCTACTAACAGACGGGGACGCGGTCGCTCGCTCGGACCCTCGCTGTCGCTCGGGCCTCCCTCGCTCCCTGGAATGCGCTCCGGCGCTGTACGCGCCTCCGCTGGAACGCGCGCCTTTGCTCCCGGCCCGCCCCGTGGGCGGGCCGCTCGCTCGACGCTGGAACGAACGACCGGTGTCGGCGAACTACGGCACCCGCGACGCGCCCACGGCGCGTCGGCCGCCCTACCGGGAACAGCGGTAGTCAGCCGCGAGCGCCCTACGTTCCAGCGCGCCGCCGCCCCGCGGCCGGCGCGCGCGTTCCAGCGAAGGCGCGCACAGCGCCGGAGCGCGTTCCAGGGAGCGAGCGAGGCCCGAGCCCGGCGTAGCCGGCGAGGGTCCGAGCGAGCGACCGCGTTCTCGGGTATACGGTTTCACTGTCCGAGGACGAGCGCGAAGACCAGCGGTGCGACGATCGACGCGTCGCTCTCGATGATGAACATCGGGGTCGTCTCGCCGAGCTTCCCCCACGTGATCTTCTCGTTCGGCGGGGCGCCCGAGTAGCCGCCGTAGCTCGCCGTCGCCTCGCTGATCTGGCAGAAGTACCCCCAGAGCGGGACGTTCTCGCGCTGCAGGTCCTGGTGCAGCATCGGCACCACGCAGATCGGGAAGTCGCCGGCGATCCCGCCGCCGATCTGGAAGAATCCGATCGACCGCTCCGCCGACTGCGCGGTGTACCACTCCGCCAGCCACGTCATGTACTCGATCCCCGTGCGCACCGTGTGCACGTTCTTCACCTCGCCGGTGATCACGTGGCTCGCGTACATGTTGCCCATCGTCGAGTCCTCCCACCCGGGGACGACGATCGGCAGCTCCTTCTCCGCCGCGGCCACCATCCACGAGTCCTTCGGGTCGATCTGGTAGAACGGCTCCAGCTTCCCCGACCGGATGATCCGGTACATGAACTCGTGCGGGAAGTAGCGCTCGCCGGCCTGGTCCGCCGCCATCCACTCCGCGAGCACCACCTTCTCCAGCCGCCGCATCGCCTCCGCCTCGGGGATGCAGGTGTCGGTGACGCGGTTCATGTGCCGCTCGAGCAGCGCCTGCTCCTCCTTGATCGACAGCGTGCGGTAGTGCGGGACCCGCTCGTAGGCGTCGTGCGCCACGAGGTTGAAGAGGTCCTCCTCGAGGTTCGCCCCCGTGCACGAGATCGCGTGCACCTTGTCCTGCCGGATCATCTCCGCCAGCGACAGCCCCAGCTCCGCCGTGCTCATCGCCCCGGCCAGCGTCACCAGCATCTTGTTCCCCGCCTCCAGGTGGCGCCGGTACGCCGCCGCCGCGTCGACGAGCGCCGCCGCGTTGAAGTGGCGGAAGTGATGCGTCAGGAAGTGCGAGATGGGTCCGGGCTCGGTCGACATGACGGGTGTGCCGGTGTGCAGGGGTCGGAGCGAAGCCGGGAAAGGTAACCGGCCCCGCTCCGCGGGCGGTCGCCCGCCCGCCTGCATCCGGCGTTCCACCGGCGGCCCCCCCGCCCCCGGTCCCAGTCGGCCGCCAGGCGCCCGGTGTCAGGAGATCCCCCATGCGGCACTTCCCCGACACCCGCGCATCTTTCCGCCTGCGCCCGACGGGACGCGGCGCGCCGTGGCGGTATCCTCCGCGCTCGGTCGACCCGCCGCCTGCCGTCCGCGCTCTCTCTCGCCCACCTGCCTGTCGCGATGACCCTCGTCATGGCCGAGGTCGAAACTGGCCCGCTCTCCATGCGCCGCCCTGTCCCGGGCGCCGCGTCAGGCGCCGTGCCTGGCCTGGCGGATGACACCGCTCCGACGTCGGCGCGCCCGCCGTGGATGCGGCGCGTGCTCGCCGTGCCGCTCACGGCCAAGCTCGTCGGCGCCAACCTCCTCGTCGTCGCCCTCGCCGGCGCCGCGCTCGCTGCCTCGAGCGCCCGCGCCGGCACGGCCGACTGGGTGATCCTCCTCGCCGCGCTCGCCCTCGGCCTAGCCCTCAACTGCGCCCTCGTCGGGCTCGCGCTCCGCCCGATCTGGGAGCTCGAGCGGGTGGCCGGTCGCGTCTGGCGGGGCGATCTCGCAGCGCGCGTGCCCGCCTCGGGGGTCGCCGACCGACACGTGGCGCGGCTCGGGCGCACCTTCAACCTCCTGCTCGACTCGCTGGCCGACGACCACGAGCGCCTCCGCGCCCTCGCGACGCGCACCATCCGCGCCCAGGACGACGAGCGCTCGCGCATCGCCCGCGAGCTCCACGACTCGACCGCGCAGGCCATCGCCGCGCTCACCTACCAGCTCAGTGCCGCCGCGCACGACGCCGCCGCCGGCGGGCAGCCGGCGCTCGAGGCGCGGCTGCGCGGGCTGCGCGAGCAGGCCGGCGAACTGCTCGAGGAGGTGCGGCTCATGTCGCACGCCATCCACCCGCGCGTCCTCGACGATCTCGGCCTCGTCCCTGCCATCGAGTGGCTCGCGCGGCAGACGCGCACCGTCGCCGGGCTCGAGGTCGCGGTCGCCTCCACCCTCGATCATCGCGCCGCGGCGATGAGCGACGCGACCGCGGCGGCGCTCTACCGCGTCGCCCAGGAGTCGCTGCGCAACGTCGAGCGCCACGCCGGCGCGTCTGCCGCCCGGGTGCGCTTGCACCCCGACGGCGAGCACGTGATCCTCGAGGTCGCCGACGACGGGCGGGGCTTCGACCTCGCCGAGGCCGAGGCGCGGCGCCCGGGGATGGGGCTCTTCTCGATGCGGGAGCGGCTCGCCCTCGTGGGCGGCTCGCTCGCCATCGACGCCGTCCCGGGGCGCGGCACACGCGTGCGCGCACGTGCTCCGTTCGATCCGTTCGCTCCCCGCCTCGTCGCTCCCTTCTCGCCTCCCCCTTCCGAACTCCGATGATCGCCGACGTCATTCGCGTCATCCTCGCCGACGACCACGCCGTCGTCCGGGCCGGCCTCAAGGCCGTCCTCGGCGTCGCCAAGGACATCCAGGTCGTCGGCGAGGCCTCCAACGGTCGCGACGCGATCGCGATGGTCGAGCGGCTCGATCCCGACGTCGTCCTCATGGACCTGACGATGCCCGAGATGGACGGCGTCGCCGCGACCAAGGAGCTGGTCACGCGCAAGGCACGGGCGCGCGTCCTCGTCCTCACCATGCACGCCGAGGACGAGTACCTCGTCCCCCTCCTCGAGGCCGGCGCCAGCGGCTACCTCGTCAAGAGCGCCGCCGACCGCGAGCTCGTCGACGCGGTCCGCGCCGTCGCCCACGGCGACACCTACGTGCAGCCGTCGGCGGCGCGCGCGCTCGCACGCGGGCTCAAGCGCAAGGAGGCGCACGCCGACGAGCGCGATCGGTACGAGCGCCTCACCGAACGGGAGCGCGACGTCCTGCGGCTCGTCGCCAGCGGCTTCAGCGCCCCCGAGATCGGCGAGAAGCTGTTCATCAGCCCGAAGACCGTCGACACCTACAAGCAGCGCATCGGCGAGAAGCTCGGCCTCACCCACCGGAGCGAGTACGTCCAGTTCGCGCTCAAGTTGGGCCTCCTGACGCAGTAGCGCCGGTCGGCACCGCCACGCTCAGCCGAGCAGCCCGCGCAGCAGCCCGCCGGGCGAGAACACCCGCTCGGGCGGCACGGTCTCGGTGAGCACCCCGGTGAGCGCCGCCTGCACGCGCGGGCGACGCGCCGCCTGACGCAGCACGAGATCGGTCAGCCATCCCACCCCGACCCATCGTTCCGCCGCCGCGTAGCCGCGGTAGCGCGGTCGGAGCTCGGCGGCCAGCCGGGCCGGGTAGTCGGCCAGCGGCGCGCGCGACCCCGCGGCGAACGCGGCCTCCACCGCGTCGGCGCACCGTTCCGCCGTCTCCATCGCCTTGCCGATCCCCTCGCCGGTCAGCGGGTAGGTGGCCCCGATCGCCTCGCCGGTGGCGAGCACCGCGCCCCCCGCCCACCCGCGCGCCCCGGTGAGGGCGCAGCGCAGCGCCGCCCCGCGCACGGGCGAGCGTCCCACCTCGCTCTCGGCCACCGCGCGGGCCACCGGGAACTCGCGCATGAAGCGATCGAGCATCTCGCGCAGCCCGCGCGCGACCGCCGCCGTCCGGTCACCGCTCTCGGCGCCTCCCGCGCCGAGCACGATCCCGCACCCGACGTTGTAGGCGCGCGCCCCGGGTGCCTCGCTCGGGACCGGGAAGATCCACGCGTACCCGGGAAGGATCGACCGGTCGAACGACACCACCAGCCGGTCCAGCGCGTGTGTCGCGCGCACGTAGCGGCGGATCGCCACGGCGCTCGCTGCCGGGCGGTCGAGCAGACCGGCCCCGCCCAGCAACCCCACGTGGGCGCCCGTGGCCAGGATGACCAGCCGCGCCGCGATCGGCGCGGAGCGCCCGACGACGTGCACGGTCGCGCCGACCGGGAGCGTCGCGGCCGCGCCGTCCCTCCCGCTCGTGCGCGGCGGCACGCCGTGCGCCGCCTCGGAGACGGCGCGGACGAGCCCGTGCGCGAAGCACGCGCCGCTCTCGACGGCCGCCGCCGCCAGCTCGGCGTCGAGCGCGCGGCGCGGGACGGTGAGCATGGCGCACTCGAGCGGCACGCGGGCGCGCGACGGCGCGTACAGCTCGCCACCGGCTGCCCCGTGCGCGAGGGCCCGCACCCGCGCCAGCAGCCCGTTGCGCTCGAGGCAGGCGAGCGCGTCGGGGATGAGCGCGTCGCCGCACGCCTTGTCCCGCGGAAAGCGGCGCCCGTCGAGCAGCAGCACCCGCCGCCCCGACCGCGCCAGCCGCCGCGCTGCCAGACTTCCCGCCGGCCCCGCGCCGACCACCACCACGTCCCACGTTCCGTCGTCGATCGCCGATGCCGGGCGTTGGGCCGGGGTCGCGTGCATGGCGCGAGGATACGACGGCGCGAGCCGCTTGTCACGCGTCCCCTGCGGCCTGGGGAGCGCGGCGGCACAGCGGCCGCGACAGCGAGGTGCGCGGCGGGGCGCCAGGGAGCGCTCGTGTCCGGGCCCGGCCGATGCGCGGGCCCCGACGCACGTCGCCCCGGCGTGCACGCGCGTGCACGCCGGGGCGAGGCGTTCGGAAGTGGGCCTGAGAGGAGTTGAACCTCTGACCTCACGCTTATCAGGCGTGCGCTCTAACCAACTGAGCTACAGGCCCGAACGAGCAGGGTATATTAGATTCCACGGGAACTCGCGTCAACCGTTCCCGACCGTGTGACGCGGCTGCTTCGTTGCGTGCTCTACCGTGGAAGTGCATCTTGCGCCGGCGACCGCGCGTCCATGCGGCGGTGCCGGGCGCGGTCGGTCCGCGCGCCGGGGCGCGACGCGCAGCGACGACGTGGGTCGGGTCCGCGTGCTCCAGCGCCCGCCCGATCGCTCCGTCGGCAGCTCCCGCGCCCGTCGCCTGCAGGGTGGTGCGCCCCGACGGCCGACTGCTCCAGCCCGTTCCTCCCTGCCTCGCGGATGCCCGACGGACCTACTGCTGCCCTGATCGTCTTCGCGCTCGCGGTGTGCGCCGGTCTGCTCTACCTCTACGTCGAGCATCGGAGCCACCACGCGCCGCACGATCGCACGCGGCGCCCCGACGCCTCGCGCATCCCGCTCTTCTCCACCGATCAGCTCGGCGCCAGAGCCGCCGAATCGCGCGAGGCGGACGGACCCGGAGCGGGCAGCCGCATCGATGACGAGCGCGACGACGGCGAGGGTGTGGAAGCGTCGGCCGCCGAGTCGCCCGACGCGCGTCCCGGCGCGCCACGGGGCCCCGAGCGTGAGCGCGCGCGTGGGGCTCGACAGGGCGCGACGCCGCGCCGCCCGCTCACCGTGCGTGCGGATGCGGCGCCACCGGGCAACGGCGTCGCGCCGCGGCCGGGCCACCTGGCGGATGCCGCAGCGGGCGGCGACGCGCCATCCTACGCTCCGCTCCCCGTGCGCAGCGCCACCGAACCGGGACTCGGCGCCCACGCTGCCACCCCCCCCCGCCCGGGTGCGGCGGTGGGGCACGACGACGACGCGCCCGCCGATCGCCCGGCTGGCGTGGTGGCGCCCCGTCCGCCCGCCGCCCCACCCCGGCGCACGCCGCCGGCCGGGTTCGGCGATCCGTCCGTGCACGAGGGAGCGACGATCCGCTTCGCCATCCCGGGGGACCACACCCTCCAGTTCCTGCCGGGTCGCCTCGAGGTCGTGGCCGGACCGGACGCCGGGCGCGAGGTGCGCTTCGTCCGCACGAGCGGCGAGCCGCTCCCCGAGATCACCTTCGGCCGGAGCGAGGGTCCCCCGTACCGCCACGTGCAGCTCCTCGCGCGCACGGTCAGCCGGCAGCACGCCCGGATGTCGCTGCTCGACGAGCACTGGCAGCTCACCAACCTCTCGTCGACCAATCCGGTGGTGCTGAACGGGCGCCCGCTCGCCCAGGACGAGGTCGCTCCCCTCCTCGTCGATGGCGATCGGATCGAGATGGGCGAGGTCGTGTTCCTCTTCCACAGTCGCTGACGCCGTCTTCGGCCGATACTCGCACGTGAAGCGATCCCGACGCACCCGGGCGCGGCGCGGCTGACGACGCGTGTCGCGCCGCGCGCGCCGCCTTGCCGCGGGCCGATCGAGCCGCTCGGGTGCGGGCCACGCGCCCCGCGGTTCGGCACCGTCGCCCTCCGCGCCGCTCCCGCCACGGGTTCCGCCCCTTCGCCGCGATGCCCAGCTCTCCCGCACGTCCCGACGATCTCGACGAGCTGGCCGACGACTACGCGCTGCTCGGCGAGTTGGGTCGCGGCGGGAGCGCGGTCGTCTACCTCGCGCGCGACCGCACGCTCGACCGCGAGGTCGCCATCAAGGTCGTGCACCCGCGGCCGACGTCCCCCGACGACGATCCGGTCGCCCGCCTGGCGCGCGAGGCCCGCACCGTCGCCCAGCTGCAGCACCCGCACATCGTCACGGTGTACGCCGTGCGCCGCCTGCGGAGCGGGGGGCTCGCCCTCGTGCTCCAGTACGTCCCGGGCACCACGCTCAAGACCGTCATCCAGCGCGACGGTCCGCTCGCCCCGGAGCGGTGCGAGCGGATCCTCCGCGACGTCGCCCAGGCGCTCGCCTACGCACACGCCCGCGGGGTCATCCACCGGGACGTCAAGCCCGAGAACATCTTCCTCGACGGCGCCACCGGCCAGGCGCTGCTCGCCGACTTCGGCATCGCCCGATCGGACGAGCACGACTCGATGACGCTCACCGGGATGGCGATCGGGACGCCGTTCTACATGTCCCCCGAGCAGGTCGAGGGGGCGCCGCTCGACGGACGCTCCGACCTGTACAGCCTGGGGCTCGTCGCGTGGGAGATGCTGACCGGGCGCCGCCCCTGGGACGGGGAGTCGCTGTACAGCGTCATCTACAAGCAGAAGCACGAGGAGCTGCCGCCGATCGAGGCGCTCCGCCCCGGCGTGCCGCGACGGCTGCAGTACCTCGTCGAGCGCATGCTCCAGAAGCGCCCCGCCGCCCGGTGGGCGGGCGCGGTGCGGTCAGTCGTCGCGCCCGTGCACGTGGCTCGGCGGCGCGGTGGCCTCGACGGCGGTGAACGGCTCGAGGATCTTGTAGCTGTGCGAGGCGCCCTCGGGCACCACCCACGAGTTCCCCGGCTCGAGCAGCACCATCTGCCTTTCGATGTGCAGCTCGGCGCGCCCGGCGATCACGTAGCCCACCGTCTCGTACGGGCGCGCCGTCGGCTCCTCGTCCACGCCGGGCTGCACCTCCTCCCACAGCCGCATCCCGAGCTTCTTCCCCGAGGCGAGATACTTCTGCCCCATCGCCCCACGGGGCGAGTGCCGTGAATCGACCTTGGTGACCGTCGTCTCCCCCATCCCGACCTCCGTCGCGGTGTGAGCCGTCCCGCGCCCGAGCGGCGGGATCGAGTTCCGTCGCGTGGTACACGGATCGTGCCGCCCGGCTCCGTCCGGTCAGGCGCCGCGCCGCCGGGTCGCGGCGCCGCACGCGGACCCCGGCAGGGCGGTGCGCCCGGGCGACCGGCGCAGGGGGCGCGCGTCAGTTCTTGTGGCGGAAGGTGATGCGGCCGCGCGTGAGATCGTAGGGCGAGACCTCGAGCGTCACCCGATCCCCCTGCAGGACGCGGATGCGGAACCGGCGCATGTTGCCGGCGAGCGTCGCGAGCACCTGATGTCCGCTCTTCGTCTCGACTCGGAAGGTGGCGTTGGGGAGCACCTCCGCCACGGTGCCCTCGAGCTCGATCGCGTCTTGCTTCGCCATGTGGGGCCGATTGGGTCGCTTCGGACTAGGTCCAGCGGGCGCGCACGCCCGGTTCTGCGTTACAGCTTGGTAAGATACGCTCCCCCGCGCTCGCGAGCCAGCGCGCCCGAGCCCGTCTCCCGCTCCCGTCGGGGCGCCGCGTCGCCCGCCTGCCGATGTCCACGCCCTCCGAGCGCTCTGCGTCCGCCGCGCCGTACGGCCCGAACACCCTCGCCGTGCGCCGCTTCCTGCAGCGCTTCGCCGCCCTCGCCCCCGACGAGTGGAGCGCCGCGGCGGCGGCCTACGACGCGCTGCAGCGCACCCCCGCGTTCCGCGGCGCCGACCGCGCGCTCGGCGCCGCCGTCGCCCGCGCCGGACGCGAGACGGAGCGCGACGCCGCGCTCGGCCCGCTGCTGCAGCTCGTCCGCCTTCCCCACCCCGCCGCGCCCGAACCGGCGGCGGGCGACGACGCGAACGTCATCGACGTCGCCGCCGCGGCGCCGCTGGCGCCGGTCGCCGAGGCGGCGCTCGCGGCGGTGCTCGCCCTGCTCGTGCACGACGTGCTCGCCCCGGGCGCGTTCGCGACCCTCTACGCCCCGTTCGCCGAGCGGATCCCGCCCCCCACCCTCGGTCTCGACGGGTGAACGCCGGCGCGGTGCGCCCGATCCCCCGCCCGCGCGGTGCGGCTCGGTGGCGCTCAGCCGCCGAGCGCCGGCTCCCCGTCGCCGTCGAGCAGGAACTTCGGGATCTGCGCCTCGAAGCGCGAGCCGTCGCTGCGGACGAAGCGGTACTGCCCCTCCATCGACCCGTGCGGCGAGCGGAGGACGCAGAAGCTGCGGTACTCGTGCACCCCGCCGGGGGCGATCACCGGCTGCTCGCCGACGACCCCCTCCCCCTCGACCTCGGTGTCCTCGCCGGCGGTGTCGTGGATCATCCACCGCCGCCCGAGGAGCTGCGCCGCCTGCGCGCCGACGTTCTCGATGCGCACGTGATAGGCGAACACCCACTGCCGGGCGCTCGGGCGCGACTGGTCGCGCAGGTAGGTGGGGCGCACCGTGATCCGAATCCCCTCGGACTCGCGGTAGAAGAAGGCGCGGCGCGTCATCGGGCCCGCCCCGTGACGCGGGCGGCCGCTCCCTCGCGCCCCCCGCGGTCGACGCCGCTGACGCGCACCTCGTCGGGCGCGCCGCGCGTCGCGGGCGGGGTGAGCGCCACCTCGTCGAGCGCCCCGCCCACCACCTCGCTCCGCCAGAGGGCGCCGTAGCGCGCCCGCACCACCCAGAGGAAGGGGCGCCCCTCCCCCCCGCCCGGCTCGACGGCGACCACCGCGCGCCCCCCCGCCGGGGCGAGCAGCCGCACGCGCGGCGCCGCCGGGGCGCGGCCGGGGATCCACGGCGACTCGGGCACCAGCGCCGGCTCGGCGTACGCGCCGACGGCGAGCGAGTCGGCGATCCCGCCCTGGTTGCGAAGGAAGGCCTTCATGCTGAAGTGCACGTTTCCCGTCGCCCCCGCCTGGGCGCGCGTCAGCCGGATCTGCGAGTCGATCTCGGCCGCCGTGTACGCACGCGCCGAGCCGTCGGCGACGCGCGACGTGTAGTTCCCCGGCCAGAGGTGCCGCTGCTGCGCGTTCTCCTTCGCCCACCAGCGGAGCAACATCGGGTAGCTCTGCTGGGGCGCGGCGATCGCCCAGTAGAGCTGCGGCGTGAAGTAGTCGGCCCACCCGGCGCGCCACCACGCGCCCGCGTCGGCGTAGAGCTCCGCGTACTGGTCGAAGCAGCACGCACCGGCGGGCTGCCCGGGGCGGGCGATGCCGAACGGGCTGATCCCCACCTTGACCCACGGCTTGGCCGCCTTCACCTCCTCGTACATGCGGCGCACGAAGCCGTCGACGCTCTCGCGGCGCCAGGCGTCGCGCGCGAGCCGCCCGCCCCCGGCAACGTAGCGCGCCCAGCTCGCGCTGTCGGGGAAGTCGACCTTGCGCCCCGCCGAGTCGGTGACCTTGTACGGGTAGAAGTAATCGTCGAGGTGGACGCCGTCGACGTCGTAGCGGCGCACGACGTCGAGGATCACCGCGAGCGAGTGCGCCTGCGTCTCGGGCTCCGCCGGGTCCATCCACTGCATGCGCCCGTACTCGCGCACGAGGTGCGGCTTGGTGCGGCTGACGTGCGTCGCCGCCACCGGGGAGCGCGCCCCGACCTGCCGCGCGCGGTACGGGTTGAACCAGGCGTGCAGCTCCATCCCGCGCGCGTGCGCCTCGCGCACGGCGAAGGCGAGCGGGTCCCACGCCGGCGACGGCGCCCGTCCCATCTCGCCGGTGAGGTACTCCGACCACGGCTCCAGCGACGACGGATACAGCGCGTCGGTGGCCGGGCGCACCTGCAGCACGATGGCGTTGAGGTTCAGCGTGCGCGCCCGGTCGAGCAGCGCCACCAGCTCGCGCTGCTGCTCGGCGGTGGCGAGCCCCGGGCGCGACGGCCAGTCGATGTTGGCCACCGTCGCCACCCAGACGCCGCGGAACTCGCGCGCGAGCGCCGGGGGCTCCGGCACGATCCCGCCTGGCGCGCCGCCGCGCCGCCCTCCGGGCGCGCACGCCGCCAGCGCGAGCGACGCCGCCAGGGCGAGCACGACGGCGCGGGGTGCGGCCTGAGCGCGCCACGGGCGCGTCGGGAGGACGGGCGCGGCGGCCGGGGCGAGGACGCGGACGAGAGGCACGGCGGGCGAGACGGAAGGAGCGACGGACGACGGAGCGGCGGACGACGGAGCGGCGGCGGCGCGCCGCGCGCACCGCCCCGGTCGCGAAGGTTACCGGGCGGGCGCGCCGCCGCCAACCACGTCGCCGCGCAGCGCGCGACACAGCGCGCGCGCGGCCTGCCGTCCGCTGCTCATCGCCCCGTGCACGGTGGCCACGTGGCCGTCGCTCACCGTGCCCTCGCCGGCGAGGAAGAGCGTGTCGTCGACCGGGCGCGCGAGCGCCGCGCCGGCGTCGGCGGCGCCGACGCGCGCGTACGAGTACGCGCCGCGCGCGAACGGGTCGTCGCCCCAGCGGTGCACGTGCACGTCGACGATCTCCGCGTCGACCGCCGCGCCGGTGCTGCCGAACAGCGGCGCGAGCACGCCGACCGCCAGCGCGCGCGCCGTGCCCCGCCCACCTGCGGCGAGCCGCGCCTCGAGCGCCCGCGCCGCCGGCCCCCCGCACCAGCCCACCAGGAGTGGTGCGCGCACCGGGCGCTGGGTCCACCACACCGGGATCGGCAGGTCGGGCGCGTGGACGAACGCCAGCTCCGCGCCCGAGCCGTCCCGCATCGCCGGGAGCGCCCCGGGCTCGGTCCAGAACGGGCGGCGGCACTGCACGACCAGGCGGAGCGCCTGCCCCATCGCCAGTCCGTCGAGCGCCGCCCGGTGCGACGGCGGCAGCGGTGGGTCGAACGCCACGGCGCCGGGGACGCCGGGACGGGCCTGCAGCACGCCGATCGGCAGCGTCAGCACCGCGGCCCGCGCCGGGACCGCGAACTCGGCGCCGCCGGCCTCTCCGGTCACCGCCACGCCACCCGGGTGCCAGCGGACGTGGCGCACCACGTGGCCGAGGCGGAGGTCGAGCGGCTCCCCGCCGCCGGGGCGCCGGGCGAGCCACGCGGGGACCGCGTCGTATCCGTCGACCAGCCGGTGGGCGACGGCGTCGCCCGACGCCACCGCCTCGGCGCGGGCGAGAGCGACGGCGCTGAGCGCCTCGGGCGGGGCGCCGTGATAGCCGGCGACGTAGCCCAGCGCGCCGGCGATCGGGCTCCACGGATCCTCCGGGTCCCCGCCGTCCGGCCCCAGCGTCTCGCGCAACGCCTCGGTGGCGCTCCGGTCGCCTGCCCGGTCCGCCCCGCCTCCGCCCGCGTCGTGCCCCGCCGCGTCGGTCGCGGCGCCGAAGCTCGGGCGCGACCCGAGGCGCCCGTCGGCCCCGCGCACCAGGTGCGCCTCCGCCCCCTCGACCAGTCGGAGCCCGGCCTCGTCGACCAGGTCGAGGAGGGGGGCGGGCGCACCGTGCACGAACTCGGCGCCGAGCTCGATCGGGACCGCGAGGCCGTCGGCGCGGTGGGTGAAGATCCGCCCACCGATCCGGTCGCGGGCCTCGAGCACCACGACGCGGATGCCGGCACCGGCCAGCTCGCGCGCCGCGGCCAGTCCGGCGACCCCGGCGCCGACGACGA
>ERZ1066121.1563-NODE-1563-length-16273-cov-5.930324_pt1 | contig 16273 bp, 13 predicted proteins | sample MGYA00382768_ERZ1066121 | MGnify/ENA primary metagenome ERZ1066121 (study PRJEB33369, sample SAMEA5778351) | biofilm metagenome | biome: Industrial cooling water; feature: Water cooling tower basin; material: Biofilm | place: United Arab Emirates | collected... | reverse complement strand
CGATGTACGCCGAGCAACAGAAGCTCGCCCCGCGTACGCTCGACCAACATATCGAGTCTTATGATGCTGCCATCGGGCGGCGGATCTACGATACGGTCGACCTGACCGACCGCCATCTGACGCGGCTGGGCCATATGCCCGAAAACAGCCGGATCATGGCCAGCAATCCGCATGATCTGGACGCTGCGCTGCACAATTATCACAAACTGCGCGTGCATGATACCAACCGCGAAGTGCTGCTGATCCAGGACCGCGTCACTGGCATGTACATGGTCGTGCAAGGCGGGCCGGGCCGGGTGATTGTGCCGGCGGGCGACTGGAATGTGCTGCAACACTCGCACCCCCGCATCCTGACCGACGATCTGAATGCCGCGCTGGTCCGCAGCATTCCCAGCGGCAAGCCCGGTGACATCAACACGGTCGCGCTGGAGGTGGACGCGATGGTCGCCCGTGCCCCTGCGGGAATGGTCATTTCACGAACGTCGGTGATCGATATCCAGATTGCCGACGCAGCGGGCAATATCACCGTTTACCAGACCAAATTCGGTGTTATCGGACAGGGAGCCGACCGGGCGATCTGGGTCGAGTTCCACAATCCCAAAAATGGCTATGCGCTGGAGCGGCATGCTTTCCAGAACCTCGCCGAATATGAGGCGCATGTCCTGAAAACCACCGGGGTCGATATCAGCAAGCCTGCCGCTGATGCGGTGCTGACGGTTGATCCCGCGCGTACGGCACGGCCCTCTGTGGCACATGGCGACGCCATTCCGCCGACAATCCGTTCGGATATCGACTTTGTCGCCGGGCGCATGTCAATGCATGCCGATTTTGACGCGCAAGTGCAGGGATTGCGCGCCCGTGGTGAACTTGACCCGCATCTGGGCCGCGCCGCCGCGCTGGAGGATGCCCATGCCAGGGTCAAGGCGATGGGGCTGGTTGGCAAACCGGACTCGATGATCCGGCTGTATAACATCATCAATGACCCTAATATTCCCGTGTCGGTTCGCACGCTGATTTCCGACATCACTCTTGCCGCGACGCAGCGGCATATGGTGGAAACGGGGCAGCTGGAGCCCGGCGAACCGCTGGTCATGCTTTTCCACGGGGCAACGCAGGCGCGGGCGCGCGATATGACCGAAAACGGCATTTCGATGGCGCGCAAGCCCGGTGGCATCGGCGACGATTTCGGCGAAGGGCTGTATTTCACCCAGCATCTCGAAAGCGCAATGGTATATGCCAATGGCAAGGCGGGGGTGAACAGCGACACCAATGGCGCGGTCATTCCCTATGTCATACGCGGGCGCGATCTCGGCACGGTGGTCGATGTCAGCACCGGCGGCAGGCACCGTGCGGCGTGGGAGCGCTTCCTGACTGCGCCCGAAAATCGCGAGATCCGCAGGATGCTCAGGCTGAGCATGGAGACACTGCGCAATCCTGAAATCATGCGCGGTCTGGACCCGTTACAGCCATTCCCCTTTGCGTATCTCGATTCCGAAATGCGCGGCAAGATTTTCAACGCTTTCCTCGAAAGTTTGGGCGGCCCGCTGGCACGGCCCGACATCATCTTCGGTGATCTTGGCGGGCCGATGACGAGCGGCGTGCAGTTTCGCGGCGGCGTCACCGATCAGGCTGCTGTCCGCTCCCAGACACTAGCCGATATTATGAATGCGCAACATATGCTGAAAGCCGCGTCAGCAGCCGCCGATGGCGAGATGGGCGCGGTGATGCGCAGCATTGATGCACCGGAGGCCGATGCCGTTGTCCCTGCCACCAAAGGCGTAGCCGAAACGGCGACAACGGCACCGATCACGCTGGCGCAGCGGCTGGCTGCGCTGGGTCACGCCGACGCCAAGGCCGTCGGCGACGCGGCAATTGCCAATTTGCGCGCCCGCGCGAGCAAGTCGGGCGACGAGACCGGTGTGCTGATGACCAAATTGCTGGAAATCGATCACCCACTCATCATGCGGGTGCTGCTCGAACCTGATGGCGTCGTTGCACAGAAGCTGGCACAGGATTTCCATCAGGCGTTGCTCGATCGCGGCGTAGAGCCTGCCATTGCGCTGCGGCATATGCGCAGCCTTGAATATGTGCGCATTCGTGGCGGCGCGCGGCTGCAGGTGGAAATTTCCCATCAGCTGCGATTGGCGGGGCTGGACGACAGCGTGTTCGATGGATTGACCAGCAAACAGCGCCGCTGGGTCCAGGAATCGCCCGTCGCCCTTGCCTTGTGGCAGCATGACAAGGCATTGTTTCGCGAACTGCATGCAGGCTTCATGCGCGGCACAGGCAGCAAAGCGTCGGGCAATACCGCCCTGCATTTCGACAAATATGTCCGCCAGCGACTGCAGGCCCGGGTGAAGGCAGGCAATGATCCATCGATCCTGCCCCTGTTCGCGACAATCGAGGCAACGCGCGTCAAGGTGCTGACCGAAAGGGCTGCGCTGAAGCAGTTCCTGCATGGCAGGGCGCATGTCGTCACCCCGTTACGGCCCGAGGTGAAGACGCCGCCAGCGGCGGGCGCAGGTATCGGCGCCGAAATCGCCAATTTCAGCCAGTTCAAGCCCGGCTTGCGCGTCGTCCATTCCGATCCGGCGCTGGGCCGTGGCACGATCAGTGCAGCCGACGGCGACAACATCACCTTCGTGAGTGACGCGACTGGCGCGGCGCACATGTATAACGTGACCGAGATTCACGATCAGGGTTTCCGGCTTGCCACTCATGCCGACCCGTTCTTCACCGATCCGATTCCCCTGCTGCGCTCGCAGGATGAAATCAATGCGATCACACAGGATATTGCTCGCTTCCGCAAAGAGGCGGGGCTTCCGGACTATGTGCAGGGCGACAAGACCACGGGGACGGTTGCCGAAATCCGCATGAACGGCGAGCGGTTCCGCGGCACCAACTCCGGGCTTCAGCCCGAAAACTATCCCCAGAGCATCGAAGCACGGCGCAAGCTGTTCGAGCGGCTGCGCCAGGCAGGGCTGAAAAGCGATCTTCCAGAGGCCGATCTGGGCGACGCCGAATTTTTGAGCCATGCCGAGGCCGATGCGCTACTGCAGGCGCACATGCGTTTCGGCGCGTTGCCCGAAGTGGTCGAGATTTTCGTCGACCGCCCGACCTGCAACGATTGCGACAGTCACCTCATCGAACTTGCACGCATGCTGGGCGTCAAGGAACTGCGCATCTATTACAAGGGCGAAGGCGCGCGAACCACGCGAGTATATCGCTAATCAACGCCCCGTCGGCAGATCCTTGAATGGCAAATCCTTGTCGACGCGGATATCGCCCGGCATACCAAGCACGCGTTCGGCGATGATGTTGCGCAATATCTCGTCGGTGCCACCCGCGATCCGCATCCCCGGCGCGCCCATCACCATATTCTGGAACTGGCCGTCGGCGCTGGCAAATTCCTCGTCGAGCAAGATGCCATATTGGTCCTGCAACTCGATCATTTCATTGGCGATATTCTGCGCGCCTGCTGCCTGCACCAGTTTGGACACCGATGCCTCGGGCCTTGGCGTCTTGCCCTGGCTGAGCGCCGTCAGCGAGCGGAGGCCGGTAAAGCGCAGACCTTCGGATTTGACATACCAGTCGGCGATCTTTTCGCGCACCGCGCTGTCCTTTGACAGTGGCTGGCCGTCCTCACCCTCTATGCGTTGCGCCAGCCGCAACGCGCTCATCGCGATCCCGCCGCGCGAACCGCCGCTCCCCGAAACCGAGGCGCGCTCGTTCATCAGCGTGATGATCGAAACCTTCCAGCCGTCATTGAGCGCGCCCAGCCGCTGGCTGTCCTTTACGCGCACATCGGTGAAAAACACCTCGTTAAAGCCGCGCGCGCCGGACATTTGGTGGATCGGCTTGCACTCGATGCCGGGCGATTTCATATCGACCCAAAACATGGTGAGACCCTTATGCTTCACCGCATCGGGATCGGTGCGGACGAGGAGGATGCCAAAATCGGCGTAATGCGCGCCGCTGGTCCAGATTTTCTGGCCATTGATCACCCACTCGTCGCCATCGCGAACCGCACGGGTTCGTATTGCAGCTACGTCCGAACCACCTGCTGGTTCCGAAAACAACTGGCACCAGATTTCCTCGCCGCGCACGGCGGGGCCGACGAAACGCTTCTTGGTCTCCTCATCGGCAGTTGCCATCACAGTCGGCAGGCACATACCGAGCCCGATCGCAAAGGGACCGCCCATATGCACGCCGAGCTTCGATTCCTCCTGCCCGAAAATGACGCTCTGGATCGTGGTGCCGCCCCCGCCGCCCCATTCCTTCGGCCAGCGGATTTGCGCATAACCGGCCGCCGCCTTTTTCGCCTGCCACGCTTTGGCGGCCTCAAGCTGGCTGTCATCCTCATCGCCTAGCGATGCGCCCTTCAGCCCGCGCGGTGCGTTGGCCTCAAGCCACTCGCGCACCTTGGCGCGATATTCGGCTTCCTCCGGAGTGTCGTTGAAATCCATAAATGTCTCCAATCGATGCCAATAAATAGGGACAGTCCCTATTTAATTTACGCGGCGTTCCTCTTTTCCAGCATGGTGACCAATCGGTTCTTCCAGACGCGGGGGCTGCCTGCGACCAGCGACAATTGGCGGCTGCGGCGGTAATGGAGGTGGCAATCAACCTCCCATGTATAGCCCATGCCGCCGTGGATCTGGATATTCTCCTTCGACGCGAACCAGTAAGCCTCGGATGCGGAAATGCGGGCACCTGCCGCTGCAACCGGCAATTCGGGGGCGTCGCTGTTCAATGCCCAGGCTCCATAATAGGCATTGCCGCGCGCGAGAACGTTGCCTGTGTACATATCCGCCAGCCGGTGCTTGATCGCCTGATAAGCGCCGATCTGGCGGCCAAAGGCATAACGGTCGAGCGCATAGGCCTTTGCCATTTCAAGGCACATGTCCGCGCCGCCCAGTTGCTCGAACGCCAGCAACACGGCCGCGCGATCATTGATGGCTTCGAACAGCGCAAGGCCCTCGCCCACACCGCCAAGCCGCTCGGCAGGCGCGTCGTTGAACTCAATCCGCGCCGCATCGCGCGAACGGTCAAGCGTCTCGATTGCCGTGCGTGTCACCCCGGGGCCGTTCAGATCGACAAGGTATTGCGTCGGCGTGCCACCCTCCTTTGCCAGCACAATGGCGGTGTCGGCGTGGCTACCGTCGGTGACCGGCAGTTTGGTGCCATTCAGCTTGCCGCCCGAAACCTCTGCATTGATTTTGGCTACCGAAATCGGCCCGGGTTGCTCGCTGCTGGCCATGGCGCCGATCAATTCGCCTGCGACTATTTTCGGTAGACACACAGCCTTTTGCGCATCGCTGCCCGCGCGCAAAATCGCTTCGGCAAAGAAATAGACGGTCGAGGCAAAGGGAATGGGCGCGACTGCGCGCCCTAGCTCCTCGGATATGCAGCATAGCTCGAGATAGCCAAGACCGAGCCCACCATATTCCTCCGGAATTGCTGCACCCAGCCAGCCTTGCTCGGCGATTTGCGCCCATAGCGCGCGGTCGATCCCGGGGCTTCCCTCCGCCATCAAGGCGCGGACGCTGTCCGGCGGGCATTTCGCCGCCAAAAACTTCCGCACCTCATCCTTTAACGCCAGCTGCTCTTCGGAAAATTCGAAGTTCATGGGGTGAATCTCTCCTCATTCCACATTGGGAACCGCAACCCTCGTTATCCAATTTGCCGACATGAGCAAGATTTTTAATCGCGCGATTAATTAAAGCTGCTTCAGCTTCGGTTCTTCAGTCCTTCGGGTGACATTATTGAATTCACCCGAAGCACCGAAGGAGCAAAGACATCCAATCTGCATTTTTCATTTTCCTACACATAACCATATCGGTTATTATGATTCGCATAGACTTAGGAGGATTGGAACATGCAGGCCATCGAGGAATTGATCGAAGACATCATCGTCCGCGAGGGTGGCTATGTGAACCATCCCGCTGACCGTGGAGGCCCGACCAATTGGGGCATCACCGAAGCGGTTGCGCGGCGGCAGGGCTATACGGGCGAGATGCGCGCATTGTCGAAAAGCGATGCGGCGGCGATTTACAGGCGGCTATACTGGCTTGCCCCGCGCTTCGATGCTATCGCCGAACGCGCGCCAATGCTTGCCGCCGAATTGTTCGATATCGGTGTCAACATGGGCACGGGAACCGCAGCCGCTTTTCTGCAACGCGCGCTCAATGCGTTGAACCGCGGGGGCAGGGATTATCCCGACCTGAAGGTTGATCGGCAGATCGGCCCTGCCACCCTCGCCGCGCTCGACGCGTTTCTTTTGAAACGCGGACGTGCCGGAGAGTCGGTTCTGCGCAAGGCAATCGAGGCGCTGCAAGGCGCGCACTACCTCAATATCGCCGAGGCAAGGCCAAGCCAGGAGGCCTTTGTCTATGGCTGGCTGGCCAACCGGCTAGATTAACCAAAACGGCAAAAAGCCGATTCCGTGTCAAAACTGTCAAAAGTCAGGAGACTGAAATGCCCCTCATCGAAACCCTGATCGCCCCTGTCGCAGCGATAATCGACAAGATCATTCCCGATCCCAAGGCGCGCGATGCAGCCAAGCTGGAGCTGATCAAACTGCAAGGCAGCCAGGAGCTTGAAACGCTGCGCACGCAATTGTCGGCAATACTTGCCGAGGCACAATCACCCGACCCCTGGACCAGCCGCGCGCGGCCTTCGTTTCTCTATGTTATGTACGTCATCATCCTCTGGTCGCTCCCCATGGGGCTGATCGCCGCCTTTCGCCCGCAGGCCGCGCTCGATATCGCGGCGGGGATGAACGCCTATCTGGCGGGTCTGCCGGAGCCGCTCTACGCGCTCTTCGGCACGGGCTATCTGGGCTACACGGCTGCGCGGCAATGGGGGAAGGTTAAGGGCGTGGAGAAGTGATGTTGTAATCCCCTCTTCTTTAGAGGAGGGTTTGGGGTGGTGTCGAGCTTGTGCAAACAAGCTCGATCCGGCGTCGAGCCGGACCGAGCTTCACCACCCCCGTCCCCTCCTCTAAAGAGGAGGGCTTGACCGCTTTGGCTGCTCCCCCTACCCACTCCCCCGTGACAGGTGCCCCGTGAAGGCGGGGTGAAAAGGGAAGTTGGTTCAAACCCAACGCTGTACCCGCAACTGTGACCGGCGAGCCGACGCTCCAATTGCCACTGATTAAATGGGGACTGTCCCTATTTAATTGGGAAGGCGGGCAAAGGCGATGACCCGGGAGCCAGGAGACCTGCCTGCCACGGCTGTTCCTTTGCGCGTGCGGGAAGACACGGGCGAACGATCGAGGTCCCTTTTGGGGATTTTCCTTCGCGTGACGGCATTTGTGCAACGTCATGTTTTTGAAGGAACTATCTATGAATACGTCCAAACTTCTTTGCGGCTTTGTGTCTTCGTGCGATACCAGAAAAAGTGGCGCACGAAGCCACAAAGTCACAAAGGCATTCATGCTGGCAGCAGTGGCCATCCCCGGCATCGCACACGCTCAGGACAAGGTCGCTGGTTGCATGCCAGGAGTTGACGCTGACTGCATCGTCATTGCCGACTACAGCCGCACCGACATCGTTGTGAATGGCATTGGGGCAGAGCAACTGCCTGAGCAAACGGGGGTTGCCATCACCCTGTTGGAACAAGACGATATAGACCGCCTCCAGCCCTCAATCGTCTCAGAACTCCTCGCCCGCACCCCAGGCGTGACCGTCTCCAACACCGGGCCCATCGGCGGCTTTTCGGCAGTGCGCATTCGCGGTGCGGAGGGGGAGCAGACCTTGGCGCTGATCGACGGTGTGCGCCTCAATGACCCCTCCTCTCCCGGTGGGGGCTTTGATTTTGGCAATCTGCTGATCGGCAATATCGAGCGGGTCGAGATATTGCGCGGGCCCAATTCGGTGCCCTGGGGCAGTCAGGCGATCGGGGGCGTGGTGAATGTCATTACCCGGCGCCCCGGCCATAGCGAAATCGAGGCCAATGCCCGCGCCGAATATGGCAGCAACGACCGCGCAACCCTCGCCGGCAATATCGCGGGCAAAACCGGACCTGTCGGCTTCAGCCTTGGCGGCGGCTATTTCCGCGACGACGGCATCTCTGCTGCCGCCAGCGGCACCGAGAATGACGGCTATCGCCAATATGCCGCCAATGGCCGCGTCGAGATCAGCCTTTCCGACAACGCCAGCATCGACCTGCGCGGCTATTATGCCGATGCGCGTGCGGAGGCCGATGGCTTTCCCGCGCCGCTGTTCCGCCTTGCCGATACGCCTGAATATTCGACCACGCAGCAGCTGACCGGCTATGCAGGACTCAATGTTGCATTCGGCAATCTGAAAAACCGGTTGGCTTTCACCATCAGCGATATCAACCGCGACAATTTCGCCTCGCCTGCCGCGACCACGGTCGATTTTCTTGCGCGGGGCCGAGCCGAGCGGTTCGAATATCAGGGCGACTGGCAGCTTTCCTCTGCCGTCCGCGCCGTGTTGGGTGCAGAGCATGAGCGAAGCCGCTTCACCGATGGTTTCTCGCCTGCCAAAACCCGCTATTCGGGTACCTATGCGCAGGCGATCATCGAACCGGTGGACAGCGTCACCCTGACCGCTGGCGCGCGGATCGATGACTATCGCACCTATGGCAGCAAGGCGACCTTCAGCGCCAATGCCGTCTGGCGCGTGCGTGACACATCGCTGATCCGTGCGGCCTATGGCGAGGGATTCAAGGCGCCGACACTGTTCCAGCTGTTCAGCTTTTTCGGCGACCCCGACCTGCAACCGGAGGAAGCGAAAAGCTATGAGCTTGGTTTCGAGCACAGCCTGTCCGACGGTCTGCGCATCGGCGTAACCGCCTATCGCCGCCGCGTTGCCAACATGATCGATTTTGATCTAGCAACCTTCCGCTACAACAATATCCGCCGCGCCAAGGCAAAGGGGATCGAGGCTTTCATCGATTTGCAGCCGAGCGACCGGTTCATTGTCGGCGCGAACTACAGCTATACCGACAGCAAGACGAAGCTCGACGGAGCCGCCGCCTTCACCCGCCGCATTCGCGTGCCAGTGCACAGCCTGAACATCGCTGCCGACTGGAATGCGACTGACCGGCTGAAACTGGGCGCGGATGTGCGCCTCGCCAGCGACAGTCTCGACGGCTTTGGCGGCGCAACGCGGCTCGATGGCTATGTGCTGCTGGGTGCGCGTGCGTCATTCGCTATCAATGACCAGATCGAATTATATGGCCGCGTCGAGAATGCGGGCGATGCCGAGTATCAGACCGTCGCGGGTTACAATGCCTATGGCCGCAACGTGCATATCGGGCTGCGGGCAAAGTTTTAGGCGATTGAGCGGCGGGCGAAATCTCGCTACGACGCCGCATAGAGGGAAGATATCATGACCAACACCATCATCGATCCAAAAGCCGCTGCTTGGCCTGCATCGCTGGCCGCAGCAACAATATTGGGCAGCTGGGCGCTGGCCTGTATCTTCCCCTTTGCCGCAATGGCAACTATCGCCGCGCTGACGATGAGCCGCCGCGCGGGGCTGGCGACTGTTTCCGCAATCTGGGCGGCGAACCAGTTTGTCGGCTTCTTCATCCTGTCCTTCCCCTGGGATGCGCAGGCTCTCGGCCACGGCCTCGCCATATTGGGCTGCACGCTGGCAGGCTTTGCCGTCGCGCGCTTCGTTGCAGGGCGGATGGAAGTCGGCTCTGCCCTGCGCAGCGCCACGTCTCTGGTCGCAGCCTTCGCGGTCTATCTCGCGCTGATGCGTGCCTATGCGCAATTTGGCGGCGGCGCGGAGAATTTCACGCTTGAGATCAACACCGCAGTCGCAGTCAATGACGCAATCTGGTTTGCAGGATTGATGGCGCTGCGCTTCATCCTGAGCGCCGTGACTGGAGAAAAGCCGCTAGCGCGCGCCTGAAAAGGACCAGCTCTGAATCGGCTCCCACGGGCCGCCGCGATAGTAATAGGCTGACAGTCCGGTAATCGACAGCGGTCGCGGACGGAATGATGCGGCAAGCTCCGCATGAAGCGCCTTGGCCACTGATGGTTCAACCTTGTTCTGGATGGTGATGTGGAGCCTTGGCCGTGCCTGATCCTGCGGGGTCAATAGGCCGGTGAAATGTTCTGCCAACTCATCGCGCATCGCCAACAAGGCAGGGCAATCGATCCGGAATGCGACTCCCCGCCCCAGCATCATGACCTCGCTCAGCATCGCAGGCGGTGGTGGATATTCGCGCGCCATCGCCGCGAGCCGCGCCTTGATTTCGGGGAGATGGCCCGGCGGCAGATGGTGGAACAGCGTGACATGTGCCTTCAGAAAATTTCGCTCCGGCGGGAAATGCGCAGCACGCAAGCCATCGGCCCAGGCCTGGTCGCCCTTCCCCATTTGCGCTGTCACAATCACGGGAGCCATAAAATCTTGCCTCTCTTTCGCCCGCGCCATAGCATCGGAAAAAAAGGGAGAGGAACATGAAATATCTGGCTTGCCTGCTGCTGGCGACGACCAGCGCCATTGCGCCCCCTGCCGCTGCACAAAGTCTGGAGCCGAAGCCTGCCAGCGCGGCGACCATCGAAGCGCAAAAGGCGGCTGCCGCCGACCTTCCCGTTGAGGACGGCCGCGATGCCGACTTTGCCGCACGCGGTTTCGTCGCAACGCGCTCCGATCCGTTGATCAAGGCCGCCGACGGCCGAAACGTCTGGAACCTCGACGCCTATGCCTGGATGGAGGGCGATGCCCCGCCCACCGTAAACCCCAGCCTGTGGCGGCATACCAAGCTGTTGCGCCAGCACGGGCTTTACAAGGTCACCGACAACGTCTGGCAGGTGCGAGGCTTCGATGTGTCGAACATGACTGTCATCGGGGGCAAGACCGGCTGGATTCTGATCGACCCGCTGACCACCAAAGAGGTCGCATCGGCGGCACTGGAGCTCGTCAACCAGCAGCTTGGCGCGCGGCCGGTATCCGCTGTCGTCTACAGCCACAGCCATGGCGATAATTATGGCGGCGTGCGCGGCGTGGTCGAGGAGGCGGAGGTCAAGGCTGGCAAGGGGGCTATCATCGCGCCAGAACATTTCATTGCCGAGGCTGCATCCGAAAATGTCCTTGCCGGTCCCGCCATGGGCCGCCGTGCCAATTACCAGTTCGGCGGCAGCCTGACCCCCGGCCCGCAGGGGCAGATGGGCAGCGGCATCGGCAAGGCAATCTCGGGCGGAGCCATCACGCTGATCGCGCCCACCGATACGATCCGCAAGACCGGCGAGACGCGCGTTGTCGATGGCGTTACCATGGAATTCCAGATGGTGCCCGAAACCGAAGCGCCATCGGAAATGAATGTCTACCTGCCTGCCGCGCGGACATTCCTTGCAGCAGAGCTTGCGACCTGCACCTTCCACAATATCCTCACTCCACGCGGCGCGAAGGTGCGCGATGCGCTCGCCTGGTCCAACTATCTCAATGAGGCAGTCAATCTGTACGCCGACCGTTCGGACACGGCCATTTCCAGCCATTGCTGGCCGCGCTTCGGCAAGGCAGAAGTCAGGGACTGGCTGTCGGGGCATCGCGACAATTACCGCTACCTGCACGACCAAACGATCCGCATGATGAATAGCGGCATGACGCAAGCTGAAATCGCCGAAGCCATCGCGCAGCCTGATGCCATTGCCGACCAATGGTATAATCGAGGCTATTACGGCACCTACAGCCACAACAGCAAAGCCGTCTATCAACGCTATCTCGGCTGGTACGATGCCGTGCCCGCTAATCTCAATCCCCACCCGCCGACCGACCGCGCCAAGCGTTTCGTTGCCGATATGGGCGGCCTGGACAAGGTGCTGGCGGCGGCGAAAAAGGCGATGGCGGTGGGCGACTATCGCTGGTCGTCCGATCTGCTCAACCAGTTTGTTTTCGCCGATCCCAAAAATGCCGAAGGCCGCGCATTGCTTGCCGACAGCTATGAGCAACAGGGCTATCAGGCCGAAAGCGCGATCTGGCGCAACCAGTTCCTCTCCGCCGCGCGCGACCTGCGCCAGGGTGTGCAGGCCAGCGCGACGATCCAGAGCCCCGACATGATCGCCGCGATCCCGACCGGGTTGCTGCTCGAATCGGTCGCAACGCGGCTCAATCCGGCCAGCATTGGCGACAAGAAACTGGCGATCAACTTTGCGATCACCGATCGTCAGGAAAGCGTGAAAGTCAGCGTCGGCAACAGCGTTATGATCAGCGAAATGGGCAGCAGCCATAGTACCCCCGCCGCGACCGTCAGCGGCCCGCGCCAGCTATTCCTTGCCATGCTGTTCCTGAAAATGCCGCTCGCCGCGTTGGAGGCAGGAGGGCTGAAGATAGAGGGCGACAGGGCAGCGGTGGAGGCATTGCAGGCCGCGCTCGATCCATTACCGGGCGCGTTCAATATTGCCGAACCGTGATATTGCCGAAATTGAAGAAGGCGCATTTCGAAATCGGCAAGCCTTGGCTGTTCCAGAATGCACTAGTTAACTTTCGAAACCGCCGAGCAGGCAGACCAGCACTGCGGCATTTTCTTCTCATCGCCGGGCAAATGGTTGTCCGGTCATTGAAGGAGAAAATCCATGAAATATCTTTTGACCCTCGTCGCCTCCACTTTGCTTTCCGCATCGGCCGTTGCTGCTGCCCCTCCGGTTAGCCTATCGGTCAGCACTGCGGATCTCGATCTTGGGACAGTCAGTGGCCAAGCCATACTCGCCAAGCGCATCGATCGCGCAGCGACCGAGCTTTGCGCTGCTGAAGTTCTGAGCCAAAGCCCCGACATGACCCGGGCGGAGCGCCGCTGCATTAAAGCAGCAAAGCAAGCCGTGGAAAGCCAAATCGCCTCGCGTACCGCCATTCGCGCAGCCGTCAATTAAGTGGGCTCACCATCAAATAAAAGGGCGGGGAACACCCGCCCTTTTTGCACCTGACTGCAACGATTACATCTCCCCCCGCTCGCGGCGAATGGCGAACCATTTCTCGACATTGGCGTTATGCTCTTGCAGCGTGCGCGCGAAGACATGGCCGCCGGTGCCGTCGGCAACGAAGAACAGATAGTCGGTTTTTTCAGGGTTCAGCACCGCTTCGATTGCGGCGCGAGAGGGATTGGCGATCGGGCCTTTGGGAAGGCCGACCATCGAATAAGTGTTGTAATCATTGACTGCCGAGATTTCCGACTGGCGGATACGGCGGCCCAAGGGCTTGCCCTTGGTGATCGGGTAGATGATCGTCGGATCGGCCTGCAGCATCATGCCCTGCGTCAACCGGTTCGAGTAGACACCAGCCACAAGCCGCAATTCCGATTTCTTGGCGGTTTCCTTCTCGACGATGGATGCAAGGATGATGGCTTCCTCCGGAGTTTTGACCACGCTGTTCGCGCTCTTCTTGGGCCAGAGTTCGGCCATCGCCTGCTTCATCGCTGCCTGCATCCGCAGCACCACCGCCGCGCGGCTTTCATTCTTGTCGAAGGCGTAGGAGTCGGGGAGGATCGATCCCTCCGCAGGCACGGGAATTTCTCCGGTCAGCCGGTCATTAGCCATCAGCCTTTCATGGACCATGATCGACGTCATCCCTTCGGGGATCGTCACCATCCGCTGCACCGTCTTGCCGCCAGTCAGGATAGACAGCACGTCGGCGTTCGAAGCACCGGCAGGGATCAGGAACTCGCCTGCCTTGATCGTGCTGGTTGCGCCAAAAATACGCGCGCGATTCACAAAAGCATCGGCGGATTTGACCACCCCGCCCTTTTCAAGGCTCGCCGCTGCCAGCCGGATACTCGATCCGGGCTTGATGACGACCGTCACATCGCGCTCCGACGGCCCGGCTGCATGCCAGCCATAGACAAAATTGCCCGCAACAATCGCAAACAGCAAAACCGGAATGAACAGCAGCCATTTCAGCGTGCGGGACATGCGCGTCAAACCGCCTTCATGATCAGGCTGGCATTGGTGCCGCCAAAGCCGAAGCTGTTGTTGAGCACGGCCCGCACCTCACGTTTCTTCGCCACATGCGGCACAAGGTCCACCCCATCGGTGCCTTCATCGGGATTGTCGAGGTTGAGCGTTGGCGGCACGATCTGGTCGCGGATAGCGAGGATGCAGAATATGCTTTCCACCGCGCCCGCACCGCCAAGCAAATGGCCGATGGCGGATTTGGTGCTGCTCATCGAAACATTGGCAATCGAATTGCCAAACAGCCGCTTCACAGCGCCAAGCTCGATCGTATCGGCCATGGTCGAGGTGCCATGCGCATTGATATAATCAATGTCGGCAGGCATCATGCCCGCTTTCTTGAGCGCCATCGCCATCGACCGGTAGGCACCGTCGCCATCGGGATGCGGCGCGGTGACATGATAGGCATCGCCCGACAGGCCATAGCCCACGACCTCGGCGTAGATTTTAGCACCGCGCGCCTTGGCATGTTCATATTCCTCCAGCACGACAATGCCCGCGCCTTCGCCCATGACAAAGCCGTCGCGGTCCTTGTCATAGGGGCGGCTGGCCTGTTCTGGCCGGTCATTATAGCTCATGTTGAGCGCGCGTGCCTGCGCGAAGCCAGCGATACCCAGAGGGTTGACGGTGCCCTCTGCCCCGCCTGCGAGCATGATATCGGCATCATCGTCGCGGATCATCCGCGCGGCATCGCCGATGCTGTGCGCGCCTGTCGAGCAAGCCGTGACGACCGCGTGATTGGGGCCCTTCAGGCCATATTTGATGCTAACCTGGCCCGAGATCAGGTTGATTAGGCGGCCATGGACGAAATGCGGACTGACCCGGCCGGGGCCTTTTTCCGCGAGCAGCAGCGACTCGCTTTCGATTCCCGGCAAGCCGCCGATGCCGGAACCGATCGAGCAGCCGGCGCGCAGCTTCATTTCATCGCTCATCTCGGCAAGGCCAGCGTCTTCCAGCGCCTGTCCGGCGGCATCGATGCCATAGATGATGAACGGGTCGACCTGCCGCTGTACCTTATGATCGACGCGCTTGTCAGGATCGAAGCCCCAGGGGTGGTCCTTGGGCTTTACCTCACAGGCGATCAGGCATTTGTGGCCGCCGCCCTCTGCGTCAAAACGCGTAATTCGCCCTGCGCCGGATTTGGAAGCGAGGATATTGGCCCAGCTGGTTTCAACATCACCACCCAATGGCGTGACCAGACCCAAACCGGTGACAACGACGCGACGCATAAACGCCCTCCCTGAAATCTTTAATTCTCCGGCTCTTTATGGGAAGCCGATGCCCAAATGCAAACGGCTTTCCAGCGGGAATGTCCCAATCCGGAAAGCCGTGCATATCATTGGTCGCCGCTGCAGTGCAGCAGCGCAGGATCAGCTGTTGCTGTTGATGAAATCGATCGCATCCTTGACGGTCGAAATCTTCTCGGCCGCATCGTCGGGAATTTCGACGTTGAATTCTTCTTCAAACGCCATGACGAGTTCGACGATATCAAGGCTGTCGGCGCCCAGATCGTCGATGAAGCTGGCTTCCTCGGTCACCTTGTCGGCCTCGACACCCAGATGCTCGACCACAATTTTCTTAACGCGTTCAGCAGTATCGCTCATATTCCGCCCTTTTCAGCTTGGGATGTGTTTCTCGTTACCAGCCCCCTAATACCCTGCCAAGCGGCTGGCAAGAGGGGAGCGGCCTGTGCACCGATTGCACATGGGATTTGGTCAGGACGGGTTCGGGGGCTGCGACGTCAAATTGATGGTTGCAACCTGAACCATCGCCGACACGGTGATAAAATTGACCAGATGGTAGCCGATCTCATCGGTCATGGCGCTGCCCATATCGCCCCGGAGCATGTCCAGCATTCGGAGCATATTGGGATCATTATCCGGATCTTCCGAAATTGCCCGGAGCTCTGACAATGACAGGTTGTTGATCTCGACATCGAAAGGAACAAGATCGACCCCGGCTTCTGCAAGGATATCCGCCATGGCAGTCGATGTTACCAAGCCTGCATTGGCCTCAAAAACAGAAGCGGTATCCGCTTCGCTCCAACCATGTTTGACCGCACATTTCCCCGTTGCAAAATGGATACGGTCGAACTGTGCTTCGGAAAGAATGCCGCCTGACTCTATCAGCAACGGCTGCCAGCTGTTAAGCTCAGCTTCGCCGATTGTGTCCAATGGGCACATCATCTCTTCGAACGGCATCGGCGCAGCATGTGACAGTGTAGGCACACAGGCCAATGCGGCAAATGCCGCTAAAAACCGGAATCTGGATGTCATTTCTAATACCCCCTCATTATACCATAACGTGGCTACAACATTGCCATACCGCCATTAACATGCAGCGTGTGCC